>Ga0307373_10000781_pt1 | contig 61296 bp, 52 predicted proteins | sample OX2MG_FD_202534 | JGI IMG/M metagenome (GOLD analysis project Ga0307373, IMG submission 202534) | Soil microbial communities from Risofladan, Vaasa, Finland - OX-2 | ecosystem: Environmental > Terrestrial > Soil > Coastal area > Acid sulfate soil | place: Finland: Risofladan, Vaasa | collected... | reverse complement strand
TGGCGGTCGGGCTGGTGCTGCTCGGCGTGGGCGCCGGGCTCCTGGTCTACGGCTCCACCGGTTCCCGGCAGGTGGGCCAGACCGTGTCGGGGAGCGTGCCCCTGTCTCCCGCCCAGGAGCTGTCGGCGGCCCAGCAGGCCATGGCCGGCGGCAACGACATCACCGCCCTCGAGCTGTTCCAGGCCGTCCTGCGGGTCGAGCCCAATCAACCCGAGGCGCTGGCGTATTCCGGTTGGCTCCTCCGGGAAGCCGGGGACGAGCAGGCCGACACCAAGCTGGTCTCCCAGGGGATCCTGGCCGAGGAGGCGGCCGTTCAGGCCGATCCGCAGTACCCCGACGCCCGGTATTTCCTCGGCGTCATGCTGCTGGACGAGGCCCATGACCCGGCCGGGGCTGTGACCGAATTCCAGGCTTACCTGGCCCTGCACCCGCCGGCCCGGGACGTCAAGGCCGTCGAGCCCGTTCTGGCCCGGGCCGAGGCGGAGGCGGCCGCCCAGCCCTCGTCCCCGTCGACCTCCAGCAGACCGGCGGTCCCCTGAGGCCCTGAGGGTCAGGCCTCCCGGCCCAGCCGGCGCAGGCGCGCCACCACGTCGGGCAGGGCGTCCTCCAGGGCGGTGATGTCCTCGGCCGTGGTGGACCATCCCACCGACACCCGTATCGAGCGGTCGGCATCCACGCCCATGGCCGCCAGGACGGCCGAGGGCTCCAGGACTTCGGAGGAGCAGGCCGAGCCCGAGTGCACCGCCACCCCGGCCTGGTCCAGGCCGATGACCACCGCCTCGGCTTCCACGCCGCGCACGCCTACGCAGATGATGTGGGCCACCCGCTGGTCGGGGTCCCCGTAGCGGTCCACCTCGGCCAGCGCCCGGCACAGCTCCGTCACGCGTTCGGTCTGCTCCCGGGCCCGGGCCGACTCGGCGTCCAGCACCCCGTCGGCGCTCAGGTGGGCGGCGGCGGCGCCGAAGCCGGCCAGGGCGCCCAGGTTTTCCAGCCCGGCCCGCCGGGCCCGCTCCTGGCTGCCCCCGACCAGGAACGGCTCGAGGCGCAGGCCCCGGCGCACCAGCAGGGCGCCCGCACCGGCCGGGCCTCCGAGCTTGTGGGAGCTGATCGAGACGAGATCGGCCCCCAGTTCGCCCACCGGCTGGGGGTGGTGGCCGAGGGCGGCGGCGGCGTCGACGTGGACCAGGGCCCCGAGGCGGTGGGCGGCCTCGGTCACCTCGCCCACCGGCTGGAGCGTTCCCACCTCGTGGTTGGCCCACTGGCAGTGGATCAGGGAGACGGCCCCGTGGTAATCGATCGCCCGCCGGCCGGCCGACTCCACGGCACCGGCGCTAATCCGGCCCTTTCCGTCGACCTCTATCTCCACCACCGGGGCCAGCCGGGCGGAGGCCTCCCGGACGGCCGAGTGCTCCACCCCGGCGCAGAGGATGGCGCCGGGCTGGCGGCGGGCCGCCCCCCAGACGGCGGCGTTGATGGCTTCGGTGGCTCCGCTGGTGAAGACGACCTGGCCCGGTCCCACTCCGGCCAGGGCGGCCACCGACTGGCGGGCGTCCTCCAGGGCGGCCCGGACCACCCTGGCCTCCTCATGGACCCGGGACGGGTCCCCGGCCGGCCCGTCCAGGGCCTCGAGCATGGCCCGGCGGGCCTCGGGCCGCAGCGGGCTGGTGGAGGCGTGGTCGAGGTAATGCCGGCTCATGCTCGGCGCCGGCCCGGGGACCGCCCGGATGGGACCGGGTTCAGATGACCGTGACGCAGGCGGTGTCGCCCTGCGCCCGGCTGGACTGGGTGGTCGGCGCGGTGTCCCCGTACAGGCCGGCCAGCATCCCCCGCACCATGCCCCGGTCCACGGCGCAGATGACCGGGTTCTGCACGGCCGTGTCCCCGAACGGGCACAGGTCCGAGACGATGGCGATGGAGCCGGCCCGGGGCTCGGCATGGGCGGAAAAGCCGTGGGCGGTGAGGGCGTCGGCCACGGCATGTAGAGCCGAACGCAGCGAGCGCTGGCCGTCGCCCGGCGCCATGTGGGCGGCCAGAGCCCGGCCGTACTCTTCGCCCACCTCCTCGGCCATGGACTCGGCCTCCTCGGCCGGCACCAGGGAGAGGGCCCGGCCCAGGAGGCGGATCATCAGATCCTCGCTGCGCACCTGGAGCTCCAGGCCGGTCTGGCGGGCGGCGGCCCGGTAGCGCTTGGAGGGGCGGCCGGCGGCCCCGGGGCGGTCCAGGCACACGTCCACGTAACCCCCGGCGGCCAGCTTGTCCAGGTGGTGGCGGGCGACGTTGGGGTGCAATTCGAAGCGCTCGGCCACCTCGGTGGCCGTCACCCCGTCGCCTGAGCGGGTGTGGAGGTAGATGTCACGCCGGGTCGGATCCCCGAAGGCGGAGGTCACCGCCGCCACTGCGGCGGTGAACTCCTCGTCGTTCAGGGGTTCGGCCACCCAGGTATTCTACCTACGCCCGTAGGGGAAATCCCCTGAGGCCGAAAACGGGATGGGAACCCTTGAGCAGTCCACACCAACCCGCCGGCCCGGCCGGGAGGGTCAACCAGTTCATGACCCCGGGCACCAGGACCCGGGTGCTCGGCATCTCCTCCGGTAAGGGGGGAGTGGGCAAGTCCTCGGTGACGGTCAACCTGGCCATCAGCCTGACGGCCCGAGGCCACCGGGTCGGAATCCTCGACGCCGACGTCTACGGCTATTCGATCCCCCGCATGCTGGGCCTGACCGAGGCCCCCGAGGTCGAGTCGGAACAGATCATCCCGCCCGAGGCCTACGGGGTCAGCGTGGTCTCCATCGGCTTCTTCGTTGGGGAGGACCAGCCCGTCATGTGGCGGGGGCCGATGCTGCACAAGGCCCTGGAACAGTTCCTGGTCGACGTGGCCTGGGGCGAGCCCGACTACCTCCTGGTGGATATGCCGCCGGGCACGGGTGACGTGGCCCTGTCCATGGCCCAGTTCCTGCCCCGCTGTGAGTTCTTCGTGGTCACCACGCCCCAGGCGGCAGCCCAGCGGGTGGCCCAGAAGACCGCCTTCATGGCCCGCAAGCTCAAGCTGCCGTTGCGGGGGGTGATCGAGAACATGTCGTGGTTCACCGGAGACGACGCCAGGCGCTACGAGTTGTTCGGTGCCGGCGGCGGCCAGTCCCTGGCCGATGATCTGAACGTCCCCTTGCTGGGCCAGATTCCGCTGGTGCCCGCCGTCCGGGCCGGGGGCGACTCCGGCATTCCGGTCACTGTCTCAGATCCGGATGGCGAGGCTTCCGCCGCCTTTGGCGCAGTGGCCGAGCGGATCGAGCAGATGGGCCCGGCCCGCATCTACCGCTCGGAGCTCAAGGTCAACTGAGCGGGCTCCGCTCGGTGTCAACTGAGCGGGCCGGTCGTCGGGCCCCGCCGCCGGGGACACCGCCATCCTTCCGGGGCCCCGGCGACGTACCGTTGAGGTGATGCGACCCGGGACACCAGTGGGACGGCGGGTGTTCCTGGGCATGGCCGGCCTGGGCGCGGTCGGGATCCTGACCGGGGCCAAGGTGCAGTCCGCCCTCGGTCGGGTCCTGCAACCGGTGACCTCCGCCTCCGGAGGCCTGTCGGCGCTGATCCCCGGCTCGGACACCTTCCGCATCTACACCGTGACCGACGGGTTCCCGAGCGTGACCGATGACGCCTATCGGCTCAAGGTGGGCGGGATGGTGAACCAATCCCTCGACCTGACCCTGGCTGATCTCAAGGCCATGCCCCGCACCACCCTGGTGCGCGACTTCCAGTGCGTGACCGGCTGGAGAGTGCCCAACGTGCGTTGGGAGGGCGTGCTCCTGTCCCACCTGCTCGAAGCCGCCGGGGTGGCCCCGGGGGCCAGCGCTCTGGTCTTCGACTCCTTCGACGGCGTGTACACCGAGAGCCTGACCCTGTCCCAGGCCCGCCGGCCGGACGTGATGGTGGCCTACGGGTTCGAGGGGGGCCCCGTGTCGACCGCCCACGGAGGACCGGTCCGGCTCTACGTGGCCCCCATGTACGGCTACAAGTCGGCCAAGTGGCTGGGAGCCATCAACCTGGTCGGCGGCGTGGAGCCCGGCTATTGGGAGCAACAGGGCTACGACGTGGATGCCTGGATTGGCGCATCGAACGGCCGGCATGACGCTCCCGTCAGCTGAGCCGGCCAACTCCGCGGACCTCGAGCGCTTCGACCTGGTCGAACGGGGGTTGCACTGGGTGAACGCCGGCCTCTTCGGCGTGGTAATGCTCACCGCCGTGCCCCTCTATATCGGCTCTCTGGCCGGGATTTTCGGCCGCAGACATCTGCTGGTCGAGATTCACGTCTGGGCCGGCGTCGCTCTGCCGGTGCCGCTGCTCCTGGCTCTGGCCGGGCCGTGGGGACGCAACCTGCGCGACGACCTGTCCCGTTTCAACCGCTGGACCAAGGACGACTTCGACTGGCTCTTTTCTTCCGCTCGGCGCCTCCAGGCCCGGGTGGGCAAGTTCAACGCCGGCCAGAAGTTGAATGCCGCCTTCATCGGTGGCTCCATCGTGGTCATGCTGGCCACCGGATCGATCATGAAGTGGTTCTCCCCCTTCCCCAACTCGTGGCGCACCGGGGCGACCTTCGTCCATGACCTGTTGGCCACCGCCATCTTCGTGGTGGTGGCCGGCCACATCGCCTTTGCCCTTACTCACGTCGATGCCCTGCGCTCGAGTATCACCGGCCGGGTCAGCCGGACGTGGGCCCGCCGTTACGCTCCGGCCTGGCTGGAGGAGATGGAGAGGGCCGAGGTGCTGGGAACTCAGCGGGGCGTATCGACCCCCCGGGGCAGCTTGGCCGGATCCCAGTCCAGGAGCGCCAGCGCCGACCTGAAGGCGAACCGGTCGGTCATCCCCCCGACATAGGCGACCGCCCGGTGCATGGCCCCGGGACTGCCGGCGGTCAGCTCGGCTGGAGCGGGCGACGCACCGGCGGCGGAGCCGGCCCCCGTCGGCCCGTCCGGCTCAGCCAGCAGGTGGGGGCGGTCGGCGTAGTGCTCGACCAGGGCGCGCAGAACGTCGATGACGGCGGCCGCCTGGGCCTGCGAGGCGGGCCGCAGATAGATGTGCTCGTAATCGAAGGTCCGCAGGGCGGCCAGGGCCTCGGCCATCGCTTCGGACATTCCGACCACCCCGGTCAGGCTGATGGTCTCGACCATGTCGGTGATGAAGGCCCGTAGCTGACGGGAGCGGGTCCGCCCGGCCCGCTCCGCCACCACGGCGGGGACCATGTCGACGGTCACGATGCCGGCCTGCTGGGCGTCCTCCAGGTCGTGGGCGGTGTAGGCACAGCGGTCGGCCCAGGACACGACCTCGCCCTCGGGGGTGGCGGGGGCGGGGCGGGACCAGCTGTGGTTCCGGATCCCGTCGAGGACCTGGGAGGTGAGATTGAGCGGGACCAGGACGGCGTCAGCGCCCCACACGGCGTGATCGAAGCCACCTTCCACATACGGGCCGAGAGCGTCCTCGCTGGCGTGGCCGCCGGGACCGTGGCCGCAGTCGTGGCCCAGGGCGATGGCCTCGGTCAGGGCCTGGTTGAGTCCGGTGGCCCGAGCCACCGCCCCGGCCACCTGGGCCACCTCCAGGGCGTGGGTGAGGCGGCTGCGCTGATGGTCATCGGGGAAGACGAAGACCTGGGTCTTACCGGCCAGACGCCTGAACGCCGTCGAATGCAGTATCCGGTCCCTGTCCCGCTCGAAACAGGTGCGGAGCGGATCGGGGTCCTCGGGGCGGGCCCGGTCTCCCGCCCCCTCGGCCCGGGTCGCCCCCTGGGCCAGCAGGGCCGCTTCGGACTCCTCCCGGGCCTGGCGGCCGATGGGCCAGCCGGTGCCCCCCGCCGGTCCCGCCCCGCCCGGTGGAGGCCCCAACCGAGCAGCTTCGGGACCAGGGGAGTCGGAGTGGGCCAAGCGGATGGGGCCCGCCAGGCCCGGTTGGCCCGCCCCACCGGCGGGAGCGGCGTGGCCGGCCATGGTCGATGCCCAGGTCCGGGCTCGCGCCGAGGGGGAGAAGCTCACACCGACAGTCTGGCGTGCGGGTGTGTCGGGCGGACGTACCATGCAGCCTCCCCTCGGAAGGAGCAGCTGTGGTCGTAGTTCGCGTCGGTGTCACCCAGGTGCCTCGGGAGATCGAGGTCGAGTTGAGCGATGACACCGATCGGGCCGCCCTTTCCAAGTCCATCGACCAGGCCCTGGGCAAGCCCGACGGGGTTCTGTGGTTGGAGGATCGCCGGGGCCGCAAGGTCGGCCTGCCCTCGGCCAAGGTCGCCTACGTCGAGATCGGCGCCCCCGGGGAGGACCGACGGGTCGGATTCGGCGCCCCCTGAGGCCCCGCCCACCCCTCAGTCAGGAACGCCCCCGGTGACCGAGCTGCTCGAGCGCCGGCTGATCTTTGTCAGCGGTAAGGGAGGAGTGGGCAAGACCACGGTGGCCGCCGCCCTGGCTCTGCTGGCCTCCCAGCATGGCAAGCGCACCCTGGTCTGCGAGGTCGATCCCAAAGGCGACCTGGCCGCCTCCTACGAGTCCTCGCCCACGGGCTTCACCCCCCGGGAGGTGCAACCCGGCCTGTGGGCGATGTCCATGAACACCGAGGAGTCCCTCCGGGAGTACCTGAAGCTCAACCTGCGCATCCCGGTGGTGGGGCGGATCGGTCCGCTGGCCAAGGCCTTCGACTTCGTGGCCACGGCCGCCCCCGGGGTCAAGGAGATACTGACCGTGGGCAAGCTGTGCTGGGAGGTGCGCGAGGGCCACTACGACCTGGTGGTGGCCGACGCCAGTGCCACCGGCCACATCGTGGGCCAGCTGTCGGCGCCTCAGGGCATCAACGAACTGGTCCAGGTGGGCCTGGTCCGCCAGCAGACCGGTTGGATGCTCGACATCCTCTCCGATCCGGCCTTGACCGGCCTGTGCATCGTGGCCACCCCGGAGGAGATGCCCGTATCCGAGACCATCGACCTGGCGGGCCGGGTGGCCAAGGAGACGACCGTCGATCTGGCCTCCATCATCGTCAACCGGGTCCTGCCCGAGCTGTTCACCATCAGTGAAGAGGAGATCTTCGACCACCTGTGCGAACCGGAGGTGGCCGACCGGCTGGAGGAGATGGCCGGAGGACCGCCCGGGCCTATCCTGGCCGCCGCCCGGCTGGCCGTGACCATGCGCCGGACCCGGGCCGGCCACCTCGAACGCCTCCGGGTCGGCATCGATCCCTCCGTTCCCCTTCTGTACCTGCCCTATCTCTTCACCCGGGCCCATGGGCTGCGGGCGCTCCGGCAGGCGGCCGAAGCTCTCGGCGCCGAGCTGGGCCTGTGAGTCCTCATCCCGCCCCCGCCGCCTCGGCCAGCCTGGATCAGCTGCTGGCGGCCAAGGAGATCGTCATCTGCTGCGGCTCGGGCGGCGTGGGCAAGACGACCACGGCCGCGGCTGCGGCCGCAATGGCCGCGGTCAAGCACGGCGGCAAGGTGCTGGTGGTCACCGTGGATCCGGCCCGGCGTCTGGCCGACGCCCTGGGCCTGTCCGGAATCGGTAACACCGAGACCCAGGTCCCGGCCTCCGCCTTCAGTGAGGCCGGGGTGAAGCCCCGGGGCCAGCTGTGGGCGGCCATGCTCGACACCAAGCAGTCATGGGACGACCTGGTCCGCGCCCACGGGCCGGATCAGTCCACCATCGATCAGATCCTGGCCAACCCGCTCTACCAGAACATCTCCGGCCGCTTCGTCCAAAGCCACGACTACATCGCCATGGAGAGGCTCTATGAACTGCACTCCGAGGGCAGTTACGACCTGATCGTGGTGGACACACCACCCACCCGCAACGCCATCGACTTCCTGGAGGCGCCCCAGCGGATGGGGGACTTCTTCTCCAGCCGGCTGCTGCGCTGGCTCATCGCCCCCTACCGCTCCCGGCTGGTCAACTTCGCTTCCAAGCCCTTCTACCAGGTGGCCGACCGGATCCTCGGCACCCAGTTCCTCCAGGACATCGCCGAGTTCTTCATCCTCTTCCAGAGCATGTACGACGGTTTCGTGGAGAGGGCCCGCAGTGTCTCCCGTTTGCTACAGGACCGCCGCACCACCTTCATGGTGGTGAGCACCCTGGAGGCGTCCCCGCTGACCGAGGCCGAGTTCTTCATCGAAGCCCTGACCGAACGCAAACTCCATCTCGGGGCCGTGATCCTCAACCGGGTCCTGCCCGACTACCTGTTGGACGAGGGGGCCTCGGTGGTGGCCGGCACCATGGAGAAGTCGGCCGGGGACCTGGCCGCCGGTCTGGGGGCGAAGGTCGGCCCGCCCGAGCAGCTCGAGCGGGTTCTGGGCGAGATCGCCTCGTCCTTCCTCAACTTCCAGGTGGTGGCCCAGCGCGAAGCCGAACAGCGGGCCGAGCTATCGGCCCGTCCCGACGTGGTGGCCACCATCCCCTTCTTCGAGACCGACATCACCGACCTGTCCGGCCTGCTCCGCCTGGCTGAGCACATCTGGTCATGATGCGCCGGCCCCCGGTCGCGCCGGGCGGCGCTGAGGCGATGTTGCGATGATCGACTACCACGTCCACCTCTGGCCCCACGGGGATCCCCACGCCACCCCCACCGTCGATGAGCTGGCCGGCTACTGCCAGGCGGCGGCGGCGTCCGGGGTGGGCGAGATCGCCCTGACCGAGCACCTCTACCGCTTCCGCTCGGCGCGCGACGCCGTGGGGGACTTCTGGGCTGAGGAGGGGGCTGACCCGGCCCTGGCTGCGGTCATCGGCCCCTACTGGGACGACCACTGCCGGGCGGATCTGGACACCTACGTCAGCGTCGTGGAGGAGGCCAAGGCGGCCGGCCTGCCCATCCGGCTGGGTCTGGAGGTCGACCACTACCCGGGCCGGATGGACGTGGTCGGCCGCCTCCTCGACGGGTATCCCTTTGACGTGCTCCTTGGGTCGGTGCACTGGCTGGACCTCTGGATGCTCGACTATGTCGAGGATCCGACCTCCATGGCCGAGTGGGGTCGGCGGGGGGTGGACGCCGCCTGGCGGGCCTACACCGATGCCCTCGAGGACCTGGCCGGTTCTGGCGTCTGCGACGTGTTGGCCCATCCCGATCTGGCCAAAGTGGCCGGGCACCGCCCGGCCGACGCCGGCCTGCGCCTGGAGCTCGAGGCCCGGATGGCCGAAGCGGCCGCCGCCAACGGGCTGGCGGCCGAGGTGTCCTCGGCGGGCTGGCGCAAGCCGGCCCAGGAGGCCTATCCGTCCCCGACCCTGCTGGATTTCTTCCACGCCGCCGGTGTTCCGGTCACCACCGCCTCGGACAGCCACGGCCCCGGTCTGGTGGCTCACCGCAGCACTGATCTCCGGGTACTGGTGGAGCGGGCGGGCTATGACTCCCTGGCCGGTTTCGACCGGCGCCGCCTTCGGTCGGTGCCGCTGTGATGGCCGACGCCACCCTGCCGGCCTGGATGTCCCCCGAGGAGGCGGATCACGTCAAGGCCTTGATGGCCAGCTGGGGGATGCTGGCCGACCTGTGCTTCGCCGATCTGCTGCTGCTGGTGCCGGACGATCCCGGCCACCCGGTCGACTTCCACGCCGTGGGCCAGGTCCGCCCCAGCACCAATCCGACCCTGTACCGGGAGGACATGGTGGGTCGGGCCATTCCCGGCTCCGAACGGCCCGTCTTGAAACGGTCCTGGTCCCTGGGCCAGATAGTGGAGGAGGAGGTCAGCCACGCCACCGGGGAGCGGGTGCGCCTCCAGTGCATCCCGGTGCGGGGCCGCGACCGGCTCCTGGCCGTCATGACCAGGGAATCGGCCCCCACGGTGGGACGCCGGCAGGGGGAGCTGGAGCGGGTCTACGTGGAGACCTTCGACCGCTTCGCCCGCATGATCGTCAACGGGGAGTTCCCCTTCCACTTCGAGGAGGAGGTCTCCCTGTCCGGGGAGTCCCCCCGGGTCGGCGACGGCGTGCTGGTGGTCGACGATAAGGGCCGCGTCGTCTACGCCAGCCCCAATGCCGTGAGTGCCCTTCACCGTCTGGGCGTGACCTCCAACTTCGAAGGAGCCCGGCTGGAGGAACTGGGGGTGGAGGCCACGTCCGTGGCCCGGGCTCTGGAGGCGGCCCTGCCCGTGACCGAGGAGGTCGAACGCCGCCCCGATCTCTCCCTCCTGGTCCAGACCATCCCTCTGCTCGAGAGCGGCCGGCCCACCGGGGCCGTGGTGTTGGTGCGAGACGTCACCGACCTGCGCCGCCGGGACCGCCTGTTGGTGTCCAAGGACGCCACCATCCGGGAGGTCCACCACCGGGTCAAGAACAACCTGCAGACCATCTCCTCGCTGCTGCGTCTGCAAGGGCGCCGGCTTGGACCGGGGGGCGGGCGCACCGCTCTGGAGGAGGCCGAACGGCGCATCCGTTCCATCGCCCTGGTCCATGAGATCCTCTCCCGGGATCCGGGGGATCAGGTGGCCTTCGGTGAGATCCTGCGCTCCCTCGTGCACATGGCTGAGGAGGCGGCCGCCTCGTTCGACCGCCCGGTGAAGGTGCAGATCAAGGGCCAGGCCGGTGACGTGCCGGCCGAGGTGGCCACGCCCCTGGCCGTGGTCATGGCCGAGCTGCTGCAGAACGCGGTGGAGCACGCCTTCACCGGGGACGGACCCTGGCAGGAACCGGACCGCCGGCAGGTGGGGGTCGATTTCGACAACGACGGCACCGAACTGCGCATCCGGGTCTGGGACAACGGAGTGGGCCTGCCCGACGGCTTCGACGTCTCCCGCACCGTCAGCCTCGGGCTGTCCCTGGTCCGGGATCTGGTCATCGGCCAGCTCCAGGGTCAGATCATGATGGGCAGCGAGGGCGGCACCCGGGTGGCGCTGGTGTTCCCCCTACCTGCCCCGACCGATCTGGGCTGAGCTGTGCCCATGGCTCTTCGCCTGACGGCTCATCGCACTGCCGACGGGACCCCAGCCCCGTCGGCGACAGTTGCCGGGGTCCTCTAGCTGGCGGCGCGCTGGCGGGCCAACCAGGACTTGCGCATCTTGCGGCGCTCCTCCTCGCTGGTGCCGCCCCAGACCCCGCACTCCTGATGGGTGGCCAGGGCGAACTCCAAGCAGGGCTCCTTGGCGGGGCAGGTCTGGCAGACCAGCTTGGCCGCCTCGATCTGGTCGATGGCGGTGCCGGTGGTGCCCACCGGGAAGAACAGGTCGGGGTCGGTGTCGCGGCACGACGCCAGGTTCCGCCAGCTATCGATATCCCAGTCGATGGTGCGGCTCCAGGTGAGGGCCACGGGTTTGCCTCCTCGGCTGTCCAGGCTGAGGGCCTAGTGAATTTGTTCACATGCCTCCCCGCCCGGCTACGACGAGCCAGGGCGTGAAGTGCTGGGATCATAAGATGAAGGCCTTGGAAAAGCAAGGCTTTGATGGGCCAAACTTCTCCGGCCCGACACTTCTCGGACACCGGGGCATGGGCGTGGGCCCCGGGGAGAACACCCTGGCGTCGCTGGTCGACGCCGTCCGGGCCGGTGCGGACGGGATCGAGTGCGATGTCCGCCGGACGGCCGACGGCGCCCTGGCCCTCCATCACGATCCGATCATCCCGGGGGCCGGCATGGTGGCCGAGTTGACCGTGGCCCAGCTGCCGGAGCGGGTGCCCCTTCTGGAGGCGGTCCTCGATGCTCTGCTCGGCTCCCAGCTCAACCTGGAGATCAAGAACCTCCCGAACGAGCCCGGCTACGACCCCGAGGAGCTGACGGCCCGGCAGGTGGTGACGCTCCTGGCCGAGCGGGGCGGGCGGGACTCGGTGATCATCTCCTCTTTCACCTCGGCCACGCTCGACGCGGTGGTGTCGACGGACCCGGATCTGGCCACCGGCTTTCTGACCACGGCCGACTACGACCAGGACAAGGCTCTGGCCCGGGCGGTGGAACGGGGCTGGTCGGCCCTGCATCCCCACCACCGGGCGGTCACGGCGGAGCTGGTGGCCGCCGCCCACGATCAGGGCCTGGCCCTCAACACCTGGACCGTCAACGACCCCGACGACGCCCTCCGCCTGGCCGGCATGGGTGTCGACGCCGTGATCACCGACGCCGTCGGAGCCATCCTGTCCGCCTTCGGACGGGGGGCGGGGGGAGCAGGGGCGTCAGCAGGCTGAGCACGGCCGGATGGTGAGCGATGTCGATGTGGTCGGTCTCGCCCAGGTACTCCCCGTCGCACTGGTGCGGCACCGGTCCGGCCCGGCCCTCCACCAGGAATCCGGCCTGGTCGGCGATGGTCGTGATACGGGGATGGCGGGCCACCCGCCGGCCTGAGGCCATCGCCCGCCCGGCCACGTTGAACAGCGAACGCAGGGCGAGGGTGCGGAACACCACCGCCGACAGGGCGTTCTCGGCCAGATCGGTCCCCGGGGCCAGGTTGAGGGCCCGGCTGCCGAGATAGGTGTAGGGATTGCTGTTGAGGAAGACGGCCATATAGGCCTCCTCCACGTCCCCGGCCGATGACTTGACCCGGAACTTCGGTTCCTTGCGGTCGTAGTGGCGGAACCAGGTGTCCAGGGCGGCCAGGAAGAAGACCGGATGGCTGGCGTAGCGCTTGAGCCCCGAGCGCCTCTCCACCCGGTGGACGATGGCGGCGTCAAAGCCCACGCTGGCGTGGAAGAGGAAGTAGCGCCCGTTGACCGACCCCAGTCCGACCCGGCGCCTCCAGGCCGTGTCGGGGTCCCGGAGGGTGTCGAGGAGTTGGGTGGTGGCCTCCACCGGGTCCGGCTTCACCCCCAGGGTCCGGGCCATGACGTTGGTGGAGCCCCCGGGCAGCACGGCCAGGGTGGTGGCCGTGCCCACCAGGCCGTTGGCGGCCTCATTGAGAGTGCCATCCCCACCCAGCACGGCCACCACCTCCCGGCCGTCGGCGGCCGCCTCCGCCGCCAACTCGGTGGCGTGGCCGGGAGCGGCGGTCTGGAGGACCTCGAGGTCGTGCTCGGCGGCCAGGCTCTGGGCGATGACCACCCTGACCCGGGGGGTGACCGCCGACGCCGAGACGTTGACGATCAGCGACACCCGCATCTAGGCCGTCACTTCTCGGCGGCCACCGCCCGCAACTGACTGAGGGACCGCGCCAGGAGCCGGGACACGTGCATCTGGCTGATCCCGAGCTGGGTGGCGATCTCGGACTGGGTCAGGCCCTGGAAGAAGCGCAGGAACAGGATCCGCTGCTCCCGCGGGGGCAGGGCGGCCAGCAACGGCGAAAGAGCCGCTCGGTCCTCGGCCGCCGCCATGGTCAGATCGTCTTCGCCCAACTGGCTGGCCAGGGTGGAGGAACCTTCATCGTCAGGCCCGGGGGCCGGAGCATCGAGGGAGGCGAAGCGATAGGCCTGACCGGCCTCCATGGCCTCGAGGACCTCTTCCTCGGAGGCCTGCATCTCGGCGGCCAGCTCGGCCACGGTGGGCGAACGCCCCAGTTCCTGGGAGAGCTCGGCCACCACCTGGCCGAGGCGCAGGTACAGCTCCTGGAGACGCCGGGGGGCCCGCACCGCCCAGCCCTTGTCCCGGAAGTGGCGCTTGAGCTCGCCCACGATGGTGTGGGTGGCGTAGGTGGAGAACTCGACCGGCCGCTCGGGGTCGAAGCGGTCGACGGCCTTGACCAGGCCGATGGAGGCCACCTGGATCAGGTCGTCCAGGGGCTCGCCCCGGTTGGCGAAACGCCGGGCCAGGTACTCGGCCAGGCCCAGGTGGGCGTTGACCAGGTGGTCCCGCACGGCGTCGCTGCGACTCCGGGCGAACTCCTCGAAAAGAGCCCGCAGTTCATCCCGACTCTCAGGCTCCGCCATCGGTCCCTCGCGCCGTGGCCGCCTTCTTCCTGAACCACACGACGGGCTGGCCCTCCTCATCTCGCACGTCGTGCTCATCCACCAGGGCGGAGAGGATCTGGTGGCCGAGGTCGCCCAGTCCGACCGGAGGGCCGCCCGGATCGAAGTAGCCGCGGCCCTCGACGCACAGACCCCCGGGCTCGACCAGGTAATGGAGCCGGATGACCCCGTCCCGGCCCGAGGGGCCGATGACGGCGTGGCAGAGCTCGTCCACAGCCAGGCGCAGATCTTCGATCTCGTCCCAGCTGAAGCCGAGCCGGCTGGCCAGTCCCGTGGCCGTGACCCGGGCCAGTCGCACGAACTCGGGCCCGGCAGGAAGGCTGAGGGTCACCTCGTCCGTGTCAGGCAAGAGAGTCAAGGTAGTACAGGCCCGCGGTTCGACTGGGCGGCCGATCTTTGATGAGAATGCGCCGCATGAACGTCGTCGTTTGCGTCAAGCAGATCCCCGACCCGGCCCAGCCGGGACAACTCGATCCAGGCAGCAAGACCCTGAAGCGCGAGGGGAAGCTCATCCTCGATGACTCCGACGCCTACGGCGTCGAGATGGCCCTGCTGCTGGCCGAAAAGGCCGGCGGGGGCGAGGTCACCCTGGTTTCCATGGCCCCCAACGGGGAGACCAGCGGCCTGCGTACGGCCCTGGCCATGGGAGCGGCCAAGGCCATCCTGGTCAGTGACGACTCGCTGGCCGGCACCGACGCTCTGGGCACGGCCAAGGTCCTGGCCGCCGCCATCAAGCGGGCCGAGCCCGACCTCATCGTGGCCGCCACCGAGTCCACCGACGGCTACACCGGCACCCTCCCGGTCCAGGTGGCCGAGATCCTCGGGCTGCCCTCGGTCACCTTCGCCAAGTCGGTCGACGTGGCCGATGGCAAGGTCAAGGTCAACCGCCAGACCGAGTCGGGCTACGACGAGGTCGAGTGCCCTCTGCCGGCCCTGGTCACCGTGACCGCCGGCGTGGTGGAGCCCCGCTATCCATCCTTCAAGGGGATCATGGCCGCCCGCTCCAAACCGGTCGAGCAGCTGACCGTGGCCGACCTCGGCCTGGCTGCCGACCAGGTGGGCGCCGCCGGCGCCCGTCAGGAGGTGGTCGATGTGACCGCCGCCGAGGCGCGCAAGGCCGGGGAAGTCATAACCGATGAGGGCGATGCCCATGAGCGGGTGGTCGCTTTCCTCGACCAGCTCAAGCTGATCTAGGAGATAGGGACAAATGGCAACCGACAAGATTTGGGTTCTAATCGACACCGCCGAGGGCAAGCCGTCCTCCGCCGGTCTCGAGTTGTTGACGGCAGCGCGCCAGTTCGGCTCCACCGTCGAGGCGGTGGTGTGGGGTGAGTCCTCCGAGGCCGCCGCCGGCGCCGCCGGCGCCCACGGCGCCGCCCGCCTGCTGGTTCTCGGTGATCTGGGCGGTGGCCTGGCCGGCCCGGCCGTGTCGTCCGCCCTGGCTGCCCGCATCAGGGGGGGCGAGAGCCCCGACGTCATCCTGGCCCCGTCCAGCTATGAGTGCCGGGACATCATCGGGCGCCTGTCGGTCAAGGTCGACCGGCCCGTCCTGGCCAACATCGTGGGCCTTTCCAAGGAAGGCGACCGACTTGTCACCGAGCACGCCATCTTCGGCGGCACCCAGATCGCCAAGGCCCGCTTCACCGGGGAAGGCCCGGGCCTGTTCATCGTGCGGCCCAAGACCTTTGCCGCCGAGGAGTCGGGCGGAGGCCCGGCCGAGGTGGCCCAGCTGGCCGCCGGGGACGCCGGATCGACCGCCGGCGCCAAGCTCATCTCCCGCCATATCGAGGAGCGGGAGGGCCCGACCCTGGACGAGGCCCCCGTGGTGGTCAGCGGCGGCCGCGGCCTCGGCGCCGCCGAGAACTACGCCATGATCGAGGAACTGGCCAAGCTGCTCAACGGCGCCGCTGGCGCCTCCCGGGCCATCGTCGACGCCGGCTGGGTGCCCTATTCGCACCAGGTGGGCCAGACGGGCAAGACGGTCAAGCCGACCGTCTACATCGCCTGTGGCATCTCCGGCGCCACCCAGCACATGGTGGGCATGAAGGGCGCCAAGAACATCATCGCCATCAACAAGGACGCCGAGGCCCCGATCTTCTCCATCGCCGACCTCGGCGTGGTCGGTGATGTGCACAAGGTCCTGCCCAAGCTGATCGACGCCATCAAGGCGAAGAAGTAGCCGAGCCGGTGGCCGGCCCGGCCTTTTCCGTCCCAGCCCCGTCCGTCCAGCGGCGCAAGCCGGCCGGCTTCTGGACCAACTGGGGCGGTAACCAGCGGTGTGCTCCGGAGGAGATCAGCCGGCCGACCACCCTGGCCCAGCTGACGACGGCGGTGAAGGCCGCCGCCGCCAAAGGCCAGGTGGTCAAGGCGGTGGGATCGGGTCACAGCTTCACCGACGTGGCCTGCACCTCCGGGGTCCAGGTCCGCCTGGACGGCTACGACCGGATCCTCAACATCGACCGGGAGCGCATGCAGGTCACCGTCGAGTCCGGGGTGACCATTGCCGCTCTCTCCGAGGCTCTGGCCGGGGCCGGCCTGGCCATGCCCAACCTGGGCGACATCGGCTACCAGTCCATCTCCGGAGCCATCTCCACCGGCACCCACGGCACCGGGGCCAAGCTGTGCGGCCTGGCCCACCAGGTCTCCGCCCTGGAGCTGGTGAGCGGGGACGGATCGGTGGTGTCGGCGTCGGCGGAGGAGGAGGCGGGCATATTCGCCGCCGCCCGCCTGGGCCTCGGGGCCATGGGCATTCTCTCCAGCGTCACCCTGCAGTGCGTGCCCGCCTTCCGCCTGAGAGCGGAGGAGAAGGCGATGCGGGTCGATGACGTCCTGGCCGGCATCGACGAGCTGGTGGATGGAAACGATCACTTCGAGTTCTACTGGGTCCCCCACACCGGATGGGCGCTGACCAAAACCAACAACCGCACCGATGAGCCGGTGGGCGGCCGGGGCCGGGCCCGGGAGTGGTACGAGCAGGTGCTCCTGGAGAACGTGGCCTTCGGCGCCGTCTGCCGGGTGGGCCGGATCCGGCCCCACTGGATACCCCGCCTGGCCACCGCCGTTCCCTCCACCGGAACCCGCCGCTACGTGGCCCGCAGCGACAAGGTCTTCACCTCCCCCCGCATGGTGCGCTTCTGCGAGATGGAATACAGCCTGCCCCGGGAGCACCTGGCCACCGCCCTCAACCGGCTGCGCCAGTTCATCGAGGACGCCGGCCTGATGGTCAGCTTCCCGGTGGAGGTGCGGGTGGCCGCCCCCGATGACATCCCGCTTTCGACCTCCTACGGCCGGCAGAGCTGCTACATCGCCATCCACATGTACCGGGGCATGCCGTACGACCAGTACTTCCGGGGCGCCGAGGCCATCTTTTCCGCCCTGGAGGGACGGCCTCACTGGGGCAAACTCCACTACCAGACAGCGGCCACCCTGGCCCCCCGCTACCCGAAGTGGGCCGAGTTCCAGGCCGCCCGCCGCCGCGTCGATCCGGACGGGCGCTTCGCCAACGCCTACACCGATCGGGTGCTCGGCCCCGTTTCCTGACCCGGGCGGGGCCCGACGGCGGCCCAGCCCGGCGGGCCGGGCCCGTCAGATTGAACCCGCCACTCTTGGCGTCTAGCTCCGTACCAGAGGTGATCCCGGCCGGCACATGCAACTTGAAGAGACGCCCCGGGATCTCGCGTTTTGTCACTTGATGGAGAACGGAAATTCTCCATCAGACGACAGATCTCGAGATCCGGCCGGGTGTCTTCAAGTTGCATCTCCCCGTCCGCGCCACTCTCGGTGAGCTGACGCCGCTGGCGAAGCGCCAGTCAGACCAAAGGCCACGGATAGGGGCGCCGGTCCGGATGGGGTGACGGAAAATACGGCCGCTCCAGGATGAGCCGGGCCCTACCCATCAGCGCCTCCATCTCGTAGTCCTCGAGCAGCCCGGCCAGGCCGGGCGGGGGAGCGGTGGCCACGTCCTCGACGTAACCGAGCAGGTGCGCCGGCACCTCCTCGCCCGCAAACTCCCAGATGACGGTGCGCAGCTTCGGCTCATCGTGGAAGGACAGGCCGTTGTCGATGCCCCAGATGCGGCACTCCCCGTAAAGGCAGTGGCCACCCTTGCGGTCGGCGTTGTTGAGCAGCAGATCCAGGGTGGCCATCTCCCGCAGGCGGGCGTGGTGGACGGGGTGCTCCATCAAGGTGAAGTAGTGCTCGGCAAAGTCAGCGTCGATGAAGCGTTGCAATGATCCGCTCCCGAAGGGCCCGTCATGGCGGAGAACAGTCTCGGGGACAAGCCCCCAGCCCAGATGGCGGGACAGTTCGAAGGCGGCCACCTCCCGGCGGAACAGGCCGCCGGGGAAGTCCCACAGGGGTCGTTCGCCCCGTCCCGGCTTGTAGATGGCACCCAGAGTGTCCTCTCCGAGGGTCACCGAGACCAGGAAGGTTCCGTTGGAGCTCCAGGGCATGCGCCCTTCCACCTCGATCTCCCCGGTGCTCAGGATGTCCAGGTATTCGGGCACGGCGGCCAGCGCGCCCGTGCTCTCGGCCACCGTCGGGGTGGGCGCCGCCGGGCCATCGGGCGGCTGGTCGGTCACAGGGCCGGGGGGCGGTGTCCGTTGGTCCGGGGGCAGTTGTGCCCGTCCGGATTGAGGGGGTAGCCGCACAGCGGGCAGGGGGGCCGACCGGACTCGACCAGGCGGACGCCGTGGATGGCGAGGGCGGCCACCTGCTCCAGGGATGCCTCCAGGCGGGCGATGGCCCCGGACTCGTCCTCGGCTACGGCCTCCTCGGCCACGATGATGACGGTGCCGGCGTCCTCGTCGTAGCTGACGCCGAGGGTCCCGACCGCCCAACTCGGCTCATAAGGAGGGATCAGGTCCAGATCGGTCGGCAGGGCGCCGGGATGGCCGGCCGCTTCGATGACCTCGGCCAGGTACTGGGCCAGCGCCGCCACCTGGCCCTTCTCCACTTTGAGGGTGACCAGGTCGGCGCCCCGGCGGGCCTGGAGGAGGAAGACCCGCTGACCGGGCTCGCCCACTGTTCCCACCGTGATGTGGTCCAGAGGGCCGAGATCGAACGACTCGCTCATGAGGGCTTCAGCTCCTGGAGGGCCTCCACGGAGTTGACGGTCAGAACGGCCGGGCCACCCTCGGAGTACTGGATGGCCGTGATCGAACAGGGGCTGATCACGATGCGCTGGAACAGGTCCAGATGGGTGCCGAGGGCGTCGGCCACCGCCGCCTTGATGGGATCGGCGTGGGAGACGCAGACCACCCGCTTACCGGGGTGGGCGGCGCAGAGGCGGCGCAGGGCATCGGTCATGCGGGTCTGCATCTCGCTGAAGGACTCGCCCTCGGGGAAGCGGAACCCACTGGGCCAACGTTGAACGGTGCGCCACTCCGGCTTCTTGTACAGCTCCTTGAGGGCGCCCCCCGTCCACTCCCCGAAGTCGCATTCGAGCAGCCCCCGCTCGATGACCACCTTGTGACCGAACCGCTTGGCGATGGGCGCCGCCGTCTCCCGGGCCCGCTCCAGGGGGCTGGCATAGATGGCGTCGACGGTCCCCAAGGCGGCCAGGCGCTCGGCGGCCGCCTCGGCCTGGGCTCGGCCGGTGTCGGAGAGGTGAAGGCCCTTGGCCCGCCCCGGCAGCACCGAGCCGGTGGTCGGGGTCTGGCCGTGGCGGACCAGGACCATGACCGTGGCCGGGGGCGGCTTGGGGCGGCGGTTAGGCATCTGCAGGCAACCTAACCTCCCGCCGTGGCCGGTCGGGACTCACTGGCCGCCCTCAACCGGGAGGTGGTGGCCTGCCGGGCCTGTCCCCGGTTGGTGGAGTGGCGGGAGCGGGTGGCGGAGGAGAAGCGGGCGTCCTTCGCCGATCAGGACTACTGGGGACGGCCCCTGCCCGGCTTCGGGGATTCGGGAGCAGGGGTGGTCATCGTCGGGTTGGCCCCGGCGGCCCATGGCGCCAACCGGACCGGGCGCCTGTTCACCGGGGACCGCTCCGGGGACTGGCTGTTCGCTTCACTGTGGCGCACCGGCTTCGCCAACCAGGCCACCAGCGTGTCGGCCGATGACGGCCTGGCCCTGGCCGGCGCCTACATAACCGCGGCAGTGCGGTGCGCGCCTCCGGCCAACAAGCCCACCCCGGCCGAACGGGACACCTGCCAGACCTACCTCGAGCGGGAGCTCGACCTGCTGGGGTCGCGGCGGGTCATCGTGGCCCTGGGCCATTTCGGCCACGACGCCGTCTGCCGGGTGCTCGGGCTTCGGCCCAAGCCCGGCTTCGGCCACGGGGTCGAGCACCGCCTGGAGGACGGGCGGTTCCTCTTGGGTTGCTACCACCCCAGCCAGCAGAACACCTTCACCGGCACCCTCACCGAGGAGATGATCGACGCCGTGTTCTCCCGGGCCCGGGAGTTGGCCGGCTGACCGGCTCAGCCCACGGGCATCGCCTTGGGCGGCATCATCCTGGGTTCGGGCACGGCCGTCTCGGGCCAGCGGTTGCGGCTGACCCGGGCCAGGCGGTGCATGAGGGCCACCGCCCCGGGGTCGTCATCGGCGGGGCGGGTCTCGATGACCCCGTCGGCCAGCATCCCGTCCATGACCTCGCGGCCCCGGTCGGTTCGCACCACGGTCAGGGTCCAGTCGTTGAAGGCGCCGATGCCGCCGGTGGAGATGTCGGCGTGCTCGGCGGCGAAGTCGGGGCAGGACTTGCAGCCTTCCCGGGTCCAGGCGTGGCACTCCTTGAGCGGGATCTCGTGGTAGTCGCCATTGCGCATCCAGATCTGGAACACGCCCTTGATGTTCATCTTGACCATGTCCTGGCGGGCCAGTCCGTACTTGGCCTCGAACAGCTCGGTGAAAATGGCGTCATCGAAGGTCTTTGAACACAGCAGCCCGATGGTCAGGGTGAAGCGGCGGGCCACCTTGCCGGCCTTGCGCGTCTGCATGGTCGGAGGCGCCGAGGCCATGCAGCTCATGCCCACCATGGCCAGCTTTTCGGCGCCGGACTCGATGGCCTCGCGGTAGGCCAGGGTGTTGGCCGAGTAGGTGTAGCGGCTGCCGGCCGCGGCCAGGACCTCCTCCCGGGTGCGGGCCACCCCGGGCTTGGCCTTCCAGGTGGACCCGTCGCCTTCGAGGTAGGAGACCAGGGCGGCGTCGATCACCTCGTGCTCCAGGGACCACAGCAGGATGGCCGAGACCAGCCCGCCGTCCTGGCCCCGCTCGTGGATCTCGGGGTCGGTGGCCCGGACCAGGAGCACGTCCTTGGCCACTCCGGCCACCTCCTCGACCTCCCGGGGACGGCCGAAGAGATAGGTGTCGATCTCGGTCTCCCAGGTGCGGAAGCGGGGGCAGGCCCGGGTGCAGAGGGTGCAGCCCTTCTCCCCGTGGGTGCAGTCCTCCCGGCCTCCCATGTCATCGATGTGCCAGGGCCTGTAGCGGCCTCCGGTGTCGTCGTACTCGAGCACGTCGTAGGGACAGGCGATGACGCAGGCGGCGCAGCCGGTGCACAGACCGGAAGTGACCACCTCGCGGAACAGGTGGGCCCAGTGGGGTTTTTCGGGGGGCATCGGCCTCACACTAACTACCGGTAGGGTCGATCGGGTGCCTGAGATGGTGGAGGTGGAGGCCTACCGCCGGCTGGCTGAAGGCGCCCTGGGCCGGCGCATCGCCAGAGTGGAGGCACCCGACGCCTGGTACCTGAAGGGTGGCCTCACGGCGGCGGCGCTCGACGTCGCCCTGCCCGGTCTCAAGCTGACGGCGGCCCGCCGGAAGGGCAAGCTCCTCGTTCTCGACACCGCCCGGCCCCGGTCCGGCCCAACCGGGCCCAGCCTGGGACTGCGCTTTGGCATGACCGGCCGGCTGGTGCTCGACGGGAAGGCGGGAGTCGAGGAGCTGATCTACTCCTCCAGACGGGCCGAGCCGGCCTGGGAGCGATTTGCCCTGGTCTTCACCGACCGGAGCCGCCTGGTCATGTCCGATCCGCGCCGGTTGGGCGGCGTCATCCTCGAACCGGAGGAGGCCCGCCTCGGTCCGGACGCGGCCGCCGTGACCTTGGCCGAGCTCCGCTCGGCTTTGACCGGCTCACGGGTCGCCCTCAAAGCAAGGCTGCTCGACCAGTCCCGGGTGGCCGGGATCGGCAACCTGTTGGCCGATGAGATGCTGTGGCGGGCCGGGCTGTCACCGGAACGGGAGGCGGGCTCTCTCGACGGGGCCGAACAGCGTCGGTTGCACCGCCACCTGATCTCGACCGTCGAGCAGCTCTCGGACCGGGGCGGCTCCCATACCGGGGACCTGATGCCGGCCCGGCACCCCGGGGCGGTGTGCCCCAAGGATGGTCAACCGCTCCGCCGGGCTGCCATCGGCGGGCGGACTACGTGGTGGTGTCCGGCCCACCAGCGTTGAGGGGCGTCAGTGCCGGTTGTCCGGCCTCCGGCCGGACGGTGCCGTCGGGGTCCCCAGCCCCGCCGGCGTCTGCTGTTTGTCCGGCCTCCGGCCGGACGGTGCCGTCGGGGTCCCCAGCCCCGCCGGCCTGGCGTGCATCGTCACGGCGGTGCAGGAGGAGCCAGGCCATGGTTCCCCAGCCGGCCACGGCCAGGACGATGGCGGTCACCTCGACGGCGTCCCAGAGGCGCGGGCGGGCCAGCCAGAAGAACTCGTCGGTGAAGCGGACGATGCCCCACAGCCCGGCAAAGGCGGCCAGCACCACCCCGGTGGGCTTCCGGCCGGTGCGTTCCTCGATGTAGCGCAGGATGGCCCAGATGACGAGGCATTCGGCCGACTGGAAGAGGGGGACGGGTATCTCCCTCACCGTGACGCCGTTGGCCATACAGCCGAACTTGCCGATGGTGCAGGCGTAGCGCAGTCCGTACCAGCCGGCGGTGGGGTGGCCGCCGCCGTCGATCATGAGCTGAGGACCAAGGAGCCGGCCCATGGCCCAGGCCGCCATCAGGACCGGGGCGGCTATGTCCAGGCCGGCCAGCGTGCGCAGCTCGGGCAGGTACCGGCGCTTGAACCAGATCCCGGTGGGAACCCCGAGGAGCAGACCGCCGAAGGAGGACAGGCCGCCGTGCCAGACGGCCAGGATCCCGGCTGGATCAGACCGGTAATAGGAGAGGTTGGCCACCACGTGGACGGCCCGGGCCCCGATGATCGAGGCACCGACCACCCAGAGGAAGGCTCGGTTCAGCCACTCGGAGGGAATCCCGACGGCGTCGAAGCGACGCCGCATGTACCAGAGCGAGAACCAGAAGGTGAGAGCCAGGCCGATTCCGTAGGTATGGACCTGGAGCGGCCCGAGATGGAAAACCACGGGGATGGGCCTCAAGGATCTGAATCCTATTGTTGGCCCATGGCCGACCCGTACGTCACTCTCGAGCGCCGGTCCGACGGCGTGGCCGTCGTCCGCCTGGACCGGCCCAAGATGAACGCCCTTTCCTCGGAGCTGCTGGGCCAACTGGGCGAATTGTCCGCTCAACTCATCCAGGATCCGCCGGGGGCGGTGGTGGTCTGGGGTGGGCCCCGGATCTTCGCCGCCGGTGCCGATGTCAACGAGTTCATCGATCCTGACTCGGGCCGGCCCACCTCGGCCCGGGCCCGGGAGGTGGCCCGGCGCTTCCGGACCGCCCTGGATTCGGTGGCGGCCATTCCGGTTCCCACCCTGGCCGCCGTCGACGGCTACGCCCTGGGCGGCGGCTGTGAGCTGTCCCTGGCCTGTGACCTGCGGGTGGTCTCCGAGGCGGCCAAATTCGGCCAGCCCGAGATCCTCCTCGGGATCATCCCCGGTGGTGGCGGCACCCAGCGCCTGAGCCGTCTGGTCGGGCCGGCCCGGGCCAAGGACCTGATCCTCTCCGGTCGCCAGGTGGGAGCCGAGGAGGCCCTGCGCATCGGCCTGGCCGACCGGGTGGTGCCGGCCGGTTCCACCATCGATGAGGCCCTGGCTCTGGCCGCCACCCTGGCGGCGGGGCCCCGCCGGGCCATGGCCCTGGCCAAGGCCGCCATCGACCGGGGCGCCGACCTGGAGCTGGGGGAGGGGCTGGACGTGGAGGAGGCCAACTTCGCCGAGGTGTTCGACACACCCGATGCCGCCACGGGCGTGGCCTCCTTCCTGGAGCACGGACCGGGCCGGGCCCGCTTCGCTTCGTCTTGAGCCGGCCCGGGTAGGGCCAGGACCAGCGTGCTCAAGCTCCTGTTGGTGGCCCTATCCGTGGGCATGTCCAATTTCGCCGCCTCGGTGGGACTGAGCCTCCGGGGCGTGGATGCCGGGCTGCGGCTGCGGGTCGCCCTGCTCTTCGGCCTGTTCGAAGGCGGCATGCCGGTCATCGGGCTGATCATCGGCACCCAGCTGGCCGGCACCCTGGGCGGGGCCAGCCGCTATATCGGCGGAGGTCTGCTCATCGCCACCGGCGCTTACACCGCCTTCTCCAAGGGCGGGGAGAGCACGTCCCGGGGTACGGGCCGGCTGGCTCTCTCGGCCCTCGCCCTCAGCATCGACAACCTGGTGGTGGGCTTCGCCATGGGCACGCTCAGGGTGCCCATGCCGGTGGCGGCCCTCATCATCGCCGGGGTGAGCGTGGGGCTCTCTCTGATCGGCCTGGAGATCGGAGCCCGACTCGGGCGGCGGGTCGAGCGCTACGGGGAGGAGATCGGGGGGGCCGTCCTGGCCCTGGTCGGGATCCTCATCCTCACCCGGGTGATGGGCTGAGCGGACCGAGCCGGGCCGGGGGACGGCCGGCCAGCACATCGGTTATCCACGGCGGGGTGAGTGCCTTGAGCTGGTCGGCGGACTGGCTGAGGAGATGCCCGGTCCCGGGCAGGATCACCAGGTCGCCCGACCCGGCCAGGTAGCGCACCATCTCGCTGGAGGCCGGGGGCAGGAGCTCATCGGCGTCACCGTGGAAGAGGAGGAGCGGCCGCCCCTCCAGGCCCTCGGCCATCTCACAACCGGCCGACTGGGTGGCGAAGGTGACCACCCCGGCCACCACGGCGGGGATGGCCACGCCGACCCGCACGGCTATCGCCCCCCCGAAGGAATGCCCGAGGGCGACCACCCTTTGGGCCCCCCGCCGGCAGACCATCTCGGTGGCGGCGGCCAGGTCCAGGGTGCAGGAGTCGAGGTCGTTCGGCACCCTCCAGCCCACCCGCAGAGTGGCGATGCCCACCTCGGCCAGCTGGCAGCCCAGCCAGTGGTAGAAGCCGTCCGCCGGCCCCAGCAGGCCACCCATGGCACCGCCGCCGGCCACCACGGCCCCCTCCGCCTCGGCTGGACCGTGCCAAAGGATGGTCAGCAGGCCGTGGCGGGTGTAGGCCTCGATATGGGACAGACCCGGAGCCAACTCCACCTCCTGGGAGGCGATTACCCCTAAGCGTTGCAGCGGGGTACGTTCCTGCTCGTCCACTGCGGCCACGTTACCGAGGAGGGGGGGCGGGGGAACGGCGGGCGGGGGCTCGTCATTGCTGTCGAATCGCTTTTGCCAGATCCGAATCTTGGGAAATAGCAGGACCACGTCGTCAATGTGTCGAACGTCACACGCAGCCCGTCGCCCGGGACCGGTCGGACCCGATCCGGTCCACTAAGCGCGGCGAGCCTCGAAAGGGAGTGAATCGCATGCCCACCTCTGCCCGTGAGCAGAAGGAACAGATCAGTTCGCTGCAGGACCCCTTCGCCCGCAACTCGTTGCGGCTGGCGTACCACGTGCGGAAGTACGCCCTGCTCTATGTGTGCGGGATCCTGGGGGCGCTGGCGCTCAGCGTGTTTCCGGCCGTGAACGGCAGTGGCGGGAGCTCGGTGCCCGGCCTGCCCGGCAGCGGGTCGGTGGCGGCCGGCTCGGGGTCCGGTTCCTCGGCGGGCTCAGCCGGCAGCTCGGGCGGGTCCGCCCTGTCATCCGGAGGTTCCTCGGGGGCGGCCGCCGGGTCGGGGGCGAGCTCCGGGTCGGTGGCGGCCGGCGGGTCCTCGGCTGGATCGGCGGCGGGTGGCACTTCCTCCGGCGGCGGCGCCTCCTCGGGGCCGATCGGCACCGTTCAGGCCGGGACCGGAGTGACCCGGGGCGGGACGGCCTGCGGCTCCGGGGTCAGGCAGATCCCCTACTCGGCCTATGCCGACTACTGCGAGGCCAAGTTCACCGGTAACAACGGAGGCGCCACGGCCAACGGCGTGACGGCCACCGCCATCAACATCGCCGTGCGCAAGACCGCCGACGCCACCGGCGCCAACGCCCTGGCCGGACAGGCCGAGGGTGAGGCCGCCGGCGGGGTGAGCAACGACGCCAACTGGGGCTACATCCAACAGATCGTCAAGTACCTGAACACGCAGTTCGAGCTCTACGGCCGCCAGGTCAAGCTCGATCTCTTCAACGGCCAGGGCAACAACACCAACGAGGCCCTGGGCCAGGGCCAGGCGGCGGCATGTGCCGACGCCGACACCGCCGCCAACTCCGTGCACGCCTTCGGGGACTTCAACTGGATCGGAGTATTCGAGTCCCAACCCTTCTCCGACTGTGCGGCCCGTTACCACCTGTACATCCCCGAGGGAGCGGCTTACTACCCCGAGTACATGTACAAGGCCTGGAACCCCTACGTCTGGGGCATCACCATGAACTGCACGCTCATCGGGCAGGAGGTCGGGGAGTGGGTCGGTAAGCAGCTGGCCTTCACCCCCACCAAGTGGGCCGGATCGGACGGGGTGGTCCCCCTCAACGGCAAGGCCCGCAAGTTCGCCACCTACGTGCCCAACAACGCCGGCTACCAGTCCTGCGTCAACGCAACTCTGCAGATCGATGAGAACACCTATCACGTACCGAAGAACCGAGAAGACCAGTACAACTACGCCCTGGATATCTCCACCTTCCCGCAGGACGCCCAGAAGGCCATAGTCCAGTTCGCCGCCAATGACGACACGACGGTGATCCTGGCTTGTGACCCCATTTCCCCCATCTTCCTGACCCAGGATGCCGTCCAGCAGAACTACTACCCGGAGTGGGCCCTGATCGGGGTGGCCCTGACCGACTCGGACAACTGGGCCCAGTTGTGGGATCAGAAGGCGATCACCAACCACCTGTTCGGACTGTCCCAGGCGGCCTCCACCGCCTCGGTGCTCAACCCCAGTGGTGAGGCGGGCAAGGTCCTGGCCGCCGCCGGCGTACCCCTGAACCCGACCACGGCGGTTGACTACGTCGAGTTGCTGTCCATGTTCAATCAGCTCCAGATAGCCGGGCCCGACCTGACGGTGGCCAACATCGGGGCCAACACCCCGAAGATCCCGCCCGGCACGGGCCAGGCCGGCACCTGGAACTTCAACCAGGGCTGGCACACGGCCATCGATGACTCGAGGCAGATCTACTGGAACGCCAATGGGACCTCCCAGGCCAACGGTAAGACCGGCACCTATGCCGAGATCTACGGAGGCAAACGCTTCGCCTCCGGTCAGTTCCCCACCGGCCAACCTCCCTATTACCCGTGAGGGACCTCCTGGGGCGCCCCGCCGGACGGGCGGTGGCGGGCGGGATCATCGCCCTGGCCGTCTGGGTCGTGCTGGCCCAGGTGCTCCCTCATGGTGCTCCGGCCGGCATCATCCTCCAAGGCGCCGTACTCGGCGCCATCAACGCCTTGATCGCCCTATCCATCGTGTTGATCTATCGGGCCAACCGGGTCATCAACTTCGCCGCCGCCGACTTCGGGGCCGTGGCGGCCATCCTGGCCATCGAGTTGCACATCAAGATCCACCTCAACTACTTCCTGGCCGTGGCGGCCGGCCTGGCGGCGGCGGCGATTATCGGTGGCATCGTCGAATCCCTGATCCTGCGGCGCTTCTCCAACGCCCCCCGCCTGATCGTGGCCGTGGTGACCCTGGGCGTGGCCCAGATCCTCAATGCCCTCAGCATCATCATACCGATCGTCTGGAGCAGCGGCTCCAACTCCGGGACCTTCAACACCCCCTTCACCGTCCAGTTCCGGGTGTTCCCGGTGCTCTTCAACGGCAACTATGTGGTCGCTCTCGTCATCGTCCCGGTGGTGATGGTGGCGCTGACCTGGTTCCTGCGCTACACCAACTACGGCGTCGCCATCCGGGCCGCGGCCGACAATGGTGATCGGGCCCGCCTGCTCGGCATACCGGTCAAGCGACTCTCCACCGTCGTATGGGTCCTGACCGGAATGATGTCGGCCATGGCTGCCCTGCTCAGGGTGCCGATCCTCGGGTTCGTGTCGTTCTCCAGCGTGTCGGGCAGCGGCCCCTCATTGCTGTTCGAGACCTTGACCGCAGCCGTCATAGCCGGGCTGACTTCCATGCCCGTGGCCGTGGTGGCGGCGGTGGCGCTGGGGATCATCGACCAGTTGGGGGCCTGGACATTCCAGAACGCCGCCTACGTCTACCTGGCCCAGGTGATAGTTGTCCTCGTCACCCTCGTGGTGCGGCGGGAAAAGCTGACCCGGGCGGTGGATGCCGGCATCTCCACCTGGCAGGCCATCCGCCAGGTCCGGCCCATTCCCCCCGAACTGGCCACCCGGCTGCCGGTACGCCTCAGCAGTTCGGGACTGCGCCTGGTGATCCTGGCCGTCGCCCTCTGCATCCCGCTATTCGAGACGCCGGCCCACACCCAGTTGGTTTCGATAATCCTGATCTATTCGATCGTGGCCGCTTCCCTGGTCATCCTGACAGCCTGGGCCGGGCACATATCCCTGGGCCACATCGCCTTCATGGGTTTCGGATCGGCAGTCACCGGGATCCTGGTGGCCAACCATGGGCTGAATGTGTTCCTGGCCATGGCCGCCGGCATGGCCGTCTCGGCCCTGTTGGCCGTCCTGCTCGGGATCCCCGCCCTCCGATTCGGCAGTGGGCCGTATCTGGCGGTGGTCACGCTCGGTCTGGCCGTGGTGGCCAACGGCTACTTCTTCCTGCCCCAGTACTTCCCCTGGCTGATCCCGGCCAACGAGGTGCCCAAGAACCCGTTGTTCGGTCGCCTGGCCATCGGGACCGACTCGGAGATGTACTACTTCTGTCTTATCGCTCTGATCCTGGTTTTGGTGGGGGTGCGGGGCCTGCGCAACAGCCACGCCGGTCGGGCCATGATCTCCAGCAATGACAACCGGCAGGCCACCCAGTCCTTCGCCATCAACACCACCCGGGTTCAGCTCATGGCCTTCGCCATTTCCGGAGCGCTGGCCGGCATGGCCGGAGGCCTGTATGTCGTGTTGGAACAGGGCTTCAACTCCGGTGACTACAACCCCGAGAACGGCATCTACTTCTTCCTGATGGTGGTCATCGGTGGGCTGGGCTCGCTGCCGGGAGCGGTACTGGGCGCCATATTCGTCTACGGGGCCGAGTATCTCCTGCCCAACGGTTACGGCGCCCTGGTCACCGGGGGTGGGGTGGTGTTCATCCTCATGTTCATACCCGGCGGACTGGGCGAGGTGTTCTTCAACATCCGCGACTACCTGCTGCGGGCCTACGCGGCCCGGCACCGCCTCTACGTGCCCAGCCTGGTGGCCGATGTGCGCCTGGCCCAGACGCCGCCGGGCGCCCGGCCGACGGCGGCGGAGGACAATGAGGACGAGGCCGAGGACGCCGCTCTGGCGGGTATCTCCATCAGTGGGGAGACCATCCTCCTGGCCGACACCCGCCAGGCTCTCGGCGTCGGGCAACCGTCATGACCGCCACCGCCTCCAAGGGCAGAGGTCTGGCCGGGCGCTTCTCCAACCTGGTCGGGGCGGCCGGTTCGACCGGTCTGCTCCCGCTCGGGATCCTGATCGCCCTGGCCGGTGTGACCAGCTTCGATGCCACCGCTTTCGGTGTCCTGGCCCCGGACATCCGCCAGACCTTCCATATCAGCACCGGCGCCACCGACACCATCGCCTCCTTGACCGGGGCGGTGCCGATCATGCTGTCGGTTTACGTGGGCGTGCTGGGCGACCGCATGAACCGCCTGTGGCTCTCGACCATCGCCGGGATCATCTGGGGGATCACGGCCATCTTCACCGGTCTGGCTCCGATCCTGATCGTCCTGATCCTGGCCCGGGTGGTCGGCGGCGTGGGCCTCCTCACCGGGGAGACCATCTACCTCAGCCTCCTGGCCGACTTCTACCCGCCCGAGGGTCTGGGCGTCATCTTCGGGTCCTACCGGTTCTGGGGCCAGGGCCTGGGTATCGCGGCCGGTCCGCTGGCCGGCGTCTTCGGGGCCATCTTCGGATGGCGGGTTGCCTTCGTCATATTGGCGCTGCCCACCTTCGTCTTCGTGGCCCTGCTGCGCCTACTCAAGGAGCCACCCCGGGGTGTCTCCATGGGCCTCATGCCCCAGGCCCCCACCAAGATCGGAGTGTTGGAGGGATACCGGCGGGTCCGCTCCATCCGTACGGCCCGCCGGACCTGGCTGGCCGCCTTCCTGTTCGGCGGTGGGACCCTTCCCTTCGCCACCCTGCTGTCGACGTTCTTCAAGGACGTCTACCGCTACGGGGATACCGCCCGAGGCGGCATCGTCCTCCTGTACGGGCTCGGGGGACTGGTCGGGGTCGCCCTCGGAGGCGGGATCACCCAGCGGCTGCTTAACCGCTGGAATTTCAAGGGCATGGCCATCGCCAACGGGGTGTTCATCCTCGAGTTCGCCCTCGGGATCCTGATCATGGTCAGCGTCCACAATTCGATCGTGGCCATAGCCGGGGCCACCATCCTCAGCGTCGGCGCCATCGGCTTCCTGCCGATCTACACCACCCTGGTCTCCATCATCTCCCCGCCCACCCTGCGGACCCAGACCTACGGCTGGACGCTTCTCTTCTACGGCCTGGGGGCCATTTCCATCCAGCTCTTCGTCATCGGACCGGTGGTCAACTCCGACGGCCAGCGGGCGGCCATGATCGTCCTGGCCATCCTGGTGGGCCTGGGCGGCCTGATCGGTTTGTCAGCGGCGCGGTTCGTTGATGGTGACATCACCCAGGCCCGCAAGCAGGAAGAGGCCGGGCAGTCAGATGCCCTGCTCACCTGCAGCGGCATCGACGTCGCCTACGGCGGGGTCCAGGTCCTCTTCGGCGTCGATTTCAAGGTCGAAAAGGGTGAGATGGTCGCCCTCCTGGGCACCAACGGTGCAGGCAAGTCGACCTTCCTCAAGGCCATCAGTGGCCTGCTCGACCCGGTCGGTGGGGTCATGTACTTCAACGGCCAGGACATCACCCACTCCGACCCCATGGCGACCGCCAAGCTGGGGATCATGCAGGTCCCCGGCGGCCGGGGAGTGTTCCCGACGCTGTCGGTGGCCGACAACCTCCGGGTGGCGGGCTGGATGTTCCGCAAGGACCGCCGCTACGTGGCCGAGCAGACCCAGAAGGTCATCGGCTACTTCCCCATCCTGCAGGAGCGGTCATCGGCCCTGGCCGGTGACCTGTCCGGAGGCGAACAGCAGATGCTCAGCCTGGCCCAGGCCTTCATAGCCGAGCCCGAGCTCCTGCTCATCGATGAGCTCTCCCTCGGCCTGGCCCCCGCCGTGGTCAGCCGCCTGTTGGAGATCGTCCGCGACATCCACGCCAAGGGCACAACCATCATCCTGGTCGAGCAGTCCGTCAACACGGCTCTCGAGTTGGCCGAACGGGCCATCTTCATGGAGAAGGGTGAAGTCCGCTTCTCGGGTCCGACGGCGGAGCTGCTCGAACGCCCCGACATCCTCCGAGCCGTCTACCTCCAGGGAGCGGCGGTGGGCCAGGAACTGGCCGGGATCGGGACCAACGGCAGCAACGGGGCTCCGACGTCGGTCCGTTCCATAGCCGCCGCCCTGCGCACCCGGGAGGCGGAACGGGCCGCCCTCCTCGCCGCACCGGTGGTGCTGGAGACCCATGGGCTGACCAAGCGATACGGAGGCGTGACCGCCGTCAGCGGGGTTGACATCCAGCTCCGCCAGGGTCAGATCCTCGGCCTGATCGGGCCCAATGGCGCCGGGAAAACCACGCTGTTCGACCTGATCAGCGGCTTCACCGCGTCCAACGGAGGCCGGGTCATCCTGCATGGTCAGGACGTCACCGAGTTGAGCGCCCACCAGCGGGCCGCTCACGGAATGGGTCGTTCCTTCCAGGACGCCCGACTGTGGCCCTCCCTGACGGTGGCCGAGTCCATCGCGGTGGCTCTGCACCATGAGTCGGAGATCGAGTCGGCCATCCCGGCCCTGATGGGACTTCCCCGGGTGGCCGAATCCGAGGATGCTCTGGCCGAGAAGGTGGATGACCTGGTCGAACTGATGGGTCTGGTGGCCTTCCGCAACAAGTTCATAGCCGAGCTGTCCACCGGGTCGCGCCGCATCGTGGAGCTGGCCTGCATGCTGGCCCATCGTCCGAGCGTGCTGCTCCTGGACGAGCCCTCCTCGGGTATCGCCCAGCGAGAGACCGAGGCCCTGGGACCCCTCATCCGCCGGATCCGCGAGCAGCTGTCCTGCAGCGTGCTCATCATCGAGCACGACATCCCGCTCATCAACGACCTGGCCGATCATATGGTCGGCCTGGATCTGGGCACCGTGGTCGCCTTCGGAACCCCCCACGACGTCCTCAACGACCCTCACGTGGTCGAGTCGTACCTGGGCACGGCCGCGGACAAGCTTCACGTCGGCGCCGGCAGCGCCGGTGGCGGAGCGGCCAGGCGCAAGCCGGCAACGACTGGAGCACAGTCATGAAGCTCCGGGCCCGTACCAGCGGGCGGTTCAGAGGCGCCGGCCGGATAGCCGTGCTCGGACTGGTGGCGGTGATGGCTCTCGGACTTGGCACCGCGCTAGCCGGATCGGCAGGCAGGGGGATGCCAGCCGCAGCCGCCTCTCCCGTGCCCACGCTGCCGATCTTGACCACGACCACCGCGGCTCCACAGCCGACCACCACGACGCTGGCGGGGTCCGGCACCACGACCACCACAGCCGCCCCGACCCCCACGACCGCGGCGGCTCCGGCTGCGACGCCGACCACCAGCTCGCCCAATCCGGTCCCACCGGCGGCGTCCGTGTCCTCGCTACCGGCGCCCGCCTCGGGCTCGCCCTTGGGTTCGTCCGGCTCAGGATCGGGGGGGTCTACACCCACGTCGACGTCCGGATCGGCCGGGTCCGGCGCGGGGGTACCCAGCACGCTCTCGTCGGTGCCGGTGGCGGCCACCACGGGCACCGGCACCCACCACAGCCCCTGGGCCCGCATTTTCGGGTTGGCCGCTCTGCTGATCGCCCTGGTCCTGTATTCGGAAGGATTCGGTGTGCTCGGCGGGCGTATCCGTTCGCTCTCCAGCCGACCCCAGCGCCATCCGGGTGCTCATAAGCACTGAGATCCGCTCGGTCGAGCGGTCCCGGCCGGCTAGGCCGGCGGGGCCAGGGTGTCGGCGTAGGCGACCAGCCCCACCAGCGGGACGGTTCCCCGGATGCGGATCCACTGTCCATCGCCCAGATTGATCCGCAGCTCGGCTCCGTCCGAGCGGATGGCCGACTGAGCTGCGCCCAGCCGGGTGAGCCGGACGGCGCGGGTCACGGTCGCTTCCGCGTCCCAGGGCAGCTGACCGGGGGCATTCTCCCCGGCCTCGACGGTGATGACGTCGGGTCCTCTGACGAAATACCAGACCACCTCGGCGGCTTCGAGCTGGCCCGCCTGTTGGGGATTGGCCTCGATCACATCCTCGGGCTCCCCTCGCTGGAAGCCCGTCGGGATGGGGGGGGACGGCAGGAAGCTGTTCGGCTTGGGATCAAGACGGGCGGCCGCCACCGCACTGCCCGGGAGGCGTGCCGAGCCGGACGGTGAGAACGGCGGCCGGACCGAGCCGACCGTGACGGCGGCGGCCCGGCGTGTCTCCACGATCGTCCCCTTGAGGTACCACGTCTCGGCCAGCTCCAGTCCCTGGCTGTCGATGCAGATGTCATCGTGTTGAGAACTCGACAGCGGGGCCACCGCTCCGGATGGGGGCTCCAGGAACCGGTACAGCTCACAGGAGCGACCGGACACCGTCTCGGAGCGGCCCAGATCCGAGACCAGATGCCGCGACAGGAGGTCGGGCATCTGGGTCAGCAGGTCCTGGTCGTAGCCCGGGGCCCCCGGCTGCCGATCGGATATCAGCTGGAACCCTCCCGAGGCGAAGGCATACAAGCGATCTCTGGTGAAGGCGGAGCCTCCCTCCGGCTCCGATCCGGGCGCCGGTCGAACGGAGTAGTCCAGATCACTGGCTACAAAGGGTCGCTGCACCGTCAACAGCTCCCAGCCCGCCTTCGGTTTGGATCCGGTGGGGGACGAGGCCGTGCGGTAGAGGATCTGATAGGCGATGGGCCGGGCCGGGCCGCCGTCGATCGGCGTCCGGAGCAGCTGGCGGCCGAGGGGTATCCCTATCCCGAGGCCGACCATCAGGGTGGCCACGATGCCGAGTATGAGGCGCTGGTGGCGGTGCATCGCCCGGTGATTATCACCGGTGCGGGCCTCCCGGCCCGTTCACCCCGGCCTATAACCTGACCAAGCGACCCCTCCGGTGGGCGGGCGGGCCGCCGAAGGGGGAGTCAAGTGGAGACCCGGAAGCTGGGAAGCCTGGACGTGAGCGTCATCGGTCTGGGGTGCAACAACTTCGGCATGCGATGTGACCAGGAGCAGTCGACCCGGGTGGTGGATGCCGCCTTGGAGGCCGGGATCAACTTCTTCGACACCGCCGACGTCTACGGAGGCACCCAGTCCGAGGTGTTCCTGGGTAAGGCCCTGGGCGGCCGCCGGGACGACGTGGTCATCGCCACCAAGTTCGCCAGCCCGGTGGACAGCGATCCTGAACACCAGGGCGCCAGCGCCCGCTGGATCGCCCAGGCCGTGGAGGACAGCCTGCGCCGGTTGGGCACCGACCGCATCGACCTGTATCAGCAGCATCGTCCCGATCCCAGCGTGGCGCTGGAGGAGACCCTGGAAGCCCTGGACAAGCTGGTCCAGGCGGGCAAGGTTCTCGAGATCGGTAACTCGAACTTCTCCGCTGAGCAGATTCACCAGAGCGAGACCATCTCCAGGGCGAAGGGCTGGGCCCGGTCCGTCTCGGCCCAGAACGAGCTCAACCTCCTCCGCCGCCGGGCCCGGGACGAGGTGCTTCCGGCCTGCGTGGAGGATGGCTTGGGCTTCCTCCCCTTCTTCCCCCTGGCCAGCGGCCTGCTGACCGGAAAGTACGCCAGGGGAGAGGGAACACCGGAGGGCACCCGGCTGGCATCGATGCCCGAGGAGCGGCGCTCCCAGGTGCTCACCGACCGCAACTATTCCCGGCTGGAGGCCCTGACCGGCTTTGCCGAGGAACGGGGCCACAATCTCCTGGAGCTGGCCTTCGCCTGGCTGCTGGCCCTGCCGGGGATGACCTCCGTCATTGCCGGGGCCACCAAGGCCCAGCAGGTGGAGGCCAACTCGGCCGCGGCCGGGTGGTCCCTGACCGACGCCGATCTGGACCGGATCGATCAGATCCTGGAGGAGGCGGTGGCGGAGGGCTGAGCCCGCCCGCTTTTGGGCAGCCCTCCGGGGCCCAGGCGGCCGTCAGGGACTCATAAGCTCGGCCATGGACTATCCCGCCGCCCCCCGATCGGATACCGCCGACGTCCTCCACGGCCGCACCGTCCCGGATCCCTACCGGTGGTTGGAGGATGAGGAGAGTGAGGCCACCCGGCGGTGGCAGGCGGCTCAGGACGAGTTGCTCGGGTCTCACCGGCGGGGCTGGACCGGTCGCGACCCGATGCGCAAATGGCTGGAGGAGCTGACACCGGGTCTCATCTCCCCGCCCCAGGTCCGGGGCGGGCGGCAGTTCTTCCATAGGCGCCAACCCGGACAGGAACACGCCGTGTACTGGCTGCGGGAGCCCGACGGGTCGGAACGGCCCCTGGTCGACCCGGCCCGGATCGACCCGACCCTGGCCACCGTGCTGGACGGCGCCTCGCCGTCCCTGGAAGGGGATCGCCTGGCCTACCTGCTCTCGGGCGGTGGGAGGGAGGAGAGCTGGCTTCATGTGATGGATGTCGACTCGGGTGAGGCTCTGGAGGCCCCCAGCCTGTTGGGCCGGGGCGGCACCATGGCCTGGCGGGCCGGGGGCCACGAGCTGTTCTGCGTGAGGCGGCTGCCCGCCGGCCTGCTCCCCGAAGGTGAGGATCAGTTCCACCGCCGGGTCTGGCGCCACGCCGTCGGCCAGGACATCAGCGAAGACGAGATGATCTTCGGACAAGGGCGGGACAAGACCACCTACTACGGGCTGCACGCCTCTTCCGATGGTCGGTGGCTGATCGTGACGGCGGCCCTCGGGACCGCTCCCCGCAACGATGTCTACCTGCTCGACAACCAGTCCGGAAGCTGGCTGACGGTGCAGGAGGGCGAGGACGTCGAGACCTGGGCCTGGGTGGCCGCCGATGGCGTCCTCTATCTGCTCACCAACCGGGATGCCCCCCGCTGGCGTCTGTGCCGGGCCGATCCCACCCGGCCCGGAGTCGGCCACTGGTCGGAGGTGCTGGGCGAGGATGACGGTGTCCTGTCCGATGTAGTCGTAACCGACGCCGGGCTGGTGGCCGTCTACACACGGGACGTGGTCAGCAATGTTCAGATCCACGACCGCCACTCCGGGGCCCTGACCAGCCGGATCGACCTTCCCGGTCTGGGGGTGGCCAGCGTCTCCAGTCCACCCGACGGGGCTCCGGAGGTCTGGATTGGCTACGCGGACTACCTCCATCCCCGAGTGGTGCTCCACCATGACCTGAGTACGGCCCAAACCTCGACCTGGGGGCTGACGCCCGGGGCGGTGGAGATCGACGCCGAGACCGAACAGATCTTTGTGGCCTCCAAGGACGGAACCCGGGTGCCGGCCTTCATCATCTCCGGCCCGGCGGCTGAGGGTGGCCCCCGGCCGACCATCCTGTATGGCTACGGCGGCTTCAACGTGGCCCTGGCCCCCGAGTACTCGGCCCTGTTCTGTGCCTGGGTGGCCGCCGGAGGCGCGGTGGTGGTGGCCAACCTGAGAGGAGGCAGTGAGTACGGGGAGACCTGGCACCGATCGGGCATGCGGGAGAACAAGCAGAACGTGTTCGATGACTTCCTGGCCGTGGCCGAGGACCTGACCACCCGGGGTGTGACCGACGCTGACCACCTAGGCATCTTCGGCGGGAGCAACGGGGGTCTGTTGGTGGGAGCCGCCCTCACCCAGCGACCGGAGTTGTTCCGGGCGGTGGTCTGCAGCGCGCCTCTACTGGACATGATTCGCTACGAGATGTTCGGCCTGGGCCAGACCTGGAATGACGAGTACGGCACGGCCGCCGACCCGGGCGAGTTCGAGTGGCTGGCGGCCTACTCGCCCTACCATCACATCCAAGCGGGCGTTCCCTACCCCGGGGTGCTCTTCACCGTCTTCGAAGGAGATACACGGGTCGATCCGCTCCATGCCCGGAAGATGGGCGCGGCGCTGCAGGCCGCCACCAGCTCGGATCCCGAGCAAAAGCCGATCCTCATCCGGCGTGAGTCTGAAGTCGGCCACGGGGCCCGGGCCGTGTCCAAATCCATCGAACTCCAGGCCGATGAGTTGGGCTTCATGGCGGCCCAGTTAGGACTGGTGGTGCCCTAGAGACCTCGACTCCCGAGGCGGACCGCCGCCGGCCCGAGACGGCTAGGCGGAAGCCAAGGGACTCAGCGAGGGATCGACCAGGCCCGGGCCGGGCCGATGGCCCCAGACGGCATACAGGGGATCGCCCCGCCCGTCGGGATGCACGCAGATCCGGGCGGCCACTCTGTCCCACGGACCGGAGCGGCGGAAGTACTCCTCCACGATCCGAACGCGCTCGGCGTCAGTGGCATAGAGCCAGCCCTGGATGGCTTTGGTGGGGAAGAGACGATTCGAGAAGGTGCACACGAAGGGCCCCGACGGGCGTAGGACCCGCCAGACCTCACCGAAGACCTGGAGTGGAGCGGTGAGGTAATCGACCGAGACACAGCAGAGCGCCGAATCGAAGCTGGCATCGGGGAAGGGGAGCGGCTGACATTCGTTCAGGTCCTGCTGCACGGTGGAGGTCGCCATCGGGTTGGCGGCCAACTCCTCCGTATTCATTCCCAGAGCACAGAGGCTTCGGGCCCTCCGGGGAAGGTGCGACACCCAGGAACTCATCAGATCGAGGACGTCCCCGTCGGGAACACCCAACTCCTCATATAGAAGGCCGACGGCTGTGATGGCCCGGTCATCGATGTGGGTGACCAACCGGGGCGAGGCGTAGAACTCCCGGTCCGCCTCAGCATCGCCGCGATCGAAGAAACCCGGGGGGAAACTCACCGGGTCGGAGGCAGGATCAGAGGATCTCCCGATCGCGGACCACGACGGTTCGGCGCCCGGCGTAGTAGCGGCGGCCACCGAAGCCTCCGGCCAGAACAACGATCAGGGCAACGAGGATGATGAGGGTCAGCATGATCAAGGTCCTTCCCCCGGTCCCGGTCCATCAACCTCCACCCGCCACTCCCGGCCGCTCCGCGGATGCCTCCACCACCAGCGCAGGGCCGCACTCGTCCCGACCGCTCCCGCCGCCAGCGTCTCATCGATGGCGCCGCTGCCGCCAGTGCGGGGGAGGGCCCCGCCGGCCGAAGGGCCGGGCGGGGCCGAGGGCGAGCCGGCCGGAGCCGATCCCGGAGCCGACCCCGGAGCCGGGGCGGCGCCGCCGGGGGCGGCCAGTACGGAATCGGGCGGAGGTATGACCCCCGGGCCGTCCTTCGAGCACAACACGGCGGCGGCGGTGTCCCCGGCTGGGGGCAGGCTCGGCAGGGTGGGGAAGGTCGGCCTGTGACTGGCCAGGGCGGACATGTCCAGGAAGTCGGTCAGGTCGTTGGCATTGGCGTCCCGGTAGGTCAGGGCGGGCAGGTTCCACTTGCGCTCGATCATGGCCAGGATGGACGTGTGGTCGTAGATGGCGTGACTGACGTAGTCGGGTTTGGCGTAGGCGGAGACCACCACCGAAGGGACTCTGAACCCGTAGCGGGCGAATCCGTCGTAGAGGGACTCGGTGGGCTCGACCACCGGCGGGATGTCATCGGGGGCCACAGCCGAAGGGGGCGGCACGTGGTCGTAGTAGCCGCCGTGCTCGTCCCAGACGATGACCAGCATGGTGGTCGACCATTGGGGGGAGGCGCCGATGGCCTGCACCACCTGGGCCATCATGGCTTCGCCCTCCACGATGTTCTGGGGGTTCTCCTGGGACTGGGTGGAAAAGTTCTGATCGAGTAGGACGACGGGGGGGAGGCGGCCGGCGGAGGCGTCGGTGAAGAACTGGTCGAACGGCTTGTGGTTCTTGACCTCGGTGGCGGCGTCATTGGTGACGAACAGCTCCGGGGTGGCCCCGGTGGGATAGGAGTACACGTAGTTGGTCCAGCCGATCCCGTGCTGATCGAGCTGGTTGAAGATGGTCCCGGCCGGCGCCGGGGTGGTCAGCAGCGAGTCCTGTTCGGCGTTGCCGGGGGATGTACCGATGTCATCCACCATCCCGGCCGAGGTGGCGGCTATGAGGTAGCGCCGGTTGGGATCGGTCTGGCTGAGCACGGAGCAGAACCAGCGGTCCCCGATCGGAAAGGTCTTGGCCAGCCCGTAGGTGAAGGGCAGATCTTCACCCGTCCAGTAGCCCATGGCCACTCCGCCGACTATCTCGGTGGTGGCCGGGCTGATGGGAGTGCTGACGAAGCCGTCATTGCGACCGCCGTTGTAGGCGTGATGGGAAGCGCTCCACTCCTGGCTGGGCCGGCCGGGGAGCTGGCAAGTAGTGGGCATCCTGAACGCCTTCTGAATCCGGCCGTCGGGGTAGGGGTTGGTGGCGGTGGGCAGGCCGTCGGCGCCGATGGTGAATCCGTCGCCGCGGGGAGTCTCCCCCGGCCCCCGGCCCAGCATGCCGAAGAAGTTGTCGTAGGAGTGGTTCTCCATCATGAGGATGACGATCGGGCCGATGCCGGCCACGGTGTCGGTCCCGGCCGGCAGGTTGGGATAGGGGAGGCTGCCCGGCGTCCGGAGGGTAGCGGCGGTGGCCCCCTGCGCCGGCCCGCCCAGCGGGCCCCGGATGATGGGCTCGGACAGTGTGACCGCCAGGGCACCGACACCCCCGGCCAGGAAAGCCCTTCGGCTCAAGTTCGGACGGTTGGGCGATGCGGGGCTCACCTGGTCATCCTGGCTTATCGGTCACCGCCCGGGGGCGCGGCGCCTGGGTCGACCCCAGAAGTTCACTCAGCGGTAGCCGCGGGCCTGGAGCTCATACAGCTCCTGATAGGTGCCTCCGGCCTTCATGAGCTCCTGATGGCTGCCGACCTGAGCCACGCGCCCGCCCGAGATGACCACGATGAGGTCCGCCATCCGGACGGTGGAGAATCGATGGGAGACGAGCAGGGTGATGGAACCGGAGCGGGCGGCAGCACCGGAGGCCGCCGCCGAGTACTGCTCAAAGAGATGGTGCTCGGTCTCGGCGTCCAGGGATGCGGTCGGCTCATCCAGGATCAGCAGTAGCGGGTCGGTCCTCATCATGGCCCGGCCCAGAGCCAGCTTCTGCCACTGACCGCCGGACAGCTCGGTCCCGTCGGTGAAGGACTTGCCCAGCTGCGTGTCCAGCCCGGAGTCCAGGCTATCGATCACGTCCAGGGCGCGGGCGCGCTCCAGGGCCGCTCGCACGTCCGAATCGTCATCGAGGCTATCCAGGCGGCCCACGCCCACCGACTGGCGGGCCACCAACTCCAGGCGGGCGTAGTCCTGAAAGGCGGCCGTGACCCGGCCGCGCCAGGCCTGCCGGTTGATACCGGCCAGGTCGGCGCCATCCACCAGGATCTGCCCGCCGGAAGGCTCATAGAGACCGGCCAGCAGCTTCACCAGGGTGGTCTTGCCTGCCCCGTTGTCCCCGACCAGGGCGACGGTCGAGCCGGCGGGCAGGCTCAGCTCCACGCCGGTCAGAACCGGCAGATCGGTGCCCGGATAGGCGAAGGAAAGATTCCTGAGTTCGATCCCGGACCGGAGCCGGTCCGGGGCGGGAGCAGTTCGCGAGGCATCGGTCCTGAGGCTGGCGGTATGCAGATCGGACAACCACACATAACGGTGGGCAATACGGAGAGACTGGGCGAAACCAGCCACCATCCCCACCGTCTGGGCAACCAGCTGATTGGTCGTGGCCGCCAAGGAGATCACCAGGACCACGTCACCGGGGGTGGCCCGGCCCTGAACGGCCCGGCGGACGACCAACAGAATGGCCAGGCCATAGCCCAACGCAAAGAGCAGCCAAGCCCCCGTATTGGCCAGTGCTCCGGTTACCGATGCCCGGTCCTGGGTCGACTGGACCGCCCTCCAGGTCTGCCGGTGTCGGGCCACCACCTTCGACTGCAGACCGAAGATCCGCATCTCCTTGGCGGGGCCGGCCGACGTCGCCAGTTCGAAGAGATGCCGGGCGCGGCGGATGCCTTCGGCGCTGGCATCCATGGCCTGCTGGTTGTGCTGGACGCTCCAGGCGGTGGCCACCAGAGTGGGCAGCCCGAACACCGGCAGGAAAAGCAGTTGGGGATCCTCGTGGATCAACAGAGCAAGGGTCCCGATGGCTTGGATCACGGCCCCGAGTCCTTGCACGAAAATGGCCGAAGAGCCGATCAGCTGGCCCCGCTGCTGGCGCAGGATCTCCAGCCGGTCGGCGTGCTCGGGACGCTCGTAGTGCTCGAGCGTGGCGGTGGCGGCCGTCAGCTCGATCAACCGGCGGTCGATGAAGGCCCCCACGTTCTCCAGCAAGGGGATGAGGACGTTGATTCCGGCCCAGATGGCGAAGGTCACCACCACCGTGGTCGATCCCAGGATGGCGGCGGAGCGAAGGACGACTCCCGATTGACCCGCCACGGCGCCGTTCACCAGCTCTTTGAGCCACAGGGCGACCAGGACGGCCAGGAGGGGAGCGACCCCGAAGAGAAGGCCGGATAGGACCGCCCGCCGCGGGTCGGCCTGCAGGGCGATGGACACCGTCGCCCGGGCAGCCCGCAGCCAACCCCTCCAACCCAGACGCTCCTTGGTCGGGCCGGCCGTCAAGAGGGATCCTCGGCGGCCGACCGCGTCGCCGGCGCCGGATCGGACGGATCGTGGAACCGGGCCGCCTGTAGGCGGAACATCTCGGCGTACCGGCCCCCGGCGGCCAGGAGGCGGTCATGGGTGCCGCTCTCGATCACCCTGCCCCCGTCGAGCACGACTATGCGGTCGGCTCTCCTCACCGTGGAGAACCGGTGGGAGATCAACACCGTGGTGAGGCCCTGGGTGAGGTCCAGGAAGCGGTCGTACAACTCGGCCTCAGCCCGCACGTCGAGATTGGCGCTGGGCTCATCCAGGATCAACAGGCCGGCGCCTGACTCAACTCCGGCCAGGGCTCGGGCCAGGGCTACGCGCTGCCACTCTCCCCCCGAGAGCTCGACACCCTCGCTGAACTGCCGGGATAGCACGGTGTCCCAGCCCTGAGACAGACCCGCCATCAACTCGTCGGCACCGGCCCGCCGGGCGGCACGCTCGAGAAGCTCGAAGTCCCGCTCCTCGGGAGCTGCGGCGAAGGCGATGTTGTCTCCTGCCTCGAGGGCGAAACGAACGAAGTCCTGGAAGATGGCGGCTATGCGTCTCTGCCACTGACCGGCGTCGATGTCCCTGAGCGAGACGCCGTCGACGAAGATGGCGCCGCTGGTGGGATCGTAGAGACGAGCCAGCAACTTCATGAGGGTGGTCTTACCGGCACCGTTCTGGCCCACGATGGCCAGAGAGCGTCCGGCTTCGATCTCCAGATCGAGACCGCTGTAGATCTCGTGGTCAGAGCCGGGATAGGCGAATCTGACATTCTCGAAGCGGATCGAGTGGGCCGGCCTGCCGTCGGCGGATGCGTGACCGGAGGTGGCGACGCCCGCCGCCCGCTTCTCGAGTTCCAGCGCCTGCGGTATGGCCGAGGCCCCGTAGTTGATGTCGAGCCAACTGGAGTTGATGCCCAGGATGGCGGAGGCTCCCCCGACCGCTCCGATCAAGACGGTCAGGTGTCCGAGGGTGATGTGGTGGTGGGCGGCGGCGTTCCCGATCAGCCAATAGGCGCTGCCCTCGACCAGGCCGGCGGCGCCGATGGAGGCGAAGACCGCCCAGCGGCCTCGTTGCCTCGCCTGCCACACCGCGGTCATGGCCGAGGCCCACTCCTCCCCGAAGCGCTTCACCAGCCAGGTGTCGAGCCCGAAAATGCGGGTTTCCTTGGCCGCCCCCGGAGTGAGGGCCAGGTCGCGGATGTACCCGGCCCGGCGGAATGTCTCAGCCTCATCGGTGAGCCCGGCCAAACTCCGTTTGAGCTCCCAGCTCTGGATCCGGACAATGATCAGGTTGGCCCCGATGACCAGGACCCCCAGCCACCAGCGGTAGGTGAACAGGAGACAACCGGCTACAGCTCCGCCGAGGCGGTTGCTGACCATGCCCGTCAGGGCGGTGGTGGCTTGACCGGGCGTGAACTGTCCGGTGCCGACGCCCTGGGCCTGGGAGACCAGGTCGAGCATGGCTGGGTCCTCGAGGTGGCCGATCCCGGAGGGCGCCAGCGAAGCCACCATGACCCGTCGGCGCAGAGAACCGTTGAGACGGCGGCCCAGAACGTCTCCCAGTGCCCCGAGCAGGGGAGTGGCCGATTGGAGGAGGGCGAAGATCAGGGCGGTGGCGCCCAGGGCGATGAGAAGGCGGTGGCCGGCCGCTGACTGCATGCCGGCCCGGATCGCCTGCGGCACGCTGCCAACCAGGGCGCCACTGGCCAGGGCGAAGCCCAGGGGCAACAGGGCGCTGACCAGCAGGGCTGATACCCAGAAGGCGGTCAGGCTGGCGCTGGCCCGGGGCAGCTGGGCCACCAGGGCCGCCGCCGGGCCCAGCTTCGAAGCCCGCAGGCGCTTCCCCGGTCCCCAGTGCACCTCAGCCCCCAGGCTCAGGACCGACCACGCAGTCGGTCAGTTGAAGCTTTGTTTCTCACTGCCCCATCGGGCCGCCCATAGCGGGGCGGTACCCGAGCGGGACGATAGATCAGACCAGCTGACCACGCCTTCGTCTGGCTACCTATCGAGCCGACTTGGTCCCCCGTCCGGGCAGGATGGACAGGTTGGCGACCACTGCCCCGCTTGGCAACGAGATGGATTGAGCCTGGCCGAGGTCACTGGCCATCCATACGGTCTGACCGATCTGAATGGGAGGCCCGATGGAGTTCTTGTCCAGCTGGTTGAGCACCTGCTGGGCGAATGCTTCCTGGCCCTGCCGGTTCAGGTGGCGAGGCAGCTGAAGATGATAGTTCTGAACCAGGCTCTGGAGCTGGTCCACCGGGTCGACCACCTCCCGGATTTCGATAACCCGGCCACTCCGCACGTAGATGGCGACCTTGATGAGGTTCGAGAGAGTCGGAGGCGGTGGCGTCGCCCCTGGTGAGCTGCTGCTGAGCAGGGGTAGGGGCTGCTGATAGACATCAAAGCGTGTTACCCCACGGGGAGGCGCCGGGAAGGGGTCATCCGTGGGCTTGTAGACGGGCTGCACGTCGTTTGGGCGCCATTGCCGGACCTGCGGGGTGGGCGCGGCCGTGATCAGATCCTCGACATCGGTCAAGAAGACGAGTGATGCGTAGAACGGATCGGTCTTTTCGGCCTGAATTTCGCTGCCGACGGACGGGAGTTGCGGCGCACCTGTCGGATCCAACACCCAGTGCCGAGCGATCAGAGCCGAGGCGGCCACGTTGGGCGCACCGTTGGAACCGGTTGAAGGCCCCGCCGCTCCCGGAGTGACAGTGGGCGGAGACCCGGCCGAGCCGCTGCTGGCGAAGAAGTTCCCCACCGCTTGAGGATCGAGAAAGCGGTCCGCGACGGCGTCGTCTCGTACCACCTCTTCCCAAGCCGCCTGCCCCCCTTGGCTGTAGAGCTCGTCGTACCGGTAGGGGTCCTCGTACTCGGCGCTGACGGATTGAGTGCCGGTTAGGGTCTGGTGGATCCAGACGAACTGCTTCGGCAGAGCGGCGGTGCGCGCTAGGTCGCCTACGACTTGGTGGTAAACGGCTTCGTTGCTCTGGCAACCGGCCAAAGTCACCGAGGCCACGGTCAGCATCGAGAGCAGGCTGGCGAACCTGGTCCATCCGGTCCGGAGAGGCCGAAAGACAGCTATGCCGCGCCGAGTCATTGCGGTCCCAGCGCCAGCGCGCTCTCGGTGAGGGACCTGGGCGTCGGAAAGCTTGAGCGTATGGTCAGGATGAACAACTCCGATCCGGAAAACCACACCTCAAGGGTGGCGCCGGTGCCGGTCGACTGGTAGACGGTGTGACCGCTCAGGGTGAGCGCTTCCGGCAGGCTGCCCGACACCTGACCGATGAGGCTGGTTTGGAACCCGGATGAGGCCGAGTTGGCGTTAGGCGTTAATCGGATTACCTCGAGGGTGGCCTCGACCAGCTTGGCTTTACGCAAGCTGAAGAATCCGATGGAGCGGGCATAGCTGGAGGTGTTGGCCTTGATCGACTGCGGGACCGACTCCGCTTGTACATCCAGGCCCCCCACCTGCTCCGGTAACTGGGTGGTGGAAATCGACTTGATCCGCGCCGCGACTCGTGCCGGTGCAGCCGCGGTCCGACCACCGCATCCGCTCAGGGCGAAGGTCAAGGCGGCCAGGAGGATGGGGGCGATCACTGATCGGGCGGGCCGACCGGTCACTTTTGGGCTACCTCCAACGTGCCGACCGCGTAGGGGCGGGTGCCGTCGGCATAACTGTGCTTGCCAACCGAGCTGGCCACCCAGGTCCAAGAGGCTCCAGGTGCGATTGGTCCCGAGTTGAATGCACCGTCGCTGGCGACCACCGAGTGGGCCTTGGAGTCGCTGTTGACCCACTTGACCGGCGTGCCTTGATACACCGCCACGTCCGGAGGGTTGAAAGGCGGCTGACCGGAGGAGTCGGACTCGATGGTGATGGTGTAGACTGGCGCGGGGGGCGCTGTCGTCCTTGGGGATGTCGGGGGCGGGCTGGTCGGGGTCGCGGACGGCGCTCTGGTCGTGGCTGTCGGGGCGATGGTAGTGGTGGCGACCAGGGTGGTGGTAGTGGTAGATCCGAGGCTCAGGGCCCCTCCGCCGCCCTTGCCGTTGAGATTCACTCCCGAACCGACGGAGCTGCCTCCTCCGCAGGCGGCGGTCACCAGGCCGACGGCCAGCGCCACCGCGGCGAGAACTCTGAACTTCATCTCCGGCTCCCTGAACGTTGAACGGCTGCTTCAGACATACCAAGGTATGACGCTTCGACCCTCGGATCAGACAGCACATCGTCGGGCAGCCCGCGCAGGACCACCTCGCCCGCATCCATGGCCATGAGCTCATCGGCCAGTCCGCTCAGCAGAGGCACATCGTGCTCGATGATCAACAGCGAGCAGGATGTCTCGTGCCTGACCTGGCGCAACAGCGGCCCGAGGCCCTCGGCTTCGGCCTGGGCGATGCCAGAGCTGGGCTCGTCCAGCAATAGGACACGGGGTTCAACAGCCAGTACGCAGCCGAGGTCGACTATGCGTCGCAGACCGGTGGAGAGCTCCCTCACGAACTTGTCCCGGTACGGACCGAGGTTCAACAACTCGATGATTCGATCGGCTCTGGCTCTTGCTCTTCGCTCAGAGCGACGGGCACCCGGCCAGCCCAGACCGAAGAGGGCGGCGTTGCGAACATCCAAGTGCTTCTCGAGGGCGAGCATGATCGATTCGACGGTTGTCAGGGACGGGTAGAGCCTGGCGTCCTGGAAGCGGCGGAGGAGTCCCAGGTTGGCTCGACGCTCGGGAGCCAGATGGGTTATGTCCGCGCCGTCCAGCATGACTTGGCCCTGGTCTGGTGGGATGAAGCCGGAGAGGACATCGAAGAGGGTCGTCTTCCCGCAGCCGTTGGGTCCGATGATCCCCAGGATCTCCCCGTCCCTGAGCTCCAGACCGGCTCCGTTCAGTGCCGTGACCCCTCCAAAGCGCTTGACTAGGCCGGTGGCGCTCAACACCACCGGGGCCTCGGTCAGGGAGGCCTGACGACGGCGCGCCTCGGCCGCGTCGACCCGACTGGCAGAGCCGGCGCTGCGATACGAACCGCCCGATGCTCCTCGGACGTAGATGGCCCTGACGATGTCGGGCCGACGCAGAAGGTCGGAGGTGGGCCCGACAAACTGCACGGCGCCCTTCTCCAGGAATACCGCCCGGTCAGCCAGCTCCAGCGCGACGTTGACGGACTGCTCGACCAGAATGACCGTCACCCCGCGCCGGTTGATCTCCCGGACTGTCTCCATGAGCTGACCCACCACGGTGGGGGATAGTCCGAGCGAGAGCTCATCGATCATTAGTAACCTGGGTCGCAGCATGAAGGCCTGGGCCAAAGACAGCATCTGCTGCTCGCCTCCGGACAGGTTGCCGGCCAGCGCGCCGCCCCTCTCCCTCAGCACAGGGAAGGTCTCCATGACCTCCTCCAGCCGGGCGTTGACGGGATCAGCGTCATCAGTGAGCCAGGTGGCCAGCAGCAGGTTGTCGCGAACGGTCATGGTGGGGAAGAGCCCGCGACCGCCGGGCATCTGGACCACTCCCCGGCCGGTGATCTCGTGGGGTGGCATGTGGGTTATGTCGCGCCCCTCGAAGATCACGGCGCCGCCAGAAGCCTCCTGGGTGCCGCTGATGGCCCGGAGAATGGTGGATTTACCCGCCCCGTTGGTGCCGAGCAGTGCGATCATCTCGCCTTCGGCCACCTCGAAGTCGACTCCGAACAGGACCCTTACCCCGTCGTAGTCCACGCTCAGATCCCGGCACACCAGCTGGGATATCCGTCCCTCCTCATGGGACTGCCTCCAGGTCTCAGCGGCTAGGTAACCGGCGGTGGATGCACGACGGTCCAACTCGAAGAGCGGAGCGGCGGTGGCGAACACAACCGCCCCGGCCAGTTCGAAGGGCAGGCTCCAGTAGAAGACCGTGCTGTAGCCGTACTTGTCGAAGATAATGGCCATGAGGCTGAACCCGAAGAGGACACTCGGAACTATGGACAGGTTCAGGAACTGGATCCCCTGGGTCCGCACCGAGGCGGGTAGGACGGTGGTGGCCACGGCATTGACTCCGGGGCCGAGAAGCGAGCCGCCCAGGCTGACCAGGAAGCTGATGGCCAACAGAACAGCCAGCGGGGGTTCCAACGCCCAGCCGATCAGGCCCAGGCTGGCGACAGCAGCGAAGGCGCCGTAGACATACAGAACCTGCCCGGGGCTGCGGCTCATGTACCGATCCACCAAGTTGCCGCCGTACACCGAGCCAAAAACGGCAGCCACGGCCCCTGGGATGAAGGAAAGCCCTATCTGGACCGGTCCCAGTCCGTAGCGGTCGGCCAGCATGATCACGTAGTAGAGCGCCGCCGGGGCACTGAAGCCGATGAGCAACTGGGCCCAGAAGATGCGACGCAGGGTCCGCACGGCAAAGGCGGTCCGGAACCCCTCTCCCAGGGACTGAGGAGGCTCCTCTGTCCGGGCGATCTCCTCATCGGCCCCGGCGGCCCGACGGTCGAAGTAGCCCCGGATGGGCTCCCGCAGGAGAACGAGAGCAAGGATGCCGGCCACACCGATGGCGGTGCCGTCGATCAGAAAAGTGCGGAACAAGCCGAGGTCGGCGAAAAGAACGCCGGCCAAGGCCGGCGCCCCGGCCGCCCCGAGGCTGGTGAAGAGGTTGATGGCGGCAAAGGCCCGCCCTCGGGCGGCCACCGGGTAGTAGTCGCTGACCAAGGAGAACTGTGGCACCGAGGCCTCCCCTCCCGTGACGGCGGCACCGGCCCGGGCACCCCCCACGGAGGCGGTGCTGTGACCGCGGCCGGTAAACGCGGTTGGGATACCGCTGAGGAGGGTGCCGATGCCGACCAGAGGAACCCGGGGGTGTCGATCGGCAAACCACCCGACCCACAGATTGCTGAAGATGACCACCAGGCTGACAAAGCCGGTGACCTCCACGATCTGGTTGACGGATATGTCACCCTCGCGGAGGAACTGGGGCGCTCCCACCTGGAAAATGGTGGCATCGAAGGTGGCGGTCAGGCCGATGAAGGCCAGGACGAGGACCGGGACCATCCCGTGCGGCGTCCGCCGTAACTCGAACAGTCCGTGTAGCGCCCGGCCGTAGGCCCGAAACGGAACCAGCAGCAATCTCATTGCCGACCTCCGGACGGCCCCACGGGCTCTGGCCCCCGGGGGCGTGTCGCTCCGGCCGAGCCGTCAGTGCCGAACTGCCGGGAGCGAATCGTGTAGCGGGCACCCAGCTCGAGCGCGGCCAGGCCGCCCGCCGGCAATGGTTCGGCCAGGGGGAGCAGCCTCTGCTCCAGGGCTTCCGCGTCCACCTCGGGCTGCAAGGAGGGAACGATCAGCTGGCGGCGGTGGGCGATGATGCGCAAGACCGAATCCCGTGCGTTGGTGAAGACGGCCAAAAGGCCGGACGGCGCCAGGTAGAGGAGTATCAGCGGAAGAACAGCGGCCAGGTAACTCAGCACCACGTTGGTGGAGAGGAAGTAGACGATGAGCTCCAAGATGGCAGCCCCGATCAGTCCCCCGGCCACCGAGCTGACTCCGCCCAGCAGCGTGTAGATGAAGATCTGGATCGAAAGGGTGGGGGTGAAATCCCCCTGAGGAGCTCCTCGAAGGACGAAGGCGGAAAGGGCCCCCGCAAAGCCGGCCATCCCTCCGGCTATCCCAAAGGCCAGAAGCTTGCTTCGAACCAGGGGAATACCCAGAGCCTGGACGTCGGAGTCGTTATCTCGAAGGGCGATGAGTAGCCGTCCGGTGCGACCCCGGCGCAGGTTGAGGCAGACGACCACAGTGAGCACGAAGGCGGCCAGACACAGGTAGTACATGCTGCGCTCGTCATCAAAGTTGAGGAAAAACAGGGTGGGGCGGGCGACCGTGGTCGGGAGCAGCCATCCGAAGAGGTTCGGATCGAACAGTATGTAATACACCGCCGCTCCGAAGGCCAGACTGACCACGGCCAGGTACAGCCCGGGCAGACGCAGAGCGGGAAGCCCGACCACCACAGCCAGGGCCCCGACTACGAGAACGGAAATTGGCACCGCGAACCAGAAGGGCACCCCGGCATGTGCGACTAGCCCGCTGGCGACTACAGCGCCGATGCCCACGAAGGCGTATTGACCCAGGCTCACCTGCCCGGCCCAGCCGGTGAGAACCACGAGCGAGAGGGCCACAATACCGAAAACGGCTATGTCACTGCCGATGACTATGAGGCGGGTATTGACCAGGAAGGGATAGAGCCCGATCAGACCTATCAAGGCCAGGATGCTCGTGTACCGGGTACCCCGGATTACCCCTAACCCAGCCATCTCCCGGGCGACGGGCCGGGGCTCGGCGACCAGGCGCCAGGATGCGGCTGCGCCTCGCTCCAGCCGGAGCGAGTCCCTTCGCTGCAGGAACAGAGCGGCGCCGATAAGAACAAACAGCCCTCCGAAAATCCAATCCTGGGAGTGGGTGGGCAGGCCGTAGCCGACCGCGTCGATCAGGACACTGAGACCGACGGCGGCCGCGACGGTGCGGGGGAGACTCCGGAAACGGCCCAGCGCAGCTGCGGCCAAGGGGGGGAGCAGGGTGGTGGGATCGAAGGTAAAGGCGGCCCCGGGGTTGCCGGCGATACCGGCCGCCACCTGGGATGCCGCCGACAGGCCGCCTGCAATGGCCCACACCAGGGTACCGAGGGCCGCCACCGAGATGCCCAGGAGAACGGCGCGTTCGGTATTGTCGGAGGCGGCCCGGATGGCCACGCCCGTCCTGGTTAGCGTCAATAGTCCGGCTATAGCCAGCAGGCTGACAACAGCTATCTCCAGAACGGCCAACTGCGGAAAGCCGAAGGGCACGGGCAGATGGCCGACCTGGAACCGGAGACCCGAGAAGGGCAGAAACGGTTGAAGACTGTTGACGCCGAGCAGCTGAGTGAGCGGCCGCTCACCGATGGGCGGCAGGAACGGAAGGCGGAGTATTCCGGGGGTAACCACCGCGCTCAGCACGTAGGCCAGCAGAACGGTGAAGACCATCACCAATAGTCGAGGGGCAGTGACAAAACGTCTCATGAGGAGGTCGAATGCCGCCCCGATGCCCGCTCCGAGCAATATGGCCAAGGCCAGGCTTACGACGAAGGGGATGGCCCGCTCGTAGCGGATGAGCTGGAAGGCGAGCTGTGCGCCGGCGCCGCCGATAGCCAGCTGGGCGAAATTGATTATCCGCGTGATCCGGTAGATGAGCACGAGAGCCACCCCGGCCAAGGCAGTGGTCGCACCGTCGACCAAACCGGCAAAGAGTACGGCTGTCGGAGTGCCGTGCGGGATGACGAACTCGGCCACCAACAGGACGGCGCCCAAGAGTCCGATCGAGATCACCGGCGCAATTGCTCGATGAAACAGATCTGGTGCGCCCGGGAAACGCGCTGGCGCGCCCTCGGACCCGTCCAGCGACATCGCTACTGCCTCCTGATCTTCGGTCATGACGACGGTGGTAGCGGGTTGGGGCTGAGCTGGCCGATGATGTCCTCCTCGGTCTGGCTAGAGCCCGTCGGCGTTAGGGCCGAGTCGGTGAAGAGGCCTCCATACTGTGTAGCAACGGCATATTCCACGGTACCTGAGCTCTTCTCGCCTCCGGTGCCGGAGAAGGCCTGCGTACCGGTCACATCCCAACCGTCGACCAGTTGGCCGCAGGCGTTCTCGCGTTTCACCGAGCCGCTCACGGTGGCCGAGTTGGAGAAGCTGGCCCCAGTGGAAGGATCCACTCCGGCCGCCTGAAAGGACTCCGGGGCTTGGACATCTAGGGGGAAGAGGAGCACAGGGGGCGAGGGATTGAAGCTGCCCACGGTCCGCCCGGCGCTGTCCCGCTCCACGACCGAGTTGAGGGTAATGCCGCGGTCGGGCGCGCCGGCGTGTTGAGCCTGGCCGAAGTTGCCCGCGCTGCCACTGACCTGGATGGCATTCTCGGTCACCTGATAGGTCGTGGTGACCGTGCCTCCCTGTGGACCAGGGGACACCTGATCGTAAGTGAAGGTGCTGATCTCCCCGCCCTGAGGGTTCGGGCTCTGCGTCACCTTGGAGACGTTCTTGATGTAGTAGGTGACGTAGTGCGTGGAGGTCAAGGTCTGGTTGGTGCCCGCCACCGGCTGCCGGGTGACGATCTGCCACCTATAGGCCCCCGGCTTGGGTTGTCCCTGTACGGAGATGGTCACTGCCTTCTGCGGCGAGGCCCCGTACGGAGGCTGGGGACAGGTAGGGGCCTCGGAGCCGTAGGACGGTGCTCCGTAGTTGAAGGTCGTGGTCGTCTCGTAGCTGAAGGCGGGCAGCGGCTGGGTGGCAGAGATGAGATTGACCCCAGACAGGCTCGGTGGCACGGCCGCCGGAGACGTCGTCGTGGTCGTCGAGGGCAGCCCGAAGGGGATGTTCGATTCCGCTTTCTGGATGGCTACGCCTGGCCCGGATGCGTGCGCGCAAGCACTGGCAACGAGACCCAGGGTCACGAGGGTCAAGAAAGGTCGAAGCAAGGAGGAGCGCTCAGCCATGGATGATCCCGCCCTCGGCCCCAACGTCCAGCGGCTGGTCTTCCAGGAGGGGTTCCTCTTGGCTACCGCGCCGGGTCAGGGACGCCACCAGGTCGGGGGCCCAGGCCTCCCGCTCAGACAGCCGGGAGAGCTGAGCTAGGAATCGGGCGGTGACGGGCTGGGCCTGGCCCAGCCTTCTGCGCAGGGCGCGGGAGAGCTCCTCGGCCGCCACAGCCATCTCCTCGGTGGCACCCTCGCGGAGGTCTCCCCAGATGACCCGGGTCGCCAGCCAGGCCAGCTCAGTGTGCTCCTCATCGGGTACCACCCGATCGAGGAAGCTGAGCGGCGTGTCTCCAGGGTGTTGGTACCCGAGGTCAGTGGCGTACTCGCGCCACTCGGAGTAGGCGAGGGCCACCCGGGCGCCGGGTCCTGACGCCCGGGCGGCGGCACGCCGACGGGAGCGCACGAACGCCTTCCGGAAGGCGGGAATCAGAAGGTAGATGAGGAACAGTAGGAGCAGGCCGGCAAGGGCGAAGCCCACTCCCTCGGCCAGGTTGGCGGCGAAGGCACTGCCCGGGGCGGTCGGGACCGGCAGGTAGACATTCGTACCGAAGACCTGAGCGGCCTGGGCTGAACTTTGCTGCTTGAGATTATTGCCCGACGTGGCTTTGGCATGAGCAGGCGTACCGATAACCGGGAGCCATTCGTAGCCGGGGAAGTAGACCTCCACAAAGGTGGATGCGTCGGACGGGGTGACCTGGCGAAGTCCATTGACCTCACGCCCTCCGTCAAACCCATAGCCGATCCGGCTGGGAACACCTGCCCAGCGGGCGAGGAGGGCCTGAGCGGCCACGATCTCGAACGGCGTGCCCTGCCGGGAACCGGCCACCATGTCCGCTATCCGGGACGGCGGGACGGCGTCGGGGACCCCCTGGCCTGACACGGTCACGTTCTTGAGAATCCACTGGCGTAGGGCATCGAACGTGTCCCACTTGTTGGCTCCCTGGAGCTGTGCGATGAGGTGCTTGACCGCCGGGGGGGCCGGAGGGACGGACAGAAACTGCCTGAACGACGGCGGAATCGGAGTGCTGTCCTTTTCCAGATCGGTCACCTTGGGTAATGGTGCCGCCGCTACCGTGTACGTGAACCCCGAGCTGACCTGGCCCTCGATCAGTCGGATATTTCCGCTTCGGGAGTCGTAGGCCAGCTGAGGTCCGGATGCCACGATTCCTACGGTGTTGGGCAGAGTCGGCAGTACGCCGCCGCTGAGGCCCTTGACGATGAAGGTGGCGGTCTCGCCTACAGGCCGGGTGGTGTCAACGACCCCACTGCGGGGGACCGGCTTTATCTGAGCTTCGGCAAAGGGCGGGAGTCGCCAATAGGTGCCATCGAATACGTCCAGGCTCCCGATCCGCCAGGGCCCGGTGACCTTGGAGTTGACCTCGAACAAGACCCGGTAGGGCGCGGAGGTGAGGGGCGCAGTCTTGGGAAGCTGGGCCTGATGGGCCGGATCAATGGCTGGGGCTGGGAACAACAGGTGAGTGCGGGACAGACCGACCAGTGCGCCGGTAATGACGGCTAGGAATACGATCGACTTCCCGGCGCGTCTGAGCTCGTAGCCCGGAGGACGCTTCTCCTCCTCCTCGGCACCTCCGACCCCCGAGAGCAGGCCGAGGGCGGCGGCGAAGAGGACGACCACGATGATCCCGCTGACGACCTGGCTGCTCTTGGGGGTGGAAATCCCGGCAATGACGGCCAACGGCAAGGGAAGGAGAACCCCGGTGGCGGGCCGTTCTGTCACCACCGCGGCCCAGACCGACACCAGTCCGGCAATACCCAGCAGCCAGCCGACCACCGCGTGCCAGCCAGGGACGAACTCGACCGGGGGCCGCAGGATGCTGCCCTCCCGGGCTGCGGTTGAGACCAGGGCCTTGACGTGCAGAAGGTTGCCGAAGCCGGTCGGCAGCAGGGCGATCAGGCCGGCGGCAAACATGACGACGACCATCAGAGCGATGGCCGTGGAGGGCCGTCTCAGCCGGCTGATGGCAAGGCCGGCGCCAACGCCGAACAGGCCGAAGACCGCCGCGTACACTCGGCCCCCGGCCCCCTGGAAGATCCCACCGACCATGACGGCCGCGCCCATAGTCGACAGCACGCAGGCCAGCGCCAGGCGCGCCGAACTGCCCCAGCGGGGCGGGGAGAAGGCTTCGGCACTGTCCAATGACTCGGTTGAGGGTTCGACCGAGGCGAGGTCCGGCTCGCTGGCTACCCCAGCTTCGGTATCTGTGAGCGTCACAGGCGGTTCCCCGCGCCCATGTCGTGGGCCAGGGCAGTAGCCAGATCATCTCCGGGTCGGAGTCCGGCCACTTGGCATCCCAGCGAAGCCGCCACGGCCAGAGTGCTGTCGGCCTGCTCATGCCAAAGGATGGCCACCACCAGAACCGAAACCCCCGTGTTGAGAAGCAGGCGGAGGGTGGCCGCCTCGGTGGGGCCCAGGTTCGGTGTGATGAGGATGTTGTGGGCGTCACGCTGACCGTTGGCGAGCAGTCTGCGGAGGCAGTTGGACAGGGGCTCTCGTCCCATGTCGATTCGGGCCAGGGCGTCCAAGAGCTGCAGCTGAGCCGTTCCACCCCGGAGCGGCCTGGTCAGCGCCCCCCCGTTGGTCTCGGCCCTTATCTCGTAGCCTTCTCGAAGATGCCGGACCCCTAACGAGGCCATGGCCCGAACGGACGACTCGAAGCTTTCGGATAGGCCCTGTCCCTCCCGGGAGTGGGACCCTCGGTCGGTATCGAGGATGAGGGTGATCCGATCAGTGATGCCCTGCTCGGCCTCTCGCACCATTACCCGTCCGACTCGGGCCGACGCCCTCCACACGACCCGCCGCAGATCGTCTCCGGGTACGTACTCGCGCATGCCGTAGAACTCCAGACCGGACGGCCAGGGTTTGGAGATCGGAGGGCGGATAGGGGGGTCTTCGAACTGTCGGGTCAGAGGCCGGTCGGATACCAACTCAATCCTGGGGTGAACCAGCAGCTCGAACGGTTCGGCCACGACGGTCTCGCGCTCGGCCATGCCCAGAGGGTCACTCGCCACCGCCACCAGCGGCCCCACCTGATAAACGCCGCGCCGGGTGCAGCGCAGGCCGTAACGATGGGTCACCTCGGAGCCCGAGGACATCTGGGTGATCGGGACCCGGACGGCCTGGCCGAGGCGTTCGGGTACTCGCTCTTCCAACATGAACGTGGAGACCCGCCTGCTGGCTCTTAGCCGGACCTCGACATCGAGGCGGTCACCCTCGTGGGCCCGGGGGAACAGGCCGGTCCTCTCGCCCTCCAACTTGAGTTTCCTGGGCGCGATCACCAGAGCGAGAATGATGATGAGGAAGGCGCCGTAGGCGAAGAGATACATAGCCGTGCCGGCCACGATCCGGGCGACTATCCAGACGGCAGCACCGGCCAGCAAGGCGGCCAATCCGATCCCCGTAAGCCCGACCCGGCGCTGGAGAAGCCGGGCCGAATTGCGCAGCTCCTCGCGCCGGAGTGCATCTCGCCACCTATCGAGGCGCGATAGGAACCGCCCGCGTGCGCTGGTCGGACGCATCGGCGTCGAGTTGCGGCGAGGTCTAGGCCCCACCCCCACGGCTCCGGCAGAAGGATCGGTCACGACTGCTGGCTAGCGCCGGCTGGCAACCGGGGGCTTGATGGTGTTGGCGACCCGATCGAGGGCCGCGCTGACCGACTCGCCCCTCAGGATGGCGTCGGGGTGGAGAACCACTCGATGGGCTAGAACCGAGGTGAGGACCGACCGGACGTCATCGGGATAGACCTCTGATCGCCCGTCGGCTGCGGCCACCACCTTCGACGCCTTGAGCAAGGCGATGCAAGCTCGGGGCGAGCCGCCTATGACGATGGCCGGATCGGTCCGGGTCGCCTGGACCAGATCGACGATGTACAGACCCACCTGCTCGGAAACAACCACGTTGTTGGCCGCCCAACGGATCATCTCCTGGACTCTCGAGGTGGTGGTGACGGGGGTGATGTCCTCGATGGACAGGGTCAGAGCGTTGTCGAACATCACTTCCAACTCATGGATACGATCCAGGTATCCCATGGACAACTTGAAGAGGAAGCGGTCGAGCTGCGCCTCGGGGAGGGGAAAGGTTCCGGCCGTCTCGACCGGATTCTGGGTCGCCAGCACCAAGAACGGGCGGGGGAGGGCGTGGGTGACCCCATCGGCCGAGACCTGCCGCTCTGCCATAGCTTCGAGGAGGGCCGATTGGGTCTTCGGTGTGGCCCGGTTCACCTCGTCGGCCAGAAGGACGTTGGTGAAGACGGGACCGGGCCGGAACTCCAGCCCCCCGGTGCGCTGATCGAGCATGGCTGAGCCGGTGATGTCTCCCGGCAACATGTCAGGGGTGCACTGGACCCGTTGCCAGCTGGCTTCCTGCATTGACTCGGTCAAAGCTCGGGCCAGCATCGACTTCCCTGTGCCGGGCAGGTCTTCGAAGAGCACATGGCCCTCGCACAAGATGGCAACCAAGGCCAGACGCACGACGTCGGTCTTTCCCTTGATGACGGTCTCCACGTTGGTGACGATGCCATCGAACTCCGCCTGAAAGACGGCCGCGTCGAGCGGCTCCGATTGGGACGCGCCCCGGCCCCGGGGGCTGCGTGTGGCCATTGCGGTCCGAGGCATCTTGGTGGTCCCTTTCGTTCGACGAGTCACTTCTTCCAGCCGGTCGGGTCCAGACCGCTCGGTGGATCTCAAGCCTAATTCGACGGTCCCTGAGCCGAGACCTGCCTTGAGGGGTGGCTTCTGCTGACGGCAGACTGTAGCGGTGGGGCTGGCAGACCGTCACCCCGATACCGACCTCGGTCGGTCCCGCACTACCATGCGCCGGCAGCGCCAAGGCGATGGCCAAATAGCGAAGGCGAAGAGAGAGGTACTGAGCGGCAGATGGCTGGGTCCGCAACCGCAGATGGCCGGGAGATGGCCCGCCGGTACGCGCCCCTCGGCGGCATCGTTGTGGTCCTCCTGTTGGCCTTTCTGGTCCTGCCTTCTTCGCTGACCCTGCCCCAGGCCAACCCGTCCACCACACTGGAGTTGGCGCCCATCCCGCCCAGCGGAGCAAGAATTAACGCGCCGTTAGCAAACTTCTCTTCGCTGTCTCTGGCCGGCACCTCCACCTTGGGCACTGGCACAGGTCCGGGAGCTGGCGGAGGGCTGGGCTCGCTATCGCCATTGCCGGTCATAACCCCCGGCTCGGGGTCGCTTCCACCCGAGGTCTATCAGTGCGTCGGTGGACGCCAGACGTCCGATCCGCTCTCTCCTCCCTGCTCCGCCTACCGGTACCAGGGTGACAACGGCGGCTCTACCTATCAGGGTGTGACGGCCGGCCTGATCAAGATCCTCATCTACTTCGACGCCAACGGCACGCTAAATACGGCACGCGGTGCCGATTCCCCGACCCCCAACACCATCATCAACCTGGACGACCCGCCCCAGCCGAACGAGGTCGGCTCGACCTTCATCAACCGCGGTTGGGAGCACTATTTCAATCTGCACTACCAGACCTACAATCGGCACGTGCAGTTCTGGGTGCAATACGGCTCACTCAACAGCTCGGGAGTGGCCGATGCCAATACCAGAGCTGCCGATGCTGCCTTCGGGTACAGCACGGTTCATCCCTTCGCCGCTCTCGATTACGGCGCCTTCGGCGGCTATCAGGACACCTACAACAACTACATGCTCAGTCACGACGTACTGATTTTTGGATCTCAGTACGGCCGGACGGAGTCGCTCTACCAGAAGTACCCGGGCCTCCAGTGGGGCTACCTATCGCCCATTGAGCAAGGCGCCCAGTTCTACGCCAACATGGTTTGCACCAAGGTTAAGAGCCTACCGACCAGCTACGCCGGCGCCACCCTCAATGGAAAGCCTCGAAAGTACGCCTTCATGGCCGATGGTGATCCAGCTTCGGTCAACTATCAGAAGGAAGATCAGGAGGTTCTCGCCGACCTGAAGGCGACCTGCGGCCTGGTCCCTAGCGAGACAGTCAGCTTCCCCCATGACGGCTACGCAATCGACAACAGTGAACTGCCGACCTACGCCACCGAGAACATGGCCAAGCTGTCCAGCGACGGGGTCACCTCTATCCTCTGGCCGGCCGGGTTCGAGGTGAAGCAGTCCCAAGCGGCGCAGGAGATCAACTACACGCCTGAGTGGATCATGGGTGACGACGCCAACCAGGCCTGCAATTTCTGTTCCGACTTCCAGAGCTCGGCTGAGTGGGATCACGCCGTAATCATGTCCAGTGTCGTCTACACCCCTCCCCTGCCCGAGCAGGTCTGCTATCAGCAGTACCGGACCATTGACAGTCAGGCGGCCGACTCCGATGTCGACCTTTACGCCTGTGATGGCTCCGGGAGTGACTACAACGATCTGAGGCAACTGTTCGACGGCATCCAGGTGGCAGGACCGAAGTTGACCCCTCACACCATCGACGAAGGGTTTCATGCCATTCCGGCAGTGGCCAGTTCCAATCCTCAGGTTCCGGCCTGTTACTACCAGGCCAACGACTACACCTGTATCAAGGACGCTGTCATCGAGTGGTGGGATTCGACCGGACAGGACCCGAACTCCTCCAGCAAAGGGTGTTGGCGTATGGTGGATAACGGCCAGCGCTTCCTGAACGGGCAGTTCCCCCCCGGTAATATCAATGCGCAGTTCAATCCCTCCGACACTTGCAACGGGTTCGGTGAAGAGATCCAGGAAGATGCTGCGCCGTAAGGCCACGACGGCCCCCGTCCTGTGCCGTCTGGCCGTCGCCGTACCCATGGTGCTCATCACCATCGGCCTAACGAGCGCCAAGGCCTGGGCCAACACCGAGAACGCCATCAAGATCAGCGTTGGCCAGACAGTCACCAAGACCTACTCCGACCTGGTGGGCGATGACGCTCAGGGCGATGCCTACCAGCAGGCCGGGAACGCCAACTACACGTCCAACGCCCAGGACCCGCCCGACTGCGACCCGCTGCCATCGTGCGACGACATCCCTTTGGTCCTGGACCTGCCGAAGTCTGAGCTCGGCCCCAATAACAACTACCTGCTGGAGATATCCCTCACCTACGCAGGAGGACCCGGGGCGGCGACGCCACTCGGCACGCAGACCGTCAACACCATTTCTGGCTCGCTCTGGGACAGCCCCATCCCCTCCAAGGGCCCCCATGCCAACGGCCAGGACGGCTCCTGCTTCACCGACCCCTGTGTCATCAACGAGGCATCCCCGGACGTGGCGACCTTGAGCCTGGTGGCGGATCAGATCACCGGGACGGCCGACCAGTTTGTGGTCACCCTGAAACTGGTCGATGTCGGGTCCGGCGCAGGGGCTTCATGCCCGGGGGTGTCCGGCGGGCAGGGCGCTCCAGCCTGCCCGGCTGCCGGTTCCGGGTCGGGATCGAGCGGGGGAGGAGCTGGACAGAGCCCGGCCCAGCCGGCCGCCACCCCATCGTCTGCGTCCACGGGAGGGGCCCTCCCTCCGTCCCCCCAGTCGGCCAGCCTTCCCTCCACCTCCAGTATCGGCTTGGGCCTGCCCAGCTTCCAGCTCGAAGCGGGGGGACCCAACCCCGTGCTGTCTGCCCTATCGACTGTCCAGTTGGGTTCGGTCCTCGGGATAGGCGGCAAGTCACTCAAGCAGGGGACTTTCCTCGGCATCCCGAAGGCCCAGCCGGCATCCACGCTGGCTGTGGTGTTGTCGATGGTGACTGCGCCCGTCCTGCTGGCGGGCGGCTGGCTATTCATGAGCCTCCGCCGCCGGCGGCTCGCGGTCTGACCCCCAGACACCCGTTGGCGACCTGCATCCTCAAGCGAACCGAAAGCCGATCGACATGACCTCCGTTGAGTCCTTGCCCCCCCTCATCCCGGTCGAGGACTTCTTCGAGAACCCGGAGCGGGCCGGGGCCCAGATATCGCCCGACGGGGCCCGGATCTCCTATCTGGCCCCGGAGTCGAACCGTTTGAACGTATGGGTTAAGACGCTGGGCCGGGACGATGACGTGTGTGTCACCCACGATCACACTCGAGGCATCCTCCAGTATTGGTGGAGCCGGGACTCGAAGTGGATCCTCTACCTGCAGGACAATGGTGGGGACGAGAACTTCCACCTCTGGGCGGCCGAGGTGGCCGACCCGTCCGCACCGTCGCGGGATCTGACCCCCTTTGAAAACGTGCGGGCCATGATGGTGGACCTGCCCCGTTCGGACCCGGGCCTGGCTACCATCGCCCTCAACCGGGACAGCCCGCAGCTCTTCGACGCCTACCGTCTGGGTCTGGCCTCGGGCGAGCTGGAGGTGGTGGCCAAGAACCCGGGCAACGTGGCCGGCTGGACCACCGACTTCCACGGGGCCGTCCGGGCTGCGACTGCCCAGACACCGGAGGGCGATTCCGAGATCCTGGTCCGGGACGCCGCCGATGGGCCCTTCCGCTCCTTGCGCATCTACAGCAATGAGGACAACGGAGTGGTGGTCGGCTTCACCCCGGACGGAGCGTCGGTGTGGGTCGGCACGGCCGAGGGCCTGGACACCATGGGCGTGGTCAAAGTCGACGTCACCTCCGGGGCCCAGGCCGTGGTCGACCACGATGAGTTGGCCGACCTGGCCGACCTGGTGGCCAGCGACCGGACCGGGGAGTTGCAGGCGGTCGCCTACCTACGGGATCGCCGGGTCATGCACTTCTTCGATCCCGAGTTGGAGGCGCGCTGGAAGCGGGCCGAGGACCTCCATTCCGGTGATCTGGCTTCGGTCTCCATGGATCTGTCCGAGGACAGGTGGGTAGTCACCTTTGACGATGACCGTGAGCCGGGCGTCACCTACTTCATCGACCACTCCACCGGAGAGAGTCAGTTCCTCTTCCGGCCCCGCCCCAAGCTGGATCCGGCCCAGCTGGCCCCCATGACACCGGTGACGATCACTTCCCGGGACGGGCTTCGCCTCTGGTCCTATCTGACCTTGCCGATCGGAATC
>Ga0307373_10000778_pt1 | contig 61391 bp, 54 predicted proteins | sample OX2MG_FD_202534 | JGI IMG/M metagenome (GOLD analysis project Ga0307373, IMG submission 202534) | Soil microbial communities from Risofladan, Vaasa, Finland - OX-2 | ecosystem: Environmental > Terrestrial > Soil > Coastal area > Acid sulfate soil | place: Finland: Risofladan, Vaasa | collected... | reverse complement strand
CCATCTCGGCCTCCTTCGTCCCGAGCGGCTGGTTTTTTTACGCAAACCCACTCTACTCGGGATTGGAGGCCGGGGTCGTTATCAGATCAAGCGCGCCTGCGGCGCGCGTCCCGCTTGTGCTCGCGCCGACTTGGGGCCCCATGGCCCCAAGTCGGCGCTGCGCTTCGCTGGGGCCGCGCCGATTTGGCCCACAGGCAAAGCGGCGCGACCCCCGCGAGATGGTTGAAGCCAAGCTGCTGGCCACTAGAACCGGCGCGCGCGGCAAGGGTTACAGGCTGCCCAGGGTCATCTTCCCAGCGCCGGGGGCCGGTCCAAGGTCCCCGCCGCCAGCTCCACGAAGTTCCGCTCCTCGCGCAAGATCAGCTTCTTCGACTGCGCCATGGCAAAATTCGCCCGCGCTTCCGGGTCGCTCGCCAGCCGCTTCTTGTAGGCCTCGTAGGCAGCCAGGCTGTCGAAGGCGATCAAGCCCCAGGCCACGTCGTTGGTGCCCTCGTAGGGGAGAAAATACCCCACCAGATGCCCGCCGCAGCGCGGTATGATGCCGCCCCAATTCTCGGCATACTGCCGGAACGCGTCCTTTTGGAAGGGATCAATCTGATAGCGAATGATGCAGGTGACGGTCATCGCAGCTCTCCCTTGCCGCCGTTGCGCGGGGACGGCCCCGGTCAGCGCCATCGCCGCCCCGCTCGCCCCGATCAGCCCCAGCGCCTGGCGCCGGCTCAGGCGGCGCGCGCTCGGCTGGCTGGGCTTGGGGGACGACATGTTTGGCAGTATGCTGCTTCTGGACGGAAACACTTCGTTGCCGGTCAAAGCATGAATGTCAACCCATGAGCGCTGCCGCCCAGCACGACCTCGCCCTGGCCCGCCTCGCCGCCGCCATCGGCGAACCGGCGCGCGCCCGCATGCTCGGCTGCCTGCTGGATGGCCGGGCCCGCACCAGCACCGAGCTGGCCGTGGTCGCCGGCGTCGCCGCCTCCACCGCCAGCGCCCACTTGCAGCGTTTGCGCCAGCAGCGCCTGGTGGCGGTGCTGGCCCAAGGCAAGCACCGCTACTACCGTCTCGAGGGCGCCTCCGTCGCCGCCGCCCTGGAGGCCTTGGGCGTGCTCGCCGGCGGCACCCGCTCCGCCTTTGCGCCCCACGTTCCCCACCCCCTGCGCGCCGCCCGCACCTGCTACGACCACATCGCCGGCTCGCTCGGCGTCGCCCTCCATGACCGTTTCCAGGCCTTGGGGTGGCTCGTGGCCACCGCCGACCGTGCCTGTGACCTCACCCCCGCCGGAACCAAAGCCCTCGCCGCCTTGGGCGTGGACCTCGTAGCCGCGCGCGCCCGGCGCCGCCGTTTCGCCTATCCCTGCCTGGATTGGAGTGAACGCCGCCCCCACCTCGGCGGCGCCCTCGGCGCCGCCCTGCTGGCGGTCGTGCTCCAGCGCCACTGGGCCGTCCAGGAACTCGGCAGCCGCGCCCTCACCCTCACCCGCCACGGCCGCCGCGAATTGCTGGCCCGCTTTGGCCTTCAGGCCTGATGGGCACCTAAACGGAACCAAAATGGAACCGAAACGGTTCTATACTGGGGCATGGCCTCCATTACGCTCAAAAACGTCCCCGACGATCTGCGCCTCCAGTTAAAGGCCCAGGCGGCCAAGCACGGTCGCAGTTTGAACCAGGAAATCCTGCAATGCCTGCTGGCGGCGCTGCCTGACGGAGAAAAACTGCAGGCGCGGTTGCAAGCGCTGAGCGCGCTGCACCAACGGCAGAAAGCCGAAGGCGTCTGGTTGAGCGAGGACAACCTCGATCGCTGGAAACGCGAGGGCCGCGCATGATCGTGGTGGATGCCAACGTGCTCGCCTATCTGTTGATCGACGGCGTGCATACCGCGGCCGCACAGGCACAACTGCAGCGGGACCCGCACTGGCACGCGCCGCAACTGTGGCGCTCGGAGCTTCTGAGCGTCCTGGCCGGCGAGTTGCGGCGAAGCGGCATGAGTTGGGAGACCGCGCTGGAGATCCTCGGAGTGGCCGCGGATTTGATGCTGGGTCGCAGCCACGAAGTGGTGGCCGAGAACGTATTGCGGCTGGTGAGAACTTCTCCGTGCTCCGCCTACGACCTGGAGTACGTGGCGCTGGCGATGGAGTTGGGCGTGCCGCTGGTGACGATGGACCGGCAGCTTCTCCGGGAATTTCCTGGGACAGCCGTGGCGCTGGCCCAGGTGTAGAAGTAGAAAAGGTTTAGAAAAGCGGCGACAATGACAGGGTGAGCAGGCCGGAGGCAATCAAAGCAACCAAAGCGCCGGGGCGCTTTCCCTGGCGCTGGCTGGTGCTGGTGGGGCTGGTGGCGGCCTGCCTGCTGGGCTATCGCATCACCACCCGCACCCCGCCGGCGGCGGCCACGCCCGGCGGCGGGCTGGGACCGGCGGTGATGCGTCCCTTGCGCCGCGACGAGCGCCTCTACCAGCAGGCGCGCGCCCTGGCGGCGCAAGCCGAGACCGCGGCCGAGCGCGCGCTCGGCACCCAGGCCCAGCACGCCGCCGACAACGTGATGGACCTGTCGTTCACCATCGCCCTGCAGCGGGCGGCGGCGCTGGGGGCGACCGCCTCGCCCACCTCCAGCGCCCTGATCGAGCAAATCCAGGCCGAGATCGGCGCCGACCAGGAGCAGATCGCCTCCCTGCAGCGCGCCTCCGGGCGCGCCGGGGCGGCGGCCGAGCTGGCGGTGGCGCGCGCCCAGCTCGGCCTGGACCAAGCCCGCCTGCGCGACGCCACCGCCGACGCCGCCCGCAGCGGTCCCGGCGGCACCGCCCGTATCGAGCAACTGCAGCAGGAGCACGAGGCCATGCACGCCGCCGACGCCCGCCTGGCCGCCAGCGCCGCCCCGCCGCCGCCGCGGCGCGGCCTGGTGGGCGCGCTCGAGCGCGCCTGGCAGTTCAGCTCCACCCTCGACCGCCTGGGCGACGCGCAGGCGGCGGCGCGCCTCGCCGTCGCCCAGATCCTGGCCGAACACGACGCCGACCATGCCCGCCTGCGCACCGCCGAGCAGGCCCCCATCCCCGCCCCCTCCGCCGCCCGCGTGCAGGCGCTGCGCGACCTGCTACGCCAGCAGCAGCAGATCTCGCGCTTCGACCAGCAGGCCGACGCCGCCGCCGAACTGGCCGACACCTACGCGCAGTGGATGCCGCTGGTCGCCACCCAGCGCCAGCGTGCCCTGCATCAGGCCCTGGGACAGGCGTTGCTGCTGCTCGCCATCCTCGCCGGCCTGTTCCTGCTTTTGGAGGGGTGGAGGCGGCTGCTCGAGCATCCCCGCTGGGACCGCAAGCGCGCCACCACGCTGCGGCACGTGCTGACGCTGGCTTCGGAACTGCTGGCTGGGCTGGTGGCGTTGTTTGTCTTGTTTGGCCAGCCCCCCAACTTGGTGACCATCCTGGGCTTTTTCGGCGCCGGCCTCACCCTGGTGTTCTCCGACGCCATCCTCAGCCTGGCGGGCTGGTTCGTGCTGATGGGCCGCCATGGGGTGCGCCTGGGCGACTGGGTCGAGATCAACGGCGTGGTCGGCGAGGTGATCGAGATCCACCTGCTGCGCACCGTGCTGCTGGAGACCGGCAACTGGATCACCGCCGGCCATCCCACCGGCCGCCGCGTCTTCTTCCCCAACAACTTCGCCCTCAAAGGCAGCTACTTCAACTACTCCACCCACGGCCAGTGGCAGTGGGACGAGCTGGTTTTCGCGCTGCCCGCCGGCGGCGACACCCATGCCGCGCTCACACGGGTCACGGCGGCGCTGGAGCTGGAACTGCGCCCGCAGGCCGAGCGCGCCAACGTTGAGTGGCAGCACCTGCCCAGCCAGGCCGGCGGCAGCACCGCCCCCAGCGTCCACCTCCGCCCCGAGGGCGGCGGCTATGCCCTGGTGGTGCGCTACACCACCCCGGCGCGCCAGCGCGCCGAAACCCGCGAGCGCCTCTGGCAGGTGCTCGCCGTCGCCCTGGCGGCTCCGCCGCCCGCCGGTGATGCCGTCCCCCCGCCCGTGGCCGACGCCGCCGCCGGTTCGTAGGCTAGCGCGAGCCGCCCAGCGCGGCTTGCGCCTCCGCCTCCGCCGCCGCCAGCTCCTTTTGCAGTGTGGCCAGCCGCTCCACCGCGTCCCGCCCGATCTTCTGGTCGGAGTTGTTGTCCATGCCGTAGAGGTAGGTGATCTCGGTCTGCAAGCCCGGCCGGCTGTAGCGGATCGAGGGTGTGATCAACCGCGCCGCCAGCGCCGCGACCTGGGCCGGGTCGGCCCCCGCCGGCGGCCGCCGCTGCGCCGCCCGCACCCGCGCCACCAGTTGGTTCACCCGGCTCACCAGCGCCCGCACCTGCTGGTTGTGGTCGAACTGTTCCTGCAGGTCGGCGGTGGTGACGCCGTCGGCGCTCACCCGCGGGTCTTCGATCAGCGTCAGCGGCTGCGTCTGGCTCCAGCCGTCGGCGCTGAGCCGCACCTGGTAATGCCCCGGCACCGCCATGGGGCCGTTGGGGCCCTGCGGCTGCGCCGCGCTCTCCCACGGCCCGGGATAGCGCAGATCCCAGGTGAAGCGGTGCATGCCGGCGCTCTTCGCCAGCCGCGCCGGCGCCCGCCGGCGGTAGAAGCCCCCGCCCCCGGCCCGCCCGGCGGGCGGCGCCGCGCTGGTGATGGTCCGGACCACCCGCCCCTGCGCGTCCAGGATCTCGAGCTGGAGATCGCCCTGGGGCGCGCGCTGCAGGTAATAGCCGATCGTCGCCCCCATCGCCGGGTACTCGGGCCCGGGGGCGCGTCCAAAGCCAAAGCCCCCGCGCCCGCCCGAGCGCACCGCCGTCGGCGGGGCATAGAGGTAGTCCGGCGCCGCCGCCACCGCCGGCGTCAACTGCCGCAGCGGCCCCAGGTCGTCGAGGATCCAGTCCGAGCGCCCCTGGGTGGAGAGGATCAAATCGCCATGCGCCAGCTTGATGTCGGTCACCGGCGTCACCGGCAGGTTGAGCTGCAGCGACTGCCAGTGCCCGCCGTTGTCGAACGAGGCGTACATGCCAAATTCCGTGCCGGCGTAGAGCAGCCCCGGCCGCACCGGATCTTCCCGCACCACCCGCGTGGGCTCGTCGGCGGCGATGCCGTTGTGCCCGTTGGTGAGCAGCGTCCAATGCGCCCCAAAGTCGTCGGTGCGGTAGAGGTACGGCCGAAAGTCGCCCAGCAGGTAGCGGTAGATGGCCGCGTAGGCGGTGGCGGCGCGCTCCGGGCTGGGCTCGATGTTCTGCACCCGCCCCCCCGGCGGCAGCCCCGCCGGCGTCACGTTCTTCCAGCTCTTGCCGTTGTCGCGGGTCACGTAGATGAGCCCGTCGTTGGAGCCCGTCCAGATCACCCCCGCCTCCACCGGCGACTCGCGGATGCTGTAGATCACGCTGTAGATCTCTTCGCCGGTGGCGTCGCGGGTGATGGGCGTGCCGCTGGCGTCCTGCGGCGCGCCCGGCGGATCCGCGGTCAGGTCGGGCGAGATCCGCTCCCACGTCACCCCGCCGTCGCGCGAGCGGTGCACATATTGCGACCCGTAGTAGACCACGTGCGGATCGTGCGGCGACACCTCCATCGGCGAAACCCGCTGGAAGCGGTAGATCAGGCTCTTGCCGCCGTTGCCATACAGCGACTGCGCCCCGATCCAATACTGCTGCTCGTCGTGGGTGTTGAGGTTCAGGCGGCTGAACATCCCCTTGCAGCCGCCGTAGACCACGTTGGGGTCGAGCTGGCTGGGGATGATCGGTCCGGTCTCGCAGCCCGGCCCGGTGCGGTAGGGCTGGTTGTCCCCCAGCGGCAGGCTGGGGATGATGACGGTGTCGTCGTCCTGCTGCGCGCCATAGACGCGGTAGGGATACTGGTTGTCCACCGCCACCTGGTAGATCTCGGCGGTGGGCTGGTTGAGCTGGCTGCTCCAGGTCGCGCCCCCGTCGAGCGAGACGTTGGCCCCGCCGTCGTTGGCCTGGATCATGTCCAGCGAATTTTTGGGGTTGATCCAGAGGGCGTGGTTGTCGCCGTGCGGCACCCGCTTGGACTGGAAGTGGTAGCCGCCGTCGGTGCTCTCGAACCAGTTCTCGTCGCCGACGTAGACCACCTCGGCGTTGTTCGGGTCCACCCCCAGGGTGTCGTAATAGAACGGCCGGGTGATCAGGTTGGCGGCGGCGTTCACCCGCTTCCAGGTGGCGCCGGCGTCCTCGGAGCGGTACAGCCCGCTGCCCGGCTTGGCCTCGATCAGCGCATAGACGCGCTGCGGGTTGGCGTTGGAGATGGCCAGGTTGCTCTTTCCAAAGAGCTGCTCCGGCAGCCCGCCCCCCAGCTTGGTCCAATGGTCGCCGCCGTCGGTCGTCTTGTAGATGCCCGCCCCCTGGCTCGCCTCCGAGCCGCTGATGATAGTCCAGGGCTGGCGCAGCCCGTGCCAGAGCGAGGCGTAGAGCGTCTTGCCGTCGGCCGGGTCCATCGCCAGCGCCGTCGCCCCCAGCGCCGGCGAGACGTAGAGCACCTTCTGCCACGTCGCCCCGCCGTCGCGCGAGCGGTACACCCCCCGGTCCGCGCCGTCGGCGAACGGATCCCCCTGCGCCGCCACATACACCAGGTTGGCATCGCTCGGATCCACGCAGATCACCGCGATCTGCCCGACGTCGCGCAGCCCGATGAAGCTCCAGCTCTTGCCCGCGTCGGTGGACTTGTACAGGCCACGCCCGATCGAGACGTTGCTGCGGATCGCCGCCGAGCCCGTGCCCGCATAGACCACGTTGGGGTCGGAGTCGGCCACCGCCAGCGCCCCCATCGAGCCCACCGCGAAGTAGCCGTCCGAGACGTTGCTCCAGCTCGAGCCGGCGTTGGTGGTTTTCCATACCCCGCCGCCGGTCGAGCCGAAATAAAAGGTGTCGGGCTGGCTCGGCACCCCCGCCACCGCGGTGACGCGCCCGCCGCGAAACGGCCCGATCAGCCGGTAGCGCATCCCGCCCCACAGCGCGGGCGGGTATTGCGGCGCCTGGGCATGCAAAGTCAGCGGCAGGACGCAGAGAATAGCGGCGAAGAGCAAGCGGTGCAGGCGCATGGGAGGTCCCCTCAGGTGGCGCCCAAAGCATACAGGATTGCCGCGCCCGCGGGCTACTTTATGGCAAGCCCTTCATGCCGCGCCGCCGCCGCCAGCCGCTGGTCAAAGCACACCAACTCGACCGGCGCCGCGAGCAACTCTTGCAGATGGAGGCTGCTGGCGAGTTGAATCGCTTCGCCGGCGCGCAGGGCATGCCGTGCCAAAAGAATTCGCGCCATTCGCGTCACCGCAGGCGTGACCTCGATCACCCGCAGTTCGGCGAGATCGCGCTCGAACCGGCCCACCAACTCGCGGGCTTCGCCGGCGCCAAGGCCTCCCTCCCGCTGGCGGCGATAGAGAGCCGAGGCGACCTCCACCTCCGAAATGCGGCTCATGGCACCTTCGCCGCGCAGAATGAGCCGCCTCACCAGCGAGCTTTCCAGCTCCCTGCAATAGCGCTTGACCAGCGCGCTGGCGTCGAAAAAGAGGGTCAAAACCGATCTTCCCGATCCTCAATGATGGTCTGCGAGAGTGGCTTGCCCCGCATGCGCAGCGGCTTGAAGTCTGCCAGCGGCCCCTGGCGGGCGCGGCTGACGATGCCGGCGCGCTCCAGCCGCTCCCAGGCCTCGGCCTCGCTCTCTTTCGCCGCGGCCGGCAGCGGCCGCAGTTCGGCGATGGGCTCGCCGCGATCGGTCACGATCAGCGTCTGGCCCTGGCGCACCAGGCGCAGGTAGCGCCCCAGCCGCGTCTTCAGTTCCCGCGATCCCACCGTCGGCGTCTTGGCGGTCATTGTAGCTACCAAAGCCGCAAACGGCAAACCAACCCTGCCGAGCACCTGTCGGAGCGGGACCCCGCCCGGTTTCCGTGGCCGGACCTTGGTGGGCGCGGGCCCCAGCGCGCCTGCCCGGCCCGGCTGTAGCAGCGCCGGGCCGGTGCGGCGCGCGGCGTGGAACTCCTACCAGTTGTGCGCCAGGGTCGCGATCATGTGGGCCAACCCGTCCAGGTCGCGGGTGTCGATCACCTCGCCGGGCGAGTGCGAGGTGCGCAGCGGCCAGCCCAGCGGCAGGTCAATCGAGCCGTAGGGCACAAACACACTGCCGTCGTTGCCTCCGCCGGTGGCGCCCAACTGCACCGGGATGTGGGCGGCCTGGGCCATGGCCTGCATCCGCCGCGCCAGCGGCCAGGGGCTGAGGCTGGAGTCGTCCACCGCGCGGATGACCAAGCCCTGCCCCAGCGGGGTGTCGGCAAAGCGGTGCGACTCCAGCGGGGTGTCGGAGCTGACGAAGGTGTCAATGGCGAAGACGTAGTCGGGCGTGCGGCCGGCGGCGGCCAGATGCTTGGCCAGCGCGCTCGCGCCCACCAGCCCGATCTCCTCGCCGGTGGACCAGGCCAGGGTGATGTCGCGCCCCGGCAGGCTGGGACCCAGCGCCCAGGCGGCGGCGATCAGCGCGGCGTCGCCCACCCGGTCGTCGAAGGCGCGCGCGCTGGCGCGGGTGCCCAGCAGCGCCCGGTACTTCTTGGGGATGGTCACCGAGTCCCCCACCGCGATGCCGAGCTGCGCCACCTCGGCCGCCGAGCGCGCGCCCACGTCGGCGCGCAGCGGCAGGCGGCCGGCGAGCTGGAAGCTGCGCGCCTGCCAGCCCTCCGGCAACTCCAGCACGCCGGGATGCATCCCGTTGGCGGCGTGCACCAGGATGGGGTGGCCGAGGTAATAGGAAGGAATGCCGCCGCCGCGGGTCCGCAGCTCCAGCCCGCCGTCGGGAGCGATGGCGGCGACCTCGAAGCCGATCTCGTCCTGGTGCGCCACGAACAGCAGCTTGGGCGCATTCGGGCCGGCGTCGCTCCAATGCAAAATCAGGTTGCCGGCGTCGTCGGTGGTGGGCTGCGCCCAAGGCGGCAGCAGCGCCTCGATCGCCTGGCGCACCCGCGCCTCGTGCGGATGCACGCCGTACTGCGCCGTCAGCGCCTGCAGGATGGCAGTGGGCGTGGGCGCGCTCTGGGGCCGCGCCGGCAGCGGCGGCTCCGGCAGCGGCGCCGCCGCCGGCAGCGCCGCCGGCGCGGGCGTCTCGCCCAGGGCGGTCTCGACGCGGGCGATCAACTGCTGCAGGGCGTGCCCGTCCACCATCTCCGCCGGGGTGGCGGCGTAGGCCACCGGGAGGCTCCAATACTCGATCGCGGCGGCCGACCCAGCCGCGCCGCGTCCTCGCCCGCCCCGCCCCGCCGGCGCCGCCCGCCCCACCAGGATGGTCGGCGTCTCCGGCGCCAGCCCCTCCCGCACCCGCGCCAGCCCCCGTCCGTTGGTCCATTCCTGCGTGACAAACGCGATCTCCACCGGGCTCGTCAGCTCGGCCGGGTCGAGATGCCGCAGCGCCTCCAGCAGCGCCGCCGCCCCGTAGCGGTCGCCGATGCCATAGCCCGCCAACTGCCCGTCCGCCAGCGTGTACAAGGTGCGCGCCAGCACCACCGGGCTGAGGATGTCCACCCCGGCCGCGCGCACCTGGGCGGCCGAACTGGCCCCGATGTCCACATAGAGGTTGTCCAGATCGTCGGGATTGGGGCCGCCCACGCGCCCCGGCTGCAGGTGCACCGACAGCCCCGTCATCACCCCATGGATCCAGGTCCCGTGCACGGTGCCCACCCGCAGCGGCTGCGCGTTGGCCAGCTCGTTGAACAGCGGAAAATTGCCGCGCGTGGGCAGCCGCTGCAGCCGCAGGTAGCCATCGGGCCGGATGCCGCTGACCACGTAGCCGGGCTCGTCCAGCGGCGCCGCGATCAGCCGCAACGGCGCGCCGGCGGCGGCCGTGCCCGCCGGCGGCTGCAAGCTCACGATCACATCGCCCAGGTTGTCGCGGCGCGGATTGAACCCCTGCAGCTCGCGCGCAATGTGGTCGGCCAAGCCCTGTTCGTAGCCCGGAATCGCCGGCGTCTGCACCAAGTCGCGCAGATCCCCCGCCAGCGAGCCCCCCACGGTTTGCGCCGAAGCCGCCAGCCCCAGCGCGAGAAAAAACCAAAGGATGCGGCGCACAGGAGTCACGCAGATATAGTAGCGCGCCCCGAAACTCAGCAGTGGCCAGTGGACAGTGGACAGTGGGCAGTGGGGCCAGCGACAACCTCGCCAGCCGCCCCGCCCCGCGTTCCCTGTCCACTATTCACTGTCCACTGGCCACTAGTCGCAGTTCCCTGACCACTGTCCCCTGTCCCCTGTCCCCTGTTCCCCCAGCGCCGCCAGCACCGCCGCCCCCAACAACTCGGGCCCCAGGGTGGCGTTGAGCATCAGGTGGTAGAGCTGGGGCTGCGGCCAGGCGTCGTTGAAGTGGCGGCGGATGTAGGCGGCGCGGTCATGGTCGCGCCGGTCCACCAGCGCCGCCGCGGCGCCGCGCTCGAGCCCCTGGGCCTGCAGCCGCCGGATGCGCCAGGCGCGCGGCGCGTAGAGAAAGACGTGGAAGGCGTCGCGGCGCTCGCGCAGCAGGTAGTTGCCGCCGCGGCCGACGATGACGCACTGCCCGGCGGCGGCCAGGTCCTCGATCACTTTCCGCGTCAGCGCCGCCATCCCCTCGGCGTCCAGGTTCTGATCCGGCACCAGCGCCGGCCCCTTCTCCCCCGCCGCGTTCCACAAGCCCTTGCCGATGCGGTGCAGCCAACTGTCCAGCCGCTCGTCGGCCTGGCGGCAGGCGTTGGGGTCGAGCTCGGCGGTGCGGGCAATCTCGTCAATCAGCTCCCGGTCGAAGAGCTTCCAGCCCAGGCCTTGGGCGAGCCGCTGTCCCAGCTCGCCGCTGCCGCAGCCAAACTCGCGTCCGATGGTGATCAGGCGGTAGCGCATGGCGGCACCATGGTGGGCGCGGGCCCCAGCGCGCCTGCGGCGGCGGCCAGCTCGGGATCGCTCTTCTCCTCCGGCAGCAGCGCCGCCGGCACTGCCACCCCCGCCACCCGCGCCAGAATGGCGTGGAGCTGGCGCACCCCCTCGGTGAGCGCCGCCGGCCCGGGCTGCAGAATGTAGGTGGACTTGATCTCGTAGACGTGCCCGGCGCGCACCGCCGCCAGCTCCCCCCAGCCCGGCCGGTTGCGGATGGCGGCCTTGTTCACCTTCTGCCCGCACCAGGAGGCGATGATGACCTCGGGATCGCGTGCGATCACGGCGGCAGGCTCCACGATGCGGCCAGCGGCGGCCTGCTGGTGGCGCAGCTCGGGAAACACCGGCTGCCCGCCCGCAAGCTCGATCAGCTCCTCCACCCAAAGGATACCCGTGATGAGGGGATCCTTCCACTCCTCGAACAGCACCCGCGGCCGGAAGGGGAAGCCGGCGGCGGAGGCCGCGATCGCCGCCAGCCCCGCCCGCAGCTCCGCCTCCAGCGCCGCCCCCCGCTCCGCCGCCCCCACCAGCCGCGCCAGGGTTTGCATCATGGCGAAGATCTCCTCCAGGCTGCGCTGGTTGAAGTTGAACACCGTCGCCCCGCGCCGCGCCAGCTCGCGCGTGATGTCGGCCTGCAGGTCGGAGAAGGTGAGCACCAGGTCCGGCCGCAGTTCCAGGATGGCGTCGAAGCGCGCCGAGGTGAAGGCGCTCACCCGCGGCTTCTGCCGCGCCTCGCGCGGCCGCACCGTGTAGCCCGACACCCCCACCACGCGCCCGCCCTCGCCCAGCCGGTAGAGCGTCTCGGTGGTCTCCTCGGTGAGGCAGACGATGCGTCGTGGAAAATCAGTCGGCAAGGGCGCGGCCCTCCGCTTGGATGCGCCGCCAAGCCTCGGCGACGTGGCGCCGCTGGGTCTGGGCTTGGCCGATGCTCATGCGCAGCGTGAACGCCCCGTCCAGCCGGGTGTGGGTGAGATAGAGGTCGCCGCTGTGGTTGAGCCGGTCCAGGATCGCCTGGTTGGCGGCCTCGCCGCCGCGGTGGCGGAAGCAGACCAGGTTGAGCGGCGCCGGCGCCGCCAGCTCGAAGTCCGGGTCGGCCGCCACCCAGCCGGCGAACTCCTGCGCCAGGGCCACGTGCCGCCGCACCTCGCGCTGCAGGCCCTCCACCCCGTAGTGGCGGATCACGAACCAGAGCTTGAGCGCGCGGAAGCGGCGCCCCAGCGGGATCTGCCAGTCGCGGTAGTCAATCACCGCCCCCGAGGCGGTGGCCTGGTTGCGCAGGTACTCCGGCAGGATGCTGAGGGCGGAGATCAGCGCCGCGCGGTCTTGCACATAGAAGCAACTGCAGTCGAAGGTGGTGAACATCCACTTGTGCGGGTTGAAGTCGAAGCTGTCGGCGAACTCCATCCCCCGGAACCAGCCGCGGAACTCGGGGCAGAGGGCGGCGGTGCCGCTCATGGCGGCGTCCACGTGCAGCCAGAGCTGGTGCTCGCGGCAGAGCGGCCCCAGCGCCGCCAGCGGGTCCATGGCGTTGGAGCTGGTGGTGCCCAGCGTCGCCGCCAGGAAGAAGGGCTGCAGCCCGGCGGCGCGGTCGGCTTGCACCTGCCGCGCCAGCGCCTCCGGGCGCAGGGCGAAGGCGGCGTCCACCTCCAGCAGGCGCAACTGCTCCCGCCCCAGCCCGGCGATCTTGACCGCCTTCTCCACCGCCGAGTGCGCCTGCGCGGAGGCGTAGGCCACCAGCCGCGGCAGCCCCGCCAGCCCCGCCTGGTTGGCCTGGCCGCCGGTGGCCCGCTCCCGCGCCGCCAGCAGCGCGCACAGCACCGCGCTGGAGGCGGTATCTTGAATGACACCCCCGCCCGCGCCGCTGGAGAGAAAGCCCCGCGGCAGGTCCAGCATCGCCACCAGCCAGTCCAGCACGTGCGTCTCCAGCTCGGTGCAGGCCGGGCTGGTGGCCCACAGCATGCCCTGCACGCCCAGCCCGGCCGCGAGCAGCTCGCCCAGGATGGAGGGCCCGGAGCTGTTCGCCGGAAAATAGGCGAAAAAATTGGGTGATTGCCAATGGGTAATGCCCGGCATCAAGATCCGGTCCACATCCGCCAGCATGGCCTCGAAGCTCTCGCCCAGCGCCGGCGGGGCGGCGGGCAGCGCCGCCCGGATCGCCCCGGGAGTGGCTTGCGACAGCACCGGGCGGGTCTCCACCCCGGCCCGGTAGGCCGCGATCCAGTCCACCAGGGCATGCCCGGCGCGGCGAAATTCCTCCTCGTCCATGCCGCTATTATGCTTGACCCCAAACCGCCGATAAGCAGAGAATGGCAGCACTTCCCCCCCAGGATGCGCATTGGCTTGCGGGCGTCCCTGCCACCATGACCGATTCGGCCGCGAACCTAGGGGAGTTGAGCGCGCTGGCGCGCCGGCTGGGAACCGAGTACGCCGTCAGCCGCGTCCTGGTGGAGGCGGGAGGAGCGGAGTCTTCCCTGCGCCGCGCCCTGGCGGTGATGGGCCGCGAACTGGGCTGGGACTATTGCATCTGCTGGCGCCTGCAGCCCGGTGCCACCCCCTGCATGCGCTGCATGGCCAGTTGGCAGCGCCACCCGGAGCGCTCGCAGGCGCTCGAGGCCCAGTGCCGCGAGCTGGTGCTCCTGCCCGCGCGCGGCTTTGCCGGACGCGTCTGGCAGCGCGCCCAGCCCGAGTGGCTGGACGACGTCTGCGCCGACCCCACCTTCCTGCTGCGCGATGAGGCCGCAGCCGCCGGGCTGGGCACCGGCGTCTGCTGCCCCATCCCCTTCCGCGGCAAGGTCATCGGGCTGCTGGAATTCATCGCCGCCCGCGGCGTCGTCCCCGACCCCGATTCGCAGCCGGTGCTCACCAGCCTGGCCGAGCAGATCGGCCAGTTCCTCGACCATGAGGCCATCGAGACCGCCCTGCGCGCCTCCGAGGCCCACTACCGCGCTCTCTTCGACGCCAACATCGCCGGTGTCCACTGCAGCACCATGTCCGGCCTCACCGTCGCCGTCAACCCCGCCTTCGTGCGCATGTTCGGCTTCGACTCCCTGGAGGCGGCGCTCGCCTGCCCCGCCCTGCAACTGTTCGTGGACCCCGCCGACCGCTCCGCCCTGCTCGAGCAGTTGCGCCGCACCGGCACCGACGTCAACCGCCCGCTGCAGTTGCGCCGCCACGACGGCCAGGCCCTCTGGGTGCTGGCCAACACCGTGCTCATTCCCGGCTGCGCCGGCGGCGAGGACATGAACGAGAGCACGGTGATTGACGTCACCGAGGCCAAGGAGATCGAGCGCCGCTTCTGGCAGACCTCCAAGATGGAGGGCATCGGCCGCCTCGCCGGCGGCATCGCCCACGACTTCAACAACCTGCTCACCATCATCAACGGCTACGGCGACCAGTTGCTGGAGAAGCTGCCCCCCGACGACCGCGCCCGCCCCAACCTGGAGCGCATCCGCCAGGCCGGCCAGCGCGCCGAGGCCCTCACCCGCCAACTGCTCAACTTCAGCCGCCGCCAGGCGGTCGAGCCCGCCGTGCTCGACTTGGAGGCGGTGGTGGCGGAGACCGAGGCCATGCTGGCCGGCACCCTGGGGGCCCGCATCCGCGTCCACCGCTTCGCCGAGCCCGGCCTCGGCCACATCCGCGCCGATGCCGGCCAGTTGGGCCAGATCGTCATGAATCTGGCCATCAACGCCCGCGACGCCATGCCCGCCGGCGGCGACCTGCTGTTGGAGATGAACAACGTCGAGGTGGGCGAGGCCTACGCCCACCGCCACGTCCAGGCCCGCCCCGGCCGCTTCGTCCGCCTCGCCATCAGCGACACCGGCAGCGGCATGGACGCCAACGCCCGCCTGCACGCCTTCGAGCCCTTCTTCACCACCAAGCCCCGCGGCCAGGGCACCGGCCTGGGCCTGGCCACCGTCTACGGACTGGTCATGCAACACGGCGGCTGGATCGAGTTGTACAGTGAGGTAGGACATGGCACTACGTTTAAAATGTACTTTCCCCGGGTGGACGCGGCGGTCGCCCCTGCCGCCCCCCGCCCGGCCCTGCCCGGCCCCCACGGCGGCGGCGAGGTGGCGCTGATCGCCGAGGACCAGGCGGCGGTGCGCGAGTTGGTGGAAGAGGTGTTGCAGGAGGCCGGCTACCGCGTCTGTGCCGCGGTGGCCGACGGCGAACAGGCGCTGGCGCGGGCGCCGGAAGCGGGAGGACTGGATTTGCTGATCACCGATGTGATCATGCCCCAGATGACCGGGCCGGAGTTGGCGGCGCAATTGAGCCGCCGCCATCCCCGCCTGTGCGTGCTGCTGGTCTCCGGCTACACCGAGCAGGCGGTGATCCACCAGGACCTCCTGCCCTGCCAGCGCGAGGGCTGGGGCTACCTGCAGAAGCCCTTCAGTCCGGAGGCGCTGCGCACCTCGGTGCGGGCGCTGCTCGACCGGCGCCCGGGGTGCGTGGCGGCGGAATGACCGGCCTGCCACCACGCTGCGCCTGGGGCCCGGCCGCCAGCCGCCGCTGGCGGCTGGCGAGTTGGCTGGCGGCCGCCGCCCCCACCGCCTTCGGCCTGCTCTCGCTCTGGGCCGCCGCCGCCCGCCGCGCCCCCCACCTGCCCACCGGCACGGCTTGGGCCTTCGTGGTGCCCGCCACCGCCCTCAGCCTCACCTTGGCCGGCCTCAGCCTCGCCGGGGCCGCCGCCCAGCACCGCGCCGCCCGCGCCACCGCCCTCGCCGCCCTGCTCTGGAGCGGCGCCGTCTTCCTGGAGCGCGCCGTCACCGCCAGCGGCGGCTGGCTCGGCCGCCTCTCCCCCACCATGGTGCTGGTCATGCTGCTGGCCGCCGCCATCCTCCTGCCCCCGCGCCGCCGCGCCGTCGCCGTCTCCCTCGCCCTGCTCTCCGGCTTCACCGGCCTCATCACCGTCATCGAAAAACTGCTCTCCCTCCCTTGGTCCCCGCTGGGCCCCGACACCCGCGTCATGAGCCCCGCCAACGGAGTCTGCCTGCTTCTGCTCGCCGTCGGCTGGCTCGCCACCGAGCCCCAGCAGCGCCCCGTCTCCTTCTTCCGCGAGCCCAGTTCCGCCGGCTGGCTCATGCGCCGCCTGGTCCCCATCGTGCTCGTCTTCCCCTTCCTGCTCGCCTGGATCCGCAGCGAGCAGCAGGGCTTCCACCCCTACGCCACCTGGGCCGGCTCGCTCGTCTTCGTCGTCCTCAGCTTCGTCGTCTTCCTCACCCTGGTGTGGAAGGCCGCCACCGCCCTCGACCGCCTCGACACCAGCCGCGCCGACCTGCAGGCCTACGCCCACGAGATCAGCGACCTCTACCACCACGCCCCCTGCGGCTACCACTCCCTCGACGCCCAGGGCCGCTTCGTCAAGATCAATGACACCGAGCTGAGCTGGCTCGGCTACCGCCGCGAGGAGGTGGTGGAGCGCCTCACCTTCGCCGACCTGCTCACCCCCGCCAGCCGCGCCGACTTCGAGCGCCACTTCGCCGACTCCCTGCGCAGCGGCGCGGTGCACGAGCTCGAGGTCGAGCTGCGCCGCAAGGACGGCTCCCTGCTGCCGGCGGTGGTCAGCTCCAGCGCCATCCGCGACCTGCGCGGCAACTTCCTGCGCACCCGCTCCACCCTCTTCGACGCCACCCAGCGCAAGCAGGCCGAGGAGGCGCTGCGCCGCTCCGAGGCCCGCAACCGCGCCATCCTCGCCTCCGCCGCCGACGCCATCGTCACCCTGGAGGAGCAGGGCGCCATCGCCGACTTCAACCCCGCCGCCGAGCTCATGTTCGGCATGCGCCGCTCGGTGGCGGTGGAGATGTACGGCGCCGACCTGCTCGCCACCGACTCCCGCCTGCGCCGCGTCCCCCTCGCCGTGCTGGCGGGCGAGTCCGAGTCCTCCCCCCCCCGCCACCTCGAGTTCACCGCCCGCCGCGCCGACGGCACCGAGTTCCCCGCCGAACTCACCCTCACCCGCGTCGCCGGCCAGTCCCCCGGCCTCTTCACCGCCTTCATCCGCGACCTCACCCAGCGCAAGCGCGCCGAGGCCGAGCTGCGCGAGTCCGAGGAGCGCCTCCGCCTGCTGCTCGACTCCACCGGCGAGGGCATCTACGCCCTCGACCTCGAGGGCAAGTGCATCCTCTGCAACCCCGCCGCCGTCCGCCTGCTCGGCTACGACGCCGCCGACGAGCTCCTGGGCCAGCCCATCCACGCCCTCATCCACCACACCCGCGCCGACGGCGGCCGCTACCCCGCCTCCGAGTGCAAGAGCTTCCTCGCCGCCCGCGAGGGCCGCGGCATCGAGGTCGACGACGAGGTCTTCTGGCGCAAGGACGGCAGCAGCATCCCGGTCGAGTACCGCTCCTATCCGGTCGAGCGCAGCGGCCAGCCCGTCGGCCTGGTGGTCACCTTCACCGACATCACCACCCGCCGCGGCCTGGAGGGCCAGATCCGCCAGTCGCAGAAGATGGAGGCCATCGGCCGCCTCGCCGCCGGCGTCGCCCACGACTTCAACAACCTGCTCACCGTCATCAACGGCTACTCCGACATGCTGCTCGAGACCCCGCTCGACGACGACTCCCTCGACAAACTGCGCAGCGTCCGCACCGCCGGCGACCGCGCCGCCACCCTCACCCACCAACTGCTCGCCTTCAGCCGCCAGCAGGTGCTGCAGCCCCGCGTGCTCGACCTCAACACCGTGGTGCGCAACCTCGAGCCCCTGCTCGGCCGCACCCTGGGCGAGGACGTCGAGCTCTCCGTCCAGCTCGCCCCCGGCCTGCGCGCCGTCAAGGCCGACCCCAGCCAGATCGACCAGGTGCTGATGAACCTGGTGGTCAACGCCCGCGACGCCATGCCCGACGGCGGCTGCATCCGCCTCGAGACCAGCAACGTCACCCTGGACGAGGCCTTCGTCCGCCCCCACGCCGGCCTCGCCCCCGGCGACTACGTCCTGCTGGCGGTGCGCGACACCGGCACCGGCATGCGCAACGAGACCCAGGCCCACATCTTCGAGCCCTTCTTCACCACCAAGCCCCAGGGCCAGGGCACCGGCCTCGGCCTGCCCACCGTCTTCGGCATCGCCCGCCAGAGCGGCGGCACCATCCTGGTGGAGTCGGTCTGGGGCCGCGGCACCACCATGCAGGTCTATCTCCCCGCCCACGGCGCCGCCCCCGCCGCCGCCCCCGCCCCCCGCTCCCCGCACGAGGCCGCCGCCCGCGCCACCGGCGGCGGCGAGACCCTGCTGGTGGTCGAGGACGAGGACGATCTCCGCCGCCTGCTGCTTGAAGTCCTCCGCGGCCGCGGCTACCACGTCCTCGAAGCCCGCCGCCCCGACCACGCCCTGCGCGTCAGCCGCGCCCACCACGGCGAGATCCAACTGCTCATCACCGACCTGGTCATGCCCGGCATGCGCGGCCAGATGCTCGCCCAGAAGCTGCTCAGCGAGCGCCCCGGCCTGCGCGTGCTCTACATCTCCGGCTACGCCGAGCCCGCCAGCGTCCCCCTGCCCTTCCTCAAAAAGCCCTTCGCCCCCGAGGCCCTCGCCCAGACCGTCCGCCTGCTGCTCGACCAGGACCTCGGCAGCCGCACCCTCGCCGCCCCCGTCGGCTGAGCCCGCCCAAGCGCAATTCCCCGCCCAGCTCCGCCTCAGCCGGCGTCCCCGCCCAAGCTGCCGGCTGTCGGCTGCTAGCTGCCAGCCTTATCTGGGCTTCAGGTGCAGCGCCGCCGAGTTCAGGCAATAGCGCTGCCCTGTCGGCCGCGGCCCGTCGCTGAATAGGTGCCCCAAATGGCTGCCGCAGCGCGCGCAGGCCACCTCCGTGCGCCGCATCCCCAGGCTGGTGTCCTCCTCCAGGCTCAGCCGCTCGCCCGCGATCGGCGCCCAAAAGCTCGGCCAGCCCGTGCCCGAGTCGTACTTGGCGCTGGCGTCGAACAGCTCCTCGCCGCAGCCAATGCACAGGTACACCCCCGGCGTCTTCGCGTTCCAGTAGGCGCCGGTGAAGGCCGGCTCGGTGCCCTTCTGCCGCGCCACCCGGTACTGCTCCTCGCTCAACTGCGCCCGCCACTCGGCCTCGGATTTTTCCTTCGGTTCGGCCATGGGTCCCCCGGTTTACCGCAGCCCCAAAAAGTCCATGATGAGTTGCAGGTCTTTCCACGCCTCGCGCTTCTGCGACGGGTCGCGCAACAAATAGGCGGGATGATAGGTCACCACCAGCCGCGTCTCGAACTCCTCCAGGCGCAGCGGATGGATCACCCCCCGCACCGAGGCCAGCGCGCCCTTGTAGGGCCGCAGCGCCTGCGCCGCCGTCGCCCCCAGCGCGCACACCATGCGCGGCCGGATCGCCCGCAACTGCCGCAGCAGGAAGGGCGAGCAGGCGGCGCACTCCTCCGCCTCGGGGGTGCGGTTGCCCGGCGGCCGGCACTTCACCACGTTGCAGATGTAGACCTGCTCGCGCCGCAGCCCCATGCCCTTCTGGATCATGTCGTTCAGCAGTTGCCCGCCCCGCCCCACGAACGGCCGGCCCTGGGCGTCCTCGTCCGCCCCCGGCCCCTCGCCCACAAACACCAGCTCCGCCTGCGCGTCCCCCTCGCCAAACACGATGCGGTGGCGTTCCTGGTGCAGCTTGCACCGCCGGCAGTCCGGCCCCAGGTCGGTTTGGATCGCCTCCAAACTCTCGCCCGCTGGCCGCGCCGCCACCGCGGCGGCCACCGGAGCCGGCGCCGCTGCCGCGGCGGCCATGGGAGCGGGCGCCGCCGCCGCGCCCAAGTCCGGCGCGATGCGCACCCGCTCCAGCCCCAACTCCTGCTGGAAGCGCAGGTAGGCGGCGAGCTTCTGGCGGGCCTCAGGCGTGAGTGCGGGCATGGCGGGGCAGGCGCAGCGCGGCGTCCAGGATGCGCTCGGCGATCTCGGTTTTGGGGGCGCGCGCCAGGCTGGCTTCGCCCCCGGCGCTCACCAGCGTGACCGCATTGTCGGCCACGTCGAAGCCAATGTCGCTGCGGCTGACGTCGTTGAGCACGATCAGGTCGGCGTTCTTGCCCGCCAGCTTGCCGCGCGCGTGCGCCAGCGCCTGCGCCGCGTCGGTCTCGGCGGCGAAGCCGATCAGCAATTGCCCCGCCTTCCGCCGCCCCAGCGTGGCCAGGATGTCGGGGGTGGGCACCAGCTCGAGCTGCGCCCCCGCCTCCGTCTTCTTGATCTTTTCCGCGCTCGCCTGGGCGGGCCGGTAGTCGGCCACCGCCGCCGCCAGGATCGCCACCGTGCAGGCGGGAAAGGCGCGCTCGGCCGCCGCCGCCATCTCCGCCGCGCTTACCACCTCGGTGCGCTCCACCCCCGCCGGCGCCGCCAGGCCGGTGGGCCCGCTGATGAGCTGCACCCGCGCCCCCCGCCGCCGCGCCGCCGCCGCCAGGGCGTAGCCCATGCGCCCGCTGGAGCGGTTGGAGAGATAGCGCACCGGGTCGAGCGCCTCGCGCGTGGGGCCGGCGGTCACCAGCACCACCTCGCCCGCCCAATCCCCGCCGCCGGCCGCGCCCCCCGCCGCCGCCACGCTCGCCTCCAGGATCGCCTCCGGCTCCGCCATCCGCCCCTCGCCCACCATGCCGCAGGCCAGATAACCCTCCCCCGGCGCCAACACCACCACCCCGCGCGCCCGCAGCGTGGCCACATGCTCCTGGGTGGCGGGGTGGCGCCACATCTGCACGTTCATCGCCGGCGCCACCACCACCGGCGCCGGCGTCGCCAGCAGCAGCGTGGTCAGGTAGTCGTCGGCCAGCCCCAGCGCCAGCCGCGCCAGCGTGTGCGCCGTCGCCGGCGCCACCACCGCCACCTCCGCCGCCTGCGCCACCGCGATGTGCTCGATGCCCGCCGTCGCCGCGGCGAACAGATCCTCCAGCACCGGCTGCCCGCTCAGCGCCGCCAGCGTCCGCGGCGCCACAAAAGCGCGCGCGGCGCGGGTCAGCACCACTTGCACCTGGTCGCCACGCTGGCGGTAGAGGCGCACCAACTCGGCGGACTTATAGGCGGCGATGCCGCCGCTGAGGCCGAGGAGCACTCGCATGGGCGCTACTCGTCGGCGGCGGCCTCCCCGGCGGCGCCCTCCGGCGGCGCCGCCTGCGCCAGGGTGAAGTCGAGCAGGCCGGCCATCGCCTCCTGCTGCGCCACCCGCGTCGGCTTGCGCGAACTCGGCGGCAGCAGCGGGCGCGCTCCGCCTTGCAGCTTGCGCGCGCGGCGCGCCACCACATGCACGAACTGGTAGCGGCTGGGAACATCTTCAATGCTGGCAAAAGGACCCAACATGCGAAACCTCCTGGCTCATTCCGAAACCGGGTGCAACCCGAACGATGCCAACACCGGACGCAGCCGCTCGGCGGCGCCTGCCTGGCGGCACGTCTCCGCCAGCGCGCACGCCTCCCCGTCCTCGCCGCGATGGCACCGGACGATGGCGCACAACTGCTCCACCGACTCCTGCAGGCGATCGTTGATCACCACGTAGTCATATCCAGTATAAGCGCCAATCTCCCGCGAGGCGTCCCCCAGCCGGTGCTCGATCACCTCGGGCGCGTCCAAACCCCGGCTTTTCAACCGCCAAGCCAGCGTCTCCCGGTTGGGCGGGGCGATGAAGATGCTCACCGCCCCCGGCATCCGCCGCTTCACCTGCAGCGCCCCCTGCACGTCAATGTCGAGCACCAGATCCTGCCCCTGCCGCTCCGCCTGCTCCAGGAACGACCAGGCCGTGCCGTAGTAGTGCCCGAACACCTCGGCGTGCTCCAGAAACGCCCCCGCGGCGATCATCTGCTGGAAGCGCTCCCGGTCCACGAAGAAATACTCCCGCCCGTTCTCCTCGCTGCCGCGCGGTGCGCGCGTGGTGTAGGAGATGGAAAAGCTCAGCCCGGGCAGCAGCTTGAACAGCTCGCCCACCAAGGTGCTTTTGCCCGATCCCGACGGGGCGGAGACGATGAACAGGGCCATGGGGAGGCTTCAGGATACAAGATTCCGCCCCGCCGCCGGGGCCCTATTCCAGGTTTTGCACCTGCTCGCGGATCTTTTCAATCTCCGCCTTCAACTCCAGCCCCAGCTCCGCGATGCGCAGCCCCGCCGGCGCGGCCGAGCTGGTCTTTGACAGCAGCGTGTTGACCTCGCGGTGCAGCTCCTGGGTGAGAAAATCGAGGCGCTTGCCCACCTCCCCGCCTTGGGCGAGCAGGGTGCGGAACTGGGCCACGTGGGCCTCCAAGCGGGTCAGTTCCTCGCTCACGTCGCCGCGCTCGGCCAGCAGCGCCGCCTCCTGCAGCAGGCGCTCCGGGCTGGGGGCGGTGGTGGGCAGCAGCTCCGCCAGCCGCCGCCGCAGCCGCTCCAGCAGCGCCGCCTCCAGCTCCTGGCGGTGGGCGGCGAGGTGGCGCCCGGCCGTGGCGATGCGCTCCAGCCGCCGCTGCAGGTCCTCGGCCAGCGCCGCCCCCTCGTGCCGCCGCATCGCCTGCAACTGCGCCAGCGCCTGGCCAAAGGCGCTGGCCAGCGCCGCCGTCGCCGCCGCCGGCGCCGCCTCCGCGCTCCGCCCCGCCAGCACCCCGGGGAAGCGCAGCAGCTCGCCCACCGAGGGCGGCTCGCGCAGGTCCAGCCGCTGGCTCAGCTCGGCGTGCGCCCGCAGGTAGGCCTCCACCAGCTCCCCGTCCAGCCCCGCCGCCGCCCGCGCCCCCACCCGCTCCCAGCCAATGCGCACCTCCACGTGCCCGCGCCGCACCTCCGCCCGCAGCCGCTTCTCCAACTCCGCCTGCGCCCCCTCCAACTCCCCCGGCACCTGCCAGCGCGCATCGAAAAAGCGGTGGTTGACCGCCTTCAGCGTCACCGTCACCGCCTCCGCCTCCGCCTCCGCCTCCACCCGCGCCTGGGCATAGCCCGTCATGGAACACACCCCCGGCGCGGCCGCCGCGCCCGGGCGCGCGGCCTCGGCGGACTTGGGCTTGCCTTTTCCCGCCATGCTCAGTCCCGCCCGGGCAGATGCTCGGGCTCGGGCGCGTGGTAGCGCGGCTGCTGCGAGAGCTGGCGCAGCGTCTCCATCAGCTCCCGCCGCCGCTGGCTGTGCAGCTCCGCCTGCAGCTCCTTCAGCGCCAGCGCCACCACGTCATAATGATGCAGCCCGCGGTACTCGGGGTCGGCGGTCACCTCCAGCCAGAGGTTGTGGATCAGGTCCAGATCCTCCGGCCGCAGCCGCGGCGTGTGCGGCCCCAGGTGGAAGATGCTCACCGCATGGTCCCGCGCCAAGATGCGCAGGTCCAGCCGCGGCCGCGGCTCCGCCAGCTCCTCCCAGGCGTCGCCCGTCATCTTGCTCTGCTCCTCCACCGAGCGCTGCATCGAAGCCCCCTCCACGATGGTGGACGACTCCAGCCGCTGCGCCGTGGTCACGATGGTGTGGTAGGCGTTCGCCCCCGGCACCACCAAGAGCGACACCGGCTTGCCCGCCTTCTCCGCCAGCGACACCACCCGGCTGAACAGCTCCTGCTCGTACTGGTCGAAGGCCCGCTTGTCGTCCACCACCGCCGGCCCGGCGAAGGCGCGGAACAGCCGCACCGTCATCACCACCACGTCCTGCTTCACCGTGTCGGTGTTGGCCAGGGTGTACTCCAGGTGGTGCAGCGAGTGCGGGTCCCGCACCGTCACCAGGATGTTGCCCGGCCGCACCCCCAGCGAATCCGCCGCCACGTCGGCGCTGCTGGCCACCCGGAACTTCTCCAGGTGCGCGTCCCGCTGCCGCGCCCGCTTGGTCACCTGCTCGCTCACCACGAAGGTGACGAAAAACGCCGCCGTGAAAATCGAGCCGGCGATGGTGGCGATCTCCTTGGTGAACAAATTCATCACCGCCACCGACAGCAGCACGATGGTGATCAGGCACAGCCCCAGCGGAATCTCCCGCCCGGCGATGTTGAAGTTGAGCGGCACCTTCCACTCCCGCCCCTCGGGCGCCTTGAAGCGCAGCACCAGCACCGAGATCGCCAGGAAGCTGAAGCTCCAGATCAGCCCGAAGGCATAGCCCTCGCCCAACTGGTAGACGTTGCCCCAGGTGGCCACGATGATCGCCAACTGCAGCAGCACGATCATGTTGACGATGCGGTAGGTGGTGCCGTAGCGGCTGTGCGGCCGCCGGAACCAGTCCGTCATCACCCCGTCTTCGCTCACCCGGTTCAGCACCCCGTTGCTGCCGATGATGGCGGTGTTCACCGCCCCCGCCAGGATCAGCGCCCCCACGAACACCACGAACCCCTGGAACACCAGCCGCAGCAGGTAGGGCCCGGTGAGATACATCGCCAGCCCGCCGATCAGGTTGTCCAGGTACTTCTGCCGCACCCCGTCGGGGATGATCATCACCGCGAAGAACGACGCCAGCGAGGTGAACAGCAGGCTGTAAAGAAAGATCACCAGCCCCGCCTTTTCCAGGTTCTTCACCTTGGGGCTCTCGATCTCGCGGTACACCTGCGCCAGCGTCTCCTCCCCGCTCATCGCCAGCACCGAGTGCCCGAACCCGATCAGCGCCGCGATCACCGCGAAGCGCGTGATGTCCACATGCAGCCACCCCAGCGCCTCGGGCGCGTAGTGCATGTTCGCCCGCACCGGCAGCGGCGGCAGGTGCACCCCGATGTGCGCCAGCGTCACCAGCGACCACACGATCATCACCACCACCATGATGGTGGTGATCTGCATGATGCGCAGCGCCTTCTCGCTGGTCTCGTGGATCCCCTGCAGGTTCTTCCACCAGAAGTAGCAGGTGATCAGGATGGCGAAGACGGCGGAGAAGCTGTTCACCGCCAAGTGCAGCGGATGCCCCAGCCGCGCGCTCAGGTCCTGCACGAACCCCGCCATGTACTGCCCCGCCGAGACCGCGCTGATCGGCCCGGTGAGCAGAAAGTCGAACATCAGCGCCGACACCGCCACCTTCGCCAGCGTGCTCCCCAGCGCCTCCTTCACCACCCGGTACACCCCGCCCCGCACGAACATCGTGCTGCTCTCGATGTAGAGCGCCCGCACGGCGTAGCTGAACAGCATCACCGCCAGGATGAACCAGGGCGCGCTCTTGCCGATGGCGTGCTCGGCGATGCCGCCCACGTAAAAGGCGGAGGAGGCCAGGTCGGAGAGCACAATCGCCGCCGCCCGCCAAAACGAGATGAAGGTCAACATCACCGTGGTGGCGACGAAGACCTTGGCGGCGGGGCGGCGCAAACTCTCGATCGGAGGTTTGCTCGACATGCCGCGACGCTACAATTTTTCCGCGAATTCACACGCCGAGCAGGACAAGTACATGCCCCCGGCGACGTTATAGGCGCGGTTGCGCACGCGCTTCACCACCCGCATCGGCTTGCCGCACTTGGGGCAAACCTGTTCGCTCGACTCGCCGCCCTTGGAACGGTCGGCGGTCTTGGCTACCTTACCCATGAAAATCCTCCCAATATGGATTGAGCAACGATTTTACCTCAATACCGCTGGCGTTCCCGCTCCCGCGCCGAGCCGCGCCGCCGCCGAAGCCCGCGCCTCCACCACCTCCAGCCAGCCTTCGGCCCCCCACATCAGGCACAACTCTCCCGCCGGCGCGTCGGCGTAGTTGTGGCACCAGCGCGCGATCTCCACCCCGTTCAGCCGCAGCGCCGCCGCCTGTGCTCCCTGTGCGCGGGTGAAGTTGGTGATCAGGTTGCCGAAGCGGTCCACCTCCAGCACCTGCCCCTCCACCCCCCCGCTCCCGCGCCGGGGCTGCGGCAGCGCCAGCCGCTGCCAGTCCTCCACCCGCGCCCCCAGTTGCGCCCCCGCGCTCCCCTGCGCCAGCCGCGCCGCCAACGGCGCCAGCACATCCCGCGCCACAAACGGCGTGCGCGGCGCCAACTCCACCGCCCACACCGCCGCCGCCGCCTCCCGCTCCAGCACCAGCCCCAGCGCCCCCTGGTCGAGCGCCAGGAAGTGCTGCCCGGCGGCGCTCGCCACCAGCGCCCGGCTCCGCCCCTGCCCCCGGTCCACCCCCACCAGGTGCACCGTGCCGGCGGGATAATAAGGGTATACGCGCAGCAGCAGGAAGGCTGCCGGAAAGGGGTCGTCGCCCGCCAGCGCGTGGCTCAAATCCACCAGGCGGGCCTCCGGACAGTGGCCCAGCAGCGCGCCCTTGAGCATCGCCACGTAGGCGCTCGCCTCGCCGTAGTCGGTCAGCAGCGTAATGGCGGTGGTTGGCATGGAAATGGTTTACGGATGGCCAAGAAGTAGGTTATACCTCTAAACAGGGCAGAAGTCGGCGCAGCCAAGCCCCCACGGGAGAATTCGGGCCATGTCTACGGAAAACCCCACGGCGACCACGCGCGGCTTGGAAGATGTGGTCGCATCCCCCTCCTCCATTTGCTACATTGACGGCAATCTGGGCATCCTGGCCTACCGCGGCTACGACATCCACGACCTGGCCGAGCGCAGCAGCTTCGAGGAGACCGCCTACCTGCTCTGGTTCGGCCGCCTCCCCACCGCCGGCGAGTTGCAGGCCCTGAAACAGCAGTTGCAGGAGTTCAGCCCCCTGCCCGAGGCCGCCTCCCAACTGCTCGCCGACTTCCACGCCCGCGCGCCGCAGGCCCTGCCCATGGACACCCTGCGCACCGCCGTCTCCGCCCTCGGCCTGATCGATCCCGACGCCCGCGACATGGCGCGCGAGGCCAACGTGCGCAAGTCCATCCGCCTGCTGGCGCAGACCTCCACCCTGGTCGCCGCCCTCGACCGCGTGCGCAAGGGCAAGGCCCCGGTGGCGCCCGCCCGCGACCTCTCCCTGGCCGGCAATTTCCTCTACATGCTCACCGGCAACCGCCCCTCGGCCACCGCCGAGCGCGCCTTCGACATCGCCCTCATTCTCCACGCCGACCACGAGTTCAACGCCTCCACCTTCGCCGCCCGCGTCACCGCCGCCACCCTGAGCGACATCCACTCCGCCGTCACCAGCGCCATCGGCGCCCTCAAGGGCCCCCTGCATGGCGGCGCCAACGAGGCCGTCATCAACCTGCTGCTCAAGGTCGGCGCCAACGACCCCATCGCCTATGTCAAGGATCTGATCGCCAAGAAGGTCAAGATCCCCGGCTTCGGCCACCGCGTCTACCACACCGAAGACCCGCGCGCCACCCACCTCCGCCAGATGTCGCGCGACCTCTGCCAGGCCGCCGGCCTCAACCAGCTCTACGAACACTCCCACCAGATCGAGGCCTACATCAAGGCCGAGAAGAAGCTCAATCCCAACGTGGACTTCTACTCCGCCTCCGCCTACTACGCCATGGGCATCAGCCCCGACCTCTACACCCCCATCTTCGCGGTCTCGCGCATGAGCGGCTGGACCGCCCATGTGCTCGAGCAGTACGCCGACAACCGCCTCATCCGTCCGCGGGCGGAGTACATCGGCCCGCAGGTGCCGCAGAGCTACCTGCCCATCGCCCAGCGCTAGCGGCTCGCGCCCCAATCGCGGAAGCTAAGGTCGCGGAAACATGGTCGCCGAGAAATTTCCGGTCACCCCCGCCGTGCGCTGGCTGCGCCAGCGCGCCGCCGCCTTCGCCGACCACCTCTACCCCTACCAGGAGCGCGGCGGCACCGCCGCCTCCGCCCGCGCCCTGCAGGTGGACGAGCACCTGGTGGCCAAAACCCTGGTGATGGAAGACGACACCCGCGCCCCCCTGCTCGTGCTCATGCACGGCGACCGCGAGGTCTCCACCCGCCAGCTCGCCCGCCAGTTGGGCCGCCGCCACATCGCCCCCTGCCGCCCCGAGGTGGCCGAGCGCTACACCGGCTACCAGGTGGGCGGCACCTCGCCCTTCGGCACCCGCCACCCCCTGCCCGTCTTCGCCGAAGCCAGCCTGCGCGCCCTGCCCCGGCTCTACATCAACGGCGGCAAGCGCGGCTACCTGGTCTCGATGACGGGGGCAGAGTTGTGGCGCCTGCTCCAACCCTCCCCGGTCGAGGTGGCCATGGCGGAGGCGGAATGACCCCGGCCCCCCCCGTCGCCCTGGTCGCCGGCGCCTCCAGCGGCATCGGCCTCGCCGCCGCCCGCCGCCTGCTCGCCGCCGGCTGGGAGGTGGCCGCGCTCGCCCGCCGCCGCGATCGCCTTCAGGCCCTCGCCGCCGAGCACCCCGGCCGCGTCCTCCCCCTCCCCGCCGACATCACCCGCGAACCCGACCTCGACCGCGCCGCCGCCCAGCTCGCCGCCTGGCGCCCCCAGCTCGACGCCCTCCTGCTCTGCGCCGGCGACTTCCTGCTCCGCCCCATGGAGCAGACCACCCCCGCCGAATTCGAGCACATCTGGCGCCTCACCGTCTGGTCCAAGTTCGCCCTCACCCGCGCCCTGCTGCCGCTGCTCGCCGCCGGCGCCGACCGCCCGCCCCGCGCCGTCCTCCACCTCGCCTCCCTCGCCGCCCACCGCGACTTCCCCGACGAGACCGCCTACCTCAGCGCCATGCACGCCGTCGTCGGCCTCGCCCGCGCCCAGGACGCCGAACTCCGCCCGCGCGGCATCCGCGCCGCCCTGGTCTCGCCCGGCACGGTGCGCACCGAACTCACCGAGCGCCACTTCCCCCCCGCCGCCCTCGCCGGCGCGCTCCCCCCCGCCGCCATCGCCGACAGCCTCTTCCATCTGCTGCAGACCATCCGCGCCGGCGGCTACATCCCCGAGATCGTTCACCTCCCCCAAAACTCGACGTAGATCGAGCGCGTCTCCCACACCTCCAGCCCCAGCCGCAGCCCCGCCGGCAGGTGCGGCCGCAGCCGCCCCCACATCCACTCCGCCAGCGCCTCCAGCGACGGGTCCGGCAGGATGCCGTCCAGGTTCTGGTGGTCCAGCGCCGCGATCACCTCCCGCTCCACCAGCGGCTTCAGCCCGCGCAGGTCGTAGAGCATCGCCCCGGCGGCGCGTTCCCCCTCCAGCATGACCGTGAACTCATAATCGTGCCCGTGCAGCAACCGGTCATAGCCGGGATCGTCGGCGAACGAGTGCAGGGCGTTGAAGCGGAAGCCGGTCTTGGCCAAGCGGATCAAGGGCATGCCAGCAGTGTAGCGCGGCAGGTGACGACGCTGGTTCAAGCCGCCTGCCACGGCCGCCGCTATGGTAGATTGACGCTGATTGCGCCGGACTTTCGCTTCCCCCGACGGCCGCGTGCAGCCCCGCCCCGGGACTGACCGGCCGGAGGTTTCGCCCTCGTGAGCCCGCGCCCGCACCACTTCACCCTCTGGGAACCGCTGCCCCCGCCCCCCCGCCCGCGCCGCCTGCAGCGCCTGTTGGGGTTATGGGGCGTGGCCCTCGCCCTGGCGGCGCTGGCCACCACCCTGGTCATCTGGCGCGCCGACGCCGCCGCCGCCCTGGGCCAGTTCGCCCTCGCCACCCGCTGGCGCCCCGGGGTCGCCCAGTACCACCGCCAATGGGGCGAGGCCCTGCTGCTGCGCTCCCCCCGCCAAGCCGAGGCGCAACTGCTGCTCGCCGCCAAGCTCGATCCCGACGATCCCCAGACCCTCGCCGACCTCACCACCGTCGAATTGGCGCTGGGCAACTGGCCCCAGGCCCTGGCCGTCACCCGGGGCGAGCGCGGACGCGCCCCCAGCTTCGCCGACGAGTGGCGCCTCGCCAATCTCTTCCTCGCCCGCGGCGACCTCGGCGGCTTCTGGCAACAGGCCGCGCTGGCCTGCCGCCGCGCCGACCCCAGCTACTTCCCCTCCATCGCCAGCCGCGCCCTCAGCGCCTCCCACGGCGACTTCGCCCGCCTGCGCGCCATCTTCCCGCCCGACTCGGCGGCGGCCGCCAGCGCCTTCCTGCAGGCCGCCGTCCAGGCCGGCCAGTTGCCCCAAGCCCAGGCCGGGGCGCGCTGGCTGCTGGCGCTGCCCCCGCCCGCCGACCGGCCCACCCAGGCGGCCCGCCAAGCGGCGCTGACCGCCCTGCTGCTGGCCGCCTGGCAGCGCTGGCCCGACCAGGCCACCTGGGTCTGGACCGAGCTCGGCCGGGCCCAGCTCCTGCTCCTGCCGCCCAAGGCCCCGCGCGCCCCCTTCCTGCGCGACGGCTCCTTCGCCATCGCTCCCGCTCCCGACCTCGCCCGCCTCGCCCCCGACCGCGGCGACCCGCTGCGCGCCGTGCTGGCCTGGCGCTGGCCCTCGCCCCCCGACGTCCGCTTCGACCCGGTCGCCACCGGCGATCCCGCCCATCCCACCGCCGCCGAACTGCAGTTCGACGGCCGCCAGGGCGACGACGTCGCCCTGCTGCAGCAATGGTTCCTCGCCCCCGGCGGCGCCCCGCTCCAGCTCGCCGCCTGGAGCCGTTCGCTGGCGGGCGCCGCCGCCGGCCTCAGCCTCCGCCTCCGCGACCTCCAGGGCCACCTGCTGGGCGAGCTGCCCCTGCCCCTGGCCCCCGGCTGGCAATCCGCGCAAGCCCGCTTCGCCCTCCCGGCGGCGGGCGTCCAGACCTACCAGCTCTCGCTCCACTACCACCGCCCGCTCGGCCAGTTGCCCCTCCGCCGTCCAGTGCTGGTCACCGGAGTCCGCCTGTGGTGAGCCCCGCCCGCCGCCTAGCCCCCGCCCGTCCCGCCCCGCCGCCCCGGCCCCGCGCCGAGTGGGGCCGCCGCGCCCTCCTCGCCGCTCCCCTGCTCGCCATCGGCTTCGCCATCGCCGCCTTCGGCGGCGTCTACGCCTGGGCCTACGGCCTCGCCTACGCCCTCGTCTTCCTCACCCTCGCCGCCGCCGCCGTCCAGGCCGCCCGCGGACGCCTGCGCCTGCGCTGGCGCTCCCCCTACCTGCCCCTGCTCCTGTTCGGCGCCCTGCTGCTGCTGCAGTTGCAGCTCCCGCTCAGCGTTGACCCCGCCGCCACCCTCACCGCCCTGCTCCACCTCGGCGCCGCCGCCGCCGTCTTTATCCTGGTCTCGCAGGCCTATCGCCCCCGCGACGCCGGCTGGATCACCCTCAGCTTCTCCCTCTTCACCGCCGCCCTCGCCCTGCTCGCCATCCTGCAGATCCTCACCGCCAGCCACGGCATCTATTGGCGCTTCACCTACGCCTACGCCAGCCCGGCCGGCAGCTTCGTCAACCGCAACCATTTCGCCGGCTGCATGGAGATGCTGCTCCCGCTCGCCTGCGTCGCCGCCTACCGCCGCCGCGAGCGCCCCTGGCAAGACTTCCTGCCCTGGGCCGCCCCGCCCGCCCTCGGCGTCGCCGCCATGGTGCTGGCCGCCAGCCGCGGCGGCCTGGCGGCGCTGGCGCTGCAGGCGCTGGCGGCGCTGCTGCTGGGCCTCTACCTCCGCCGCCGCCAAATCGCCGGCGCCCGCCTCGCCGCCGCCTCCGCCTGGCTCCCCCTGCCCGCCCGCCTGGCCGCTCCCCCCCGCCGCCCCCGCCCCGCCCTCCCCCGCCGCCGCCTTCCCGGCCGCCTGGCCTCGCTGCTGATCGTGGTGGCGCTCACCGTTGGCATGGTCGAACTGGTGGGCACCGCCCGCCTCCAGGCCCGCCTCGGCACCGCCAACCTCCAGTCGCCCGACTTCGCCCAGCGCCTCCTGCTCGACCAGAGCACCCTGGCCATGTTCCGCGAGCGCCCCCTGTTCGGCTGGGGGCTGGGCACCTGGGCCGACGTCTACCCCCTCTTCGCCCGCTTCAACTCCACCGCCGTCTACGCCTTCGCCCACAACGACTACCTGCAACTGCTGGCCGAGACCGGCCTGGCCGGCGCCGCCTGCGTCCTGCTCTTCTGGACGCTCTGGGGGGGGGAGTGGGCCCGCGCCCTGCGCCGCTGGCCCCCCCCCGCCGCCGACCCCGCCGCCGCTGCCCTGCCCCTGGCCGCCGCCCTCGGCTGCCTCGGCCTCCTGGTCCACTCCCTGGTGGACTTCAACCTCCACATCCCCGCCAATCTGCTCTTGTTCTTCGTCCTGGCCGCTCTGGCGCTGCCTTCACGCCCCGGCGGTGAAGGCTCAATCCCTTTGTCCTGAATATTTTGTCACTTTCACGAAAACCCGAGCCTCAGTGTTTCACTTGATTTTTGAGCTGCCCATCCGATAGGCTATTTGAGTGATTCGCCGCTCCGGCTCACCCCGGCGGCGAAGGGAGTAACACCGTTGTTTCCTCATCGCGGCACCTTGGCCGCTGAACTGCTGGGCGTTTTGCTGGCCTATGACGGGGAGTGGTTTGCCCCGGGCGAACTGGTCCCCACCCTGCGCGCCTGCCCCACCTGGCAGCAGTACCTCGCGGACTTCGACACCGACCGCGGCCAGGCCGCCGCCGTAGGCCGCTACCTCAACGAGCAGGGACTCACCAAGAGCGGCCACCACCGCACCCGCGGCTCGCTTTACTCCAGCCAAGCCACCCTCGTCCGCCTGCAGGAACTGCTGGAGCAGTTCCGCCGCGAGCGCCAGGAGCAGTTCGCGGCGCAGCCCGGCGCCGGCCCCGGCGGCGACGGCAGCGACGACGCCCCCACCCCCGGCGGCGAGGCCGTGCTGGTGATGGCCGCCCAGGCCGGCGCCGACGGCCCCGCCCCCTTCGGCCCCGACCGCCGCGCCGGCGCCAGCGCCGTCCTCACCCCCGAGGCCGCGGCCACCCCCGATGCCGACGACGAGCCCCAGCGCCGCCGCGACGACCGCCGTGACGACCGCCGCGCCGGCGCCGCCCGCCCCGCCCCGGTGATTGGCTGGCGCCGCCGCGCCACCGACCTCAGCCGCAGCCCGCGCAAGCCCCAGGCCGCCGCCCCCGCCGTCGCCCTGCCGCCGCCCCCCCACTACACCGCTCCCGCCCCTCCCCCCGCCCCTCCCCCCGCCGCCGGCCTGCCCCCCGTCTGGGTGGGCGGCGGCAGCTCGCTCGGCGCCTACGCCTACCCCGGCGGCCTCGCCCCCTTCCCCGGCATGGCCGAATTCGGCGCCGCCGCCTCCCCCGACGAGGCCGGCCTTCCCCTCGCCTTCTACTGGACCCAGATCCGCCGCCACCTCTACAAGATCCTTCTCGCCAGCATCCTGGTCACCACCCTCACCGGCGTCTACATGATGAAGGTGCCCAAGCGCTACGACTCCGTCGTCACCCTGCGCATGGACTTCAAGGCCCCCGCCATCCAGGCCGACGCCAACAACAACCCCGCCTTCGACCCCACCACCCTCATCAACACCGAGGTCATGGACGTCACCCAGCGCGGCGTCATCCTCGACGCCATCCACAACGCCCACCTCGACCAGGACCCCCACCTGCTCCAGCAGATCCCCGGCGGCGGCAGCCCCACCCCCACCCCCCAGGACCCCGACGCCCGCAACGACGCCCTGGTGGACCTCATCGCCAACCAGACCACCGCCCACTCCCCCTCCGACACCCACAACATCAACATCCACTTCCAGTCGCTCGACCCCAACACCTCCGCCACCGTGGCCAACGCCCTCGCCCAAGCCCTCATCTACCACGAGTTCCAGACCCGCCAGCAGGAGCAGAACGACCTGCTGCAGTTCATGACCCAGCAGTTCGGCGACGTCAAGGCGCGCATGGAGCGCGAGCAGGCCGCCCTCACCCTCTACCAGCACCAGAACAACCTGCTCAACCCCGACGGCCAAGGCAACCTCGAGACCAGCACCCTCAACACCCTCAACTCCAGCTTCCTCGCCGCCCAGGCGGTGCTGACCAAGTACCAGGCCGAGGAGCAGATCCTCAAAACCGGCGCCGTCACCGACGCCCTGCTCGCCACCGACGACGGCCAGGTCCTCCGCCCCAGCTACGACGCTTGGCGCGCCGCCCAGCTCAAGTTCGACCAGATCCAGGCCACCCGCGGCGCCGCCAACCCCGAGTACCTCGCCGCGCAAAACGCCGTCGCCACCACCCACGCCCAGCTCGCCACCGCCATCCAGAGCGTCGAAAACCAGATCCACAGCCAGTACCTCCGCGCCCAGGACCAACAGCGCCTGGTGGCGCAGCAGTTGGCCGCCGCCCGCCGCTCCGCCCAGGCCTTCAACGACAAGGCGATTGACTACGACACCCAGAAGCGCGACCTCGACGCCGACCAGAAGCTCTACGACACCCTGCAGTCGCAGATCAAGCAGCAGCAGTTGACCTCCAGCCTCAGCAGCTCCGGCCTGCGCGTCACCAACGTCGCCATCCCCGACTCCGACCCGGTCTACCCCCGCGTCCGCTACACCGTCATGCTCGCCCTGCTGTTCAGCCTTTTCGGCGGCTGCGCCCTGGCGGTGCTCAGCGGCTACCTCGACCGCAGCTTCACCTCCCCCGACGGCGTCGAGCAGTACCTGCGCATCCCCCTGCTGGGCGCCCTGCCCGAGCTGGGCAGCAAGGAAAAGCAGTTGGAGCTGGCCGACGACCCGCCCGAAGGCAGCGAGCCCCGCCCCCCCCGCTCCCCCTTCGCCGAATCCATCCTCATGCTGCGCACCGCTGTGCTCTACGCCGCCCCCCACGGCCTGCGCACCCTCAGCGTCACCAGCGCCCAGCCCCAGGAGGGCAAGTCCGTCATCCTCGCCAACCTCGGCATCGCCCTCGCTCTGCACGGCGCCAAGGTGCTCATCGTGGACGGCGACATCCGCCGTCCCAGCCAGCACCGCCTCTTCGAGATCCCCAACCAGGCCGGCCTCTCCAACCTGCTGCGCCAAACCTCGCCCCTGGAGGACTGCTTCCGCGCCACCACGGTGGAGAAACTCTACCTCATGCCCGCCGGCACCGCCGTCGCCAACCCCAGCGAGCTGATCGCCACCATGCTCTCCCAGGTGCTCGCCCCCCTCACCGGCGAGTTCGACTATGTGCTGGTGGACAGCCCCCCGGTGCTCGGCTTTGCCGACGCCGTCTCCATCGCCACTGCGGTCGAGGCCACCCTGCTCGTCACCCGCGCCGGCAAGACCCCGCGCGAGATGGTGCAGGCCGCCCTCCATCCCCTGCAGCGCGTCCGCGCCCGCGTGCTCGGCGTCATCCTCAACCACGTCAGCAGCTCCATGTCCCCCTACTACTCCTATTTCCGCGACCACTACGCCCGCTACAGCGCCGGCCGCGAGGGCGAGGCCCGGTCATGACCGCGCGCTGGGGCAGCGCCGCCGCCCTGGCGGCCGCGCTGCTGCTCCCCGTCCGTCCCGCCGCCGCCCAGCAGGCGGTCGCCCCGCTCCCGCTGGCGGTGGCCAACGCCGTCCCCGCCAGCTACCTCGTCGGCCCCAACGACGTGCTCGCCATGGCCGTCTTCGGCGCCCCCGAACTTAACGACCCCGCCATGCGCGTGGATGCCAACGGCACCATCCACACCCCCTACGGTTCCACCCCCGTCAAGGTCGCCGGCCTCACCCTGGCCGGCATCCGCCTCGCCATTGCCGCCGAACTCGTCAAAGACCATCTCGCCGTCAACCCCAGGGTCGAGGTCAACGTGGTGGATGCCGAATCCCACCCCATCACCATCAGCGGCATGGGCGTGCGCAAGCCCGGCACCATCCAGGCGGTGCAGCCCATCCGCCTGCTCGACGCCCTCAACCAGGCCGGCGGCCTCAGCGCCAGCGACGGCGCCGAGATCGCCATCGTCCGCCACGGCCCCCACGGCGCCGAGATCGAGCAGCGCTTCGCCGCCGACAAGGTGCTCAGCGCCGCCCGGGGCCAATACAACCCCTGGCTGCGCGGCGGCGAAGAGATCAGCGTCATGCCCGGCGGCAACGCCTACCTCAGCGGTGCGGTCATGCTCCCCGGCGCCTTTCCCCTGAGCGACACCGACCCGCTCACCGTGCGCAAGCTGCTCGCCAAGGGGCATGGCTTCGCCCCCGCCGCCAACACCGGCCACGCCCAGCTCATCCACCATGTGGGCGAGCCCGACCAGACCGTCGCCACCATCAATTTGGGCCGTATCCTCAGCGGTTCCTCTCCCGACATCCCCCTCGCCGCCAACGACATGGTCTATGTCCCGGTGAGCGGCTTCAAGAAAGCCGGCCTCTCCGCCCTCGACCACACCATCAGCGCCATCACCTTCGCCGCCGGCTATCTGCTGGTGCAATAAGCGGGCACCCTGCGGCCGCGGTCGCGCCGGCTGGCCGCGCCCGCCCGCCATCCACCCCCGATGCGCGTCCTCCACCTCTACGGCGGCAACCTCTACGGCGGGGTCGAGCGCCTGCTGGCCACGCTGGCCCAGGACCGCGCCGCCGCCCCCGCCATCGCGCAGGAGTTCGCCCTCTGCTTCCGCGGCCGCCTCTGGCGCGAGCTCGAGGCCGCCGGCGTGGCGGTGCATCCCCTAGGCGCGCCCCGCGCCAGCCGCCCCTGGCAGGTGCGCGCCGCGCGCCAGCGCCTGCGGCGCTGGCTGCGCGCCCGCCCCGCCCCTCCCGACCTGGCCCTCTGCCACGCCTGGTGGTCCTACGCCCTGTTCGGCCCGGCGCTCCGCCGCGCCGGCGTCCCGGTCGGCCTCTGGGCCCACGACTGCGCCAGCGGCCGCGGCTGGCTGGAGCGCTGGGCCGGCCGCCACCGCCCCGACCGCGCCCTCGCCCTGTCCGACACCATGGCCTCCAGCCTGCAACATCTCTTCCCCGGCCTCCACGCCTCCACCTGGCGTCCGCCCGTGCCGCTGCCGCCGCCACTTGCGCCCGCCGCCCGCGCCGCCCTGCGCCGCGAGCTCGCCACCCCCGACGACGCCCTCGTCGTCCTCCAGGCCAGCCGCCTCGAACCCTGGAAGGGCCACGCCCTGCTGCTGCAGGCGCTGGCGCAGTTGCCCGCCTCCGCCCCCTGGGTGGCCTGGCTCGCCGGCGGGGCGCAGCGCCCGCACGAGCGCCTCTACCTCGAGCGCCTGCGCCGCCAGGCGGACGCGCTCGGCCTCGAGCCCCGCCTGCGCTGGCTGGGCGAGCGCGGCGACGTGGCCGCGCTGATGGGCGCCGCCGACGTCTTCTGCCAGCCCAACACCAGCCCCGAACCCTTCGGCCTGGTCTTCGTCGAGGCCCTCGCCGCCGCCCTGCCGGTGGTGAGCTGCGCCGGCGGCGGCGCCAGCGAGATCGTCACCTCCACCTGCGGCCGCTTGACCGAACCCGCCCCCGCCGCCGTCGCCGCCGCCCTGCGCGAGCTCTTGCAGGAACCCGCCCTGCGCCGCGAGTTGGGAAGTGCCGGCCGCGCCCACGCCCAGGCCCTGTGCGACCCCGCCACCCAAATGCGGCGCTGGCAGCAATGGCTGCTGGAGGCGGCGCCATGACCCCCGCCGCCGCCACCGCCGCCCTCTCCGGCGGCGCCAGCAGTGACCGCATCGTCGCCTGGGTGGCCGCCGTGCTCGCCCCCCGCCTCCCCCCCGCCGCCACCCTGGTGGACGTGGGCTGCGGCCAGGGCGCCCTCGCCGACGCCCTCCGCGGCCGCCTCCAGCGCTCTCTCGGCCTCGACGTGGTCGCCTACCCCGGCCTCTCCGGCCGCCCCGAACTCGCCTTCCACCTCGCCGACCTCAATGCCCCGCCCTTCCCCCTGCCCGCCGCCATCGCCGACGCCGCCGTCGCGGTAGAGACCATCGAGCATCTGGAGAATCCCCGCGCCCTGATGCGCGAGCTCGTCCGCCTCGCCCGCCCCGGCGGCCTGGTGCTGGTCACCACCCCCAACCAACTGAGCTGGCTCAGCAAGGTCTCCCTCGTCTGCAAGCACGAGTTCACCGCCTTCCAGGAGGGCCCCGGCCTCTACCCCACCCACATCACCGCCCTGCTCCCCACCGACCTGCTGCGCATCGCCCGCGAGTGCGGCCTGCGCGACTGCGAGCTGCGCTACTCCCTCCACGGCCGCCTGCCCGGCAGCGCCCGCCTCTATCCCGCCTGGCTCAGCCGCCGCTGCCCCCGCGGCGCCAGCGACAACGTCATGCTGGTGGGGAGGACCCCTGCATGAGCGCGCCCGCCGCAGCCGTCTGGGGTGCGCCCGCCGCTCGGCCGGGGCGGCGCCGCAAGCTCGGCGTCGCCGAGTGGTTCCTGCTGGGCGAGATCCTCTTCCAGTTGGCGCTGCTGGTCCCCGTGCTCAACCGCGGCCCGCTGCGCGTGCTCTGGCGCGTCGGCGTCTTCGCCGCCAGCCTCGCCCTGCTCGCCCTGCTGCGCGGCAAGACCCGCGCCAACCCCTCCAACATCGCCGCCTTCTGGGTCATGGCCCTGCTCGCGCTCGAGGTCTTCCATCCCACCTCCAATACCTGGCTCGCCGCCATCGCCGAGTTCACCATGTACGTGGCCATCCTGGCGCCGCTGTTCTGGATGACCCGCCTGCACCTCGACTACCCCGCCTTCCGCCGCACCCTGCGCCTGTTCTGGGGCTACTCCTCCCTCAGCGCCACCGTCGGCCTGCTGCAGGTCTACTTCCCCGGCCGCTTCCAGCCGCAGTTATCCCCCATCGTGGCCAGCATGGGCAGTTCCATCGCCGGCCTGCGCATCACCCTCGCCAGCGGCGCCCGCATCTTCCGCCCCATGGGCCTCACCGACATGCCCGGCGGCGCCGCCGACGCCGGCATGTGGGCGGTGCTGTTCGGCCTCGGCTTCCTGCTCACCACCCCGCCCGGCCGCACCCAAACCCTCCGCCGCGCCCTCTATCTCTTCACCATGGTGGCCGGCATGGCCGTCATCTACCTCTCCCAGACCCGTGTGCTGCTGGTGGTGCTCGCCGTCTGGTTCGCCTCCCTCCTCGCCCTGCTCTTCTGGCGCCGGCGCTGGCGCGAGTTTGGCCTGCTGCTGCTGCTGGTCGCCCTGCTCGGCGCCGGCGGCCTGCGCTGGGCCGCCGGCGTCGGCGGCGCCCAGACCCTGCGCCGCGTCGAATCCCTCTTCGGCGGCCGCCATGGCAACCTCTACCAGCGCGAGCGCGGCGCCTTCCTCGCCCAGACTTTCCACACCCTCATTCCCCAATACCCCCTCGGCGCCGGCCTCGGCCGCTGGGGCATGATGAACACCTACTTCGGCGACAACCACGATCCCCGCCGCGGCCTCATCTACGTCGAGATCCAATGGCAGGGCTGGGTGCTCGACGGCGGCCTCCCCTTGGTCTTCGCCTACCTCGCCCTGCTCGCCCTCACCCTGGGGAGCCTCGCCCGCATCGCCCGCCGCCGCGGGCCCCTGGCCATCTGGGCCCTGCTCTGCCTCGCCTACGATGTCGGCGCCCTCGCCCTCACCTTCGATTACACTCCCTTCACCGGCGAGGTCGGCCTGCAGTTCTGGTTCGTCAATGCCCTGGTGCTGGCGGTTGCCAGTTCGCCATGGCCAGTTGCCCTATGGAAAGCGCCCAGCCCACCGCCGTCATAGCCGCCGACTTCGTCAAGACCGGCGGCATGGACCGCGCCAACTACGCCCTCGCCGACTACCTCGCGCGCCAGGGCGGCGAGGTGCATCTGGTCGGCCACCGCGCCGGCGATGGCCTGCGCGCCTATCCCAACCTGCAGTGGCATCCGGTGGCGCGCCCGCTGGGCCACGACGCCCTGGGATGGCCGCTGCTCGCCCGCGCCGGCCGCTACTGGGCCAGGCGCGTCGCCGCCGCCGGCGGCCGCGTGGTGGTGAACGGCGGCAACTGCGCCTGGGGCGATCTCAACTGGGTGCATTACGTCCACGCCGCCTACCAGTCCCCGCTCGCCGCCGGCCCCCTGCGCCGCGCCTGGCACCAGGCCAAGCACCGCAAGGCGCTGCGCGACGAGCGCCGCGCCCTCGCCGCCGCCCGCCTCGTCATCGCCAACTCCGAGCGCACCCGCCGCGACCTCGAGCTCCACTTCGGCCTCCCCCCCGAGCGCATCCGCGTCGTCTACTACGGCTGCGACCCCGGCCGCTTCGCCCCCGTCCCGCCCGCCGCCCGCGCCGCCGCCCGCCAGGCCCTGGGCTGGCCCCCCCAGCTCCGCACCGCCCTCTTCCTGGGCGCGCTCGGCGACCGCCGCAAGGGCTTCGACACCCTCTTCGCCGCCTGGCAACAGGTGAGCGCCCTCCCCGGCTGGAACACCGAACTCGTCGTCGCCGGCCGCGGCAGCGAGCTGGGCGCCTGGCGCGAGCGCGTCGCCGCCGCCGGCTTGCAGTCGCGCTGCCGCTTCCTCGGCTTCCGCAGCGACGTCCCCCAACTGCTCGCCGCCAGCGACCTGCTGGTCTCGCCCACCCGCTACGAGGCCTACGGCCTGGGCGTGCACGAGGCCCTGGCCTGCGACCTGCCCGCCCTCGTCAGCGCCGATGCCGGCGTGGCCGAGCGCCTGCCCGCCGCGCTGCGTGATCCGCTGCTGCTCCGCGACCCCGACTCCAGCGACGAGCTCGCCCTCCGCCTGCGCCATTGGCACGACCACGCCGACGCCCTCCGCCCCGCCCTCGCCGCCCTCGGCGCCACCCTGCGCGCCTACCATTGGGACGACATGGCCGCCGACCTCCTCGCCCCCGCCCGCCGCGAGGCCCGCGCATGAGCACCGCCGCCGCCCGCCCCGCCGCCCGCGGCCGGGTGTGGCACTCCGCCCTCACCTGGGCCACCGGCGTCGGCGCCACCGCCGTGGTCTCGCTGGCGGGATTCTTCGCCACCCCGCTGCTGGTCCGCTGGCTCGGCGACCCCGCCTGGGGCGCCTGGACCGTCATCGGCGAGTGGCTCGGCTACCTCGGCCTCTCGCAGATGGCCCTGGGCCCCGGCGCCATGACCGTCTTCCTGCTCCGCGCCCACACCAGCGGCGATCCCCGCGCCCTCACCGCCATGGCTAAGCGCGGCCTCCGCCTCTACCTTGCCGCTTCCGCCGCCATGGCGCCGCTGGCGCTGGCGCTGGTCTGGTGGGCCCCGCATGGCATGGCGGTCGGCCCCGGCCTCGCCCCCGCGCTGCGCGGGGCGGTCGCCATCGCCGCCCTCGGCAGCCTCGCCCTCGCACCCCCCATGCTCTTCCGCAGCGTGCTGGAGGCGGTGCAGCGCGGCTACCGCGTCCATCTCGCCCTGCTGGTGCAGTCCCTGCTCATCACCGGCCTCTCGCTCTGGTGGGTGTGGCTGCGCTGGGGCCTGGTGGGCATTGCCGCCGCCAACCTCGCCGGCATGGCGGCCAGCGCCGCCCTCTGGTGTTGGTGGGCCCGCCCCTGGCTCCCCGCCTGGGCCGCCACCGCCGCCACCCCGCTCCCCGGCGCCGAGATCTGGCGCCAAAACTGGCCCCTGGTCCTCGCCGGATTCGGTTACCAGATCAATCAACTCACCGACAACACCGTCGTCGCCCTCACCCTCGGCCCGGCCGCCGTCGCCGCCTTTGCCCTCACCCAAAGCCTCCCCTTGCTCGCCGGCAGCCAGTTGGCCAATGTCGGCGTCGCCAGTTGGGCAGGCTTGGGCCAGCTTCGTGCCCGCGACCCCCACGCCTTCGCCGCCCGCATCGTCGAGCTCGCCGCCACCGTGCTGGGCGCCGCCACCGCGCTGCTCGCCACCATCGCCGTCTTCACCCCCGCCTTCGTCACCCTCTGGGTGGGCGCCCCCCACTACGCCGGCCCGCTCCTGGTATGGGCCACCGCCGCCGGCATGGCCGTCTTCAGCATGTTGGTGTTTTTCCGCTGGCTCTACGACAGCCAGGGCGATGCCCGCCGGCGCCTCGGGGTAAGCTCGCTCGGCGCCGCCTTGAACCTCGCCCTCAGCTTGGCCTTGGTGCGCTTTTGGGGCGTCGCCGGCGTCGCCCTCGGCACCCTCTTCGCCTACCTGCTCACCGACGCCTGGTTCCTGCCCTACCTGGCGGTGCGCCTCTACGGCGTCTCCGGACCGCGCCTGGCCCGAGCGCTGCTGGGCGCGCTCGCGCGCGGCGGCCTCTGGGCGGCGCTGATGGGGCTGTTGGCCACGCGCTTGCCCCGCGCCGGCTCCTGGCAGCTCCTGCTCGCCGAACTGGCCGCCACCGGCCTGGCGGCGCTGGCCTATTGCTGGTTCGGCGTCCTCCGCCCCGCCGACCGCGAGGTTTGGCAGGCGCGCTGGCGCGCCCTGCGGGGACGCACCGCTTGACCCCGCCCCCCGCCCTCCCGCCCTCCCTCCGCCCCCGGCGCGCCAACCATCGCGACGCGCGCCGCAGCCGCGCCGGGGCCCGCGCCCAGCGCTGGCCCGCGCTGGCGCTGCGCTTTGTTCTCTGCTTCGCCGTCCTGCCCAATCTCCCTTTCTGGCTCTTGGGCGAGCGCCTCGGCATCGGCGTGCCGGGACTGGTGAATCTCGACGCCCTGCTGTTGGGCGTCCTCTCCCTGTTTGTCCCTGTGGGTTGGGTGTTTGCCGCCTTCACCGCCGATTTCCTGCTGGATATCCTCTACGGCATTCGCGCCACCTTCGGCACCGCTTACCTGGACACCCTGCTCTCGGTTCGCTACCTCTTCCCCGCCATGGCGCCCACCCCTATGCTCTGGATCGCGGCCGCGATCCTGGGCTCGCTCGCGCTGGTGGGGCTGGGCTGGCGCTACCTGCGCCCGCGGCCCTCGCACCGCCAGCGCTGGGTGCTGGCCGGCCTCGTGCTCGCGTTGATGATTCCCTGGGCGTATCTCTCGCGCCAGCAACGCCAGGACGCCAGCGCCCAGCGCACCGTTAACCATCGCTTGGGCTACGAGCTCCGCAGCCCCGGCTCGCAATCCGATGCGGTTTGGCTCGCGCGCAGCGATCGCAGCCCCGCTGTGGCCCTCGCGCATGCCTGGGTCCGCGAGCACATCTGGGCCTGGCTGCGCGGGCGCGACCAGCAGATCCTGCTCCCCACCCCCAGCGCCACCGACCACGCCGCGCCGCTCTTGGCGGCCGGCCGCCCCAACCTGGTGCTGGTGCTGGTCGAGTCCTGGGGTGAAGCCGACAATCCCGCCCTGCGCCGCGCCTTGCGCGCCCCCTTCGCCGCCCCGGCGGTGGCGGCCCGCTATCGCCTCAGCGACGGCCTGGTCGGCTTTCGCGGCCAGACCCCCGCCGGCGAATTGCGCGAGCTGTGCGATCTCCGCTTCGCCGACGACGAAGCTCCGCTGGCGCTTCCCACCCGCACGCTCGCCCCCTGCCTCGCCTGGAAGCTGTCCCATGCGGGCTACGCCACCCTGGCGCTGGACAGCGCCACCTCCTTCTGGCCGGGAGGCGCGGCGTGGTACCGTGCGCTCGGGTTTCAAAGCGTCTTGGGATTTTCTGCCCTCCACCGCCTCGGCTTGCGCACCTTCTTCGCCGGCACCTTCCGCGCCATCGCCGACCCGCAGGTGGCGGCGCTGATTCCGGGTCTGCTCGAGTCGGCGCCACCGCAACCCCACTTCCTCTTTTTCCTCACCACCAGCGCGCATCTGCCCGTTCACCTGCCCGTGCCCTCGTCGTATGCCGCCAACTGCGCCGTCGCCGCCGTGACCGAGCGCTCCCCGGCCGCCTGCGGCTGGTACGCGATCGAGCGCCGCACCCTGCAGGCCATCGCCCACGCCGCCACCGCCCCCGGCCTCCCTCCCACCGTGTTCCTCGTGGTCGGCGACCATGCGCCGCCTTTCGTGGGCGCTGCCCGGCGCCGCTTCGACCCAGCCGAAGTTCCCTTCGTGCTCTTGCAGCCGCGCACCGCGCCGCCCGGAGCCGCCTCATGAATCCCCGCTGGGCGCTGATCACCGGCGAATACCCCCCCGCCGCCGGCGGCGTCGCCGACTACACCGCCCAGTTGGCGGCGGCGCTCGCCGCCGCCGGCGACGAGGTGCACGTCTTCGCCCCCGGCCCCATCGCCCCCAGCGCCGCGGTCCACACCCATCCCCTGCCCGGCCGGTTCGGCCGGCGCGCGCGCCGCCAGATCGAACGCGAACTGGCCGCCCTGCCCCCGGCGCAGTGGCTCATCCAATACGTCCCCCACGCCTACGGCCGCAAGGCCATGAACCTCGGCTTCGCCGCCTGGGTGGCGCGCCAGCGCGCCGCCCGCCCCTGGGTGATGTTCCACGAGGTCGCCGTCCGCGCCGGCGAGGGCGGCCGCGCCCGCCACCGCCTGCTCGCCTGGGCCACCCAGCGCATGGCCCGCCAGTTGCGCCGCGCCGCCGCCCGCAGCTTCGTCTCCACCCTGCAGTGGGACGAGTGGCTGCGCGCGCTCGCCCCCGGCGCCCCGCCCAGCGAGTGGCTGCCCGTGCCCAGCAACCTCCCCACCGCCATATCCCCCGCCGAGGTCGCCGCCGCCCGCGCCGCCTGCGCCCCCGCCACCGAACTCGTCGGCTGCTTCAGCCGCTTCGACGACTTCACCCGCGCCCGCCTCCGCCCCGTCTTGGCCGCCCTGCTCCAGCGCCAGCCCCACCGCGCCGCCCTCCTGGTCGGCCCCGGCGGCGAGCGCCTGCGCGAGGAGATCGCCGCCGCCGCCCCCGCCCTCCGCCCCCGCCTCCACGCGCCCGGACGCCTCCCCGCCCCCGCCGCCGCCGCCCACCTCGCCGCCCTCGACCTCGCCCTCCAGCCCTATCCCGATGGCATCTCCGGCCGCCGCGGTACCGCCATGGCCGGCCTCGCCCTCGGCCGCTGCCTGCTCACCGAGGCCGGCCCCGCCACCGAGCCGCTCTGGTCCAGCTCCGGCGCCGTCGCCCTCGCCCCCCCCGCCGACTTCGCCGCCGCCGCCGAGGCCCTGCTCGCCGATTCCGCCCGCCGCCGCCAACTTGGCGACGCCGCCCGCCAACTCTATCAAGCCCACTTCGCCCTGGAAAACACCGTGCGCCGCCTGCGCGCGTCCCGGGCCGAGGCGGTCCGCGCATGAAAGCCCCGCCCCCAACCTCGCTGCTGCTGCTGGCGCTCGATTTCCCCCCCGCCACCGGCGGCATCCAGACCCTGACCTGGGAGATCTACTCCCGCCTCGCCGACCTCACCCGCCTCGCCGTCGCCCCCGCGCTCCCGCCCGGCGAGGCCGCCGGCGACGCCGCCGGCCTCCCCCTGCTCCGCACCCGCCGCCCCGTCGGCCAAGGCTGGGAGACCCTCGCCTATCTGCGCGAAGCCGCCGCCCTGCTGCAGCGCCAGCGCCGCCCCCCCGCCCTGCTGCACTGCAATCACCTCTTCGCCGGCTACGCCGGCTGGTGGCTGCGCCGCCGCTGGGGCCTGCCCTACCTCGTCTGGGCCCACGGCGAGGAGATCACCAAAACCCGCCACCCCTGGCTGCTGCGCCGCAGCCTGGGCGGCGCCGCCGCCATTCTGGTCAACAGCGACTTCACCGCCGCCCGCGTGCGCGAACGCCTCCCCGCCGCCCCGCCCATCCACAAGATCCCGCTCGGCGCCAACGCCGCCTGGTGGCAAACCCCGCCCCAGGCCGCCCCCGCCGCCGGCCCCCCCACCATCCTCACCGTCGCCCGCCTCTCCCAGCGCGACCGCTACAAGGGCCTCGACACCTCCCTCGCCGCCCTGGCCGAACTGCGCCGCCGCGGCCTCGCCCTCCGCTACCACATCGCCGGCGACGGCGACGACCGCCCCCGCCTGGAGCAGTTGGCGCGCCAGCTCGGCCTCGCCGACGCCGTCACCTTCCTCGGCCGCGTCCCTCCCGAGCGCCTGATGGCGCTCTACGACGCCGCCGACATTTTCCTGCTCTGCAGCCGCGAAGAGGCCACCCCCCGCGGCCTCGGCTTCGAGGGCTTCGGCATCGCCCTGCTCGAGGCCAACGCCCGCGGCAAGCCGGTGGTCGCCGGCCGCTCCGGCGGCATCCCCGATGCCGTGGTCGAGGGCGAAACCGGCCTCTTGGTGGACCCGCTCTCCCCCGCCGCCGTCGCCGACGCCCTCCAGCGCCTCCTCGCCGACGCCGCCCTGCGCGCCCGCCTCGGCCGCCAGGGGCGCGAGCGCGTCCGCCGCCAGTTCCATTGGGAGGCCGCCGCCGACCAGGTCCGCCGCCTGCATCTCGACCTCCTCGCCGGTGTCCCGCCCGGTGGCCCACTTCGCAGGGGCCCCGCGCCCAGCCAGCGCAGCGCCGACTTGGGGACACGGGACCCCCAAGTCGGCGCGAGCATGCCGCCCCGCGCATCTACAGCGGGGCGGCTCACAAGCGGGACGCGCGGCGCAGGCGCGCAGGGGCCCGCGCCCACAATATGACCGCCTCCGTCCTCTATCTCACCACCTCCGGCCAAGTCGGCGGCGCCGAGCGCTGCCTGCTCAGCCTCGCCGCCTCGCTCGACCGCGCCCGCTTCTCCCCCGAGGTCCTGGTCGGCTCGCCCGGCCCGCTGCTCGCCCTGCTCGCCGCCGACGCCATCCCCGCCGAGTTGGTTCCGCTTCCGCCCGCCCTCCGCCGCCTCAGCCGCTCCCACCCCAACCCCGGCCTCGCCGCCAAGCTTGCCCCGCTCTGGCAAGCCCCGCTCTACCTCCGCCGCCTCGCCCGCGCCGGCGCCCGCCGCCACCCCGCCCTCATCCACAGCAACGGCGTCAAGATGCATTACTGCAGCGCCCTGCTGCGCCGCCACTGGAACGCCCCCCTGCTCTGGCACCTGCACGATTTCCCCGCCGGCGCCGACGCCGCCCGCGAGCCCCTCTCCAGCCGCCTCCTCCGCCGCCTCAGCCGCCAGGTCACCCTCGCCATCGCCAACTCCGCCGCCGTCGCCCAGGCCCACGCCGCCCGCTACCCCCGCCTCGCCCCCCGCCTGCGCGTCGTCCCCAACGGCGTCAACCTCGAGCAGCTCCAGGGCGGCGACGGCGCCGCCCTGCGCGCCCGCTGGCAGCTTCCCCCCCAGGCGCTGGTGATCGGCATGGTCGCCATCTTCGCCCCCTGGAAGGGCCAAGAGATCTTTCTCCGCGCCGCCCGCCGCGTGCTCGAACACGCCCCCGCCACCCGCTTCGTCCTGGTCGGTGATGACATCTACGACACCACCGGCCACGGCGGCCGCCGCCAAGAGCTGGAAGCCCTGGCCCGCGAACTCGGCCTGGGCGAGGCCGTCCGCTTCCCCGGCTTTGTCGGCGACGAGATCGCCTCCGCCTATGCCGCCCTCGACGTCATGGTGCACGCCTCCACCGCCCCCGAGCCTTTCGGTCGCACCGTGATCGAGGCCATGGCCGCCGGCGTCCCCGTCATCGCCGCCGCCGCCGGCGGCATGCTCGAGGTGGTCGAAGACGGCGTCAGCGGCCTGCTCACCCCCCCCGGCGACGAGGCCGCGCTGGCCCAAGCCATGCTCGCCCTCGCCGCCGACCCCGCGCGCCGCCGCCAACTCGCCGCCAACGGCCTCCGCCGCGTGCGCGAACGCTTCTCCGAGGCCGTCGTCGGCCGCCAGATCGAGGCCGTCTACGCCGAAGCGCTGGAGCATCCATGACGCCCCGCCTGATCCGCTGCTTCGACAAAGTGCTGGTGGCCCAGGCCGCCGTGTTGGCCGCCGGACTCCGGAAATTGCGCCCCCGCGGTGGGCGCGGGCCCCAGCGCCCCTGCCCGGCCACGGCTGTAGCAGCGCCGGGCCGGTGCGGCGCGCGTCCCGCGGGCCGCGCCCCCGGCGATCCTCCCTCCCTGGTCGCCATCAAGCTGGTGGGCATGGGCGATGCCGTGCTGATGCTGCCGGCCCTCGCCGCCGCCCGCGCCGCCGGCTACCGCCTCACCCTCGTCACCAGCGCCCGCTGCGCCGCCATCTTCTCCGCCCCCGGCGTCGCCGACGAGGTGCTGGTGCTGCGCCGCCCCGGCCTCTTCCGCCGCCTCCGCGCCATCGTCGCCGCCCTGCGCCGCTGCCAGGTCGTGCTCGACTTCGAGCAGCACGTCTTCTGGTCCACCGCCCTCGCCCAGCTCGCACCCCCGCACGCCCAGCGCCACGGCTTCCTCTCCGCCAGCCGCCGCCGCAACCTCGGCTACGACCACTGGGTGGATCCGGGGCGCGAGCCGCGCCCGATGAAAGCCATCTTCGACGAGCTCGCCCAAAGCGCCGGCCTGCAGCCCTCGCCCGCGCTGCTGCCTCTGCCCGTCGCCCCCGCCTCCCGCCTCGCGGTCGAGCAGTGGCGCCAGGCTCAAGGACTCCAGTCCGGTCAATATGTGGTGATCGCGCCCGGCTCCGGCTCGACCGTCGGCTTCCGCCGCCTGCCCGCCGCCACCTGGGCCGAGGTCATCGCCGGCCTGCCCCCGCAATGGCCGGTGGTGCTGGTGGGCACGCGCCTGGAGGCCTCCCTCGCCGCCGCCATCCTCGCCGCCCTGCCCCCCGGCTTGGCACCAGACCGCTCCCTGCGGCTCCGCCTCGACCTCCGCCTCGACGAGTTGGCCGCGCTCATGGCCACCGCCGCCCAGGTCATCGCCACCGACAGCGGCCCCATGCACCTGGCTGCGGCCATGGGCGTGCCCGTGGTCGGCGTCTTCGGTCCCGACAGCCCGCGCCGCTACGCCCCCGCCAACCCCCGCTCCACCGCCGTGTCGTTGCACCTGCCCTGCAGCCCCTGCAACAACTGTTGGGTCTACCGCGAGGCGCGCTGCACCAACCCCGACCGCTACGCCTGTGTCCTCCGCCTCCCGGCCGCCAACCTGCTGGCCGCCTCGGCCTCGATCGCCTCAGGCGCGGGTCGCGGTGTGGCGGCCGGTGAAGGCACGCACGATCACCGTTAGAATGACCGCCCCCAAGATCGCCACCAGGATGGTGTAGATCATCCCGCCGCTGGCCGACGCCCCCAGCATCCGCATGATCCAGCCGCCGATGATGGCGCCGACAATCCCCACCACGATGTCCATCAGCGCCCCGTAGCCGGTGCCGTGCATGATCTTGCCCGTCGCCCAGCCGGCGATCAGGCCCACGATGACCCACCAAAGCAGGAACATCATAAAAGTTTCTCCGCTGATTGTGATGCGCCCAGCAAGCAAAACGGAGAGTTGACCGTGCCGCCTTCCACCAAAACCTACCGCGTTCAGGCCTTTGCCGAGTTGGCCGGGGTCACCGTGCGGACCTTGCACCACTACGACCGCCTCGGGCTTTTGGTTCCCCGGCGCCGCCCCGGCTCCCGCCCCGACGCCAACGGCTACCGCCTCTACACCCACGCCGACCTGGAGCGGCTGGAGCAGATCGTCGCCCTGCGCTTCCTCGGCTTCCCGCTCCGCCAAATCCGCGAGCTGCTGGCCGGCCCGGCGCTGCCGCTCCGGCAGGCCCTGCGCCTGCAGCAAGGCCTGCTCCACCACCAGCGGCAGCAACTCGACCGCGCCTTGGCGGCGATCCAGGTCTCGCTCCAGGCACCGCGCCCCAACCCCGCCCAGCTCCAGCAAATCCTTCGGGAGATGACCATCTCGGCCAATCAGCAAGAGTGGACATCCCGCTACTACAGCGCCGCCGCCAAGGCCAAGCTCGCCGCCCGCGCCCCCAGCTTCACCCCGGCGATGCAGGCCAAGGTTAGCCGCCAGTGGGCCGAGCTGGTGGCCGAAGTGGAAGCCGCCCTGGGCCAAGACCCCGCCAGCCCCGGGGCCCAAGCCCTGGCCGCCCGCTGGAAAAAGCTGATCGCGGGCTTCACCCAAGCCGACCCCGCCATCGCCGCCGGCCTGGAACAACTCTGGTCCGACCGCCAAAATTGGCCCCCGGACATGCAGCAGAAGACCGCCGCCTTCCGCCCCGAGGTGATAGCGTTCATCCGCCAGGCGATGGCGCAAGCTGCGGCGAGCCGCTAGCCAGACAAGTCACCCGTATCCACTGTCCAACGTCCCCCACTCCCCACGCTGTCCCGCCGTCCGCCCTGTCCCCTGTCCCCACTGTTCACTGTCCACCGTCCACTCGTTCACGAGCCCCCCCGCTAGCGCTCGCCGTCCAGGATCCTCTCGGCATAGTAGTTCTCCACCTTCGCCTGGTTCCGCACCACCGAGAGGAAGGCGGCCTGCAGCAGTTGCTGGCGCGAGTTGGCCAGCAGGTCGCGGATGCTCTGCTTCACCTGCGGATCGGAGAGCGGGCGCAGCCCGGCGGGCTCGATCCCCTGCAGCTTCAGCAGGTAGTAGCCGCTGGGGGTGGCGATGATGGGCGAGACCTGTCCCGGGCGCAGCGCCAGGATGGCGTCGCGCAGCGGCGCCGGCGTTTGCGTCATCAGCACCGACTGCGGGATGAGCCCCAGGTCGCCGCCGCTGGAGGCGGTGGCCGGGTCCTCCGAGTACTGTTCCGCCAGCGTGGCGAAGTCCGCCTTGGCCTGCAGCCGCTGCTGCAGCAGGGCGATCTTCTTGCGCGCCGCCGCCGGGGTGGCCGCCTTGTCCTCGGCCAGGTTGGTCACCGCCGCGGGGTGGGGGGTGACCACGATCTCGAGCACGTGGTACTGCCGCTCGGGCAGATGGAAGCTGGCCTGGTTCTGCTGGTAGAAGGCGGCGATGTCGGCCGGGCTGACGTGCACCCGCGACGCCACCTCCTTCTGCAGCAGCGCGTCCAGCACCAGCGTGTCGCTGGCCTGCTGGCGCAGCTCCGCCTCCGGCGCCGAGGGCTGGCGGGCGCGGTCCACCGCCAGCTCCCGCGCCAACCGCGCCGGGTCCGGCCGCAGCCCCAGCCGGGCGGCGTATTGCAGCAGGATCTGGCGGTCAATCAGCTGGCTCAGCAGCGACAGCCGCAACTGCAGGCTCTGGTCCGGCGGCAGCGGCGCCACCGCCCCCGCCGTCTGCTCGGCGTAGAGCCGGTCGAGTTGCGCCTGCTGGATGGGCTGCCCGTTCACCCGCGCCAGCACCCCCGCCGCCGGCGGGCGCGGCCCGCAGCCCGCCAGCACGGCGGCGGCGGCCAGCAACAGCAGCGGCGCGGAGAGGCGCCGGGGCGGCGAAGCGGCGGAAGGCACTGCCCCAGTGTAGAACGACCGCCCGCAAAAGCCAACACCTATGGCTGCGGACCTATTTTTGCGACCACGATTGGATGTATTTCTGTTGTATGATGGGGAACGGCGATCCGCGGCCGGAGCCCTGCCTCCCCCGGATCGCGCCATGACCCAAAGGACGCCATGCGAATCAGCAAAGCCGACATCGAATCCCTGGCCCAGTTCCGCTACGCCCTGCGCCAGTTCCTCCGCTTCTCCGAGCGCGCCGCCCGCCAGGCCGGCGTCTCCCCCCAGCAGCACCAGTTGCTCATGACCATCAAGGGCATGCGCGGCCGCAACTGGGCCAATGTCGCCGAGGTCGCCGAGCGCCTGCAGGTCAGCCACCACGCCGCCGTCGCCCTCGTCACCCGCGCCCAGAACCTCCGCCTGGTCAAGCGCACCCGCGGCAAGGAGGACCGCCGCACCGTCCAGGTCTCCCTCACCCCCAAGGGCGAAACCCTCATCGCCCAGCTCGCCGAGCTCCACCACCAGGAACTCGGCCGCCTCGCCCACATCCTGCTCAAGCAGTTGCAGTCCATCGGCGCCACCACCAAGCGCCGCGGCGCCGAGGCCTAGGGCAACCACCGCCCCGCCCCCCGGGCTGGGTGCCGCTGGCCCCGCGCCCCCCGCGGCGCGCTGCTAAAATCAAGGCGTGCCCTCCTCCGCCACCGCCGCTCCCCCCTTCGCCGCCATCGCCGACGCGCTGGCCGACATCCGCGCCGGCCGCATGGTGGTGGTGGTGGACGACGCCGACCGCGAGAACGAGGGCGACCTCACCCTGGCGGCCGAGTACGCCACCCCGGCGGCCATCAACTTCATGGCCCGCCACGGCCGCGGCCTCATCTGCGCCGCCCTCGCCCCCGACCGCCTGGCCGCCCTCCGCATCCCGCTCATGACCGCGGACAACACCAGCAACTTCGGCACCGCCTTCTGCGAGTCGGTGGACGCCCGCCACGGCGTCTCCACCGGCATCAGCGCCACCGACCGCGCCCGCACCATCCAGGCCCTGGTGGACCCCGCCACCCGCCCCGACGACCTCGCCCGCCCCGGCCACGTCTTCCCCCTGCGCGCCCGCCCCGGCGGCGTCCTCACCCGCGCCGGACAGACCGAGGCCGCCGTGGACCTCGCCCGCCTCGCCGGCCTCCGGCCCGCCGGCGTCATCTGCGAGATCATGAATGACGACGGCAGCATGGCCCGCGTCCCCGAGCTCGACCGCTTCTGCCGCGAGCACGGCCTCAAGATGATCACCGTGGCCGAGCTCATCCGCTACCGCCTGCAGCACGAGCGCTACATCCACCGCGCCGCCGAGGCCGCCCACATCACCGCCTACGGCCCCTGCCGCCTGGTCGCCTACCGCAACGAACTCGACCAGGAGCTGCACAGCGCCCTGGTATTTGGCACCGTCGCCGGCGACGCCCCCGTGCTGGTGCGGGTGCAGAGCCACTGCCTGCCCGCCGAGTGGGGCTCCAGCGAGTGCGACTGCGCCGCCAACCTCCGCGCCGCCCTCGGCCAGATCCAGGCCGCCGGCGCCGGTGTGCTGGTCCTGCTCCACCAGAACAGCCCCGGCTACGCCCTCGACCCCGACGGCGGCGGCATCCACCATACCCTGGCCGCCGCCGAACCCGCCGAGGTCGCCCGCCACGTCCAGCGCCAGATCGGCGTCGGCGCCCAGATCCTCACCGACCTCGGCATCCAGCGCCTCCGCCTGCTCACCAACCACCCCCGCCGCCTCCCCGGCCTCGACGGCTACGGCCTCACCGTGGTCGAGCACGTCCCCCTGGCCGAGCCCCCAGTGGCCCCGCCCCAAGCCCCGTGATCGCCGAACCCACCCGCGTGGACGTCTCCCTCACCCGGGGCGTCACCATCGTCTGGCAAGACGGCCACACCAGCCACTACGCCATCGCCGCCCTCCGCGCCGCCTGCCCCTGCGCCACCTGCGCCGACCTCCACCACACCGGCGAGCGCCCCACCGCCGTCCCCGCCCCCCCCGCCAATCCCCTGCCGATGTTCCAGCCCACCGGCGCCACCCTGCTCGCCGTCAAGCCCGTCGGCCGCTACGCCCTGCAGTTCGAGTTCAGCGACCGCCACAACACCGGCATCTTCACCTGGGAATACCTGCGCGAGCTCTGCCCCTGTTGCACCGCAGCCGCAAAGTAACGATTGGTTGGCGCGGGCCCCAGCGCGCCTGCGGCGCGCGTCCCGCTTGTGAGCCGCCCCGCTGTAGATGCGCGGGGCGGCATGCTCGCGCCGACTTGGGGGCCCGAGGACCCCAAGTCGGTGCTGCGCGTCGCTGGGGCCGCGCCGAATTCGCTTCCCGGGGGCGCAGACGCGCCACTGGCGCGTCTGCCCCTGCGGAATTACGACCACCCCGGGACCCGCGGCGGGTCCCGGGGGCCCCGGTTCGCAGCCGTTCGCGCCGATTTTGCCAGCAGGCAAAGCGGCGCGACCCCCGCAAGTGAACAGCGCGGCGCGACATTTCCCACGCTCAACGTCCACCGCTCACCTTCCGCCCCGCGCCACCCCTGCCCTCAAAGTCGCCCCCGCCCACACTGTCCCCTGTTCACTGTCCCCTGGTTGCCACTCACCCCCACCCCAGCTTCGCCCGCAGGCTCTGATAAAAGCTGGGCGGCCGCGCCGTCACCAGGCACAACCGCAGCGGGCTGCGCCGGCAGATGAGCTGGTCGCCGGCCTGCAGCGGCAGCCCGCGCTGGCCATCCACGGTGAGATAGGTCGAGTCGGCGGAGGCGCCCAAGGTGAGGGCGATCTCGGCGTCGTCGGGAACCACCAAGGGCCGCTGGTTGAGCGCGTGCGGGCAGATGGGGGTGACGATCAGCCCCGCCACGCTGGGGTGCAGCACCGTCCCCCCGGCGCTGAAGCTATAGGCGGTCGAGCCGGTCGGGGTGGCCACCAGCACCCCGTCGGCGCGGTAATGGCCCACGTGCTCGCCGTTGACGGCCAGGTCGAGGTGCACCACCCGCGCCAGCGCCGCCTTGCCCACCACCACTTCGTTGAGCGCGTCGAAGCAGGCCTCCTCCGTGCCCCGCCGCAGCAGCCGCGCCCGCAGCAGCGCCCGCCACTCGCGCACCCCGCCCCCGGCCAGCACCGCCTCCAGCGTGGGATAGAGGTCGGCCAGGTCGGTCTCGGTGAGGAACCCCAGCGTGCCCAGGTGCACCGCCAGCACCGGCGTCTCGCTGGCCGCCAACTGCGGCGCCACGTGCAGCATGGTGCCGTCCCCGCCCAGCACGATCGCCAGCCCCGGCGCCTCCCCGCCCGGCGCCCCCGCCGCCTCCACCTGCGGCCGGTACCCCCGCCGCGCCAGCCAGCCGCTCAGCTCGGCCAGCAGCGTCGGCGCCTGCGGATGCCCCGGTTTGGCATAGAGCGCGACCCCCGCGCCCGCGGCAATGGACATGCCGTCCATTATCGCATCGCAACCCCCCACGTCGCATCGGCCATCCGGCCGCGGCAGGGACCGAATCGCCCCGCTCCGCTCGTCGCCGCACCGGTGGTCGGTATCATAGCCGCTTAACTATTACTGCCGCAGGTCCTGGATGGTGGGGTTGGGGTTGTTCGCTTGGATCTGCAGCAGCAGCACGCGCGTCGGCGAGACGATGTAGAGCACCTGGTTGCCCGATCCCGTAGTCACGCGCCCGTTGCTCGCGACCGCGTAGCTGTCCGCGGCGGCCAGCCCGCCCTGGGCCACGCCTGGCTGCGCCGCATCCAGCGTGGCGCTGAAGCTGCTCGTGCCGTCGAACGTGATCATGCCGGTTTCGTTCGTCCACGGCGCGATGCCCATCGGCGGCGCCACCGGCGCGGCGAAGATCGGCAGCGTCGAGACCGCGAACGTGCCCTTGATCGTCGCCGCCGTGAACGGCCCCGCCGACTGCGGCAGAATGCGGCTCACCGCTGCGTGTCCGTCTTCCAGCCGAAGAAGGCTGCAAAAGCCCGAGATCGCCGCCTCGTCTAGCCCTGTCAGCTCGACCAGCAACCCGGTCTCGTCACTGCTGCAAGATGACAACCCCATCGCGCCATGGATCACCGCATCGCGGATGGTCTGGCTCACCGGGCGATTGGTTACGAACCAGAACTCGAACTTGCGGTGAACTTCGTCCGCCACAAACCGTCGAACGAGATCTTGGAAGCGCCCGCCAAAGGCGGCCAAAGTTGGCTTCAGCTCGCTCTTCGTCCAGACCTTGTCGGTCCGATAGGTTGAATGCTTGAGCTGCAAATATCGTACGGCATTCGCGCGCTCAAGCGCCTCGCTACCGTCGTATTCGGCGACGTCAATTGTGCACTCCCCCGCAAGCGGAGCCGAGCCGGAAGGCAGCTCGTTCGGCGACGGCCCCTCAATCGAAATGGCGACGAGGGCCCGATCTGGTTTCAGCAGCCCGAGGCAACGCCGCACCGCCCACAAATAATGGAACTGGTCACCGTCGCGGCTCGCCCTGACAAAGTGTGGCGACGACATGACGTCAGTTTGACGAATCTTCGCCGAGCTGGCAACCGGGTGAGATTGGGCGCTCTTTGCTGGCCTGGCGCTGGCCTGCCACCAGCGGCGTGGTGCTCTCCACCGTGCGCGAGGCCGCCGATAAGGACTTTCAGCTCACCGTCTTGTCCGACCTGTGCGCCGACTTCGATCCCGAAGTCCACGCCGTGCTCATGCAGAAAGTCTTTCCCCGCCAAGCCGCCGTGCTCACGCGAGCGGCCTGGCTCGAGCGTTTGCGCGAGTCCTAGATTCGTCCGCTGGCTCGGCCTCTCTATGGCTCGCCGGCTTGCCCGCTTGGCGGCTTCGAGACTGCCTGTGCTGCTGGCAGATTGTGCCCGTTGGGTCCTCAATCCGCCCGAATCACTCAGAGTTCGCTGTAACGCTCTCCTGACTCCTTGTCTTTTCGCGAGGCGTCTTCTTTCGCATCCCCGTCTTCTTCGCCGCCCGGACCTTTGCCCACCGCTTCTTCTGTCCTTCGATGATCCGCTGGCGCCCCTCCGACGATATTTTTCGGCTGCCGCCGGTTCTTGTGCCGGCGCTGCCCGAATGGAAGCTGCGAAGCACACGGATCGCTGTTTCGATCCTCGACTTTTGCCCTTCGAGCTCCTTGATTGCTTTACTGATCCCGCTCATTTGCCCTCCTGCCGATCTGTGAGATGCCATTCTGCCATACCCGCTGCCCAAATGCGTCGCCTTCGCCCCCCGCTTGTTGTTCACCGCTTGCCGCCAGTCTCCCGGCAGGTAAACGCGGCGACAGAGCCCCATAATCCGGCCATGTCGTTCCGTGTGCAGCTCCACGTCACCTGGATGTATTCTGACTGCACCATGCGTCCGTAGAATTTCACTTCGACGGTATGCATCGGCCCTCGGTCGCAAGTTATGAAATCGAATGCGTATCCGTAATCATGGCCATCCATCACCGCGTTTGGACTCGATGTGCACTCTTTGCTCTCTCCAACCATCCATTCGCCCTCCGCCGTGATCTGCGTTGTCACTGTGTGGGAAAGCCAACCGCTATCGTCTACCCAAGCCCATGGTGACTCGTCACTTTTTACCTGGATCGCCACTGTTGGTGGCTCGGAAGGCGCGCTTCGAGTCCAGGCAAGGTATGCCCGCTGGCGCACGGGGCGTCTCCAAGTTGCCGACAAATGAACCACCGCGGCAACAGCGCCGAAGATCACCAGAGCACAAAAGACGCGCCCAACCCACATTAAGGTCAGCCAAGCTTCTGGAGTTCTGCGCTGTATCCGGCCGACACGGCGGCCAAGCCAAGCCACGAGTTTCCGATTGCGGTGCGCTCCCGTTGAGCTTTCCCTCGCCATCCACGTTCCTATCACTCAGGCGCTCGGTGGCGCTCGACCTGTGCCAGTTCTAATATGGCATCAACCAAAACCCTTGCCCGCCCTTGTCGGCGCCGTGGCGCAATGTGAGGGGCTATCCCACCGTGGACTCCCTTGCGCACTGCGGGCACACCCATACATCGCCAGTTGACCCGACGACGGGCGTCCCTGGCCACCCACCGGTGACGTTGCGAGCAGGCTCGATGTGCTCCAGGGCTTTCGCACACTTGTGCTTCTCGCAGATCGGAGGATTGTTTTCCATTGCGCTAAGGCTATCTCTACATGGTTCTGGGTGTCAATATGAATCCCGACTTTGATTTTGCCGTCACGAGTTCAACCCTCCAAGCCGAGCTCATCGGGTCTCGATGTCCGTCACGAGGTGCTTGTGCAGGCTGAAATCGCTCGCCTCAAAGCACATTTCACCCACAATCCTAGTTGTCAAGCGACTCTGCCGACACTTCGTCGTCCCCCTCATCGTTTTTCAGGTATGCCTTGCCACCGCATCGCTTCCCAATACCCGCCCGCACTGCCAGCACCTCGATCCGCCGCACTTTGCTGGCGAACAGCCGCCGAGTGAGGTGGCTCTCCGCCAGGATCACCGAGTAGTAGTGAGCGTGCTTCACCAGTCGCCCGTCGGTCTTCAACTAGCTGCAAGCCGGTGAGCGACCATTCGGTGATCTTCTCCGGCGGCACCAGCCGCCGCCACAGATTGCCCCGGTTGTAGGCGATGTCCGTAAATATCGGCGTCTATTTCTTCCCGGCTGCTGATTGCCCCTTCGCGCCCTCAGCCCGCTTCAGTGCCCACCGTCGCTTCTGAGCAGCAGCGATTACCTTTCGCCCCGCTGCTGACATCTTCCGCTTGGGCTTCGGGGATGCCTGAATGGCTTTGGGCGCCGACTCAGCTACACCCTTCGCGGGGGTCGCGCCGCTTTGCCTGCTGGCACAATCGGCGCGAAAGGCGGCGAACCGGGGCCCCCGGGACCCGCCGCGGGTCCCGGGGTGGTCGTAATTCCGCAGGGGCAGACGCGCCAGTGGCGCGTCTGCGCCCCCGGGAAACGAATTCGCCGCCGCCCCAGCGAGGCGCAGTGACGACTTGGGGCCACGGGGCCCCAAGTCGCCGCGAGCATGCCGCCCCGCGCGGCTACAGCGGGGCGGCTCACAAGCGGGACGCGCGCCGCACCGGCCTGGCGCTGCTACAGCCGGGCCGGGCAGGCGCGCTGGGGCCCCCGCCCACCCTTGATCTTGGCCCAGCGGGCCCGTTGACCTTCCCGCATCTTCCGTCGCGTCGCAGCCGAGAACCGCCGGCGCTTGCGCCCGGATGCCTCTACGTCGGTGGTGCGTCAGGTGCCTCTCCGCCCACGAAGCCGGCGGTAACGGGCGTGCTTGACCAAGTCGGTGAGGCGTGTCAAGCCGCGCCAGATGATTGGGCTGCCGCGTTCGTCGCCCTGGCGTTGGGGGCGGCGCTGTAGGATCGGGTGGCGCAGGGGAGCCCGTGGGCGGTGCCGTTGGCGCTGCCCCTCCTCAATGTGCTCGGCCAGGCTCGGGGTTGAGAGCCGGATGCGATTCCCCAGGTGCTGTGGAACTCCTTCGCCGGAAAACCGTGCAGCATGGCTGACTCGCCGGTATCGCTACACCATGGCAGGCCCGGTACGGCGCGGCAAAAGCGTGACAAGCTGCCCTGGGGGCGCTTATAGTGGACCTTCGGAGCAGGGGGATGCACTTTTGTTGGTGACTCGCCACTTTTACTCCTGGTCGCTCCCGCTGGTCGCTGGGTGGGCGCGCTTCGGTCCCCGCAACGGCGAAGGCGGCCGATGCCGCCTTCGCCCCGCGGGCGCTCAGGGTGTCTCCAAGCTGCCGCGATGGGCGGCGGTGATGGCTCTGTGCGTGGGCACGCTGTTGGCGATGGGGGCCACGACGGCGGGTGCGACGCCACCGCAGACGCTGATGAGCAAGCTGCACTGGCGCAGTGTCGGACCCTGGGTGGGCGGTCGTGTGGTGGCGGTGGCGGGCGTCGCGCAGGACCCAAACCTGTTCTACATGGGCACGGCGGGCGGCGGGATCTGGAAGAGCACCGACTACGGTCTCGCGTGGGACAACATATCCGATCACAAGCTGCCGGGCCCGAGCGCGAGCATCGGCGCGCTGGTGGTGGCGCCGTCGAACCCGAAGATCCTTTACGCGGGGACGGGCGAGTGCGACATCCGCAACGACATGATCCCCGGCGACGGCATTTACAAGTCCACCGACGGCGGCGCCACCTGGAGCTATGCGGGCCTGCGCGCCGCGCGCACGACCTGCGCCCTCGCCGTGGATCCCGAGAATCCGGACGTGGTTTATGCGGCCTCGATGGGCCAGGTCTTTGCGCCGAATACCGCGGGTGGCGTCTACAAGACCAGCGACGGCGGCCAGACGTGGACCCGGATTCTCTCCGCGAACACGACAACGGGCGCGATTGACCTGGTGCAGCAGCCGGGCCAGCCGGAGGTGCTCTACGCCGCCCTGTGGCAAGCGCAGCGCCTGCCGTGGGGACTCACCGACGGCGGACCGGGCAGCGGATTGTACAAGACCACCGACGGGGGCGCGCATTGGACGAACCTGACGCGGAAGCCGGGGATGCCCGCGGGCACCATCGGCCGCATCGGGGTTACGGTCACGGCCGCCGATCCGCAGGTGGTGTACGCGGTGGTGGAGGCGGCGCACGGCGGCGTGTTCCGCTCCGCCGACGGCGGCCAAAGCTGGACCCGCGTCAACCGCACCTGGAAGTTCCGCGAGCGCCCGTTCTACTATTCGGCGGTCTACGCCGACCCCAGGGATGCCGACGTCGTCTATGAGCCCGCGATCGGCGGCTTGTGGGTGTCGCGCGACGGCGGCAAGAAGTTCCAACGCCTGCACCCTCCGCACGGGGACAACCACATCGTCTGGATCAATCCCCAGGACACGAAAATCCTCCTGGAAGGCAACGATGGCGGCGCCACGGTTTCGACCGACGGAGGCCGGAGCTGGAGCAGCGAAGACAACCAGCCGACGGGGCAAATGTATCACGTCAACCTGGATGACGAGTTCCCGTACCATATCTACGGGGCGCAGCAGGACGAAGGCTCCGCTGAAAGCCCCAGCGCCAGCCCCGGCGGCGGCATTCCCTCGTCCGGCTGGAAATCGGTCGCAGGCGGGGAAAGCACGCGCGTGGTGCCGGAGCCAGGAAAGCCCTGGGTGAATTTCGGCAGCGGGTATTTCGAGCTCTTCACGAGCAAGAACCGGCGCACCGGCGAGGTCTGGGATGTCACCCCCGAAGCGGACATGCACGACGGCGAGGCGGCGAACGCCTTGACCGACCGGTTCGGATGGTCGCACGCCATCACGTTCTCGCCGGCGAACCCCAACGAGCTTCTGCTCGGCTCCCAGTACGTGCTCGAGAGCCTGGATGCGGGCCGGACATGGAAGCGCATCAGCCCCGACCTTACGCGCAATGATCCGGCGACCGAGGTTCCCAGCGGGGGGCCAGTGACGCTGGACCAGACGGGCGCGGAGACCTACCCGGGACTGCAGACGATCGCTGTTTCGCCCCTGGACGGCAAGGTGATGTGGGCGGGCTCGGATGACGGGCTGGCGCACGTCACCCGCGACGGCGGCAAGAGCTGGCAGGCAGTGACCCCGCCGCAATTGCCGGCGCAATCCTGGATCAGTTGCATCGAGCCTTCTTTCGCCTCTGCCGGCACGGCGTTTCTGACGGCCCGGCGCTACATGTGGAACGACTACCGGCCCTACGTCTACAAGACCACCGACTACGGCCAGACCTGGACGCCGATCGTCAACGGCCTGCCCAGCGACTCCTACGTGTTCGACCTGCGCCAGGATCCGGAGGCCCCCGGCCTGCTGTTTTTGGGCACCAACAGCACCGTCGAGGTGAGCCTGAACGGCGGGGAACTGTGGCAGCCGCTGCAACTGAACCTGCCCCATGTTCAGGTCCGCGATGTGCGCATGAACGAACGCCAGGGGCAAGTGGTGATTGCCACGCATGGACGCGCCTTCTGGGTACTCGACGATCTTTCCCTGCTGGAGCAGTTGAGCCGTGAACCTGCGGCGGGCGCGGCGAGCCCGTACCTGTTCGCGCCCGCACCAGCATGGCTGAGCCCCGCGTACGGAAGGCGCGGGCGGTCGCGGCCCCGCGTGGGTGAGAACCCGCCCTTCGGCGCCACCGTGTTTTTCTCGATTCCGTCCGGCTACGACGGCGCGACTCCGGTGGCATTGACGTTTGCCGATGCCAGCGGGAAAACCATCCGCCGTTTCACGCTGCACCTGAAAAAGCCGGGCAAGAAGAACGCCAAAGAACCGGCCACGCCAGAACCACCTACGCCGGAGCAAGCCAAACTACGGCTCACGGCGATTACGCCGGGCATGAATCGCTTCCAGTGGGATTTGCGCTATCCGGGAGCGCCGAACATTGTCGGCGGTGGCTTCAAGCAGCCCGAAGGCGTGGGGGTGGACTACAGCATGGCCGGGCCGGTGGTGACGCCGGGGCAATATACCGCGACCCTCAACTACGGCGGCAAGGAGCAAAAGCAAAGTTTCCGGGTGGTTCTGGACCCCCGGCTGACTGTGCCCCACGCCGATCTGCAGGCCCAACTGGCGCTCGAACTGCAGATTCACACGACACTCACCGAGCTTGACAAGCAGCTCAACCGCGCCATCGCGCTGCGCGCAAAGCTGGAGAAGGATCCCGGCGGCGCCGACAGCGCCGCAGTCGCCAGCCTCACCAAGGCCATTGCGACGCTGGTGGAAATGCGCCTGCGGGGCGATGAAACCGACGCCGCTTTCGGCACCCGACTGCATCTCCATCTGGCGTTTCTGGCGGGCGAAGTGGCGGAGGGCTACCAACGCCCGACCGCGGCCGAATACGCGGCCTATCGCTATCTCGCCGGCCAGATCGCCGCCGGCGAGAAGGCACTGCAGAGCGCCATGGCGACGAACAGCGCACAGTAAGCAGCCCGCAGATCGCCACGGAGGCGGGTGGTTTAATGCTTGCCGGCGCGCTCGGCGCGTTGCTTGGCCCGGTCCAACGTAAGCGTCAAAGCAACCTTTCATTTACCCACAAGTGTGAAGCCGAATTCGGCGCCGAGAGCGAGATCATTGAGCCGAGCCAATCCACGCCAGACGACCAGGTTGCCGGGAGGCGGGTCGTGAGCGCGCGC
>Ga0307373_10000777_pt1 | contig 61411 bp, 57 predicted proteins | sample OX2MG_FD_202534 | JGI IMG/M metagenome (GOLD analysis project Ga0307373, IMG submission 202534) | Soil microbial communities from Risofladan, Vaasa, Finland - OX-2 | ecosystem: Environmental > Terrestrial > Soil > Coastal area > Acid sulfate soil | place: Finland: Risofladan, Vaasa | collected... | reverse complement strand
TGTCGATCTGCCGCTTTGTGATCAACGACCCCGTCTCCGGTACGAACGTGACCTCGACTCCGCTCTTGCCGACGGCTGTGCATTGTTTCGCTGAGGGGCAACCAATACTGGTGAGAGCCGTATTGCTCTCGAGCTGAACCGAACGTGCTCGCGGACGGATCGGGTCAAAGGTCACCTCGCGTCCCCGCTTGTCGACCACGGTGCACTCGCGCGCGCTCGGACAAGCCAGCCCACCGACTGTGGTCTTGTCGATCTTGATCCCGGAGGACCCAAACGCATATCGGCGCGGCGGCTTGTATGGGTTGAATGTCGTCTCGGCGGTGTTGGGGGTCGTCGAGCAGCCTCCGCACACGGGGGTCTGGGTCGCGACGACTGTGCACTGTGTGCGCGTGGGGCAGGCGATGCCCTTGGCGGTGCCGCTCAGCAGGCCGGTCGCGTCGAGGTGGGTTTGCGAGCGCGAATCGAACAGTGCCGCGAGACTGGTGGTCTCGGGGACATAAGCAAATTGTGTGTTCGCGACGCCGACGCATTCTCCAGGCGCCGGACAGGCGACGGCGGCGATCGGTCCGCCATCGTCGATCGGGACCGGTACCGGCGTCCCCGGGGACAGAGGCGCGAACGTGATCGCGTCTGAGTCGTTCCAGGGTCGCCAGCACGCACTCATCGGCAGATGGGCATGCGATTCGCGCGCCGTTGAAGCCCTTCGGGTAATCGCCCAGAGGATCAACCGCCGCCTGTTCGAGCACCCCGGAGCCGTTGGGGTCAAAGCTCACCTCCGCTCCGCTGGCATCCATCGCCATGCACACCGACGCGGAGGCGCAGGAGAGGGCGACGTTCCCAACCTCGCCTCGAACCACTGCCGGCCCCGCGGTGGACGACGTCGGATCGAAGGTCACGGTCGCCGTCCCATTACCGGCTAACTGTCCACCGACCACCGACAACGAGGAACCGGCACCAATGCACTCGCTCATCGTCGGGCAAACCAGCTGTGTGAGTGACACCGAGCTGGGCACGGCGATCGTCGCCACCGCCGCGAGGGATCGCGGGTCGAACGTGATCAGGGTTTGGGTCGGTGACCGCGGTGCGGTCCCGGTACCGGTGTCGCTGAGGACGCTGCACTGCGTGCTTGCTGGGCATGCCACCAGATGCTGGCCACCGAGTGTCTGTTCCGCGCTGAAGGGAGCGATCCGAGCATCGGGCGGGCCGACGGGCGAAAAGCCGATGACATGCCCCTGCTGGTCCACCGCGATACAGAGACCCGTCGAAGCGCAGGACACGGCAGCCAGTGCGTTACCCGGCGCCGGCACTTGCAGGGGGCCCCGACTGATCACGTACCGACGCGAGGCGGACCCGGCCTGTTCTGGATCAAATGTGATCGCAGCACCTTGCCCGTCCACGGCAACACACTCTGACGCGGCCGGGCAGGCCACACCAGTCAGGGCGCGAGTCCGATCGATTGCATACGCCGACCAGGCGCTCGGATCAGCCGGATCGAACGAGACCTCGCGCCCAGCAGAATCGACCGCCACGCACAGCGTCGACGTCGGACACGCCAGATCGACAAGACCCGAGTCCGCCCCCGCGTTGAGAAACACCGGAGCGGACCACACCAACGCAGCACTCGCACTGGCCGGGGCAAGCCACAACACTCCCGCAGCCAGGACACCCAACAACCACGCCGGCCGACCACGGCAAAGAGCCCCATTCCCCCTCATGGCCAGGCACCGTACTTCACCCAGTCACAGGGTCCCGCCAGGTGAGTCCCGGTTTGCTCGGCCCGCAGAGGAACGTCAGAAGGGCGGCCGCAGTGGCGGCGGGTACTCCTGGTCACCGCCGCCGGGACGAACGACCTCAAGCTCGCGCGCTTCCTGGGCGACGGCGTCTGTGACTTCTTCCTCGGCCTCCTCCTGCTCGGCGTCATGGTCGCCGTCGCAGAGCACGCGAAACGCGCCAGTGACACCGCCGTCAGACTGCAGGACGATGCCGGGGAGAATCTGCTCGCCCTCCTCGAGACCGAGGCGCTCGATGTCGAAATGCGACATCCCGATGCCCCAACTGTGATGGCCGGGGTTCTCGCGGTCGTGGGCTGCAACGCCCTGCGCGAGCCGCTCCAGCAGGTATGCGATCTTGCTGCGTCCCTCTGTGGCCATATGCAACTAAAGCTAGCTCACCCAGGGGCTTCCCCGTCCATTCGGCTTTGATAGCGCGCCAATTGACGAACCGCAAGAGGGCTGATCGTGGAGGGGTTACGCTCTTACTCAGTGATCATCGAGCGATCAATGAATGCAACGTGGCTGTCCAACACCTATCTGGTGATGGACGACGACGGGCAAACAGCGGTGATGATCGACGCCGGCGGACCAGTCGAGCCGCTGCTCGAGCTGCTCAAACGCGAGCGCTTCGCACTGACGTATGTGCTGCTCACGCACCACCACCATGACCACGTGGCGGACCTCGAGTCGGTGGTCGCGCGACAACGGCGAGCGCAGGTGCTGATCCATCCGCTCGAGCGCGCGGCCGTGCCCGCTGCCACCGGCGACCTGATCCCGGGCGAGATCCTGACCACTGGCGGACTCACGATCGAGCCGCTGCACACCCCCGGACACACCGCCGGGATGGTCTCGCTGCTGGTGAACGGGATCGACCTCTTCAGCGGCGACACGCTCTTCAAGGGCTCGGTGGGCGGCGTGCGCGCCCCCGGCCATACGACCTACGCCGACCTCAAGAGCTCGGTGATGGACACGCTGCTTACGCTGCCGCCGCAAACGCACATCCATCCGGGACACACCGAACCGACGACAGTGGAAGCCGAGCTCGCCGAGAACCCCTTCGTGCGGATCTGGAGTGGGCGCGACCCGGAGGGCACCGCGGCGTGCACGGCACTCGGGAAACCAGCGACGCTGATATTGCTCGCAACCGACTACGACGGCGGCGGCAAAGCGTGGGTCCGCTGGCCAGACGGCAGCGACGACATCGTGCCTGGATCGCAGGTCATTGTCGCGGCCGGCGCCGGGCCGCTGCCCGGCGCCCCTGGTTAGCGTCCCCGACCGTAGCGGTCTCACGGATGGCCGACGACAGCAAGATCCCCAGGTCGAGAGTCCGGCGTACGGCGATGATCGGCGGGCTCGCGGCCGGGCAGGCGCTGCGCCAGGCGGGCACGATTGCGGGCAACGTCGCGCGGTCCAAGGAAGGGCGCGAGGCCGCGCTCGAGCGGCGCCACATGGAGGCGGCCGAGCAGATCGTGACCGCACTCGGCACGATGAAGGGTGCCGCGATGAAAGTCGGGCAGGTGCTGTCCTTCCTGGACACCGGTCTGGTCCCGCCGGAGCACCGCGACGAGTTCCAGCGCAAGCTCGCGCGCCTGCGCGACGCGGCGCCGACCGTGACCTTCAAGCAGATGCGCAAGGTGATCGAGCAGGAGCTCGACGAGCCGCTCGATGAGGCGTTCGAGGAGTTCAACGACGAGCCAATCGCGGCCGCCTCGATCGGGCAGGTCTACCGGGCGCGACTACACGACGGCCGGGACGTGGCGGTCAAGGTGCAGTACCCCGGAGTCGCCGCGGCCGTGCGCGCCGACCTGCAGAACATCGGGATGATCCTGCGCCTCGCGAAACGGATCGCGCCGGGTCTCGACCCCAAGACCGTGGGCGAGGAGATCCGGCGGCGGATCGAGGAGGAGCTCGACTACGAGCTCGAGGCCCAGAACCAGCGCGCACTCGCTCGCATCCACCGAGGGCACCCGTTCATCTTCGTGCCCGACGTGGTCACGTCCCTGTCGCGCGAGCGCGTGCTGGTGACCGAGTTCGTCGAGGGCACCGGCTTCGAGGACGTCAGGGGCTACCCCCAGGCCGACCGTGATCGTGTGGGCGAAATCCTCTTCCGCTTCTACTTCGGCTGCATGTACCGCCACCACCAGTTCTCGGGCGACCCGCACCCCGGGAACTCGATCCTGCTGGACGACGGGCGCGTCGCATTCTTCGACTTCGGCCTGTTCAAACGGATGCCCGCCGGCTCGGTCGAGATCGAGATGGAGGTGGCACGCGCCGTGATCGAGGGCGACAAGGACTCCGTCATGCGGCTCGGCACCGAGGTCGGCTTCTTCCCCGAGCCGGCGAAGTTCGACCCTGACCGGGTGCTCGAACATTTCCGCGCCGCCACAGCCTGGTACACGGTCGACCAGGAGATCCAGATCACGCCCGAGTACGCGACCCAGGTCGTGATCGACATGAGTGACCCGCGCTCCGAGTACTTCGGCCAGCTGCGTCACGAGTCGGCGCCGGCGGACCACATCTTCGGGCGGCGCATGGAGGTGCTGACGCTCGCCGTGATCGCACAGCTGCGCGCACGGGGGAACTTCAACCGGATCGCGCGCGAGTGGTATTACGGCGACCCGCCGTCGACGCCGCTGGGCGACCAGGAGGCAGCCTTCTACTTGGGCGGGCGCAGCGCCACGGCCGGCTGACGCAGCGCAACGACACGCGGCGCCACGGCCACCGACGCCTCAGACCCGCTGGATCTGCAGCAGGCTGGTGGTTCCCGGCCGCCCGCTCGGAAGCCCGGCGGTGATCGCGACGCGCTGCCCCGGTTTCACCCAGCCGAGTTCGACCACGCGCCGCGCGGAGTCGGCGATCAACGCCTCCGTCACCTCGTGACGGCGCATCGAGGCGGCACGCACCCCCCACATCAGGCCGCAACGCCGCACCGTCTCGCGCCCTGGCGACAGGGCGTAGATCGGCACATTGGGGCGATGCGAGGCGACGAGCCGCGCCGAGCGCCCCGACAGGGTCGGCGTGATGATCGCCGCCAGATGCAGCTCGCGGGCGGCGGCGCAGGCACTGTGCGCGACCGTGTAGGCAGGGTCGCGCGCATCGCGACGAACGCGCTCATCATTCCACTTCTCGTAAGGCAGGTCCGCCTCCGTGTACTCGGCGATCGACGCCATCATCGCGACGGTCTCGACCGGGTACTGGCCGACGGCCGTCTCCTGCGAGAGCATCACCGCGTCGGTCCCGTCGAGGATCGCGTTGGCGACATCGGTCGCCTCGGCCCGCGTCGGGCGCGGCGAGGAGACCATCGAATCGAGCATCTGCGTGGCCGTGATCGAGGGGCGCGCGAGCTGACCGGCAAGCGTCAGCAGTCGCTTCTGAGCGCGTGGCACCTGCTCGATCGGCAGCTCGATCCCGAGGTCGCCGCGTGCCACCATCACGCAGTCGGCGGCGCGGATGATGTCCTCGGCGGCGACCATCGCCTGCGGCTTCTCGATCTTGGCGATCAACGGCAGGCGCGTGTGTTTGCGCACGCTCGTGATGTCCTCGGCCGTGCGAACGAATGACAGCGCGACGAGGTCCACCCCAATCTCCTCGCCGAAGCGCAGCATCTCGAGATCCTCGGCCGGCACCGCATCCAACCCGCGGGTCGAGCCGGGGATGTTGAGGCCCTGGCGCGAGGCCACGGCGCCGCCGACCTCGACCTCTGTGTCGACCTCGCCGTCGCCGGTCCTGATCGCCGCCACCCGCAGGCGGATCTTGCCGTCCGCCAGGTAGATCACGTCGCCTGGGTCGACCGCATCGGCCAGGCCCGCCCAGCTGACCGACATACGGCGCTCATTGCCGAGCTCGTTTGAACCGCAGGTCAGCACCAGCGCGTCGCCCGGCTTCAGGTCGGCGATCTCATTCTCGATCGGGCCGACCCTCAGCTTGGGGCCGGGCAGGTCCTGCAGAATCGCGACCTGGCGGCCGGCCGCGCTGGCCGCGGCACGCACGCGCTCAGCGTTCTCCGCGTGCAGTTCGAGGTTGCCGTGCGAGAAGTTGAGGCGGGCGACGTCCATCCCGGCCTCGATCAGGCGCACGAGCACCTCGGGGTCACGGGAGGCGGGACCGATTGTGGCGACGATTTTGGTGCGGCGCATCTAGGTGCCGGCAGGATTTGTCGACCGAGACACGGGCGCTAGGCGGTTTTGATCGTCGGCACGCAAAACACCCTACTGAACGAGCAGACCATCCTGGATCACCACGTCGCCATCGACCGTCACGCGACCACCCTTGCGCAGGTCGCAGATCAGGTCCCAGTGCAACGCCGAGTCGTTGGTGCCGCCGGTCTCCGGATACGAGTTGCCGAGCGCCAGATGGACGGTGCCGGCGATCTTCTCGTCGAGCAGCGTCGAGCCGGTCGCGCGGTCGATGCCGGTGTTGGTGCCGATCCCGAGCTCGCCAAGAAACCTCGCCCCCGCATCGATTCCGAGCGCCGCCTGCAGGTGCTCGTCGCCGACGTCCGCGCGCGCCGCCACCACCTCGCCTTGCGCGAACTTGAGCTCGACGCCCGCCACCTCGGCTCCGCGCCGGTTGGAGGGCACGTCGAAGCGAATGACGCCGGTGGCAGAGCCTTCGTGGGGGCCGGTGAAGACCTCGCCGCTCGGCATGTTGCGACGCCCGTCCGAGTTGATCCACGTCCGGCCCTCGACGTTCAGCCTCAGGTCAGTGCCGCCCGTCTCGATGTGGATCTCCCGCGCCGGAGCGAGCCGCTCGATCACCTGCGCCTGCCGGTCGCGCAACGCGGCCCAGGCCGCGACCGGGTCGGGCCGGTCGAGGAACAGCGCCCGTTCGACGAATCCCGCGTACGCCGACTCGTCCATGCCCGCCCGCTGCGCAAGCGCCGGCGTCGGCCAGATCGTCACACACCAGCGCCGCCGCCCGCGGGCCGCCCGCAGGCGCTTCTGGGCGCGCGCGCGCCGGGCCACCAACAGCGGATCGACGCCCGCGACAGCGTTCATGTTGGCGGGCGCGGAGATCCGCACGCTCGCATCTGCAGCCTCGTACTCGGCAAGCTGAATCGGCGCGACGCCGTCGAGATGCAGATCACGCGCGTGCCTGTAGAAGTCGGCCTCGAGACCGCCCGGACTCAGCCGCAGCAGCGGCCACGCCTCGCGTTCGAGCAGTGCCCGGTGCAGCGCGACCGCCGGCTCGACCGCGAGCGTCGTCGTGTCGATCAGGACCTGCTGCCCGCGCTGGACCTCGAGGCACCACTCGACGACCAGCATGGCGAACGCGTCGGCGTCGATCACGGCTCCTGCAGCTCCGGGAAGTTCTCCGCGACGTGCATGCGCAGGCTGTCGCGCACGAAGCGGCGCTCCTGCGCGTCGGCCATCCGGTAGCGCCCGAGCAGCTCTTTTTGAGTATCGGTCCGGACCCCCGACACGGTCCAGCTGAGCGCCAGCCGCTCGAACAGAAGCTCGGTCGCGCGCTGCCAGGCATCCTCGCGGTCGAGGCCGCCGCCGAGCGTCTCCGCGTACTCGGCCCGCGCCTTCGGCGGCAATGATCCCCGCAGCTCGAGCTCGTTGCCCTCGGCATCGGGGTAGGTCGTAGCCGGAGCCGTGATCGCGGCGCTTGAACGCTTGCGTCGACGCTTGCCCATCCCCGTCAGGCTAGACCGCAGCAGAGGCCGCACGCTGCAACTGCAGCTCGACATCCTCGCCCGACACCGGCTTGGCGTGCCCCGGCCAGACGACCTTCGGGCCGAGCGCCGCCAGGCGGCGGATCGATTCGCGCGCCTGGTTGGTGTCGAGATTGAAGGCCGGGTGCGGGACGTGGGCGGCGTTGCCGATGCCGGTCTCCGGGTTGAGCGTGTAGAAGCAGTCCGAGACGAGCGCGAGCCCGTCCTCGGCCCGGTAGAGGCCGATCAGTCCGGGCGCATGACCGGGAAGGTGCAGCACGCTGAAACCGGCGATCTCCTCGCCCTCCTCGACGTTCCCGGCGAGCTCGAGCGCGCCGCCATCCCAGCCGGCCAGCAGCCGCGTCAGCAGCGGCCGCGACCATGCCCGCAGCAGACCCAGGTTCCAGTAGTCGCGGTAGGGCGACGGTGACCGCGCCGCAGAGCGCTCAAGCGGGTGGCAGTAGATCGGGGCGTCGAGCCCGGCGGCGCCACCGCGATGATCCGCGTCGGCGTGGCCCAGGACGACCCGGCGGATGCCGCCGAACCGAGCGCCCGCCGCGCGGATCGCGCCTGTCATCTGCGCGATGCCGGCGTCGAACACGGTCACGCCACCTTCGTCCTCGATCAGATAGACGTTCATCACGCGCGGCAGGCCGCCGCGCAGAACCCAGACGCCGGCGGCGATCGCCTCGGGCTCCCCGCCGGACATGGTGTTGCGCACCCACGTACGGGTATTGACCACGGCCGCGAGACCGCGCGGCGCAGGAAGCAGCCCGAGCTGCTGCACGACCTCGGCGCCGTCCATATAGAAGCCACCGGCCACAATCTGGTCCTCACTTATCTCGAGCACATCGCAGCCGTCGATCGAGATCTGAGCTCCGTTCGGAGCGAAGTCCTGCACATGTCCAGGACCGAGGAACGTGCCATTGGCATGCCAGCGGACCACACACCGCTCACGCTGGGTGGTGGTGTCGAGCAGCTCGATCCGCATATCCGGGAAGGCGTCGAAGAGCTCCCCGAAGCGGACGCTGATCTGGTCGGAGGCTCCCGGAGCCCAGCAGGCCACGGCAGCATCTATGTCGCGCCTGCTCAGCGCGTCGAAGTACCGGCGGGCGATCACCGAGCTCGTTGCCATCGCGGCACGCAGTCTACGGAGCGATCGCCGACGGATCCAGATTCAGGTATGACGCTCGAGCATCTGTGTCTCGGCGCCGTCGACGCTGACCGTCAGCCGTCGCAGGCCGACGCCGGTGAGCAGCCATTGCGAGGCGAGCGCGACCGCATGCTGCTCGTATCCGCGACCACGCACCTGCGGCGCCACCCACACCCGCATCGAGGCGCTCCCCTGCTCCCAGTCGAAGCCGTCCACCTCGATGCGGCCGCGGCAGTCATTCCCGCCTTGCTCGAGGATCGTCAGCTTCACGGAGCTGCCGGCCAGCCGCTCGTCCTGCGCGCGCTCGACCTCGCTCCCGAGCTGGGCGCCGGTGGGCGGCCTGCTCAGCCCGAGACGCAGGTGCAGGTCGCGATCGTCCTGATGCGCGATCAGCACCTCGGGAATGTCCCACTCGGCGATCTCGCGAAGCTCGACGAGCTCGTCGCCGAGGCGCTCTGGCAGGTCGGGGATTGTGGGCATGTCTCGACTGGACCGTACCCTTTCCGGCCGTGGTCGCACTCGCCCACTCCGACCTGGCAGACGCCGAGCTCGCAGAGGCGCAGCTCGCCGACGCCGAGTTCGCCTACCTGGTTCGTCGCTCCGACCGCGCTCGCCGTGTTCGGGTCACCGTCGATCGCGGCGGCAACGTGGAAGTCGTGCTCCCGCGCCGCCTGCCGCAGTGTGCGGCGCAGGAGGCGGTCGTGGAGCTGCGCCCCTGGATCGAACGACGGCTCGCCGAGGTCGGCCGCCAGCGGGCAGCCGTGCTGGCGCGGGGCGACACCGTTCCCTACCTGGGTGCCAGCCTCGCGGTGGTCGGCGAGGCGGGTCGCACGCGGGTCACGCGGCGCCGAGACACGCTGGTGGTACCGGAAGGCCTCAAGCGACAGGCGGCGCTCGAGCGCTGGTACCGGCGGATGGCGCGCGAGGAGATCCGCACGCGTCTGGACCGCGCCTGCGCCGAGGCGCAGCTCAGCTACATGCGCCTGACGATCCGCGACCAGCGCACCCGCTGGGGCAGCTGCTCGCGCGCCGGCGCGATGAGCTTCAACTGGCGGTTGCTGCTCGCCCCCGAAGCGGTGCTCGACTACGTCATCTGGCACGAGGTCTGTCACCTCGAGGTGATGGACCATTCGCCGCGCTTCTGGGCGCTGGTCGCACGCCGGTGCCCCGAGCATCGCGAGCACGCCGCGTGGCTCAAGCGCAACGCCGCCACATTGGTCATATGACGTTTGCGGCTGCGCAGATCGTCGCTGCGATTCGTGCCTGGCAGGCCGAGACTCGACAGCTTGTGGTCGCGATCGATGGACACGGCGCGGCCGGCAAGACGACGATCGCGTTCGAGGTCGCGGTCGCGCGGGAGGCCCTCATCGTGCACACCGATGACTATCTCGGCGGTGTGCACCCGACCGACGATGCGCGACCGATGGCGCAGTACTACGACTGGGAGGCGCTGCGCACGAACTCCCTCGAGCCGGCGATCGAGTGGGGCTCGCGGCTGATCTTGGTCGAGGGTGTCTCCGCGGCGGCGCCCGCGCTGGCCGACCTGACGACGCACACGGTGTTGGTGGTAACGCCCGAACCGATCAGGTTGGAGCGTCTGCACGGCCGGGTCACGCCCGAGGAGTGGGACGTGGACTGGCTGGAGGCCGAGCGCGTCTACTTCCTCACCAGACCGGCGAGATCGTTCGACCTGATCGTGTCGGGCTCGACGGAAGGCGAGACGGAGCCTAGAATCGCAAGCTGAGATCGCGGGAGCCCACTTGGGCTGAGAGGGCGTCGGACGGCGCCGACCGTAGAACCTGATCCGGGTCATGCCGGCGGAGGGAGAGGGCAGTGATAGCCAGGTGGCGCGTCGGAGTCGCGGTCCTCACCGCAGCGACCCTGGTCGCGGCGTGCGGTTCCTCAGTCGGGCCCGTGTCGACGGGGTCCGTATCGACCAAGTCGCGCGTGGTCACCGCGAGCATCGGCACGCCGGTGAGCGGCGGCACGGCGTACTGGGCCGAGCAGCCCCTGTCCCCGCCCAACTACATCTTCCCGCTTGTCTCCGGCGCCTATTACTCGAATGAGAACGTCTACGAATTCCAGACGCTCATGTACCGCCCGCTGTACTGGTACGGCGACCGGGGCAGGCCCGGCGTCGACTACACGCTGTCGCTCGGCAACGCCCCTGTCTACAGCCACCACGACCGGGTCGTCACGATCAGTTTGAAGCCGGCGAAGTGGTCTGACGGCGAAGCAGTCAGCGCTCGGGACGTGATCTTCTGGATCAACCTGCTCAAGGCCAACAAAGCCGACTGGGCCTCCTATGTGCCGGGCGGCTTTCCCGACAACGTCACATCGGTTCGGGCGATCGGTGAGCGCACCGTACGCCTGTCGCTGAACCGGAGCTACAACCCGATCTGGTTCACCAACAACGAGCTGTCGCAGATCACGCCGCTGCCGATGGCGTGGGATCGGACCACCAGCGGTCATTGCGGAGGCACGACGGGGTGCCCGACCGGGACTCCAACACCCGACGTCAGCCCGGCGGGCGCGAAGACGGTCTACCGCTTCCTCAACACCCAGGCGAAGAACGTGTCCGGCTACGCGACCAGCCCGACCTGGTCGATCGTTGACGGCCCCTGGAAGCTGCAATCGCTGACCGCCTCCGGCGAGGCGACCTTCGTCCCCAACCCGAAGTACGACGGACCTGACAGACCGCATCTGGCGAGATTCGTCGAGCTTCCGTTCACGAGCGAGACGGCCGAGTTCTCGGTACTCAAGGCGGGCACAGCGACCGGTGACGGCGGCGGCTCGGCGCCGCAGATCTCGGCCGGCTACGTGCCCGACACCGATGTGCCGCAGGCGCCGGCGCTGAAGAGCCAGGGCTACCGGCTGACCGAGTTCCAGCCGTACGGCTTCGATTACTTCGAGCCGAACTTCAACAACCCGGACGTCGGAGCCGTGCTCAGGCAGAGCTATTTCCGCCAAGCGTTCCAGCACCTCGTCAACCAGCCCGGCTGGATCCACGCCTACTACGCGGGCGTCGGTGTCCCGACCTACAGCCCCCTCCCGGCGCGGCCATCGAATCCGTACGCGAACGCCCAGGCGCGCGTGAACCCGTACGCGTTCAGCGTCAGGACCTCGGCGCGGATCCTGAAAGCCCACGGCTGGTCGGTCGTGGCCAATGGCACCACCACCTGCGAGCATCCCGGCACCGATTCGGGCGAATGCGGTGCCGGCATCCCTCGCGGCAAGCAGCTGCGCTTCACACTGATGTACCCGAGCGGCATGTCCGCGACCGACGGCGCGATGGTCGACCTGCAGTCGGTCGCGCGCGAGGTCGGCATTCGGATCACGCTCAGGGAAGTCACTACCGCGACGATTGACGCGGAGATCGAGCCCTGTCGGCCGCACTCGGCGGCCTGCGGTTGGCAGCTCGGCCAATACGGGAGCGCCTGGGTGTTCGCGCCCGACCACTACCCGACTGGCGAAGAGATCTTCCAGACTGGCGCGCTCGGCAACGTCGGCAGTTACTCCGATCCTGCGATCGACAGGCTGATCGCGGCGACCACGACGACCTCGGCCGCCGGCGCCCAGCGGGCGCTCGACGCCTACGCAAACGCCGTGCGCACGGCGCTGCCCGACTTCTGGCAGCCGTCGCCGGGCACGCTCATGAGCTTCCAGTCAAATCTCGCTGGGGCCACCCCGAACGCATACGGGTTCCTGAGTCCGGAGGAGTGGTACTTCACGAAGTGAACGGCAGGTCCTGACGTGACGGGCTTTCTACTCAGGCGCCTCGCCCAGGCGGTGGTCGTGCTGCTCGGGGTCACGCTGATCGTGTTCCTGCTCGAGCGGCTCACGCCCGGCAGCCTCGCACACGCGATCCTCGGGCCGCGCGCGAGCCCGCAGGCGGTTGCCGCCTTCAACGCCGCCAACGGCCTGGCACACCCGATCGTAATCCAGTACCTCGACTTCCTCGGGCACCTCGTCCGCGGCAACCTCGGCTACTCCTACCGCCTCAACCAGGGCGTCGGTTCGCTGATCGCGCACGAGGCGCCCAACGACCTGATCCTCGTCGGCCTCGGGCTGGTTTTCGCGCTGGCGATCGCACTGCCGCTGGGGATCGCACAGGCGGTGCGCCGCAACCGTGCGCTCGACCACATCGCGACCGGCGCGGCATTGGCGCTCTACTCGATGCCGTCCTACTGGCTGGCCCTGCTCCTGATCGCGGCGCTCAGCATCGGCACGCATGTGTTCCCGCCCGAGGCGGGCCAGTCCGGCGCGACGGCCGGCATCCTCTCCGACCCCAAGGGGCTGGTGCTGCCGGTGCTGACGCTGACGCTCGTCAACGTCGCCTGGTTCAGCCGCTACATGCGCTCGGCCGCGATCGACACGCTCGCGCAGGACTATGTCCGCCTGGCCCGCGCCAAGGGCCTGCCCGAGCGCCTGGTGCTGAGCCGTCACGTGCTGCGCAACTCGCTGCTGGCCGTCGTGACGCTGCTCGGCATGTCGGTGCCGATGCTGCTCACGGCCGGGCTAGTCGTCGAGTACGTCTTCAACATCCCCGGCGTCGGCCTGAGCTACTGGGAGGCCGCGTCGAACGCCGACTACCCGGTCGAGCTCGGAGTAACCGTGATCGTCGGCCTGGCGACGGTGCTGGGGAGCCTGCTGACGGACATCTCCTACGCGATCCTCGACCCCCGCGTGCGCCCCCCTCACTCCAGCCGGGCGCCGGCCCTGCACTTTCGACGAAGATGAGAATGATTCTCATTATCATTGCCTGTGGCACGGGGAAGGGGCAGGGACCACAGGCGAGCTGACCATGATCCGCGAGTTCCGCCGCCACCGACTCGGCGTCGCCGGGGTGATCCTGATCGCCCTGCTGATCGCGTTCTGCTTCCTTGGGCCGCTACTCCATTCGACCGACCAGGTCCACGCGAACATCGACATCACCAACATCGGACCCAGCGGTTCGCACCTGCTCGGGACCGACGCCAACGGCTACGACATCCTCGGACGGCTGATGGTCGGCGGTCGCGACTCGCTCGAGATCGGCGTCGCCGTCGCGCTGCTCGCGACGCTGCTCGGAGCGCTGTGGGGCGCGATCGCGGGTCTCACCGGCGGCGCGCTCGACGCGCTGATGATGCGCGTGGTCGACACCCTGCTGGCACTGCCGGCGATCTTCGTGCTGATCTACCTAGCGACCGTGGTGCAGCCGACTGTTCCGCTGTTGATCGCCGTGATTTCGTTGCTCTCCTGGCTCGGGCCTGCCCGGCTAATCCGCGGCGAGACGCTGTCCCTGCGCACGCGCGAGTTCGTCGAGGCGGCGCGCGCGGCGGGCGCGAGCCGGACACGGATAATCGTGCGCCACCTGCTCCCGAACACGGTCGGGACGCTGGTCGTGAACGCGACCTTCCAAGTCGCCGACGCGATCATCCTGCTGGCGACGCTGAGCTTCCTCGGCTTCGGCCTGCAGCCACCGGCGGCCACATGGGGCGGGATGCTGTCGCAAGGCACGACCTACCTGCTTGACGGCTATTGGTGGGAGGTGTATCCGGCCGGCGTCCTGATCATGCTGACCGTGATCGCCTTCAACCTCGTCGGCGACGCGCTGCGCGAGACGGCCTTCAACCTCGTCGGCGACGCGCTGCGCGAGACGGTCGACTCGCGCGTTCGCGCGCGCTAGACGGGCTCGGAGGGCGGCAGATCATCGGGCAGCGGCACCGTCTGCGGCGTGCCCGGCTCGGCCTCGTCCCAGTCGTTGAAGGCCTCGGCGTCGCGGGGCTCGTGCTCGCGGTCGACATAGCCGCCGAGCGCCAGCAGCCGCAGGTCAGCGGCGCCGCGGTTGACGAGCTGGCGGCGCACCGGCGGCGCAACGCGGACGACGTCACCGACCACGTACTCCTGCGGCTCGCCTTCCACGATCAGCGTGAGCGTGCCTTCGAGGACGATGTAGACCTCCTCCTGCCGCCCATGCCGGTGAATGCGGTTGCGCTGACCGGGCTCGAGCACGATCACGTTGATGCCAAACGAGCTGACCCCGAGCTGGGCGCGCAGGCGTGCGAAGCGCTGGTCCGGGGCCTGATCCAGCCGAGCTGCCGTGACTCCCTCCGGCATCTAGGGGCGCTGGTCGATCGGGACGTAGTCGACCCCGCGGCCGCCCGTGTAGATCTGACGCGGGCGCGCGATCTTCTGCTCGGGGTCGTCGATCATCTCGAGCCACTGCGCGATCCAGCCGCTGGTGCGGCCGATCGCGAACAGCACCGGAAACATCTCGACCGGCATACCAAGGGCCTCATAGATGAGGCCCGAGTAGAAGTCGACGTTGGGGTAGAGCTTGCGCGAGATGAAGTAGTCGTCCTCGAGGGCGATCTTCTCGAGCTCGGTGGCGATGTGCAGCAGCGGGCTCTTGCCCGTCACTTCGAACACGTCCTCGACGGCCTGCTTGATGATCTTGGCGCGCGGATCGAAGTTCTTGTAGACGCGATGGCCGAAGCCCATGAGGCGCTCGTTGCCGGCCTTGACGCCCTCGATGAAGCCGGGGACGTTGTCCTGCGTGCCGATCCTGCGCAGCATCCGCAGCACCGCCTCGTTGGCGCCGCCGTGCAGCGGCCCGTACAGCGCGGCGATGCCGGCGGCTACAGCCGAGTACGGGTCGACCTGGGAGGAGCCGACGCTGCGCACCGCGCTGGTCGAGCAGTTCTGCTCGTGGTCGGCGTGCAGGATGAACAGCACATCGAGCGCGTGCTCCAGCCGCGGATCGGGCTGGTACTTGAGCTCCGCGATCCTGTAGATCATCGAGAGGAAGTTGCCGGCGTAGCTGAGGTCGTTGTCCGGGTACACGTAGGGCATGCCCTTGTTGTGCCGGTAGGAGAAGGCCGCGAGCGTCGGCATCTTGGCGATCAGACGTACCACCTGAATCTGGCGCAGATCGTTGTCCTTGATCTGGGCGGCCTCCGGGTAGAAGGTCGAGAGCGCGCCAACCGACGCCATCAGCATCCCCATCGGGTGCGCGTCGTAACGGAAGCCCTGCATGAACTCCTTGACGTTCTCGTGCACGAACGTGTGCGTCGTTATCAGGTGATCCCAATGATCGAGCTGCTTATGCGTCGGCAGCGCGCCGTGGATCAGCAAGTAGGCGACCTCCAGGTAGCTGGACTTCTCGGCCAGCTGCTCGATCGGATAGCCGCGGTACTCGAGGATGCCCCTGTCGCCGTCGATGTAGGTGATCGCCGAGCGACAGGACGCCGTGTTCATGTACGCAGGGTCATAGGTCATGATCCCGAAGTCCTCGTCGTCCACCCTGATCTTGCGCAGCTCGGTGGCGCGCACGGTGCCGTCCTCGATCGGCAGCTCGTAACTCTTGCCCGTCCGGTTGTCGACGACCGTCAGTGTCTCCGCACCGGATACGCCTGGCTCACCATCGGTCTGCGCGGTCTCAGTGGTCATGGCAATCCTCTCAAGCTCATCGTCTGGTCGCTGGGACCCAGGACACCTCTGCAGGAGGTTAGTACCCAGTCGCGTTCAGCCGTCCCGGTTCACACCTGCTCCGTGCCCGCCGGCCCTCCCTCGTAGCGGCTCTCGGTGGCGGCCCGCTGGCCCTGGTAGTGACTGCCGAGGCCGGGACTTCCGTAGGGCTTCTGCGCCGGCTTGTCCAGCGTCATGAACGACAGCTGGGCGATCGGCAGATCGGGGTAGAGCCGGATCGGGACACGCGTCAGGTTGTTGAGTTCGAGCGTCAGCGTGCCCTCGAAGCCCGGGTCGCAGAAGCCGGCGGTCGCGTGCACGATCAGCCCGAGTCGTCCGAGGCTCGACTTGCCCTCGATGCGCGCGACGATGTCATCGGGGATCTTCACCCACTCCAGCGTGCGACCGAGACAGAACTCGCCCGGGTGGATCACGAACGGCTCACCCGCCGGCACGACGACCTCCTCGGTCAGATTCGCCGGCGGGTCGCGCAGGTCGATCGCAGTCGCGCGGTGGTTGTGGAACACGCGGAACGAATCACCGAGCCGCAGGTCGATGCTCGCCGGCTGCACCAGCTTCGGATCCCATGGGTCGATCCGGATCCGGCCCTCCTCGACCAAACGGAGAATGGTGCCGTCAGACAGGACTGAGGTGGGCGCAAGCGTCATCGGCGCAGGAGTTTGGCATCAGTGACGCAGGCGCGTGCCCTCGGGGTCGTACAGCGGCTCGGCGGCGACCTCGCCCGCGACCCACTCGCCGAAGATGTCGAGCTCGACTGAGGAGCCGACGTCAACCTCGGGCGGCAGGTAGGCATAGGCGATCGAGCGCTCGACCGCGTAGCCGTAGCCGGCGCTGGTCACGCGGCCGACAACCTCGCCACCGACGCGCACCGGCTCGTTCCCGAGTGCCACGGAGCGTGGGTCGCCGAGCGTGATGCAGCGCAGGCGCCGGGCGACCGGCCGCTCGCGCAACGCGTCTGCGCCGTTGAAGTCCTTGTCGCCGGCCACGCAGAAGTCGAGGCCCGCCTCGAAGGGGCTGTCGTCCGCAGTGATGTCCGAGGACCAGGCGCGATAGCCCTTCTCGAGCCGCAGCGACTCGATCGCGCGGTAGCCGCCGGCGATGAGGCCGAGCGGTTCGCCCGAATCCCAGAGCGTCCGCCAAAGGCCGAGGCCGTATTCGCTCGGGCAGTAGAGCTCCCAGCCGAACTCCCCGACGTAGGTCACGCGCAGCGCGCGCACGGGCACGTCGCCGACGGTCAGCTCGCGCATGCGCATGTAGCCGAAGTCGAGGGGATCGGGCGTAAGCGGCGCCAAGGTGTCCTTCGCGCGCGGGCCCCACAGGCCGAAGCAGGCCCAGCGCGAGGTCACGTCGCTCAGGCTGACCGAGCCGTCGTCCGGCAGATGGCGGCTGATCCAGGCCGCGTCGTGCTGGCCGAAGGCGGTGCCGGTGACGATCTGGAACAGCTCCGGTGCCACCCGCGCGACAGTGAAGTCGCACTCGATGCCGCCGTGGCGGTTCAGCATCTGGGTATAGGTGATCTGGCCGACATCGCGCGCGACGCGGTTGTCGCAGAGGCGCTCGAGCAGTTCGGCCGCCCCTGGTCCCGAAACCTCGAGCTTGCTGAAGGAGGACTCGTCGAACAGGCCGGCGCGCTCGCGTGTGCCAAGCGCCTCGGCACCGATCGCCGCCGACCAGTGCGTGCCCGCCCAGCCGCGCGGCCGCAGGTCCGGGTCGCCGTCGCCGGCGTTCGACTCATACCAGTTGACCCGCTCCCAGCCGGATTTCTCGCCGAAAGCGCCGCCGTGCTCGGCGTGCCATGCGTACGCGGGCGGGAGTCGCAGCGGCCGGCCCGCGAGCCGCTCGTGGCCGGGGTAGCGGATGTCGTAGTAGGTCTCGTAGACCTCTGTGGTGCGTTTGAGCGTGTAGCTCGGCGAGCGGTACTGCGGCCCGAAGCGGCGGATGTCCATCTCCCAGACGTCGAGCCCCGGCTCGCCGGCGAGGATCCATTCGGCGATCAGCTTGCCCATGCCGCCGGCACCCGCCAGCCCGTGCGCGCAGAAGCCGGCGGCGACGAACAGGCCGTGCACATCGCTCTCACCCAGGCAGAACTCGTTGTCGGGGGTGAATGCCTCGGGTCCGTTGATCAGCCGCGTGACCTTCACGTCCTCCATCAGCGGCACACGCTTGCGGGAGTTCTCGGCGATCTCCTCGAAGCGCGGCCAATCCTCTTCGAGCAGGCGGCCGTTGAAGTCGGCCGGGATCCGGTCGACGAGGCTGCTATCGAGCGACCACGGCGCGCTTCCGCGCTCGTAACCGCCCATCACGAGACCGGCTCCCTCCTCGCGGAAGTAGATCAGCAGGTCGGGGTCGCGCAGCGTCGGCAGGTGCACGATCTCGCCGTCGGCGTTGCGCTCGCGCTCGCGGAACGGCTGCGTCACCAGGTACTCGTGCGCGAACGGCACGATTGGGACGCGAACTCCCGCCAGGCGACCGATCTCCGCCGCGTACATGCCGCCGGCGTTGACGACGACCTCGGCCTGCACCGGGCCCCACTCGGTCTGCACGCCGCGAACCCGGCCGTCGGCGACGTCGATCCCGGTCACGCGCGTATGCGTGAAGATCCGCACACCGCCCTCGCGCGCGCCCTCGGCCAGCGCGTAAGTCAGCTGGGAGGGGTCGAGGTAGCCGTCGGTCGCGAGGTATGACGCGCAGCGCACGCCGTCGCTCACCATCAGCGGGAACAGTTCGCGCGCCTCGTCGGCGTTGATCAGCTCGAGCGGCAGCCCGAAGGTGCGCGCCCACGCGACTTGCCTGAGCACCTCCTGTTCGCGCTCGGGCGTGCAGGCCAAACGGATTCCCCCGCACTCGACCCAGCCGCAGTCGAGCGTGCGGTAGAGCGCCACCGAGTCCATCATCATCCGTGTCAGCGACACGCTGCCGCGCAGTTGCCCGACGAGTCCGGCTGAGTGGAAGGTCGAGCCGCTGGTCAGCTCGTTGCGGTCGAGCAGGATCACATCGCGCTCGCCGAGCTGCGCGAGGTGGTACGCGATCGAGGTGCCGCCGACGCCGCCGCCGATGATCACGATCCTCGCGCGGTCCGGCACTTCACGGAGACGCGGCATGCAACAGCTCCTCAATGTCTCGTGGGTCCGCGGCGGCGCGCTCGAGCCGCTCGAAGTGCTCGTCCGCATACGCGGTGAAGTCAAAGTCGAGCTGAGAGATCAGTCCCTGGAGGACTCCCCAGGCACCCTCGCGGGCGTCGGAGACGAGCCGGAAAAGACGCAGGGCGGAGAGCCGGCAAAGCGCAGCCGGCTCTCCGAAATAAGCCTCCAGCAGGCGTCGCTCGGCGTGTTCGTCGAAATCGTTGCTGACCGCGAGGTTTCCGAGGTCGAAGTAGCGGTGGCCCAGCCCTGCGTACTCCCAGTCGACGAGCTGCACGTGTGAATCGGTCTGGATCAGATTGCCGGGCAAGAGGTCGTTGTGACATGGCACCGGCTCGGTCAGTGGCAGCACCGCGGCGATCCGGTCCACGAGCGCCTGCGCCTTCCCGTAGGCCGGAGGGAGCGCGACACCACGTTCGGCGACGGTCACAGCGTAGAGGCGCAGCAGGTCGGGGATCCAGAAGCGTGTCGGCAGCGCGAGGGCGCTGTCATGGAAGACCCTCAGGGCGCGTGCGACCTGACCCGGGTCGGCACGCAGGCGCGCGGGGTCGACAGTCGTGCCGGGCACGAACGCGGTGACCAGGCACTCGGCGTCGGCGTGGAGCAGCTGCGGTCCGATCCCCAGGTTCGCGGCCCGCTCGGCCGCGAGCCGCTCAGAGGCGCGGTCGATCCCGAGCAGCCCGGTGTCCTGGCCGGGCAACCGTAGGACGCAGTCGCGCCCGCCGAGGCGCAGGCGGTAGTTGCGGTTGGTGATGCCACCGCTCAGCGCCACCGGCAGACCGCCGGCGGGGCCCAGCTCCCCCTCGAGCCGTCGCACCAGCTCGCTCAGGTCGGACAAGCCACGGCCCGGGTCTGGCGCTTAAGGCCCGGCTCATATACCTTCATGTGCGCAATCACACAGAGGTGTGGAGCGTTCGTCAAGGGGAAGGTGGCCGTCGTGGAGCTCGAAGCTCTCAGAGCGGGTGTAGACGCGGGTGAAATCGAGACCGTGGTCCTGGCGCTGACCGACATGCAGGGACGCCTCCAGGGCAAGCGTCTGACCGCCCGGTACTTCCTGGACGAGGTGCTGGGCCACGGCGCCGAAGGCTGCAACTACCTGCTCGCGGTCGACGTCGAGATGAACACCGTGGACGGCTATGCGATGTCCTCCTGGGAGAAGGGCTACGGCGACTTCGTGATGCGGCCCGACCTGGCGACGCTGCGGATGATGCCGTGGGAGACGGCGACGGCGATGTGCCTGGCCGACCTGGCCTGGGCGGACGGCGGCGACGTGGTCGCATCGCCGCGCCAGATCCTGCGGAAGCAACTCGCGCGGCTCGCGGAGCGCGGCTGGACGGCCAACGCGTCGACCGAGCTCGAATTCCTCGTCTTCCGCAACAGCTACGAGCAGGCGTCGAAGCAGGGGTACCGCGAACTCGATCCCGCGAACGCCTACAACGTCGACTATTCGTTGCTCGGGACCGCGCGCGTCGAGCCGTTGATCCGGCGGCTTCGCAACTCGATGACGGCGGCCGAACTGGAGGTCGAGAACTCCAAGGGCGAGTGCAACTTCGGCCAGCACGAGATCAATTTTCGCTACTCGGACGCGCTGCGCTGCGCCGACAGCCACACGATCTACAAGAACGGCGCCAAGGAGATCGCCGCCCAGGAGGGCATGGCGATCAGCTTCATGGCCAAGTTCAACGAGCGCGAGGGCAACTCGTGCCACATTCACTTCTCACTCGCCGACACCGAGGGGCCGCTGTTTCACCGCGACCAGCTCATGTTCGACGCGTTCCTGGCTGGTCAGCTCGAGTATGCGCGCGAGCTGACCCTGCTGCTGGCGCCGAACATCAACTCCTACAAGCGCTTCGCGGTCGGTTCGTTCGCGCCGACGACGGTGGCCTGGGGCCACGACAACCGTACGTGCGCGTTCCGGGTCGTAGGCCACGGCGGCGCACTGCGCTTCGAGAACCGCTCCGGCGGTGCCGACCTCAACCCATACCTGGCGCTGTCAGCGCTGATCGCGGCCGGCCTGGAGGGCGTCGAGCGCCGCCTCGAGCTCGAGCCGGCGTTCGAGGGCAACGCCTACGAGGCCACCGATAAGCCGCGGCTGCCGTCGACGCTGCGAGACGCGCGCGACCTGTTCGCGACCAGCACCGTCGCGCGGGCGGCCTTCGGCGGAGAGGTGGTGGCCCACTACCTCAACGCGGCTGACGTCGAGCTTGCGGCCTTCGACGCCGCCGTGACCGACTGGGAACGCGTCCGCGGCTTCGAGCGGCTATGAGCCCGCGGCGATGAGCGTTTCGAGCGACGGCGGCCGGACGCTCGCAGCGGGTGGCGGCACGCTCGCAGCGGGTGGCGGCACGCTCGAAGCGGCGACGCTCGAGACGATCTTTGCTCCCGTGCGGTCGCAGACCGCGTTCGAGGAGGCGGTGGACCGGATCGGGACCGCGATCCGGCTGGGACTGCTGCCGCCGGGCACACGCCTGCCGGCTGAGCGGGAGCTGTGCGCAAAGCTGGGGATCGCGCGCTCGACGCTGCGTCAGGCGCTGGTCGCGCTCGGACAGAGCGGCCACCTGCGCGCGATCCGGGGACGGGGCGGCGGCACGTTCGTCGTCGACGACCTGCCGCCGGCAGCGCCGCCGCCCGACGACGTGCTCGACCGCTGGCGGGCGATGTGGGACCACAGGATCGCGCTCGAGGTCGGCGTGGCCGTGCTGGCGTGCAGGCGCGCGCGGCCGGGAGCCTTGCGTGGGCTCGCGGAACTGCTGACCGCGATGGAGGTATCCCTGCACGACTTCACCACCTACCGGCAGCTCGACGTGCGCTTCCACATCGGGCTCGCAGAGACGACCGAGAACCCGAGGCTGATCACGGTCGCGACCGAGGTGCAGGGCAACGCGACCCGGCTGATCGCGCTGATTGCGCACCCAGCGGAGGTGTTGAGCTCTTCCAATGTGCAGCACCGGCGGATCCTCGCAGCGGTCTCGAGCGGCGATGAGGGTGCAACCGCACGAGAGGTCGCCGAGCACCTGCGCGGGACCGAGCACATCCTCGCCGGCCTGCTCCCACGGGGCTGACGGCGGCGACTTTGCCCGCGGACCCTTGACTTGGCCCGGTCGCTTGCGTCAGGATCGCCAACCTAAGGGCCGACTATCAAGCCTTTAGCGCGCAGCGGGACCAATCAATGAACCATACAGGGGGAGCAGCATGGTGACCGAGACGTTGTCGGCGGACGAACAACGACTGGCTGAGCTTGGGTATAAGCAGGAGCTGAAGCGCGGCTGGAGTTCGTTCTCCAACTTCGCGATTTCGTTCTCGATCATCTCGGTGCTGTCCGGCTGCTTCACCACATACGGCCAAGCCTTCAACAACGGCGGCCCAGTAGCCATCTCGATCGGCTGGCCGGTGATCAGTGTGCTGATCATGTGCGTCGCGTTCTCGATGTCGGAGCTCGCGTCCGCGATGCCCACCGCCGGCGGGATCTACTACTGGGCATCGAAGCTCGGCGGAGCGGGGTGGGGCTGGTTCACGGGCTGGTTCAACCTGATCGGCCTCCTCGCGGTCGTGGCCTCCGTCGACTACGGCGCCGCGAACTTCCTCTCGGCGCTGCTGGGCGATTTCAAAGTCAACTTCATCATTAACTTCACCTCGTCCAACACCCACTACTACGACCATACGGTCTTCGCGCTGTTCCTCTTGATCCTGATCCTCCACGGACTGATCAACGTGTTCTCAAGCCACCTTGTGTCGCTCTTCAACGGCGTTTCCGTGTGGTGGCACGTCGCGGGCGTCGCCGTCATCGTGATCGTGCTAATCGTCGTGCCGAGCCATCACGAGAGCATCGGCTGGGTGTTCGGCCATCGCATCAACAACAGCGGCTTCGGCAGCCACATGTACTGGTACTACATCCTGCCCGTTGGCTTCCTGTTGACCATGTACACAATCACCGGGTATGACGCTTCCGCGCACGTCTCGGAGGAGACGCACGGTGCGGCGGATTCTGCCCCCAAGGGCATCTGGCGCTCGGTGTTCTACTCGGCGGTAGTTGGCTACATCCTGCTGCTCGCGCTCACCTTCGCCGTCCAGAAGTCCGCGCTGAAGGGCCAGGCACTGACGACCTACGCAATCCCGCTGCTGTCTGCGCTCGGATCGTTCTCGTCCAAGTCGATCCTCTTCATTTCGACCATCGGACAGCTCTTCTGCGGCATGGCGTGTGTGACCAGCGCATCGCGCATGACATTTGCATTCTCACGCGACGGCGCCATTCCCGGCCACCGGCTGTGGCGTCAGCTCGGCCAGAACAGGACTCCTACGTATGCGGTCCTATTCGTCGTGTTGATGGCCGCGATTGTCACCGTTCCGGCGTACTTCCCGAACAGCAGTGGCATCACGGTTGCATTCACGGCGGTGGTGTCGATCTCGGTGATCGGTCTCTACATCGCCTACGCAATCCCGGTCTACCTGCGCTGGCGGATGGGCGACGCGTTTCAGCCGGGTCCGTGGACGCTCGGCAAGAAGTACAAGTGGGTGAACCTGATCGCCGTAGTCTGGGTGGCGCTCTGCGTGATCATCTTCTGCCTGCCAGTCGTCCCGAGCGGCGTGTTCTTCAAGCACGGCTTCAGCTGGAACACAGCCAACTATGCGCCGCTGGTGACGATCGGCGTGATGCTCGTGGTGACGATCTGGTATCTCATCTCGGCGCGCAAGACGTTCAAGGGTCCTGTCAGGACGATCGACGACGCCGCATTCCACGAACTGGATGGGCTGGAGCCGATTGCTCCAGGACCATCGTCCCCATGATTGCGGCCCACTGATGCGGCCTCGGTAAGAAAGGCCCACATGACGGAAGTGCTGACGGTCCTCGAGCCGGCTACGGAAGCCGTGCTCGAGGAGGTCCCGTGTGCAGGGATCGACGAGGTCGACGAGGCCGTGGGGAGAGCCCGTGCTGCGCTCGGTGCGTGGCGCGGGCTCGCGCCCGGCGCGCGAGCGGCGCAGCTGCGCGCGCTCGCCGACAAGGTCGAGGAGCACCTCGACGAGCTGACGCTGCTGGAGGCGCGCAACGCCGGCAAGCCAATTGCCTCCGCCCGCGGCGAGATGGGGATGGTGGTTGACACCTTCCGCTACTACGCGGGCGCGCCGGAGCGACCGATGGGCGACACGATCCCGGTCGCCGGCGGGCAGGCGTTCACTGTCCGCGAGCCACTCGGTGTGGTCGGCCTGATCGTTCCCTGGAACTTTCCGCTGACGATCGCCGCCTGGAAGCTCGGGCCGGCGCTGGCGGCCGGCAACACGGTGGTGCTCAAGCCGGCCGATCTGACGCCGCTGACGGCACTGCGCTTCGAACAGCTTGCGCTTGAGGCGGGGATCGCCCCGGGCGTTGTGAACGTCACCGCCGGCCACGGGATCGTGGCGGGCGCCCGGCTCGTGGAGCACCCGGATGTCGCCAAGATCGCGTTCACCGGCTCGACAGAGGTTGGGCGCTCGATCGCGGCCACGGCTGCGGCGACGCTGAAGCGCGTGACACTCGAGCTCGGCGGCAAGTCCGCGAACATCGTCTTCGCCGACGCCGATCTCGAGAAGGCGGCCGCGGCCGCGCCGTGGGCCGTGTTCGACAATGCCGGCCAGGACTGCTGCGCGCGCTCACGGCTGCTGGTGCAAGCTTCGGTGATGGACCGCTTCCTTTCGCTGATGCAGCCGCACGTCGAGGGTTTCAAGGTCGGCGATCCACTCGACCCGGACTCCGACATGGGGCCGCTGATCTCGGCCAAGCAGCGTGACCACGTGGCCTCGTTCGTTGACGCGGACGCTGAAGTTGCGTACCGCGGCAGTGCGCCCGAGGGGCCCGGCTTCTGGTTCCCGCCGACGGTGCTCGCGCCGGCGGATCCGAACAGTCGTGCCGTACGGGAGGAGATCTTCGGGCCGGTCGTGGCGGTGATCCCGTTCCGCGACGAGGGCGAGGCGGTGCGGATCGCCAACGACACGATCTACGGTCTTTCTGGTTCCATCTGGACCCTGGACGGCGCGCGCGCGCTGCGCGTCGCGCGCGCCGTGGACAGCGGTGTGCTCTCGATCAACTCGAACTCGTCGGTGCGTGTGAGCACCCCGTTCGGCGGCTTCAAGCAATCCGGCTACGGCCGCGAACTCGGCCCCCACGCAACCGACGCATACACGGAGACCAAGACCATCTACTACGCAACCACATGAATCGCTTACAAGACAAAGTCGCAGTGATCACCGGCGCCGCCGGTGGGATCGGCCTGGCCACCGCCGAGCTGTTCTCGGCAGAGGGCGCCCGTGTCGTGGGTGTCGATCTGCGTGAGCACGAGGTCGGCGAGCTCTCGCTCCAGGGCGACCTCACCGACGAAGCGGCCGTGATCGAGCTGTACCGGACCGTGCGCGAGAAGTTCGGGACGATCGACGTGCTTTTCAATAACGCCGGCATCTCACCGACCGACGATGACTCCGTGCTGAAGACCGAGCTGGAGGTCTGGCAGCGCGTGCAGGACGCGAACCTCAAGAGCGTGTTCCTCTGCTGCAAGTACGGGATCCCGCACTTGCTCGAAACCGGCGGTGGCTCGGTCATCAACACCGCCTCCTTCGTCGCGGTGATGGGCGCCGCCACCTCGCAGATCTCTTACACGGCCTCCAAGGGGGGTGTGCTGGCGATGTCTCGCGAGCTCGGCGTCGAGTTCGCCAAGAGCGGCGTGCGCGTCAACGCACTCTGCCCCGGACCGGTGAGCACACCGCTGTTGATCGAGCTTTTCGCCAAGGATCCCGAACGTGCGGCGCGGCGACTCGTGCACGTGCCGATGGGACGCTTCGGCGAAGCCCACGAGATAGCCAAGGCGGTGCTATTCCTCGCCAGTGACGACTCGTCGTTCATGACGGCGTCCTCGCTGCTGGTCGACGGCGGGATCAACGGGGCGTACACGACCCCGCTGTAGCGCCCGCGGCCAGAAGCTTTCGGGCCTGGTCCAAGTCTGCTACTCGTTCGGCCGCGATCTCCTACTGTGACGGTCGCGGCCGAACCGTCTAAAACTCCCTGAACGCATGACTGCCGTAAGCCGCTCGCGGACCCGATCGCTCAACCTCTCGCTCTTCCGGGGCGGGCGCTTCTACGTGTGGCTGACGCTGCTCGCACTCGCGCTGAGCGCGCTCTCGCTGCTGTTTCCCTCGACCCCCAGCTATGACCCCTATTCGTGGCTGATCTGGGGGCGGGAGATCTTCCACGGACAGCTGCACATCGCGGGCGGCTCGAGTTGGAAGCCGCTGCCGGTGATCTTCACGACGGTGTTTGCGCTGTTCGGTTCCGCACAGCCGAACCTGTGGCTGGTCGTCGCGCGGGCGGGTGCCGTGGTGACGGCGCTGATGTCCGTCAGGCTCACCGTGCGGATCACGTGGAGCCTGGTCTCGCAGAGCAGAGTCGGCGCGCTGCGCCGAGGTGAATCGTGGCTGGGCCGAACGGTGGCCGTCGCGCCCGCGGTACTGGCCGGCGCAGCCGTCCTGATCTGCACGACCTTCACCAGGGGTTACCCGGTCAACATGATGCTCGGCTACTCGGAGGGCGTGATGACGGCAGCCTTCCTGATCGCCGTCGAACGCGCCTGGGACGGCCACCATCGCCAGGCGTTCGCGCTCGGCATCATTCCCTGTCTCGACCGACCGGAGGTCTGGCTCTTGTGGGGCCTCTACGGCCTCTGGCTGATGCGGCGGGAGCGCGGCGCCCGACTGCTGGTGATCGGACTCGGGATCCTGATGCTGGCGCTCTGGGTCGTGCCGCAGGAGCTCGGCGGCGGCCACGGCGGCATCCTCGGGCTGGCGACGCACGCCCAGCACAACCGCTCCCGCAAGAGCGCCGCAAACACGTCCTTCCCGTTCTGGAACGAGCTCGCCTACACGCTCTGGCCGCTTATAGTGGAGCGGCTCGAGTTCGCCTCGCTGCTACTGACCGGCTATACCGCGTATCTGCTGGTGCGCGCGCGGCGCCGGCTGGGAAGCTGGCGCGGCGCCGTGGAGCACTATCCGGCGGCGGTCGCAGCCGCCCTGGCGGGGATGTTCGGCTTCGTCTGGTGGCTCGGTATCGCGGTCGAGACCGAGGCAGGGTTTGCCGGCAACCCGCGCTACGCCGTGATCGGCGTGATGCTCGTCGGCGTCAGTGGCTGCGCCGCCTACGGCTGGGCCTGCGTGGGTCTCGCCACGCTCGTCGCCAGGGTCTGGGGACGCATACGGCGGCGTTCGGGCAACGGTCGGGCGACGGTCTCGAACAGGTCGATGACCTGGCTGGCGGCGGCGGCCACGCTCGTGCTGCTCGTCGTGTTCGCGCTGGTGCCGGACCGCTTCACGAACCGGATGCCGACGATCAGTTCGATCCGCTATGCGCTGCGCTACCAGGCGCGCCTGCGCGAGGAGTTCGCCGCGCTGATCCGGCACGCGGGCGGCACCCAGAAGGTGATGGGCTGTGGCAGCATGATGGCCAACAACTACCAGGTGACGATGCTCGCTTGGGACCTTGATGTTCCGATCTATTTCGTCCAGGCGCTGCCGCGGAAGTTCTCGACTGCTCAAGGCCCGAACGTCGTCTTCCAGGATGCAACGAGCACGGGTGCGAAGCCGTTTCCGTCGGATCTTCAGATGCAGACATGGGAACAGGCCTGGAAGCACAAGAACGGCTCGCAGTACAAGGTCGTCAAGACCGATCCGGTCACGCTCTATATGGACTGCTCCTTGTACAGCAAGACATGAGCAGCGGCAGGCTTTAGCTCACCTTGAATCGCAAGCGATCGGAGGATCGGTCCACTCAGCGTTTGCCGTGGTCGATCCACTACCCTGCCACGCATATGTCCCTCGCGAAGGTCGCGGTGGTCTGCGGGTTGACGGCGCTTCTGATCAGCGCCTGCGGCATCCAAGCCAAGCCCGGGGCAGGCACCGCTCATCTCAGTCACTATGCAGGCTTCCGCGGCGTCGTGGACGATCCTCGGATTCCGCAGGTCAAGTGCCTGAAGAGCGACAAGCTGCCATATCGCAAGTACTACGCCGACGGCGTCCAGCATCTGCCTGCGATCCAGGTCGGCGCGCGCACGCAGGGGCCAACGATGATCTTCTACCCGACCGACGGCGTCGCCCAGGGCTTGCAGATCATGGGCCAGGAGACGGGCGCCGAGGTGATCGGCGCTCTGCTCGTCTACCCGAATCGTGCTCGTGCCAGCGAGCTGACCGAGGTCGAAGCCTGCGCGGCGATCGGCGTCAAGGGCTGAGGTTTCAGGAATATGGCCGCGACAACCACCAGCGACAAGCTCACAGTCCCTGAGACGAAGGATTCGGGCTTCATCCCCGACTACGAGTTCCCGCTGCCCGGCTTCATCAGGCAGCTGCCAGCGTGGTCCCGAGTCGCGCTGATCATCTTCATCCTGGTCGTCGCCTCGCTCGTCCTCCGTACGCGGTCGGTCGGCCAGCAGTACTGGATGGACGAGGCGATCACCGTCGGGATCTCATCCCACCACCTCTCGGCGATCCCGGGAATCATGCGCCAGGACGGGTCGCCGCCGCTTTTCTACCTGCTGCTGCATTTTTGGATGCTGATGGTCGGCAATGGCGAGGCCGCGACACACTGGCTGTCTGAGATCTTCGCCGTACTGACGATTCCGATCGGCTACTGGGGCGGCCTAAAACTCGCCGGCAAGCGCGCGGGCCTGATCACCGCGGCGCTGATGGCCTCCAGCGCGTTCCTCGACTACTACAGCCAGGAAACACGCATGTACGCGCTGATGTCGCTGCTCGGCCTGTTCGGCACGATCGGCTTCGTCCGCGGCTTCGTGTTCCGCGAGCGGCGCTACGTGATCCTCTTCTCGCTTGCCGAGGCGGCAATGCTGTACACGCACAACTGGGCGCTCTTCTTCGGTGCCGGGTCGGTGCTGTCGCTGGTCGTGCTCTACCGCATCAGCGGCGACGAGATCCGCCTGAACCTGATTCGCGACGCAATCTACGCCTACGTCGGCGCCGCGATCCTGTTCGTACCGTGGCTTCCGAATTTCATCTTCCAGTCGCTGCACACGGCGGCCCCCTGGAACACGTCGCCGCGGTTCGGTGCGCCAGTTCAGATCGCCCAGAGTGTGTACGGGGGCGCAACGGTCGCCGCGATCCTGGTCATCGGCGCAGCTGTGGGCTATACGGGCTTCTTCAGGAAGGCGGAGCGCGCCAGCGCCGAGGCCAAGATCGCCCTGATCCTGTTCACACTCGTCCTCTTCACGCTCCTGCTCGGCTGGATCGCGTCGCAGATCACGCCGGCCTGGAACCCGCGGTACTTCGCACCGATCGTCCCGGCGATCATCATGTTCACCGCGATTGGGATGTCACGGGCGGGTGTGGTCGGCCCGCTCACCTTGGCGGTCGCGCTGATCTTCCTGGCGCGCGCCGATACCTACGCACCTCAACACAAGAGCGACATGCAGGACATCGGTGGCGAGATGGGCCCGCTGATGCACAAGGGGGATCTTGTGATCGTCGGCCAGCCCGAACAGACGCCGCTGGCCTACTACTACTTACCCGGTGGACTCCGATTCTCCAGCACGATCGGGCCGGTGAGGGATCCGACCTTTGTGAACTGGATCAACGCTCTGTCGCGCTACCGTGCCGCGAATCCCGCCAAGGTCCTCCCGCCGATGCTGAACAAGGTGAAGCCTGGCCAGCAGGTGCTGTACATCCGGCCGCTCACAGAGGGCGTGATCGGGTGGAAGGCGCCGTGGACCTCCGAGATCCGGACCCGCTCAGCTCAGTGGGGCAAGATCCTCTCCGACGACAAGCAACTCACCGTCGAGGCGTGGGCGCCCCACAATTACCGTGGCGCCTGCTGCGTCGCGGACTCCGCCATTCTCTACGTCAAGAAGTAGGTTTGATACGTGCCTGAAAGCTCGGTTCCAGCGGCCCGGGCCGCAGCGCCCAACCGCGGCGTGGACATCACCACAGATCACCCCGTCGTCGTGATCGGCGGCGGCCCGGCCGGTCTCACGGCCGGCTACCTGCTCGCAAAGCAGGGCAAGCCCGTGGTGGTCCTCGAGTCGACGGACATGCTCGGCGGCATCGCGCGGACGGAGGTTCGTGACGGTTATCGATTCGACCTCGGCGGCCATCGCTTCTTCACCAAGGCCAAGGAGGTGGACGCGCTCTGGCACGAGATCATGAAGGAGGAGTTCCTCAAGCGGCCGCGCCAGAGCCGGATCTATTGGAACGACAAGTTCCTCGAGTACCCGCTCGAGGGCATGGACGTGATCAGGCAACTCGGCGCGCTCGAGCTGACCCGCTGTGGTCTCTCCTACCTGTGGGCGGCCGTCAAGCCCAAGGGCCGCGAGGACACTTTCGAGCAGTGGGTCTCGAACCGCTTCGGCAAGCGCCTCTACAACCACTTCTTCAAGACCTACACGGAGAAGCTCTGGGGCGTTCCCACCAACGAGATCCGCGCCGAGTGGGCCGCCCAGCGGATCAAGGGCCTGTCCTTCTTCAGCGCCGCCAAGGCCGCGTTCTTCGGCAACCGGGGGAACATCAAGTCGCTGATCTCCGAGTTCAACTACCCGCGCTTCGGCCCCGGCCAGATGTGGGAGGAGATGGCGAAGGAGATCAGGGCCCACGGCGGCGAGATCCGCATGAATTCGCCCGTCACCAAGCTGAAGACGGACGGCAACGGTCGCGTCGTGGAGGTCGTCGCGGGTGACCAAGCGCTGACCCCCTCCCATGTGATCTCGTCGCTCCCGCTGCGCACAACGGTCGGCATCGCCGATCCGGAGGCCCCCGGTGAGGTGCGCGACGCCGCTCGCGGGCTGCGCTATCGCGAGTTCCTGACCGTGCTGCTGGTGATGGAGGGCGAGGACCTCTTCCCCGACAACTGGATCTACATCCACCAACCCGGCGTAACCGTGCTTCGCATCCAGAACTTCAAGTCGTGGAGCCCATGGATGGTTCCCAACGACGAGGACGCCTCGATCGGCATGGAGTACTTCTGCTTCGAGGGCGACGAGCTCTGGAACATGGACGATGACGACCTCGTCAAGATGGCCGGCCAGGAGATCGAGAAGCTTCACCTCGCCCAGGCGTCGAGCGTGAAGTTCGGCTTCGTCGCGCGCGTCAACAAGGCCTACCCGATCTATGACGAGAAGTACGCCGAGCGCGTCGCCACGATCCGCAACTGGCTGCAGAACGACATGACGAACCTCGCCCAGGTCGGCCGCAACGGCCTGCACCGCTACAACAACTCCGACCACTCGATGCTGACCGCGATGCGTGCCGTCGACAACATCCTGCTCGGCACCAACCACGACATCTGGTCGGTGAACGTCGAGAGCGTCTATCACGAAGAGATCCACGACAACGAGAACCCATACGCGAACGACCCCGAGCCGCCCGCGATGGACAACCCGCTGGACTCCTAGAACCCACCACACATCCGATGCGCCGTCTCCTCGCGCTCTCACTCCTGATCTCATCGCTGGCCTTCGGTTGCGCCGCCGGGCTGACAGCTCCGGCTGCGCTTGCGGCCGGCTCCACCTCGACGGCCGCCCCGACCACGCCGGCGACGACCACGCCGGCCACGACCACGCCCGGCTTTGGGTTGTCGAATGCGCAGCAGAACGCGGTCACCCCCACCACCAACAACGTCGCCCCGGCCACGACGACCTCCGGCAGCGGCGGTCTCTCCGGAGCCGACGCGTTCATCATCGGGATCGTCGGCGTGGGGGTGCTGTTCGGCATCGCTTTCTTCGTGTGGCGCGATGCGCGCAGTCACGCCGCACGCGTCGGCCACGGCACCGAGTCCGAGTCGATGTTCGGCAAGCGCGCGCACGCCGGCTCCAAGGCTCCGCCCAAAGCGCGCAAGCTCACGGCGGCTGAGCGCAAGCGGCGCAAGCGCGGCCGCGCGCGCTGAAGTCTCGCTCGTTGATGGCTCTGTCTGTGTGACGCCTGCTCATGGGCGGTTCGCGCCCCGGGCTGCGCGAGGGGCTCGAACCGCCCATCAGCCGACGTCTGACATTCCGCCTCGCGCGCGCCTCCAGCGTGCGAGCCGAAAGCTAGATCCCCCGCGCGCGTCGTCAGACGAGAGTCAGCTCGGAGGTCGCGACGGTCGTCACAGAGTCATCGGGAAGCGGGGACAGCCGGACCTGCTGCTCGCCGGCACCGGCTTCGTCGAGAACGAGCGAGACCCCCTCCTCCAAGCTCTCGCGTAGCTCGTCGAGCGTGTCGCCTGTGGCGAAGACCCCTGGATACTCGTCGACGGTGGCCCAGAAGGCCTGATCCTCGAAGCGGACCCGAACGTGGACAGTCTGCGTCATTATTGATTCATCCTAGGTAGTGGGTCAACGATCCAGCCCGCGATCGGGCTGAAGCCGCGCGCCGAGGCCCCCGGAGTGCCCCCGGCCATCCAGTTTGGTCTCGCGCCGAAGCTGCGCTTCGAAGCCCTTGGAGTAAGCCCTGCGATGGTTGTCGGGCAGCGTAACCGGACGCCTGCCCGACCTGGTCATCTTCACCTGATGCTTGCCACCGGCCTGCTGTCTCCAGCCGTCGGTCCTCAGCAACTTGATCCATTGCGCCTGAGTCTTCGGCATCGCACTCACGCCTGGTCGGCGAGTCGCGCCAAGCGCTGCCGGGCTCGGGTCAGTTGACGGGCGACGGTTCGCCGAGTCTCGCCGGTCACGGAGGCAATCTCCTCGTACTCGTAACCGAAGCCGTGCAGTAGGACCACGCGCTGCTGGCGGAGCGGGAGGCGACGGATCTCCGCGAGACGCTCCCGCAACTCGAGCGTCTGCTCCGGGCAGGACTCGGCGGCGCGGTAGTCGGCGAGGCGAATGGGCGCAGCCACCTCGGCGAGCGAGGCGGCGACCCGGTCGCGGTGCAGCAGGCGCAGAACCTCACGCGTGGCGGCGGTCGAGAGCCAGCCGAGCTCGCTGCCGGGGGCGACCCCCTGACGGTGCGCGAGAAGCAGGCCCCAGGCGGTCTGGCAGGCGTCCTCGATCACGCACTCCGGCGCCTGCAGATTGACGCTGACGATGCGCACCAGCTGGGGCTGCAGCTCCGAGTAGAGCACGTCCATGTGTCGCTCGGGATCGACGGTGTTGATCATCCCAATCTCCAATTGAGTCTAATTTGACACAAACTAACCTAGCAAGTGTCGCTGCCGATTGCTAGATTGGCACTCTTATTTAGCTTCAATCTGACAGGAGTGCAATGCCCATCTACCTCGCAGACGTCAGCGCGAGCCCCGACCCGACAGGCCTGCCCGGCAGCCACATCCTTCAGCAGATCGTCAACGGAGCCGATGCGTGGGCGCTCGCGATCACGCTCGTCGGTACCTTCGTTGGCGCCGCGGTGTGGGCGGTCGCGTCGCACACAAACAGCCACCATTACGCCGGCAAGGGGCGTATGGGTGCGCTCGTGTCGGCCGGGTCGGCGCTTGTCATCGGCGCCGCTCCCGGCCTCGTCAACTTCTTCGCGCACCTGGGAGCCACGGCCAAGTGAGCACGCTCGGAGCGTTCACGGGCGCGCTCGACAGCATCGGCGCCGGGGATCCGCTCGGTGGGATCGCCAAGAGCGCGGCCGACAGCGTCGCGGGCTTCGGGCTCGGCGAGATTTCCTCCTATGTGCTCGACGGCACCAAGGCAGCCTTGCAGGAAGTGGCCTCAATGATCGGCGCCGCCACCGCCCCGAACCTGCAAAGCACCTGGTTCTCCTCGACCTACTGGCGAGTCGCAGCGCTGGCGGCGATGCTGACCCTGCCGTTCCTGTTCGCGGCTGCGGTGCAGGCGCTGGCGCGCTCCGACCTGGCGCTGCTGGCGAAGGCCGTGTTCGGTTACCTGCCGCTCTCGCTGCTCGGCGTCGGCCTCGCAGCGCCGCTGACGATGCTGCTTCTGGCCGCCACCGATCAGATGTCGGCTGCGGTCGCCGCGACCGCGACCAACAGCGGAGCGCAGTTCCTCGACAAGGCTGCCCTGGTGGCCGGCGACGCGTCGGCGATCCAGGGCTCGCCGTTCTTCGCGGTCGTGATCGGGCTGTTCGCAGTGATGGCCGCGTTGGCCCTCGCCGTCGAGCTGCTGATCAGGGCGGCCGCTGTCTACGTGGTCGTTCTTATGTTGCCGCTCGCGTTCGCGGCGATGGTCTGGCCGGCCCGCCGGATCTTGGCGGTGCGCATGGTCGAGCTGCTGGTCTCACTGATCCTCTCGAAGTTCGTGATCGTGGCTGTCCTGTCGCTCGCCGCCGCTGCTTTTCAAGGCGGGCAGCCCGGGCTATCGGAGTTGCTGACGGCGATGGCGCTGCTGCTGCTCTCGACCCTCGCGCCCTGGACATTGATGCGGATCCTGCCGTTCACCGAGCTGGCAGCGGGTGCCGCCGGCGTGATCCGCCAAGAGCTGCCGCACTCGCGCGACCTGGCGTCCAAATTCGCCTCTAACTCTGCGAGCGCAGCCGGGTCAGCGATGGAGCTGCCCTCGCGTATGCGCAGCCAGGCGCGCCAGACCGAGGTCGGGTTCGACGGCGACTCGAGTGGGCCGGTGGCCGGCTCGCCAGCACCGGCGTTCGACGACCCGACCAGGCCGCATCCCACCAACTCGAGCGGATCGGAGTCGACACCAGGTTCAGCTGCAGCAGAAGCCACACCGGCGCCATCGGGCACAGATGAGCGCCCACCGTACGTCCCGCCGGAACTCTGGCAGCGCGAGGAGCCGCTGGAGCTCGGCCCCGAGCTCGGCGCCGGACCGTTCGGCCGACCGGAGCCCCGCGGCACCGAGGACTCCAAGTGAGCGAGGAGCGACTCTCCTACCGCTTCGGGCCGCTGGAGCGCCGCGGACTGCTCGGTCCGCTGCGCCTGGGCCAGGCCGTCGCCGTCGGCGCGGCGCTCGCGCTCGGCGTCGCGCTGCTCGACCGCATCGGTGGTGGCGGCGGCGTCGCAGCGGCAATCCTGTTGCTCGTGATCGCGGTGACGCTCGCGACGGTGCCGGTCGCGGGCCGCACTGTCGAGCAGTGGACCCCGGTCGCCGGCGCCTTCCTCGCCCGCGACGCCACCGGACGACGCCGCTTCCGCTCGAAGATCCCGACGAGCGGTTCCACAGCCGCAGACTCGCCGGCACTCGAGCTGCCCCACCCGCTGACCGACGTCAGGCTCGTGAGTGTCGAGCACAACGGTCGCGTCCTGGGGGCGCTGTCGGAGCGCCGCGGGCGGCTGCTGACGGCCGTGCTCGCCTGCCGCGCTGTCTCCTTCGCGCTGCTCGACCCTGAGGTGCAGGAGCGGCGCCTGGCGCAGTGGGGGACGGTCCTGGTCACGGCCGCCAATGCGCCGATCCGGCGGCTGCAGTGGATCGAACGCACCGCGCCGGCACAGGGTGACGAGCTTGCGCGATGGCTCCACACCGCGCGCGATCCAGCGCTGACGCCGCGGGGGACGCCGATCGTCGAGTCCTATCTCGAACTGATTGGGCAGAGCACGCAGGTCACCCACGACCACGAGATCCTGCTCGCCATCCAACTCGACGTCTCGCGGCTGCACGGTAGCTCCGAGCTGGTACCTGAACAGGTGATCGAGCAGGTCGGTCACGTCGCCCGCGGGCTCGAGGTCGCGGAGATCAAGGTGCTCGGAGCGCTGAGCGCGGGCCAGCTGGCCCGCGCCTTGAGGACGGGCTTCGACCCTTACGCAGGCGGCGAACTGGCGGCGCTCGACGCCGTATACGGAGCCCGCGACGGACTCGCGCACCACGATGCCGCCCCTACGGGCGCGGTCGAGACCTGGGAGCACTACCGCTGCGATGGCGCGTTTCATGCCACGTACTGGATCAGCGGCTGGCCGAAGGTGGGCGTGTCGCCGATGTTCATGGACGCGCTGCTCGCGGACTCCGGCACCGTGCGGACCGTGGCCGTGACGTTCGAACCGGTGTCACCGGAACGATCGGCGCGCGAGGTCGAGGCGGCGATCACGCAGGACCGCGCCGACAGCGAACTGCGGCGCCGCTTCGGACAGTCTGAGACGGCTCGCCAACGCCAGGCCCAGGAGGCGGCCGCCCGGCGCGAGGCCGAGCTCGCGGCGGGTCACGGCGAGGTGCGCCTCGCCGGCTTCGTGACGGTCAGCGGTCGCGACGAAGGCGAACTGCGACGCGCATGCGCCGAAATCCACCGGCACGCGGCACGGGCGCGGCTGGAGCTCCGGTGCATGTACGGCCAGCAGGCTGAGGCATTCAGCTTCACGCTGCCGCTCGCGAGAGGACTCCGGTGAGCGCCGCCCGCCCCGCCCATCGCGTCACGACGCGGCACGCACAGGCGATCTATCCGTTCACGGCCGGTGGCGGACTCGGAGGCCGCGGCGCGTTCATCGGGCGCGACGCCAGCGGCGGCGCGTTCTGCTTCGACCCGTGGGTGCTCTACGACGAGGGCGTCCTCGACGACCCCAATGCGATCGTGATCGGCAAGCTCGGTCAGGGCAAGAGCGCGCTGGTCAAGACGTTGCTGTGGCGCATGCTGCTGTTCGGGCGCCGGGCGTTCGTGCTCGACGTCAAGCGCGAATACGGGCCGCTCTGCCGAGCGCTCGGGGTGCGGCCGATCTCGTTGGCGCCCGGCAACGGCGTCCGGCTCAACCCGCTTTCGGCGCGGCCCGAGGAGCACGCCCAGATCGACCTGCTGCGGGCGATCGCGACGACGGCGATCGGCGAGCCGTTGCAGCTGGTTGAGGCCGCGGCACTGCGCGAGGCCTTGCGCACGGTCAGGGGTTGCGAGCCGGAGCCGACGCTGCCGCAGATTGCCGCGGTCATGTTCGACCCGCCGGCCGAGATGACGGCTCGCCTGCAGACCACCCCCGAGACGCTCGCCGCGGATTCGCGACGTGCGGCGCTCGCGGTGCAGGACCTCTGCGAGGGTCCGCTCAAGGGGATCTTCGACGGCCCGACGAGTCCCGGGCTCGATCTCCAAGCGCGGCTGCTCGTGCTCGACCTGCACGCGGTCCGCGATTCGCCGGCGGTCGGGATCCTGATGGCCTGCGCCACCGCCTGGATGAGCGCCCAGCTAGCGCGCACAGCCGAGAACCCCGGGCGCGAGCGGTTGATGAACGTGGCCGACGAGTCATGGAAGATCATCCAACACACCGGCCTCGGCGAGTGGTTCCAGTCGAACTTCAAGCTCGCACGGCAATTCGGCGTGTTGAACCTCGTCGTGCTGCACAAGCTCGGGGACCTGCAGGCAGCCGGCGATGCCGGCTCACGTGCCGCCCGCATCGCCGAGGGGCTGATCGCGGATGCCTCCACGCGAATCATCTACCACCAGGACGAGAGTCAGATACGACTCACGCGCGAGCTGCTCGGGCTATCGGTCACCGAGGCGCAACTGCTGACGCAGCTCACGCCCGGACAGGCGCTGTGGCGCGTCGGCTCGCGTTCCTTCGTGGTTCAGCACTACCGCTCGCGGCTCGAGCAGCAGCTGACCAACACGGATACGGGCATGCGGATCGATGCACGGTGAACTCGTGCCCCTGATCGCGCTGACGCTGGCGGCGGTGCTGTTCGCGTCCACGCGCGCGCGCTCAGGGCAGCGTGGTGATGACACCGGCGCGCGCTGGGCGTCGCGGCGTGAGCTGGCGGTTCTGGTCAGGCGCGTCGGCAGCGCCGGCCGGCCAGCGGGCCGGCTGGCCTTGGGATACCACGGTGGACGCCTGCTGCGCGCCGAGCACAGGCACGCGCTGGTCGCGTTCGGGCCGCCACAGTCGGGGAAGTCAGCGGGCCTGGCGATCCCGGCGCTGCTCGAATGGCAGGGGCCGGCGGTCGCCTCATCGATCAAGACCGACCTGCTCTCAGCGACCTTGGCGCGCCGTCGCCAGCTCGGGGCGGTGTTCGTGTTCGACCCCTTTGAGCTCTCGGGCGTCGCGGGCCACACCTGGTCGCCGCTGCGCGGAGCCGCGACCTGGGATGGAGCGCTCGAGGTCGCCTGGCGGCTGGCGTCGGCCGGTGAGCTGGATCAGCGCGGTGTCGAGGGTGGGGACTTCTGGGCGATCGCCGCCGAGCAGCGGCTGGCACCGCTGCTGTACGCGGCGGCACAGACAGGCGGCAGCATCGAGCAGGTCGTGGCGTGGACGTACGGGCAGGGCACGCGTGCACTCGACGCCGCGCTGGACGGTTTGCTCGCGCGCGCCCCGACCGAACAGGACCAGCTCGATGCGCGCGCCGCGTACGAGGCCGTGCGCGCGTTCGAGGCGCAGGCCGACCGGACCCGCAGCTCGATCGAGGCGACGGCGCAGGCACTGCTGCGCGCCTACCGGTTCACGCGCGTCGCCCGATCGGCGCACGGCTGCGAGATCACGGCCGAGCGCTTGCTCGCCGCCAACTCGACGCTCTACCTGATCGGTGACGCCAAGGCATCGAAGCTGTTGCGCCCGATCTTCCTGGCGCTGCTGTCCGAGGTCATCGACACGGCCTATGCGCTCGCGAACAGCCATGGCGGGCGACTCGAGCAGCCTCTGCTCGTCTGCCTCGACGAGGCCGGCAATGTCGCGCCGCTCCCGAACCTGGCCGAGATCGCCTCGACAGCCCCGAGCCACAACATCCAGCTGATCTCGATCTTCCACGATCTCGCGCAGGCCCGCAGCCGTTACCGGCAACAGGCCGAGACCGTCGTCAACAGCCACCGCGCGCGCATGCTATTGCCCGGTGTCGCCGACCTCGAGACCCTGCGCTACTTCTCCGGGCTGGTCGGTGAGCAGGAGCAGCGCGAGCTGACGCGGACGAGCGGCCGCGGCGGAACGACGCGCTCATACGGGCGCCGGCGTACGCCGCTGATCTCCCCAGAGGCGCTCCGGCAACTGCCCGAGGGGCACGCGCTGCTGCTGTACGGGCGCCTCGCGCCGGTGCGCGTGCGGTTGCGAACCTGGTTCGCCAACCGGCGGCTACGACGGCTGGCCGCCGCGGCATGAGACCACCGCCCGACGCAGCATGAGACCGCCCGTCGAAGATTCACAACTCTGCCGCGAGTGGTTCGAGGACCTGTGGCTTGACGTCTGCCGGTTGCGGGAGCGCTACACGCTGCCGGTGCGCGGCCGGTGGTGGGAGAACCCGATCCAGGTCGAGGCGCTGGCGGCGCTCGCCGCCTGGGTGGAGCGCTACGACAGCGGCGAGTGGGACGATCCGCCGGGCAAGCTGGCGCTGCTTTACGACCTGGAAAGGGTGGCTGCAATGCTGCGCGATGGCAACGACCCGTTCTACCCCGGCCGTGACCGGCCGGAGTTCGACCGCTTCCTCGCCGCGATCCACGCCGGCACCCAAACCGACTCAGGCGACGCAGGCTCAACCTCGTAAGGAGCAGGAAATGGCGCTTTCAAGACATCGGGCCCATGGCAGGCACCGGCCGCAGACGGCCGCTGCGGTTCATCACGGCGACGAGGGGGCACAACTACCGCTGGGATGCCTGCTTGATCACGGGCTGGGCGAGCAGATGACTTACGAGATGCTCACCAACGAGCTGCTGCTCGACGGTCAGGCGCGGCTGAACCTGGCGACCTTCGTAACCACCTGGATGCCATCGATGGCGGCGCGGATGATGGACGACACCGCCGACAAGAACATGATCGACAAGGACGAGTACCCGCAGACGGCGGAGCTCGAAGCGCGCTGCGTCAACATCATCGCCGAGCTCTGGCATGCCGATGAATGCGAGCACGCGACCGGCTGCTCGACCACCGGCTCGAGCGAGGCGGCGATGCTGGCCGGTCTCGCGCTGAAGTGGCGCTGGCGTGAGCGCGTACGAGCAGCCGGCAAGCCGGTCGATCGCCCCAACCTCGTGACGGGCACCAACGTCCAGGTTTGCTGGGAGAAGTTCATGCGCTACTGGGACGTTGAGCCGCGCCTGGTGCCGATGGAAGGCGACCGCTTTCACCTCAGCGCCGACGAGGCAGTGGCCCGCTGTGACGAGAACACGATCGGAGTCGTTGGCGTGCTCGGCTCGACCTTCGACGGCAGCTACGAGCCGATCAAGGAGATCGCCGGCGCACTCGACGACCTGCAGGCGCGCACCGGGCTCGACGTGCCGCTGCACGTCGACGCCGCCTCGGGCGGGTTCGTCGCACCGTTCCTACAACCCGATCTCGAGTGGGACTTCCGGATCCGCCGCGTGCAGTCGATCAACGCCTCGGGCCACAAGTACGGGCTCGTGTACCCCGGCGTCGGCTGGGCGATCTGGCGCGACCAGGAGGCGCTGCCCAAGGACCTGATCTTCAATGTCAACTACCTCGGCGGGAACATGCCGACGTTCGCGCTCAACTTCTCGCGACCGGGCAGCGAGGTGATCGCCCAGTACTTCATGTTCACCAGCCTCGGCCACCAGGGCTACCGGCGGGTGTTGCAGAACGCGCAGGACGTCGCGCTGCGGCTCTCATCAGGGATCGCTGAGCTCGGCCCCTACCGCCTGTTGACCAAGGGCGACGAGCTGCCCGTGTTCGCGTTCACGCTCAACGACGACGTCACCAACTACTCGGTTTACGACGTCTCCGCCCACATGCGCCAGCGCGGCTGGCTCATCCCCGCATACACGTTCCCGGAGAACCGCGAGGACCTGAACGTGCTGCGCATCGTCGTGCGCGCCGGCATGACGCTCGACATGGCTGACCTGCTGCTCGAGCACATCAAAGAGGAGACCGACGCGCTCGAGTCGCTCGACGGGCCGCTGCCGCACACCACGCGAGGCCCGCTGAAGGCCTTCGCACACTGAAGTGTCGTGACACTGAGTCGTCAGGCGCCGCGAGCCGTGTCAGAGCGGATCGCGACGCCGATCGCGGCGCCGGCGGCCTCGATCGCGGCGAGCGTTGACGCCTCGAGCACGAACTGCAGGTCGAGGATGCGCAGCTCGAACAGGTCGAGTCGATTGGAGCCGACGACGGCATGACAGGGCACGCCCGACTGGCGGGCGCTGGTCGCCACCTCGGACAGGAGGGTGCCCGTGAGGCCGTGGCGGTCCAGGCAACCCATGCCGGTGATCACCGCGCGGGCGGCGCGGATCTCGGGCACTGGCGGGGCCTGCCCGCCTCCGTCGACGTCCGGTGACACCCGGGCCGGCTGCCCGCTGGCAGCCAGCCCGCGCCACAGCGCCTCCGCGACCGACCGAGCCGTGAACGCCCTGCTGAAGTCCTCAGGCGCGATCAGCACCTCGGTTGGGACGCCAATTGCGACGTGACTTGCCATGGGCGGCATCCTGTCAGGCACAGATGGCCGAGCACACGACGATCGAAGTCGCAGGTCACGAGCTCCGCGTCTCGAACCCGGGGAAGGTCTTCTTCCCGGAGCTCGGGGTAACCAAGCTCGACCTCGTGAACTACTACCTCGAAGTGGCCGACGCCGCGCTGAACCATCTGCGCAACCGGCCCACCGTGCTGAAGCGGTTCGTCAACGGCGCCGACAAGGAGCCGTTCTTCCAGAAGCGTGTGCCGGAAACGGCGCCGGAATGGATCGAGACGGCGACGATCTCCTTCCCGAGCGGCCGCACGGCGCGCGAGCTCCTGCCCAACGATGCCGCACACCTGATCTGGGGCGTGAACCTCGGTGTGATCGACTGGAACCCATGGCCCGTACGCGCGCCCGATCTCGACCACCCGGACGAGCTGCGGGTCGACCTCGACCCGACACCGGAGGCGAGCTTCGCCGACGTCCGCCGCGTCGCGCTCTGCGCGGGTGAGGTGCTGCGGGAGCGCGGCCTCACCGGCTTTCCGAAGACCAGCGGCTCGCGTGGGATCCATATCAACGTCCGCATCGAGCCGGAGCACGACTTCACGGTCGTACGCAGGGCAGCGCTGGCTCTGGCCCGCGAGGTCGAGCGCCGCATGCCCGAGGACGCCACCAGCAAGTGGTGGAAGGAGGAGCGGCACGGGGTCTTCATCGACTACAACCAGAACGCGCGCGACCGCACCGTGGCCTCGGCCTACAGTGTGCGGCCGACACCCGATGCGCGTGTGTCGACCCCGCTCGACTGGGACGAGGTCGCGGACGTCGAGCCCGAGGAGCTGCGGATCGACACCGTCCCCGCGCGACTGCGGGCGAAGGGCGATCCCAGCGCGGCGATCGACGCCCATGCGGGCTCGCTGGCGGGTCTGCTCGAGCTCGTCGAGCGCGACGAACAGGCAGGGCTGGGCGACGGCGCATGGCCACCGCAGTTCCCCAAGCAGCCCGGCGAGCCCAAGCGGGTGCAGCCGAGCAGAGCAAAGCCCGACTAAGCCTGCATCTGGTCGAGCGTGCAGTCGCGCGGGGGCTTGTCGTCTCGCCAGCGCAGTAGCTTGGTGCCGTGGCGGATGCGGCCGCCGCTCGATTGGTCGAAGCTGACCTCGACGACCAGCTCGGGCCGTAGCTCGATCCATTCGAGCTCCTTCTCGCTCTTCCAGCGGCTCGCGTCGCCGTGGCCGCGGGCCCCGGTCTCGTACGGGACCAGACGCTCCCGCAGAGCCCGCTTCTCCGCCGGCTTGATGCCGGAGCAGTGGCCGACGACCCGCAGCTCGCCGCCCTGATCGTAGAGGCCAAGGATCAGCGAGCCGACGGTGCCGGCCTCCTTGCCAGGGCGGTAGCCGGCGACGACCGCGTCGAGCGTGCGTGTGCGCTTGACCTTGACCATGGTGGTGCGCTTACCGGGGGCGTAGGCGGCGGTCAGATCCTTAGCGACGACACCCTCCGCCAGGCGCAGCCACGACTCCGCGTCGGCCGCAGTGTGCGCGACCGGAGCGAGCGCAATCCCCGGTAACTCGAGCAGCTCGAGCCGGCGGCGGCGCTCGGCGAACGGGAGCCCGAGCAGCACATCGTCGTCGAGGGCGAGCAGGTCGAAGGCGATATATCGCGCCGGCGTCTGCTGCGCGAGCAGCTCTATACGCGACGCGGCAGGGTGGATTCGCTGGGAGAGCGCGTCGAAGTCCTCGGGCTCGCCAGAGCCCGGATCGGCGTCGATCACGATCTCACCGTCGAGCACGTACCGGCCGACGGGGAAGCGAAGCTCGGGGAAGTAGCGCTGGAGTGGCTTGGTCCCGCGCGACTGCAGCAGCAGCTGCTCGCCGTCGACGAAGGCGAGCGCACGGAAGCCGTCGTACTTGGGCTCGTAGGCCCACTCTTCACCGACTGGCAGCTCCGGTTTGCCGCGGGCCAGCTGCGGTTCGATCGGCGGTTGCAGGGGCAACATCGGCGTTGATCCTAATAGGGACTACGATCAGCAGCCCATGGCATCCCAGGCATCAGCGTCGGTCCCGCCCGCGCCGCCGCACGCGACCGACGCCGAGGAGGAGTATCTCCAGACGCTCTTCTGGCTGTTCGAAGCGGGACTGCCGATGACGGCGGCGAACCTCTCCCGGGCGATGCGCCTGTCGGCGCCGACGGTGTCGGAGATGGTCGGCAGACTCGAGCGCGACGGCTACATCAACCGCGATTCCGACCGCTCGATCAGCTTCACCGAGTCTGGTCGCGCCGACGCCGAGCGGATCGTCAGTCGTCACCGCATGATCGAGCGCTTCCTGACAGATGAGGTCGGCGTGCCGTGGGACGAGGTGCATGAGGAGGCCGAGCACCTCGAGCACGCGATGACACCCCGCTTCGAGGCGTACGTCCGCAGCAGCGTCGGCGATGCGCTCACCTGTCCGCACGGTCATCCGATCCGTGTCGGGGAGCGCGTCGACGGCGTGCCGCTCGCCGACTGCGCGATCGGCGCCCAGGTCACGGTCCTGCGGCTCGAGAACGAGGCCGAGGACATCCTCCACTACCTCAAGCGCAGCGGGATCGCGCCCGGCCTCAGCGGCGAGATCACCGCCAAGGACGACACGGAGATCACCGTCACGGGCCCCGGCGGTCCCGCGACCGTGACGATCAGCGTGGCCGAGACGGTCTCGGTCACGGCCGACCCGTCACCGCCGCAGCGAATCGCCCTGCCGGAGCAGCTGGTGCTCGGCCAGGGTCGCTACGGCCGCTAGCGACTGACGACCTACTCCTCCTCAGCGCCGCTCCAGCTCCGGACAGCGGCGGACCTGTCGCTGGCGAGCCGCATGGAGTTGATCTGCTCGCCAATCACGCCCGTGATCGTTATCTGTACGCCCACGATCACAAGCACTCCCGCTAGGAACAGCAGGGGGTGACCGCCGATCGCGTGGTGCCCGACAAACTTGTAGATCGCCAGGTACACGCCGAGCAGGCCACCCGCCAGGGCAAGCAGCAGTCCCGTGTAACCGAAGAAGTGGAGCGGGCTCTCGCGGAAGCGAGTCACGAACAGGACGGTCACGAAATCGAACCCGCCGCGGACGAAACGGGACGCGCCGATCTTCGATCGACCGTAACGTCTGGCGCGATGTTGCACGCGTACCTCGGTCGCGCGGAAGCCGGTCGACTCCAGCAGCGGGACGACGAAGCGAAAGAGGCCGCCATACAGGTTGAGAGACCTGATCGCCTCTGCCCGGAATGCCTTCAACCCGCACCCATGATCGTGCAGCTTCGCGATCGTCATGCGGTTCACCATCGAGTTGAAGAACTTCGAGCTCTGACGCTTTACGAACGGGTCTTGGCGATCCTGCTTCCAGCCGGAGACGACGTCGTACCCGGCGTCGATCTGTTCCAACAGCTTCGGTATCTCCGCTGGAACGTCCTGTAGATCCGCGTCGATGGTGACGATCACGTCGCCTCTGGCGACGTTCACTCCGGCCATGATCGCGGGGGTACGGCCGAAGTTCCGCCGCAGCTCCAGGACGCGTACACATGTCGTCGAGTCAGCCGCCCACGGAGCGAGTACCTGCTGGGTATCGTCGGTGCTGCCGTCGTCGACGACGATGACCTCGAAGTCCTCGAACGTTGGTGCGAGTGCCTCTCTGATCTCGTCAAGCAGCTGCGGGAGGCTCTCGCCCTCGTTGTACGACGGCACGATCACGGAAATCATCGCAAGGCCAGGCTTTCCCGGCTGTTGGTCGCGATCCACTCGAACTCACGCTCAAGGCCGGCTCGAAGCCCTACGCAGGGCGCAAACCCGAGCACAGACCTGGCACGGCTCGTGTCGGCGGCGGTGTCGCGAACGTCGCCCCACTCGCTGGGCTGATAGGAGATCCGAAGGTTTCCCCCGGATAGTTCTTGGACCACCTCGATCGCTTCCCGAAGCGACGCGGGAGACCCACCGCCCAGATTGAACAGGCGCTCAGCCGCCAGCGGCGCGGACGCGGCGGCCCGCGTCGCCGCCACGATGTCACTGACGTACGAGAAGTCGCGCGTCTGGGCCCCATCTCCGAAGACCGTGAATTCAGTTCCTCTGAGCGCCGCGGAGCAGAGTCTGTTGAACGCCATGTCCGGCCGCTGCCGCGGACCGTAGACGGTGAAATACCGGAGGCCGACGACGTCCAAGCCAAAGGTGTCGTGGTAGACCCGGCAGAGAGACTCCATGGCCGCCTTGGTCTGGCCATACGGCGAGCGCGGGCGCAGCACGGCGTCCTCGGGCGTAGGTCTGATATCGGCGTCGCCGTAGACCGAGGAGGAAGACGCGTAGACGAACCGCGCACCGGGCGCCCGTGTACGAACCGCCTCGAGCAGTTGCTGCGTGGCCACAAGGTTGTTGCGGACATATTGCTCGTAGCGGTCGCCCCAGCTGCTCCGCACGCCGGGCTCCGCGGCCAGGTGATAAACGACATCCGAATCCTGGACCAGGGCTCCGAGGTCGGTCGTCGACAGGTCGCCCCGCACAAAGCCGAAGGAATCCCAGTCGGTCAGCGCGCGGGCGTTGCGGACCTTCTGCGCGCGACCGTAGTTGTCCGTGAAGCAGTCGATCCCCGAAACTGCGACCCCGTCAGCCAGCAGCGCCTCAGCCAGGTGTGAGCCGATGAACCCCGCGACGCCTGTGATCAGCGCACGGTGCGTATGACCGAGCGGCTGCCCCATGGCATCGAGTGAACCACACTCCACTACGAAGCCGGACCTGGTCATGCGGCGCGCGACCACTCGCGCCCGCAATGACCATTGGTCGCCCGCAGGATCAGGCGACGTCGGCGGTCGCCGAGGTGACCGCGCGGTAGGCGTCGGCCAGGCGCGACACGCCCTCCTCGATCTCCGCGGGGGTCACACCAGAGTAGGCGAGACGGAGCGAGGACTCGTAACCCTCGAGCACGAAGTCGCTGCCCTTGACGAACTGGACCCCGCGCTCGGCGGCGGCGGTGAACAGCGCGCCAACATCCGTGCCTCGCGGCAGCTCGACCCACATGAAGTAGCCGCCCTCCGGCGCGAGGAACCGAGCCTCGGGCAGCTCACGCCGCAGCGCCGCTGAAAGCGCATCGACGCGCTCGTGCAGAGCGGCCTTGACCGTCTCGATCGACCTGTCGAGCGCTCCCGAGCGGGCGAACTGATTCACGATTCCCTGAGCGACCATATTCGGCGAGATATAGGCGCTGGTCGCGAGCTTCTCGATCCGGGCGATCACGGGGCGAGGTCCAACCAGATAGCCGACCCGTATGCCGGGCGCGACGGTTTTGGAGAACGACGACGCGTAGACGACGTTCTCCGGATCGATCGAGACCATCGTCGGGAGCCGCTCACCGCTGAATCGCAACTCCACGTAGGGGTCGTCCTCAAACACGACGAAGCCGTGCTCGCGGCTGAGCTCGAGCAGGCGCTCGCGCTTGGCGAGTGAGAGCGTGTGCCCAGCGGGATTCTGGAAGTTGGGGATGATGTGGGCGAGCTTCGGCCGCGCCCCTGCGAGCAGCACACGCTCGAGCGCCGCCACGTCAATGCCGTCAGACTCGAGCTCGATCATCCGTATGTCGGCGCCGCGGTTACGCAGTGACAGCAGGGTGCGGTCGTACGTCGGCTGCTCGACGATCACGGTGTCACCCTCGCTGAGGAGTGAGTCGAACAGGAACGCGTCGGCCTGCATGGAGCCGTTTGTGACGATCACGTTCTCCGGCGCGACCCCGTGCTTGTCGGCAATCCACTCGCGCAGCGGTAGGTAGCCGACTGAGGTGCCATAGGCGGTGAGGCCGCCGGGGTCGGCCGTGAAGGCAGCGTGCGCGGCTGCTTTCAGTCCCTCGACGTCGACGATGTCGAGCGACGGTGCCCCGCGCGCGAACGAGATCGCCTTGGCGGAGGTCGTGGCGCTGGCCGGGGTCATGGCCTCAGCTTAGCCATCGCGATCTCGGCCACCTGTGTGGGTGTGCGGCCGACCTCGACACCCTTCGCCTCCAGCGCGGCAGCCTTCGCCGCGGCCCCGCCGGAGGAGCCGGAAACGATCGCGCCGGCATGCCCCATCTGCTTGCCGGGGGGTGCGGTGAAGCCGGCGATGTAACCGACGACAGGCTTGGTGACATGCTCGCCGATGAAGTCGGCCGCGCGCTCCTCGGCGTCGCCGCCGATCTCACCGCACATCACGATCAGCTCGGTCTGCGGGTCGTCCTGGAACAGCCCGAGCACGTCGATGAAGTCGGTGCCCGGCACGGGGTCGCCGCCGATCCCGACGATCGTCGAGTTGCCGAACCCCTGCTGCGCGAGCTCGTTGCCCACCTGGTAGGTGAGCGTGCCCGAGCGTGAGACCACGCCGACGTTGCCCTCCTTGAAGAACGCTGCGGGAATGATGCCGACGTTCGCCTTGCCGGGCGAGAGGATGCCCGGGCAGTTCGGCCCGATCAGGCGGGAGCGCCCATTCTTCTTGATTATCTGGAACGCGCGCAGCTCGTCATGGGCGGGGATTCCCTCGGTGATCGCGATGATCAGCTCGATCCCGGCGTCCTCCGCCTCGAGGATCGAGTCGGCGGCGAACCGCGGCGGCACGAAGATCATCGCCGTGTTAGCGCCCTGCTTGTCGACAGCCTCGTGGATCGTGTTGAAGACCGGGATGCCGTTGACGTTCTGACCGCCTTTGCCGGGGGTGACGCCGGCGACGACGCTGGTGCCGTAGTCACGGTTGCGCAGCGTGTGGAAAGTGCCCTCTGAGCCGGTGATGCCGGTCGTGACCAGGCGCGTGTGCTCGTCGACGAGGATGCTCATCGCGGGGACGTCGGTTGGGCTGCGGCTGCGAGTTCGACGACCTTCTGGGCGGCGCCGTCCATCGTCGCCTCCGCATACACACCGGGCAGGTTGGCCTCAGCCAGCAGCGCACGACCCTCCTTGTCATTGGTGCCGTCGAGCCGTACCACAAACGGGACCTGTGGCTTGATCAGGTCGAACGCCTCGATCAAGCCGCGGGCGACCTCGTCACAGCGGGTGATACCGCCGAAGATGTTGAACAGCACGGCCGTCACCTTCGGATCCGAGAGGATCACCTCGACGGCGCTGACGATCGCGTCCGACTTGGAACCGCCGCCCGCGTCGAGGAAGTTCGCGGGCTCCCCGCCGGCGCCCTTGACGACATCGAGCGTCGACATCACGAGCCCGGCGCCGTTGCCGAGGACGCCGATGTTGCCGTCGAGCTTGACGTAGGTGAGGCCGCGCTCGTGCGCCATCCGCTCCTGCGGATCCTCGGCGGAGAGGTCGCGCAGCTCCGCGTTGTCGGGGTGGCGGAACAATGAGTTGTTGTCGAGCGTGACCTTCGCGTCGAGCGCCTTGACCTGGCGCTCAGGCGTGACGATCAGCGGGTTGACCTCGACCAGCGTCGCCTCCTCGGCGACGAACGCGTTGTACAGCTTCGTGAGCAGCGCACCGATCGGACGCACGACATCGGCGTCGACCCCGGCCTCGTAGGCGAGCCGGCGCCCATGAAAGTCCTGAAAGCCGAGCAGCGGGTCGACGTGCAGACGCGCAAGCGCATCGGGGTCCTCCGCCGCCACGGCCTCAATGTCCATGCCGCCCCTGGTCGAGAGCAGCACCAGCGGCGCCTTGGCGCTGCGGTCGAAGACGACCGACGCGTAGTACTCCGACGCGATCTCCGAGGCGCCCTCGATCCAGAGCTCATAGACCGTCAGCCCGCGGATGTCCATGCCGAGGATCGCGTCCGCATACTGGCGCGCCTCGTCCCTGTCGTTGGCGATCTTGATGCCGCCAAGCTTGCCGCGACCACCGATCTGTACCTGCGCCTTGACCGCGCACGGATAGCCGATTTCCTCCGCGGCCGCCACCGCCTCCTCCACTGTGCGCGCGGGCAAGCCCTGAGGCACCGGGACGCCATGACGGGCGAACAAAAGCTTTCCCTGATATTCGAGCAGGTCCATACCCCGCAATCTACGGGAAAGCCGTGAGCACAGCCGCCACGCCTCAAAAATGGCATCATGGCCGCTCCATGGCCATTCCCAAGCAGATCAATTTCGTCACCTTCGACGTTTACGGGACCCTGATCGACTGGGAGGCCGGCGCAGTCGACGCATTCACCCGCGAGGCTGAACGCGACGGCTTCACGCTCGATCCGGCCGAGATCATCCCGCTCTTCCACTCGGTCCAGCAGCAGATCCAGGCGGGCTCGTACGAGCTCTATGCCGAGGTGCTGCGCCGCACGGCCGTCCAGATCGCAAAGGATGTCGGCTGGCCCCTGGAGCCGTCGCGCTCGGGCTTCCTGCCCGATTCGGTGCAGCGCTGGCCGGCGTTCAAGGAGACCAACCCGGTGCTCCAGAAGCTCGCCAAGAAGCACAGTCTCGGGCTGATCTCCAACATCGACGACAAGCTCCTGGGGCTGACGCGGCGACACATCCCGCTGGACTTCGACCTGGTCGTCACCGCCCAGCAGGTCCGCTCCTACAAACCGGATCCCGCGCACTTCACCGAGTGCGAGCGCCGGATCGGCGGCAAGAAGGGCTGGGTTCATGTCGCCGCGAGCTACTACCACGACATCGAGCCGTGCATCAAGAAGCGGATCCCGGTGATCTGGGTCAACCGCCACGGCGAAGTACTCGAGGCCAGTCAGAAGAAGCCCGACGCGGAAGTCAAGTCGCTGCGTGAAGCGGCGAAGCTGATCGACGTCTCCTGACCCGCCCCGCATCCGCAGGCTGACCCAGCTCTACGCCGGACTGGTGCTGTACGGCGTCAGCGACGCGATGATGCTGCTCGGCGGGCTCGGCGTCGACCCTTGGGACGTGTTTCACCAGGGGCTCTCGCGCCGCATCGGGCTGGGCGTCGGGACCTGGGCGCTGATCGTCGGGGCCGCCGTGCTAATGCTGTGGCTGCCGCTGCGCCAGCGTCCCGGCCTCGGCACGGTCAGCAATGCGCTGGTCATCGGCCCCGTGATCGATCTGATGCTCGTGGTCTTCCCCGCCCCAGACGGGCTACTGCTGCGGTACATGCTCATGGTCGGCGGGGTTTTCCTCAACGGGGTCGCGACCGGCGCCTACATCGGCGCCGGACTGGGACCGGGGCCGCGTGACGGCCTGATGATCGGTTGGGCCGCCCGCGGTCATTCGATCCGGGTCGTTCGCACATGCATAGAGCTGACGGTGCTCGCCTGCGGATGGGCGCTCGGCGGCACCGTCGGCATCGGGACGGTCCTGTATGCCATCTCGATCGGGCCGGTGGCGCACGTCCTCGTCCCGCGCTTCACGATCGCGGGGCGCGACCACGCGGCCGCGTCCGAAGCGGTCGCCGCGCCGACAGATCTAGAGCCTTGATGGCACTAAAGCGACGCGAGGTTGCGCTCGTGAACGCGCTTCTGGGTGGCGGAGCGCCGCCCATCCGGAAGCATCACGTCCGCTCCTGCCGTGAGGCCGTTCAGATACGCGAGGTCCTCGGCGAGGATCTCGAGGGCGCGCTCGTTCGTGAGCGGAGCTCCGTGTCCGGGGACCACGGTCGCTGAGCGGTTCACAAGCGGCGAGAGACGGAAGAGCGTCTCCCGGTACGCCTCGAATGAGCCGCCGCTCTCCTGCGAGATCATCGGGATCTCCACCGGCGAGAGATAGTCGCCGCAGATCAGTGTCTCCGCCCACGGAACCCAGAAGGCGACGCCGTCGCCGGTGTGGCCCGCGACGGGGTGGACCTCGAGCTCGTTCACGGTCTTCGATCCAATCGAGATCCGCCCGGGCGTCGGGAGCGCCTGGATCTCCCCGAGGCCAAGCCGCCGACGCCCCTCGACATACCAGTCGGCGTCGAACTCCCGCAGCCGCCGCTGCGGCTCACCGAGCTCAGTGCTCAACCGCTTCGCGGTGCTCTCCCCAACTCCAAGCGAACGCTCGGGGAAGGCGAGTTTGCCGAGTAGGTGGTCCCAGTCACCGTGCGTAGCGAGCAGGCCGCTGACCGGGAAGCCCGCCTGCTCGAACAGCGCCGGGAGCGCGTCGAGCTCGTCCGGCAAGATCGGCGAGTCGATCACGAAGCCTTCGTCACCCGAACGCACGGCCGTGCACGTCGTCTGCCAGACGCCGGAGACGACGACGATCACGTCTTCATGAACGGCGAGCGCGCGCAATCACTCAGAGGAGATCACGGCGAGCGCGTCACCGGTGGACACAGCGGCACCCACGGCGACCGACAGTTGCACGATCACGCCTGACTTGTGGGCGGTGATCTCGTTCTCCATCTTCATTGCCTCGATCACGCAGATCAGCGCGCCCTCCTGCACCGTCTGGCCCTGTTCGACCGCGACCTTGAAGACGGTGCCCTGCAGTGGTGAGGTCAGTGTGTCGCCGCTGTGCCCATTGGCACCGGGGGCCGCTCGGGCGGAGCGCCTGGGCGCCTGCCGAGGGGCGGCGCCGTCGGTGCCAGCACCTGTAGCCGCGCCACCGGACTGAGCCCCGCCCGCCCCGGTGGCGGCGGGACCTGAGACCTTGACCTCGAAGCGCTTGCCGGAAACCTCCACCGTGTACTCATGCTCGAGCTTCGGCGCCTCGCCCTCGGCCGGCTTCTCCGCTTTTCCGAACGCGAGCGTCTTGAGCCACGCACGATCCTCGATCAGGTCACGGCACGTCTCGGCACGGGCCCACTGCTCGGTCTGAAGGATCGCGGTATGGAACGGCAAGAGCGTCTTGAGCTCGCCGATCTCATACTCTGAAAGCGCCCGCACCATCCGGCGCGTCGCGGCCTCACGATCGGTGTCCCAGACGATCAGCTTCGCGATCATCGGGTCATACATCGGGCTGACGTTAGAACCGGGGCCGACCCCGGAGTCGACGCGCACACCTGGCCCGGCCGGCTCGCGGTAGGCGCCGATCCGGCCCGGCGCGGGCGCGAAGTTCTTCGAGGCGTCCTCGGCGTTGATGCGGCACTCGATCGCATGACCGCGCAACACCACATCCTCCTGAAAGATCGACAACGGCTCCCCTGCCGCCACCCGGATGCCCTCCTTGACGATGTCGACCCCGGTCACCATCTCCGTCACGCAGTGCTCGACCTGCACGCGGGTGTTCATCTCCAAGAAGAAGTACTCGCCGTCCTGCAGAAGCCCCTCGATCGTCCCCGCCCCCGAATAGTTGACCGCCAGCGCGGCGTCTTTGCCGATCCGGCCGATCCGCTCCCGTAGCTCCGGGGAGACCGCCGGGGCCGGGGCCTCCTCGATCAGCTTCTGATGCCGGCGCTGCAAAGAGCAGTCCCGCTCCCCCAGATGGATCACGTGACCGTGCTTATCGGCCAGGATCTGCACCTCCACATGCCGCGGGTCCGGGAGATAACGCTCCAGATACACCGTCGGATCGGAGAAGAACTTCTCACCCTCTCGCGCCGCACCCTCAAACGCATCCTCGAGCTCCGCCTCGCTCAACGCGACCCGGAAGCCCTTACCGCCGCCGCCACCGGCAGCCTTGACCGCCACTGGGTAGCCGATCTGCTCATCGATGATCGCCCGCGCGTCCTCCACGGTCGCGACCGGCGAGGTCGTGCCCGGCACGATCGGCACCCCCGCCCCGGCCATCAACTCACGCGCACGCGTCTTCGAACCCATCGCCTCGATCGCCGATGCGGAAGGGCCGATGAACGTGATCCCGCGCTCCTCCAGCATCGCCGCGAACCCGGCGTTCTCCGCGAGGAACCCATAACCCGGATGCACCGCCTCCGCACCGGAGCGCTCAACAGCATCCAGCAGCCTCTCCACATTCAGGTAACTCTTCGCCGCAGGACCCGGCCCCAACAGGAACGCCTCATCGGCCCGCCTGACATGCGCCGCGTCACGATCGAGCTCCGAATAGACCGCGACCGTCGAGACCCCCAGCTCCTCGCACGCGCGGATGATGCGCACCGCGATCTCGCCACGGTTCGCGATCAGGATCTTCGTGAACATGCGGCGGGGGACTTTAGAACGTTCGTGCTGCGATATGCCGACGACTCCCCCCGCGCCCGTCCTAATATTCCCCGCGTGACCACGCTTCCGGAGGCGCATCCGGGCCAATCGCGCCGCTGGAACATGGAGGCGATCAAGGCCAGCCTGACCAGCGCGTCAAGGGTCCGCTACACGCTCTATCTCTACCTGGCGTCGCGCTTGCTGTTCCTGGCGATCGCGGCGATCGCGATCGCAGTGGTCCGGATCGGGGCGCCTCACACGGGGCTCGGCAGCGGCGCCGGGACGCTCGTGACGCATCCGTCGCTCGGCAGCGAGATGTCCAATTGGGACGGCTACTGGTACCTGCAGACCGCGGCCCACTGGTATGGCCACAGGATCTGGCCACACGCCGGACAGTACGAGACGCTCGGCTTCATGCCGCTGTATCCGATGCTGATATGGCTCGTCGCCCATGTCACCCAGATCGGCAACCTCGGCGCCGGTATCGCGATCTCGCTGATCAGCGGCTGCGTCGCGACCGTCCTGATCGGCCAGCTCGCCGAGGAATGGTGGGGTGAAGCCCGCGCCCGCCGGGCGATCCTGTTCTGGTGCTTCTTCCCCGGCACCGTCGTGTTCTCGATGGTCTACACCGAGGGTTTGCAGCTCTCACTCGTCGCCGGCGCGATGATCCTGCTGCGGCGCAAGCGCTGGTTGGGCGCGGGCCTGCTGTGCGCATTCACGACCGCCCTCGCCCCGGTCTCGCTGGCCGCGGTCCCGATGTGCGCCGTCGCCGCATGGCAGGAGATCCGCGCGCGCGGCTGGGACGACCGGGAGGCGCGCAGGGCCCTGATCGCACCGATCCTCGCGCCGATCGGTGCGATCGGCTTCGGTATCTTCCTGTGGTTCTGGACCGGGACGCCCTTTGCCGATTACAGGGCGCAACACAACGCGTGGTCGGAGTCGACCACCCCGCTCGCGATCCCGCGCGTGTTCGGCTCGCTGATCCACCAGATGTTCATTTCCGGCGTCGGCAGTCACGGCCCGGGCGGAATCGACCTCAACGGCATCCTCGGACTGCTCGGCACCGCGTTCCTGTTCTTCGGGCTGAAGCTGCTCTGGGAGCACCGGCGGCGTATGCCACTGACTGCCTGGGTGTGGACGATCTGCGTCTCCGTGCTGGCACTGACCTCAGCCAAGACACCGCCGAACCCACGGCTGCTGATCCTGGCCTTCCCGGTCGTGATGGCGGTCGGGGCGGTGCTGACCGAGCGCGGTTACAGGCGAGCGCTCACATACGGCTTGGTCGCAACGCTCGTGATGACGCCGCTGACCTACGTCGGCATGTGGCTGCGCCCGTGAGCGCCGAGCTCAGCGGTAGTAAAGGCTCACGTTAATCGGCGACGCCCACCCGAACGTACGCAGGGTGCTGTTCGGGTAAAGCTGCGCAAAACCCCGTTCCAGCTGCCGGTAGCGCGTGAGGTTCGTGCGTGATCGAGCGGTCCCGTGCGCCTGCCCCTCATGGGTGCCGATCAGCCACACTCGCGGGCATTCTCTCGCGATGCGGGGTGGGCGGGCACGGATCGCATCGAGCGTGCCGTAGCCGTACACCTCGACGAACGGCCTGACGTGGGTCCAGGCGACACTCGGCAGGATCGGCCGCAGGCTCGGCGCCGGATTCCCCCGCGGCTGGCCCAGCTCCCGCAGGTAGTAGTCGAATGGCTCGCGCCCGTCCTGCGGATAGAAGGCGACGCAGGCCGGCTGAGCGGCAGGTGTGGCGGCAACCACGTAGGCGGTCACCTCGTTCCAGGGCTCGGATGAGACGCCGTAGCTGGGCAGCAGCTGCGCGAGGCGCAGCACCAGCAGCGCAGCACACAGCCACAGTCCAAGGCTCGGCGCCAACCCCGCCTGCAGCAGCATCCAGGCCAGCAACAGTGCCAGAGCCGGCATCACCAGGATCGTGATGCGCGACAGCTCGATCGGCTCGCCCGCGGCGTACAGCACGAGCGCGACCACCGACGGCACCACCGCCCAGGAAAGGACCAGCAGCAGCGGCCCGGACCGCAGTCGACGGCCCGCCGGCAGCGCGGCGCGTGCGGCCAGCACGATCGCAGCTACGACGGCCACAGCTGTCACGGCCTCCGTCACGAGCGTGGTCGAGGTGTAATGGAGGTTCGGTGGCATGCCGGCCGAAAGCAGCGTCACCCCCGCCTGCTGCGCGATCGGCCAGCTGATCGGCATCACCCAGAAGAGCTGCCCGGAGCCGCGCTGCGCAGCGAGCACGAGTAGTGGCACGCATAGCATGAGCACCAGCGCCAGGCAGCCGATCACGAGCCGTGCGCGTACCCGGAAGACGAGCAGCAGCGCCACTTGCGCCGGGATCAGCAGCGCCACGTCGTAGCCGACGTACAGCGCCGCCAGCGTGGTCAGCACGTATGCGGAGATCGCACTCCTGGACGGCCGGTCATGTGCGGGCGTCTGCAGGATTGCCGCGAGCGCCAGGAACGAGCCCACGCTCAACGTCACGAGCAGCGCATAACCGCGGGCGTCCTGGCCCCAGAACACGAGCGGCAGGCTGATCACGGTGAGCAGGCCCGCCGCATACGCCAGGCGCCTGTCGGCGAAAAGACGCAAGGCGATCGCCGCCACCAAACCTCCCGTCACCGCGTTCGCCACCACCGACGGCAGCCGTAGCACCCACGCCGCGTGCCCGAACCAGGCGATCACGACATGCATCAGCAGGTAGTAGGCGATCATGTTGCCGCCGTCGTGCTCGACCGCGTGCCGCAGCGCGGAACCGTGCTGAGAGGCAATCGCGAAGGTCGAGCCCTCGTCGAGCCAGAGGCTGCGGGTGTCGAGCCCGATCGCCGTCACGGCAGCGCCAGCGGCCACCGCGATCGCGATCGGGAGCAGGTCGGTCAGCCGCTTCACCGGCGTGAAGCTAGCGGGAGATGCGGATCAGCGGGAGAAGCGAATCAGCGGCCTGAGCGGATCATCCCGGCGCCGACCGTGTCGTTGGTCGACTCGTCGATCAGGATGAAGCTGCCGGTCGTGCGATTCCGCGAGTACGGATCGACGACCAGCGGCGTACTGCTGCGCAGATGGACGCGGCCGATCTCGTTGAGCCGCAGCTCGGTCGCGTCGGGATCGCGGTCGAGCGAATTCACGTCGACGCGGTACTCGAGCTTGTCGATCACAGCGCGCGCCGAGCGCGTCGTGTGGTTGATCACGTAGCGCCCGCCGGGCTGCATCGGCGACTCGCTCATCCAGCAGACCATCGCCTCGAAGTCGCGCGCAACGGTCGGCGCCTCGTCGGCGTCGACGATCATGTCGCCGCGCGAGATGTCGATCTCGTCCTCGAGTCGCAGCGTCACCGCCATCGTCGGGAAGGCGACGTCGAGCTCACCGTCATAGGTGTCGATCGTCCTGATCTTGGTCCGGCGGCCGCTCGGCAGCACAACCACCTCGCTGCCCGGGCGGATCACGCCGGCGGCGAGTTGGCCCGCATAGCCGCGATAGTCGTGGTGCTCATCGTTCATCGGCCGGATCACCCACTGGACCGGGAAACGGACGTCGTCCATGTCACGATCGGTCGCGATCACCACGTGCTCAAGGTGGTAGAGCAGGGACGAGCCCTGATACCAGGGCATCTCCGCCGAGCGCTCGACGACGTTGTCGCCCTTCAGCGCCGAGATCGGGATGAACTGGATGTCGGGCAGTGCCAGGCGCGTCGCCCAATCGGTGAAGTCGGCGACGATCTCGTCGAAGACGCCCTCCGCGTAGTCGACGAGGTCCATCTTGTTGACGGCAACGACCATGTGCGGTATCCGCAGCAGCGAAGCGATGAAGGCGTGCCGGCGGGTCTGCTCGCTGACGCCGTGGCGGGCGTCGATCAGCACGATCGAGACGTCGGCTGTCGAAGCGCCGGTGACCATGTTGCGCGTGTACTGCTCGTGCCCCGGGGTGTCGGCGATGATGAACTTGCGCCCGCCTCTGAAGCCCTCGGGCGGATCGAGCGTCGCGGCGCCGTTGCCGTTGACGCCGGCGATTGCCGCGGCGCCGGCGGCGGCGCCGGTCTGGAAATAGCGGTAGGCGACGTCGATCGTGATCCCCTGCTCGCGCTCGGCACGCAGGCCATCGGTCAGCAGCGCCAGGTTGAGATACCCGTCACCGCGACGCTCGGAGGTCTCGGCGACGTGCTCGAGCTGGTCCTCGAGGATCGACTTGGTGTCGTGCAGCAACCGCCCGATCAGCGTCGACTTGCCGTCGTCGACAGATCCGGCCGTGGCGAGCCGCAGCAGCTCACTGGAGGGCTTCATGGATTAGAAGTAGCCCTCGCGCTTGCGGTCTTCCATGGCCGCCTCGGTCACGCGGTCGTCGGCCCGGGTCTCGCCGCGCTCGGTTATGCGCGTGGCAGCGATCTCTGCGACGACGTCGGTCAGCGTCACGGCGGTCGAGCGCACAGCGCCGGTACATGTCATGTCGCCGACCGTGCGGTAGCGGACCGAGGCCTCGAACGGGACCTCGCCGTCCATCAACTGGATATGCGGGTTGAGCGCGTAGAGCATGTGGTCGCGCTCGAACACCTCGCGCGTGTGCGCGTAGTAGATCGTGGGGACCTCGAGCTGCTCCTGGGCGATGTACTGCCAGACGTCCATCTCCGTCCAGTTCGAGATCGGGAAGACGCGGACGTGCTCGCCCTTGTGGATGCGGCCGTTGTAGAGCGACCACAGCTCGGGCCGCTGGTTCTTGGGATCCCACTGGCCGAAGTCATCGCGGAAGGAGAACACGCGCTCCTTGGCGCGGGCGCGCTCCTCGTCACGGCGGGCGCCACCGAAGGCTGCGTCGAAGCCGTGCTCGGCGAGCGCGTCCAACAGCGTCACGGTCTGCAGGCGGTTGCGCGAGGCGCGCGGGCCGGTCTCCTCGCGTGCGCGGCCGGCATCGATCGAGTCCTGAACGTTGGCGACGATCAAACGCTCTCCCAACTGCTCGACGAGCTGGTCGCGGAACCCAAGCACCTCAGGGAAGTTGTGACCGGTGTCGACGTGCATCACCGGGAACGGGAAGCGTCCGGGGCGGAACGCCTTCTCGGCAAGGCGCATCAGCACGATCGAGTCCTTGCCGCCGCTGAACAGCAGCACCGGCCGCTCGAACTGGGCGGCGACCTCCCGCATGATGAAGATCGACTCAGCTTCGAGCGTCTGCAGGTGCGAGAGCTCGTATTTGGGGCTTTCGGTCACGTCGGGTTCAGCCTGGGCAGTCACTGTCGCGGTTTGCACGGTCGCCTACAGATGGATTCCGCACTCGGTCTTGTCGTCTCCCGCCCAGCGACCGTCGCGACCGCTGCCGGGGAGCGTGCACGGGGCACAACCGATCGAATCGTAGCCGTGGTCGTGCAGTTCGTTGTATGGCAGGTCGTGTTTGAAGATGTACGCCCAGACGTCCTTGCCGGTCCAGTCGGCCAGCGGGTTCAGCTTCCAGATGTCGCGCTTGGAGTCGCGCTCGAGCTTGGCCGACCCCGCGCGCGTGGGTGACTGCTCACGGCGGATGCCCGTGACCCACGCCTCGACGCCTGAGAGGGCCTGCTCGAGCCCGTCGACCTTGGCCTGACCGCAGCAGTTGTCCTTGGTCCAGGGAGCGCCCGTGCTCGACGCGTCGATCACCTCGATGTCCAGGCCGAAGCGCTCCTCGAACCGCTTCCAGGTCGCGAGCGTCTCCGGGAACAGCACACCGGTGTCGATCGTGAACAGCTTCGCCTCGGGCGTGATCTCGCTCAGCATGTGCGCGAGCACCGTCTCCTCCTTCTGGAAGGAGCAGGCGGTCTTCAGCCGTGGATGGAAATGCTCGACGCCGTAGGCGAGCACTTCCTGAGCGGTGGCGCGCTCAAGATCGGGGGTGGTGGTGGCCACTACGGAAGTTCAGGATACCGGTCGAAATGGTTGAAGCTGCCTATACGGCGCATTCGCCCTCACCGCGCTCGACGTGAAACGGCTGGTTCTTCGACCAGTCGATGAAGTAGTTGATGTTCTCCAGGGAGAACTCGATCGGCATCGAGAGGTCCTTTACGCGCTGCTCGAACGCAGCCGTGCCAACGCGCGCAGCGAACGCGTTGAACTCCTCACCCGGCCCGCGGTCTGACTCGTAGAAGCGGATCCAGCGCTCGACGGCGTCCGGAACGCGCTTGGCCGGCAGACGGCTCTTGAGCCGGTCGCCGAAGCGCACCGCGCCGTTCTCATAGGACCCGCCGATGTGCGGAATGTAGGCCGGAATCGTGTGCTCGCCGACCTTCATCGAGGCGCCGTAGAAGCCAATCGTCGCGAGGTGGTGCTGGCTGCAGCCGTTGGGGCAGCCGCTCATCTTGATGTGGATCCTGCGTGTCAGCGGATCGGTGATGTCCATCTCGAGCAGGCGCTCCTGGACGGCGCGGTTGAGCCCCATCGAGCTGGTGATCCCGAGCTTGCACGAGTCCGTGCCGGGGCAGCTGACGACGTCGGTGATCTCGTCAGCTCCGGGTGCGCCCAGGTCGAGCTCGACCAGGCGCTTCCAGACCTCGTAGACGGAATCGTCGCGCACCCAGCGCAGCACCAGGTTCTGATGGACGGTGGTGCGCGCAGAGCCACTCGTGAACTCGCGCATGATCTGCGCCAAGCCGCGGATCTGCTCGGGCGTAAGGTCGCCACGCGGGACCATGACCTCGACGGTCGAGAAGCCGTCCTGCCGCTGGCGCTGGACATTGCTCTCCTGGAAGCGGCTGAACTGACGCGTATCGCCGTTGGGGGAGGCGAAGCTGAGCGCCTTGGCCGGGGCGTGCGCTTGCTCGTCGTGCTGGTAGAGGATGGTGTCGAGTGAGAAGTCGCGCTCCGCCACCCAGTCGCCCTGCAGCTCCGCCTCTACCAGCTCGCGGAAGGCGTCGATCCCGATCTTGTCGATCAGCACCTTGATGCGGGCGCGGGCGCGGTTGACGCGAAGGAAGTCCTGGCGGTCGAAGATGCGGAGCACGGCCTCGGCGATCTTCAGGTAGTCGCCGTTGTCGAGCTCGACGAACTCGTAGAGGACGGGCGCCAGCCGCGGCATGATCGCGGTGCCGCCGCCGACACGGATCGTGACGCCGCGCACGTCGCCGTCGATACGCGGGGTGAACGCGATGTCGTGGATCTGCGTGATCGCGTTGTCGGCGTCGGTCGCCGTGAACGCGGTCTTGATCTTGCGCGGCATCATCTGCGTGGTCGGGTGGCGCACGAAGTAACGGACGTAGGCGCCCGCGTAGGGTGTGATGTCGAACAGCTCTTCCGGGAGCGTGCCCGCGCGCGGATCGCCGGTGACGTTGCGAACCGTGTTGCCGCAGCCCTCGCGGCTGGAGAGACCGGCGTCGGACAGCTCGCGGATCATGACCGCCATCGTCGGCAGCGGGATGTGATGGACCTGGATGTTCTGGCGCGTGGTGATGTGGCCCTTGCGCAACGGCGCGTACTTCTCGATCGCCTCGGCGAACGCGTCGAACTGGTCCGCGGTGACGCCGCCCATCGGCAACTTGACGCGCACCATCTGAACGTCCGGCTGGCGCTGGCCGTAGACACCCTGGCGCAGACGGAACTTGATGAACTCGTCCTCGGGTGTATCACCGCGTAGGAACCTGGCGGCCTCCGTGTCGAAGTCGTCGAACTCGTGCTCGATGATCGGGATCACGTGCCCGGGGACATTCTCGAGCACCTCGGGACTCTCCAGCGAACCCTCCTTCGGCCGGCCGTGTCCGTGCTTCTCAGCTTCCAGCGAGGCGTGCGGTGGCATCTGTTTTCCTTGGATGTCGCGCGTGAAAGGGATCGAATCGAAACCCGGTTTCGAACCGGGTCTTGGAATCTACCAAATCCCGACCGGATTATCAGGTATTAGCCGCGACTGTACCGTCAATACGATCGTGCAGCCATGAGCGTCGCGCCGACAGACTCGCCCCCTCCCGGTGGGCTCACCCGGGCTGAGGCCCTGCGCGCGCGCGAGTTGTTCGAGGAGCTGTTCGACGAGCTCACCGTCATCGGCGTCCATGCGGACGGCTCGACCACACGGTTGATGTGGACGGAGGAGACCGCAGCCGCCGGCGCATGGTTCGACCGGACCGCGACGCGCCTCGGCCTGCACCCGGGCGTTGATCGCAACGGCAACCGGT
>Ga0307373_10000776_pt1 | contig 61436 bp, 63 predicted proteins | sample OX2MG_FD_202534 | JGI IMG/M metagenome (GOLD analysis project Ga0307373, IMG submission 202534) | Soil microbial communities from Risofladan, Vaasa, Finland - OX-2 | ecosystem: Environmental > Terrestrial > Soil > Coastal area > Acid sulfate soil | place: Finland: Risofladan, Vaasa | collected... | reverse complement strand
GCACGTGTTTCTCGTGCGGATCCTGGTAGAGATGATCGATCCGGTCGGTGTTGAACGACGAGGCGCGGCGCTTGACCCCGTGGACTGCGTAGTCCTTGGCCAGCAGCAATTCAGCCAAGTAGGCGCCATCTTGTCCGGTGATGCCCGTGATCAGCGCCGCTTTTGTCAATTCACACCCCCCTCGAAAACGAACCAGCGAAATCGATGACCCACGTCAAGGTGCGCGTGGCCCGACGCCAGCGGTCACTGGTCTTAGCTGTGTCAATAATATCATGGCTTAATGCATGTATTTTCGTCCAGAGAGTGCAGGCACTTGGAGCTGCAACAAGAGTTCGAGGCGTACGTGGATCGATGCGCCACTGCTCGAGGCCATGCGCACAATGGGATGCCGACGATGGGAACCATCGAAGCTGGATCATCGATGAATCCGGCGTTGAACTTTGGGCGCCAGCGCCTGCTCTAAGTTGCAGATCGATTGACAGGTCAGAACTATTTGCCTGATCGCGGACTCGTGGTTAGAGGTGGCTCGGGTTTTTCAGACAGGTCGATAAGTGGAATGGCTGCTATATTTTTCCACAGTAGCATTTCCGGTGAAACGACCGAGACGCAACCACTCACCGACCTTCAAGGCCAAGGTGGCTTTGGAAGCCATCAAAGGCGAGAAGATAATCGCACAGCTTGCTGTGCATTATGACGTGCACGCGAACCAGATTACCAGCTGGAAGACGCAGCTGTTGGCGAACGCGGCGGCCATTTTCAGCGCCGGCGCTCTGGAGAGCGCCACCGATCGCGAACGCATTCGCGAGCTGCACGCGAAAATTGGCGAACTTACTGTCGAGAGAGATTTTTTAGATTCCGCGCTCGGTCGCTTCTCCGGACCGAACGCACGGCGATGATTGATCAGGGGTCGGAACTGAGCGTGAGCCGGCAGTGTGAGATTCTCGAGCTCAATCGTACCGGGGTGTACTACACGCCGCGTCCGGTGAGCGAAGCGGATTTGATTCTGATGCGCCGGATCGATGAGTTACCTCTGAAGCATCCGTTTTATAGTGCACGCCGACTCGCCAAGCACCTCATACGGGATGGATTTAAGGTCGGCCGCGTCCACGTCACCACGCTGATGCGCCGCATGGGCATCGAGACCATCTACCGCCGGCCGCGCACCAGCATTCCGGCGCGAGGCTCGTTGATCTACCCGTATTTGCTGGGGGGTCTGAAGATCGATCGAGCGAACCAAGTCTGGGTGAGTGATTTGACGTATTTACCGATGGAACATGGGTTTTTATACCTTGTGGCGATATTGGACGTGGCGAGCCGCGAAGTGCTGTCGTTTCGGGTCTCACACACGATGACGCCGGATTTTTGTGTCGAGGCGCTGCAGGAGGCGATCGAGAGATTCGGCGCGCCGGAGATCATGAACACCGACCAGGGATCGCAGTTCACAAGTGAGGTATGGATCAACATGCTCAAAGCCGAGGACACGTGTATCAGCATGGACGGCAAGGGCCGCTGGATTGACAACGTTTTTATCGAAAGACTCTGGTGCAGTGTGAAATATGAGGACGTATACCTGCGGGCCTACGAGAACGGGCGCGAAGTTCCGGCCGGGCTGACCCGGTATTTCGATTTTTACAATCGAGAACGCATTCATCAGTCGCACGAGTACCAAACGCCGGACGAAATTTACTTCGCTACCGCTGCTGGCGAACCACTGGCGATGGCGGCCTGACGGATCGCGATGAACGCCACGAGCCGCACAGATCGGAAATCAGGGGATGCTCGGGTAGCGGGTATATCACGATCACCGCTCCTACGGCTTCCTATTCGATTAAATTTTCTCGGCCAAGAAAAAACCAGGAGCTTCTGCTGCCTGCGGCATCAGACTGCGCCTGGTCAGGAGCGATAGCAAAAGATCAAAGAGAACGACTTGACGGAGAACGCCTCGCAGGGTTCAATCAATCAGCAGATCCTTCCACTTATCGAAGAAAGAATTCTGTCCGAACTACCCGGACCATCGCTCCATGCCAGAGGTTAGAACATTGATTGGATTGGTAAATATAAATTCTCGCTCCTCTGCTCTACACTATGGAGAGTAACAAAGAATTGTTACGCGCCCACGATTGAAAAGCTTCACTTCCGCTGTGTGGATAGAGCTGTTAAGTAATGCCCCTTTCAGCGACGCCGTACGCGTCTCGGTTGTTTTTCGGATCGACACTCGTGGAAGTCCCTCATGCAAGTAAGATATGTATATTCAGCGTGCGTAACCATCGATACAGTAAACGTCACTATCCTTTGCGATCCATGGTTCACGCAAGGAATCTACGACGGCTCGTGGTTCCAGTATCCACGTTTGCTCAATCCTATCGAAACGATCGGTCGTGCCGACTTGGTGTACATTTCTCACATCCACCCGGACCACTACGACCCGAGGTTTCTCTCGACCTATCTGGCGCGTTTCCCGCAGACCCGTTTGATTATCGGGCGTTCAGGCAGCCCACATCTCGCACATAAAATGAAGCTGGACGGCTTTGCGGCGGAAGCTATCGACAGCGTTCGCATCGGCAACACCGAGCTCACGATAATTCCCAACGCTGCCTATGCGGTTAACGTCGATACCGCACTCGTTGTGCGCACCGGGAATTTGAGTGTAGTGAACATGAACGACAACCCGCTCGATCCGGAACAGATAGCAAGGGTGCGTGCGCTTTGCCCCGGCGGCCGGCCCGATTTTGCGTTGCTGCCATACGCCGGAGCGGGTCCCTATCCGCAAACCTTTACCTTTCGAACGGAAGCGGCACTGATCGCGGCGGCGGAAAAGAAACGCAGACGGTTCCTCGATTTGTATCGTGAATACATCCGGCAGCTCGACCCGGTCTGCTGCATGCCATTTGCGGGTAAGTATTATTTGGGTGGCCGACTCAGCAAACTCAACCATTATCGTGGAGTGGCCGACGCAGTTGAGGTGTTACCGCTAGAGCCCAGGTCTATTGTGCTTGCTGACGGCGGGCAAGCCCGATATGACCTAACGTCCCGTACGGCCAGTGCACTGCGCACCGAACCCTATTCCTCCAATGAGATCTCGGATTTTCTGGCTGACATTGAGGCAGCTACCTTCGACTACGAAAAAGAATTGGACTTCCGCTCAAGGATTTCGCTGCCGTTCTTGCCGCTGCTGAACGCCGCCAAAGAGAAGGCCCGGAAGAAGGTAAGGCTTTCGGAACCCTACTGGCTTTGCATACAACCGAATTTAACCGGCAAATATTTCGTTTTCAATGTTGCCAGCGACGAGGCAGTCAAAATACTTGGGACACTCGATGATTCGCTCACGCCGCGCGCTGAAATTCAGATCGATCAGAGGTACCTGTTTGGACTTCTAACCAGGCTTTATCATTGGAACAATGCTGAGATCGGTTCACACTACCGCACGAACCGGGTGCCGGACATCTTCATTCGGGAGGTATACGACTATCTCGACATATTGCAGGTGTAATAGGCATCTGCAGATATGGAATAAGTTCACGGTGCTGCGCATAGGAGGATACTTTTAGCGTGAAATTTAAATCGACTGATGCAAAATATCTAGACAGACGCAAACAACTCTCCGAGAAGTACGGACCGCGAGAGCTGTGGTCCATGATCGATCACTGGCCACTTTATTGTGGAATCGGCAATCTTTCGCGTTTTCTTGCCATCGCAGATCTGGTGCACCAATCCCTGGGCGTGCCAGGGCACATTGCCGAATTCGGCTGTTGGCGTGGAGCCAATCTCCTCTTCATGGCGAAATTGCTTCGCATTTATGATCCACTGGGCTCGAAAACCATTCATGGCTTTGACAGTTTCGAAGGTCTGCAGACATTCGCCCCGCAAGATGGTCAGGCCGAGGGGACTCGTGGACAATACAAAGGTTCGTTCGAAGAATTGACCGACATGATTAGTCTGCAAGAGTTAGAGGAAGAAATTACGATCCACAAGGGTTGGATCGACGACACACTCCCGGCCCTTCTGCAGGTACAGGAGGAACTGTCATTCTCGCTTGTTTACGTGGACGTTGATCTATTCGCGCCGACCAAGACTATTCTCGAGAACTGCCATGCACGTCTATCGACAGGCGGTTTCGTGGTGTTCGACGAGTGGAATTATCAAAATTTTCCCGGAGAATCGGTCGCTGTCCGCGAATTTCTCGAAGCGCACCGCGGCGAATATGTAGGGCATCACGTAAAACACGCGCGTCAGCCATCCATGTATCTACGTAAAATATAACAGAAGCGGTTGGACTCGCTCGGCTTTTGGAGGGTGAGACAAATTTCCAATCTTCGCTGAAACGGCCCCCGCGCGAGGACTCCGGACTTTGGATTCTCTTCACGATGCGGGCACAACGATGATGCGGCGCTGCTCCTTCTTCGTCTTTGCCGCCGCCTCTCGACACGCCGCAAGCGCCGCCGAGTTGTCCGTTGTCCACTTGCCGGCATCCATAAGCACGCGCCAGGCCTCCGGGCTTCGCGATTCCATCAACGCGGCACCAGCGTTCCAACGATCCGCCCCATGATCGTCGCGGCCGATCGGCCGTCGAGCCCAAACGGCAACAGCCGCCCGAGCAAGGGCGAGACGATGAGCCCGACGGTGAGCGCGATCGCCGCCGTGATCGTGACCCACTTGAATTGTTGATCCTGCGTGCGCGCCGAGCCGATGAACTCAGCGAGGGTGTGGGTCGTGCGCTCGGCCGCCCGCCTCGCCAGGTCGAGCTGATTCGTGGTCTCGCGCATCACGCCGCTCGCGGCCCGCGCGACCGCCTCGCCGAACTGCGCCGGCCGCATTCGAAGCGCCGGATGCTGCTCAATCTCGGCGAGCCGGCCGCTGACCTCCTCGAGCCCCTTCGTAATCGCCCCGAGCGACATCGTGTAATCCGACGGCGCATTCAGAGGTGGCTCGGGTTTTTCAGACAGGTCGATAAGTGGAATGGCTGCTATATTTTTCCACAGTAGCATTTCCGGTGAAACGACCGAGACGCAACCACTCACCGACCTTCAAGGCCAAGGTGGCTTTGGAAGCCATCAAAGGCGAGAAGATAATCGCACAGCTTGCTGTGCATTATGACGTGCACGCGAACCAGATTACCAGCTGGAAGACGCAGCTGTTGGCGAACGCGGCGGCCATTTTCAGCGCCGGCGCTCTGGAGAGCGCCACCGATCGCGAACGCATTCGCGAGCTGCACGCGAAAATTGGCGAACTTACTGTCGAGAGAGATTTTTTAGATTCCGCGCTCGGTCGCTTCTCCGGACCGAACGCACGGCGATGATTGATCAGGGGTCGGAACTGAGCGTGAGCCGGCAGTGTGAGATTCTCGAGCTCAATCGTACCGGGGTGTACTACACGCCGCGTCCGGTGAGCGAAGCGGATTTGATTCTGATGCGCCGGATCGATGAGTTACCTCTGAAGCATCCGTTTTATAGTGCACGCCGACTCGCCAAGCACCTCATACGGGATGGATTTAAGGTCGGCCGCGTCCACGTCACCACGCTGATGCGCCGCATGGGCATCGAGACCATCTACCGCCGGCCGCGCACCAGCATTCCGGCGCGAGGCTCGTTGATCTACCCGTATTTGCTGGGGGGTCTGAAGATCGATCGAGCGAACCAAGTCTGGGTGAGTGATTTGACGTATTTACCGATGGAACATGGGTTTTTATACCTTGTGGCGATATTGGACGTGGCGAGCCGCGAAGTGCTGTCGTTTCGGGTCTCACACACGATGACGCCGGATTTTTGTGTCGAGGCGCTGCAGGAGGCGATCGAGAGATTCGGCGCGCCGGAGATCATGAACACCGACCAGGGATCGCAGTTCACAAGTGAGGTATGGATCAACATGCTCAAAGCCGAGGACACGTGTATCAGCATGGACGGCAAGGGCCGCTGGATTGACAACGTTTTTATCGAAAGACTCTGGTGCAGTGTGAAATATGAGGACGTATACCTGCGGGCCTACGAGAACGGGCGCGAAGTTCCGGCCGGGCTGACCCGGTATTTCGATTTTTACAATCGAGAACGCATTCATCAGTCGCACGAGTACCAAACGCCGGACGAAATTTACTTCGCTACCGCTGCTGGCGAACCACTGGCGATGGCGGCCTGACGGATCGCGATGAACGCCACGAGCCGCACAGATCGGAAATCAGGGGATGCTCGGGTAGCGGGTATATCACGATCACCGCTCCTACGGCTTCCTATTCGATTAAATTTTCTCGGCCAAGAAAAAACCAGGAGCTTCTGCTGCCTGCGGCATCAGACTGCGCCTGGTCAGGAGCGATAGCAAAAGATCAAAGAGAACGACTTGACGGAGAACGCCTCGCAGGGTTCAATCAATCAGCAGATCCTTCCACTTATCGAAGAAAGAATTCTGTCCGAACTACCCGGACCACCGCTGTTCACTCAGGCTGCGATGGCCCAGCAGGGCAGGCACAGCGCTCGGCGCGCGCTATGTATCTGAGCTAAGCGCCGTTCCCTCGCTTGTCTAGTGTGATCAGATACTTGGGTCTTAGACAGAGGATGCCTAAGCGTATGCCGAGGAAACACAGCGATCGCTTGCTCTCGCGGCGCAACCTGATGCGCGGTCTCGGCGCCGCCGCTATCGCCGGACTGCCCGGTGAGCATGGCCACCATTCTTGATGGCGATTCCGTCTTTGGCGGTCAAGTTTCGTGATGGTTTGAGTCGGATCCCCATCGGGGATCTTGATTAAAAGATCCCCTCCGGGGAGTCTCCGGTTTACCAAGACAGGAGACAACCGAAGTGTGCCATGGCGTATTGTAAGATCCCGCTTTTTTTCATTTTCTCACCCGCATCGATGAAGAATTCGCAGCCGCGACCCGCTTAGGGCGTTGCCCGGGGTGTAACGGTCCGCTGCACGTGGCGGATTTCCCGCGCAAACCCCGTGGGTGTCCGGCCGCCGTGCGGGAGGATTATTCCTGGCGCTTGAGCTTTACCTGCGGACGGTGCGACGGCCGCGCGACATCGCCGTCGGTACGGTTTGCGGGCCGCCGTGTGTATTTGGCGGTGGTGTTGATGTTGGCCTCACCGCCGGGCAGTACCTCGGGTCAAGCGCTGTGCGATCTGCTGAGCATCCCGGGGCGCACGTTGAAGCGCTGGCGGACGTGGTGGCGCAAGGATTTCCCATTGACGCCGTTCTGGCAGTCGATGCGCGAACGGTTCATGCCGCCGGTCGTCACCGAGCGGCTGCCAGACAGTCTGTTGGAGCGCTTCGATGCCGGCGAGATGACGGATCGGGTGGCACAACTGCTGCGCTTTATCGCGCCCATGAGCACGCGCGCCACGAGCAAGTAATCCGAAGGTCGCGACGCACCCGCAGAGGATGCCGATAGCCGGCGTCCAGAGGGCTTTGTAGCCTTCGTTCCCATCAGCGACGCCGAGGATGGCGTCACTCAAGGGAGCGAGGGTGAGTGACGAGAACGATCTACCGCAACGGGATCGCTGGGCGCGGCTGCGCTTCGCGATCATCGGACCGCTGCTAGCCGCGCCGCCAGCGGCCGGCGAGTTACACGAGGCCTTGAACGCGTTGGCCGCCAAGATCTGGCGTCATCCGTTCACAGGGCTCGAGATCCGCTTCGGCTGCTCGACCATCGAACGATGGCTCTACGCCGCCAAGAAAGCCGGCGATCCGGTGCAGGCGCTGCGCAACCAAGTACGTCGCGACATCGGCCGCTTTCCGAGTCTGTCGGCCGAAGCCGTGCAGGCGCTGACCACGCAGTACCGCGAGCACCCCGGGTGGACCGCCCAGTTGCACCACGACAATCTACGCGTGACGATCGCCGCCACCGGCACGAGATGTCCCTCGTATCCGAGCGCGCGGCGATATCTGAAAGCGCATGGGTTGCTGCGTCAGCGCGCGCTGCGCCGAGTGAGCGACGGCGCCCTGGCCGCCCGCGATCGGCTCGACCAACGCGAGGTACGCAGCTACGAAGTCGAGCATGTTCTGCAGCTCCTCCATCTTGACTTCCATCACGGCTCGCGCAAGGTCCTGACCCGCGGCGGCGAGTACATCAAGCCGCTCCTGGTCGGCTTCATCGACGACCGGTCGCGGTTCCTGTGCCATGCCCAGTGGTACACGAGCGAAGGCACCGAAGAGCTGGTCCATGGCCTGTGCCAAGCGCTGCAGAAGGTGGGCCTGCCGCGTTCGCTGATGACCGATCGGGGCTCGGCGATGATCTCCGGGGAGTTCACCGCAGGCCTTCATCACTTGGGTATTTTGCATCTGCCCACGTTGCCGTACTCGCCTCATGTGAACGGTAAGCAGGAAAATATATGGGGCCGCGTCGAGGGGCGCCTACTTGCGATGCTTGAAGGGGAAGCCAATCTCACGCTCGAGCAACTGAACGTCGCGACCCAGGCCTGGGTGACCCAGGAATATCACCGCACCGTGCATAGTGAACTCGGCGAGACGCCGATGCAGCGCTACCTCGCCGGCCCCAACGTCGGGCGCGAGTGTCCCGGGAGCGATGAGCTGCGCTCGGCCTTCCGCATCGAGGTCAAGCGCAAGCAGCGCCGCTCCGACGGCACGGTGAGTCTCGATGGCCAGCGCTTCGAGATCCCGTCCCGATATCGGCGTCTCGATGAGATCCATCTGCGCTACGCCCGCTGGGACTTCAGCCGTGTGGATCTGATCGATGCCCGCAGTGGTCAGATCCTCTGCCCGGTGCGCCCCCTCGATAAGGCGGCCAACGCCGATGCGCTGCGCCGGCGCGTGGATCCGGCCACGACCGACACGAGCGCGATGCCGGCCACCGGCATCGCGCCCCTTCTGAAGAAGATGATCGCCGATTACGCCGCCACTGGCTTACCGCCCGCCTATTTACCCACCGCCGAGAAGGATGATCCCGCATGAACCAAAAACTCCTGGCTATGTACGGCCTCAAATGGAACCCCTTTACTCCCGAGGTGCCGACCGAGGCGCTCTACGTGCCGCCGAAGGTCGAGAACTTCTGCTGGCGCATCGAGCAGGCGCACCTGCGCGAAGGTGGCTTCGCGTTGATCCACGGATATGAGAAGGAGTCGGTAATGGAAAGGAGCGAAGATATCCAGCCAAAAACCAGCGAGTTTGCCAAAACATCTTCTCATTATTTCGGGCATGCTTTCTGGCGTTCAGCACCCAGGAAATGCCCATGCCGGTTCCCGAACTCTCTGCCGATCACCAGCGTTGGTTGACCAAGTTGGCCGCCTATCTCAGAAGCGAACGATACAGTCGAGAGGGCCGAGAAAGTGTATCGATATCACGGCGCTTCCTCATTCACTTACAGGGCAACGGTTTGACCGTCTATAGCGTGCAGCCCTGCAACGTGACGAGATATCTGATAGCTGTAAAGCGGTTGCGACCATTCGCAAGCCGAAGAGGTCTCTCGGGGGGTCAACGTCATTGCTATCGATCGGCGCTCTACAGGTTGCTGCGAGTGGTCCACGGGAAATGGCCGCCAGCCGCTCCGCCGCGGAGTGAACGAGAAATCTTTCACCGCAAACTGCTCATGGGATACGACGCATGGATGCTTGATCTGCGCGGTCTCTGTCAGGTAACTCGCGCGAGCCGATGTGCCAGCGCGCTGCGATATCTGCAGTGGCTTGGAGAGCTCGGCAACGAGGCTAAGCTCGGCTCGATGACCCTCGAGCACATTGATGCGTACGTTCAAGCGCGTATGCACTCTCTGAGACAACGGAGCACGAAGAAGTCTGTCGCGGTTCACCTTCGCAGCTTCCTGCGATATCTGCATAGCAGTGGTCGAATCCCGGATTTCTCCTCCGCCGTTCTCATCCCAAAACTCTATGTCCACGAAGGCATACCCTCCGCATTGCAACCGGAGCAGATCGCGCAGGTGTTGCGATCGACGCGAAGGGATCGCTCACCCATGGGACTGCGCGACTACGCGATCCTAACGCTGCTGTCGACCTATGGGCTGCGCGCCGGGGAAATCGCGGCGCTTTGCCTGGAGGATATTGATTGGACTCACGATCGACTTCGAATCTGCCATTCGAAAACGGGCGTGCACTCCGAGCTCCCTCTGCTGCGCGCGCCGGGCGAGGCGATCCTTGACTACCTGCGTAAAGGCCGGCCGAAAACGACTCGGCGCGAAGTCTTTTTGCGTGCGTGCGCACCGTATCGGGCGTTGCGCGGAGGCAGTTTGCACTCGGTTCTCGAGCCTCGGCTGAAGGCCGCCGGCGTGGTGCCGCGAGGCAAACGAGGTCCCCATGCTTTTCGTCATGCGAAAGCGGCTTCTCTGCTGCGCTCGGCGGTGCCACTGAAGATGATTGGTGATGTGTTCGGACACCGTTCAGCGAGTTCGACGATGGCCTACTTGAAGCTGGATGTGGAACAGCTACGCGGTATCGCATTAGAAATCCCCGGAGCGCGGCCATGAGAGCCCTGTCAGCGGCAGAGGAGGATTATGTGCGTCGCTTCGTGGACTCACTCGGTCTCGGCGACCGCGACGCTGCGTCGGTCTATCGTGAAGTGGCCCGACATCTGCTGCGCTTCGTACGCCAACGCTATGGGCGAATGGAGTGCTCAAGAGAGGCGCTCGTGGCGTGGATGAAGGAACGCTTGCGGAACACCCCAGTGCATCGAGTAGAGCAGCACGCTCGGATGGCGGATCGGCTCCTCGAGTGGATGAGGACGAACGGGCACGTTCTCCGTAATCCGCTACAGGAGCTGCGCTGTGAATACGGAAAGTGCCTGGGACCCATCGTACGCGCAGTGTTGGGCGCCAATCCCGACTCCGACTTGGAGAAGTTACGTCCCCTGCCGGTGTTCGCCAGCGCATTGGGGCCGCTGATGCGCCAGCACGTAGACTTGATGTGTTCATTGGGCTACCGGTACGACACGGCTGAGGGCACGTTGCGTCGGTTCGATCGCTTCTTACAGGCTCGCCCCGATCTCACTGGCAAACCTTTGCCCGACCTGATCGAGATCTGGCGACAAGCCGGCACGGGGTTGCACCATGCCCTTGACGCGCAACGGTGCGGCCGGATGCTATCGAAAGCACAGGCCCGTCTTGATCCTGCGGCCCCAATCATCCCGACCGATCCGAGGTTGTGGCGGCAAATACGAGCGTCGCATCGACGACCCTACATTTATACGGAAGTGGAAGTGGCCCACTTGCTGGAGACGGCGCGGCGACTTCCATTCCGCCTCTCTGCGCTTCGGAGCCTGACCGCTTATACGATGGTGCTGCTGGCCTATTGCGCCGGACTTCGCATCCAGGAGGTCACGAATCTCAATCTGGGAGATGTAGATCTGAAGGAAGGAACGATCGAAATCCGTAACAGTAAGTTCTTCAAAAGCAGGAGACTGCCGCTGCCGCCGGGGGTGATCAAGGCGTTGCGTCACTACCTGGAGGAGCGTCGCAAGGCGGGGGCGCCGGTGGGCCCCGAAGAAGGCCTGTTCTGGCATACGATGAGGTACAAACGATACTCGAAGCATGCGGCGCAGGACCTGCTGGTTCAAGTGTTGCGTCGCTCGGGAATCAAGTCGGGACAGGGCAAAACAGGGCCGCGAATCCATGACCTGCGTCATGCGATGGTGTGCAACAGGATGCTCGCTTGGTATCGACAAGGGATCAATCCCCAATCGCAGCTGGCTCATCTCTCGACCTTTATGGGACATACCGATATCCAATCCACGCTCACCTATCTGACCGTGACACCCGAGCTGCTACAAATCGCCAGCGAGCGCTTCAGGAAACGCGCCGTACATGTGCTGCGCAATACGGAGCGATCGTCATGAAGCCGGCCGCCTTCCCTAATCTGTTGCACGGCTTCTTCCACGAATGGTTGGGTCAGCAACGAAACCTGTCTCGCCATACGGTGCTGTCTTATCGCGATACATGGCGGCTGTTCCTGCGTTTTGTCTCCGAGCACAAGCATCGCCCCATTGTCGCCGTATCGCTCTCCGACCTGGATGCCACGGTGGTGCTCGCGTTCTTGCAGTACCTTGAAGAGCAACGTCAGGTCTCGATCGGAACCCGAAACTGCCGTCTGTCCGCGCTGCACGCGTTCTTTGCCTATGTAGCCCAGAAGGAGCCCACGGCCATTGCCCAATGCGCGGCCATCGCCCATATTCCCACGAAAAAGGCGAGTCATCCCGCGATCGCGTATCTGGAGGCCGATGAAGTGGAAGCCATCCTCAGGCAGCCGGATCAATCGAAGCTCGAGGGACAGCGCGATTACGCACTGCTCGCGTTCCTGTACAACACGGGAGCGAGAATCCAGGAGGCACTCGATGTCACGCCTTCGGCTATCCGCTTTGACCCGCCTGCTCAAGCGGAGCTGTTCGGAAAGGGCCGCAAAACCCGTATCTGTCCGTTGTGGCCTGAAACCGTGCATCTGATCAAAGCTCTGTTGAAGCGCAATCCCCGAGACAAGCACGAGCAGATCTTTGTTAACCGCTACGGCCGTCCACTTGGCCAAGTCGGCGTCCGGTTTAAGCTCAACCAGTATGTTAGGCGAGCCGCACAGACGATGCCGTCGCTTGCGAAAAAGGGCATCAGCCCGCACAGCTTCCGTCACGCCGCGGGCGTAATGCTGGTCTCTGCCGGCACCGACGTCACTGTGATCCGCAGTTTTTTGGGACATGAAAAGTTGGACACCACCAATATCTACGCGCGCGCCAATCTCGAGACCAAACGAAAGGCGCTTGAAAAGGCCGCTACGAAGACAAGGCCCGGGAAGCCTCCTCGTTGGAAGCGAGACCCGCAGCTCCTGACGTGGCTCGACTCGATGTGAAAACCTTGCCAATAATCAGAAGCACTTGAGGCACGTTGCTGAATCGAATCAGACGCATGCGCTGCATCCTTTCCATTACCGACTCCTTCTCATATCCGACAACATCAGAAGCTTCTGATGTTATCGGCGACCCCGGTTCCGGCAAGAGCGTCGTCATGCGGCTGCTCGCCGAGCGCCTCGCTCGCTTAGCGGACCTCTCGGTCGGTGTCATCCATCATCCGCAAAGTAACCTCGGCGACTTCTATCGCGAACTCGGCGATATCTTCAGCATCTCCATGCGCGCCAACAATCGTTGGGGCGGCTTCAAGGCGCTGCGCGCCCGCTGGCTCGATCATCTGGGCTCCGCCAGCCGCCGACCCGTCGTCCTGGTCGATGAGGCACAGGAGATGACGCCGATGGTCTTGAGTGAACTGCGGCTGCTCGCGAGCGCGCGCTTCGACTCGCAGTCCCTGTTGTGCGTCGTACTCTCGGGCGATGCGCGCCTGCTCGACAAACTGCGGCGCGAGGAACTGATCCCCTTGGGCTCGCGCGTCCGAACTCGCCTCGCCACCGGCGTCGCCACCCGCGAGGAGCTCCTGGCCTGCCTCGAACATCTGCTCGCCACCGCCGGCAATGCCAGCCTGATGACCAAGCAGTTGCGACACACGCTGTGCGATCACGCCGCCGGCAATTACCGCATCTTCATCGGCATGGCAGCCGAACTGCTGATAACCGCCGCGCAGCACGAAATCACCGAACTTGATGAAAAGTTGTACCTTCAGGTCTTCGCTCAGCCGGAGACTCAAACCCCGCGCCGCCCCGCAGCTCGCTGACATGGACCAGGAAAGCGATCCGTTCGTCTTCCCCGAAATGCCGGACGAGGCCGTGGTTGCAATCGATCAGTTCCTGGAGGCATTTTACAATCACTTCCAAAACCATTACTTCGCTCAAATGCACCGCTGGTATCACGCACTCGATCAGCGAGAGCGATACCACGACCCCATGCCGTCGCGGCCGCTCAAAGACCCGCCGTTCTGACAACCCGAAGATGACCGCGGCGCTGACGCCGCGGTCACGATCGCCGATGGCCCATCACCGATCGTGAAAATCAACCCATCAAATTAGCTGACCGCTCTCACCCGGCTACGGCGCCGCCGGGGTCGGATCGCCCAGCACATCCACTGCGAGAATAATTGACGGCTACGCAGATCAACAGTCTTACCGGCCCGGCGACCCTGTCACGCTGTTTCTGAACGCCGCTTTTCCGCAAAGAGCCGTTATGTACCTGTATGAATATACCGGCCGGCGTGTATTCAAGTTTTCGGGGGACCTGTTCCTTCAGCAAGCAGTTGGGCCGAAACCCTGGGAAACCGGCTTCGGGTATCGGGCAAGCGCCAGCTTTACCCTACCTAGCATGCGAAGTGGCGTGTATCTGGTTGAGGGACTTATACCCCTGATAGTCAAGCCCCTTATGCCCCTGGTAGTCAAACCTAGGTTCGCGAGACACCCGGAAGTCGTTATTGTCTATCCAACGAACACGGTGGCCGCGTATACCTCCTCCGGTGGCAAGAGTTTGTACAGTGCGCCCGATCCGGCGCCGATGGTTTCTTTTCACCGGCCGGTGGGACAAACCACCTTGAATTTCTTCAGCGCGTTCCTAGAAGGGTTCGCAAGCATTCAGTTCCCTTATAGAGTCGGATACCTCGCTGACGTCGATCTCGAGGACTACAACGGGATCAGCGGCTCAAGGGTGCTCGTGGTGATTGGCCACAGTGAGTACTGGACACGGTGCGCCCGAGAGAACTTCGATCAATTCGTGCTCGACGGCGGGAACGCGCAACTCTTATCCGGCAATAACATGTGGTGGCAAGCGCGCTATAGCGACGATCACAGCCAGCTGATCTGCTAGAAGCGGGCTCACGATCCTGTCGCTGATCCCTTGCTTCGGACCCTCAATTGGCCGGCTCCGTCCCTGAATTATCCGACCTTGCTCAGTATCGGCGCTGACTTTCCGCACGGTGGCTTCGGCATCGCGTATCCCGACAAAGGTACTGGATTTCGTGTGTTGTCGCCGACCTCGCCGGTTTTCCGTGGGATTTTATCAGGAGCGGTGACCTCATTTCGATGCCGACAGTGGAGTACGATGGAGCTCCTTTGCTGAACGAACCGGTCACCTTGGGTGCGCCTCGGCTCAATCTCAGCGCGCTCGGCGCGTTCCGCGCCGAGCTCATTGGCTACGAACATTGTGTCCGCGGCGATACCGGTGCAGCTGTCGGCAACGTGGCCGACAACGTAGGCACATGGCTCGTTTATCAAAGGACGGGGACTTCCGGCGTCGTCATGAATGGGGCATCGACAAACTGGTGCTCCCGCACAGGGCCTTTTGGCAGCGACGGCTTTCGCATCCGGGCAATCATTTTGAACATGCTCGAGATTCTGGTGAATAAGGAATCCGCGTTCGTAAGCTGAAACTCTCCGCGAGCCCGGCATTGCGCGGCCACGGTAGTCGCGATTACAGAGAGCTTCAAGCCGGCATGAGAACGAAATGGCCGATCGAGGTAAGCAAGTCCTTGACGTCGTAACGCAGAAATAGCGGATCAATTGAAATCGTCCGAATGGAATCCGGCGAAACGGTTCCCGCTTTTGTCTCGACGGGTTTCCAATCCGATTCGCGGAATATCTTCTCGAAGTCGCTGTGCCGGAGGCGATTTTGGAAGTGATTCGATGGATTGAGCCATCGCCATTGACGTTCCGAATATTGATAGAAATTGAATAGAGAAATGCCCGCGTCCGCGTAATGATAGTGATCCGCATAATCAATGATATTGCTGAACACAGCGTGGGGCACGGCGATGCGCGAGCATTCCGCAAGAATCAAACGAATGTCCGCAGCCGGGATATGTTCGAGCGTGCTGGTCGAGCAAAAAAAATTGACGTATGAGCCCCCTAGTCCAGTATTTCTTGCGTCCCCGGGCGCCAGATATCGAATACGGTACATGCGCTCGAGGTCGGACCAATCGCGAATTCTCGGCCACTCGCCCGGCACTCGGCCACGCAATTGCCGGATCGTGTGGTTAATTTGCGCCGGGCTACTGAGTCGCTGGATGTCATAAACCAATACCTCGGTCGCACCTGCATTCGAGAGTAAGAGTGGGCTCAGAAAATGCCGTCCGCCTCCGAATTCAAGCACTCGACCCGGGTGTACGCGTCCATATTGTGCAACGTGAAACTGATGAAGACGCAAATAGGCATCGGTGACGTCAAGCAGATGCGTGCCGGTGACAAATTGCTGAGCGAATCGATATAACAATCCTCCGCCCGGAAGATGCTCGAGAATTTGAAAAGCACCACACTTCAAGCGCCAATTCAACGTCACCTCTCCTTTGGCAGCGCCTCGTCGAATGCCGACGGCACCTCGATGTCTCTCGCTCTACCTTGCAATCGCGAGCCCCATGTATTCGTGAAGCGCTCGGTCGGTCTTTCGAAGTGATGTCGATTGCGGAATCCATCCCCGCAGTCCAAAGTCGACTTGCCGCGACGCAAGCTGCCCGGTGGGGGCCGGTATCGGGTGCACCCCGGCAAGCCGCATCAATCGCATGGCGCGCGGCATATGATAAGCGGACGTCACCAATATAAACGTCGACTTGCCGACGAGTGCCGCGACGCTGCTCGCCTCTTCCGCGGTGTCCGATGACTTGCCCAGTTCGACGATTGCGGTTGGATCGATACCTAAGTCGACTGCAAACTTGGCATATCCAATCGCAGATGCTTTCTGGCTTCCGGAAGCTCCTCCCGAAACCACGAGGCGCGCGCCGTGAATTTCGCGCATGAGCCGGACGCCTTCCGTGATTCGAGCCAATCCATCGCATCCCAGCGCGGCCGTAACGGGAATACCGTCGTGCGGTGCGTAACCGCCGCCAAGCACGACGATGTAGCGGACCGACGGAAGATTCCGAATATCCTTCAGCGGAGGATAGCGGCCCTCGAGGGGAGCGAGCAAGCCGTCCGCTACGGGAGAAGTAGCTGAAAGGTAGACGAGAGACGCCGCCGCCAACCAGAGCGCGGCCGAAATCTTACGCCGACCTAGTACTCGAACTACGCCGCCCGCAAGGGCGATCAACAATCCGCACACAATCGGCGTTGCCACCATGGCGCCGAACTGTTTGATGAAATGTATCAAATGCATGTTCGGGGACGAATTTCCCCGGTCGCTTCACCGACGACTTCACGCACGACGCTGCTGGTGCGATCCATATGTTCGAGCGTCAACGTCGGATGAACCGGAAACATGAGACTCGACTCACCGAGTTCGCGCGCAACGGGAAGCCTCTGGACAGGGCGCGAATCGGAACCGTCAAATGCGCGCTCCAGATACACTTCCGGACAGGCTCCAGAAAAGCACGGAACGCCCCTTGCGGCGACCTCGGCAACGATTCGATCACGCGTCCAATCCGATCTCAGGCGGGCGGTATCGAGGAACGCGTAGAACTTATAGTACGCATGCTGGATATGGGCATCTGGCACCGGAACTCGAACTGCGTCGAGCCCGCCGAGGCCTTCTCGTAACCGCCGCGCATTCGCCCGTCGCTGCTCGACCCAGGCTTCCAATTTCGCCAACTGTCGTCGTCCGATCGCCGCCTGAAACTCGGTCATTCGCCAATTTGTTCCGAAAGACTCATGCAGCCACCGAAATCCCGGCGGGTAATCTTGGCGATGAGCGGCTTGATAGCTTTTCCCGTGATCCTTGAACGACCATGAACGCGACCATAAGGATTTGTCCTGGGTCACCAATAAACCACCTTCGCCGCCGGTGGAAATGATTTTGTCCTGACAGAAGGAGAATGCGCCGAATACCCCAAAGCTCCCCACCGCGCGATCCCGATAGCGGGCACCATTTGCTTGGGCACAGTCCTCGATGACGGGAATATTGCCGCGTTCTGCAAGCTGCAAAATGGACTCCATTTCACAGGGCCAGCCGGCCAGGTGCACCACGACGATCGCACGGCTCCGCGGGGATAGAACTCGCTCAATGGTTGAAGCGGAAATGTTTTGGCTATCACGATCGACATCTGCGAATACCGGCTTCGCACCCCGCATGACTGCGCAACTGGCCGAGGCGATAAACGTGCGAGGCGAAGTGATGACTTCATCTCCCGGACCGATTCCCAGCATGGCCAACGCGAGTTCAAGCGCAACCGTCCCATTGGCCAGCGTCACCGCGTGATGTACTCCGACGGCGCTCGCGTATTCTTGCTCGAAGCGCCGGTTCTCCGTGCCGGTCCAGTAATTGACCAAGCCGGAGCGCAATACAGCCGTGGCCGCCGCGATCTCATCGTCGTCATAGTGCGGCCAGAGCGGGAACTGCAGGCGATCTTGCAAACTGTCGCCAGGAGGGACTCCCTGGTTTGGGAACGTGTTGCTCATGTCGAAATTGCCTTTTCCCTCGCCGGGACCCCGACCACCGTCGAATCGTCCGCGACGTCCGCAACGACGACCGCGCCGGCGCCGGCTGTCGCGTCGCGTCCGATGGTAATTCCCTGCCTAATCGCAGCGGCAATGCCGATCCAAGATCGATCGCCCACTCGCACGTCACCCGCCAAATGCGCGCCAGGGCATATGTGTACGCCATGGCCGATGAGACAGTCGTGATCCACCGTAGCTCCGGTATTCACGATGCACGCATCGCCAACCTTGACGCCAGCGTTGATTGCCGACTGCGCAAATGCCACGCAGCCGGCTCCGATCGACGCGAATTTGCTGACATAAGCCATTGGATGAACGATGGAGACGACTTCAAACCCGGAGCGACGGCAGCGTTCCGTCAACTCCAACCGAAGTTTTGCGTCGCCTATAGCCACGATGGCAGAAGAGTACGCTCGCCGTTGCGCCGTCAATTCGCGCAGCGTTCCCACAATCGGCAAATCCAACGGCAATCCAATCGTCGCCACCCGGTCGTCGAGAAAAGCCACATTCTCCCAGCCCAATAAGAGCGCCGTATCGGCCACGACTTTGCCATGCCCGCCCGCGCCGATGATCAATAGTCCGCTCACGGATTGGTCCCCCGAAAGCGCTCCATCGTGGCGTGTCCGGGGTGAGATATGCCTCTAGCGCTGATCACGCCGGTTACCGTCCTCCAGAGAATGCGCAAGTCCAACATAACCGAGTGGTGGTCGACATACCATACGTCCAATTCGAATTTCTCTTTCCAGTCGATCCCGTTGCGCCCGTTCACCTGCGCCCAACCGGTGATGCCCGGCCGCACTTCATGGCGCCGCGCCTGTTCATCATTGTACAAGGGAAGATAGTCCATCAGCAGCGGTCTCGGGCCGACGAGGCTCATTTGGCCCACGAGCACGTTGATCAATTCCGGTAATTCATCGAGGCTGGCCCGCCGCAGCAATTTTCCGAGACGCGTCAACCGCTCGCTGTCAGGCAATGTGACACCGCCTCCCGCATCTGCTTTCATGGTGCGAAACTTCAACAGAGTAAAAGCTATGGCATTCCTACCCGGGCGGACTTGCCGGAAAAGTACCGGCGAACCCATGGTCAAGCGTATGGCGATTCCAATCAATAGAAACAGCGGCCAGAGCACCAGGATTCCAATCGCGGCGGCGGTGAAGTCGAACAGGCGTTTCATTGGGATTTCGCAAGGACACCGGCCAACACGGCATGAATTTGCGCCGCCAGGTCGTCGCGCGAGAATCTCTCCTCGGCAAGCCTGCGCGCACTGACGCCGGCCGATTTTATACGCGTCGGTTCATCAGCCAACTCCTGCAGGTCGACCGCCGCCTGCCGCGGATCCGGATCGAGTCGAATTCCCGCTCCCGCCTCTTGCAATAATTGCGCGTGCCAGCCGCCGTAATTGATCGCCACGCAGCACCCGGCCGCCAGCGCATCGAAAAACTTGTTGGCCGAATTGGATTCCATTTGCGGTATAGGCAGGAACAACGATGTCGCGATATCCACGGCAGAAAGCACATCAGGCACTTGCGCCTTGGACACTTTTGCATGCATCATGAGATTTCGGCCGAGGACGCCTTCGGATCGCGCCAATTCCGCCACTTGGTCACGCTCCTGTCCATCGCCAACCGTCAGAAACACGAAGCGCGGGTCCGCTTTCAATGCGGCAGCTAGTCGCACCAAATATGAAACTCCATTGATTCGGCCGAGCGTACCCAGATATCCGACCAGAATTTTACCCTCGCCAATACCCATCCGCGCTCGAAACGCACGGCCATACGACGTATCGCGGCGGAACAACTCCAGATCCGACCCGTTGGGAACGATCATGATTTTTTGCCTAGGATAGCCGGTCCGTTGAACTCCCAACGCCATGCCGGGCGATAGCGCAATCACGGCTGCGGAGCTCGAATAGGAGAAGCGCTCCAGGCCTTTCGCGGCGCGCCGTAAAATAGGGTTCTTCAATGCGCCGACTGCGATGGGTAGTTCCGGCCAAAGGTCGCGCACTTCGAAGACCATCGGTATGCCGCGGCGACGCGCCGCGTAGATAGCTGGAATCGCGATGGTCAGCGGCGTGCTGGTCGCGAAAACGATGTCACCCCGGAGGCGTCCGGCCCGCCTTGCCGCGCGAATCGCAAACTTGAAGAATGCAATGATCCGCCCAAGATTACTCATGTGGTTTGAATATCTGACCGGCAGCCAATGTACGTGCATGCCAGACACATCCGTTGTGAACCACCCTCTTCGCGCGGTCGGTTCCTGCCAAGACGTGATGATATCGACTTGATGTCCCGCCGCAACCAGCCGGCGACCGACCTCGTAAGAGCGCGTACTACCGCTCATATCCGGCGTGTTGAAGTACTGGTGGAGATAGATTATGCGCATCCGCATCGACCCGATCTCGCGCAATGCAAAGGCGCGAATCTTTATAGTCTAAATCATTCAGTCGATCCATGCGGCGTATCGTCGCATCCATAATTCGAGCGACAACGGAGCGAAGATTTCCCGATACCAGATCGACCCGCGGCCCGGGACCTGCCTGCAATATCGGTCGTACTTGCGCAGCAGCGTTCCGCTGTCCATGATTCCCTTCCTGGAAAGCAAGCTGTCCGCGCCAAAGGCATCTCTGACAGGCTCGCTCAGTTCGCGCTTCAGCCATTCTCCCTGTGGATTTGAAAACCCCTTTTTATCCTTGCGCCAAACGATCTCCGGCGGCAGGAAGGGGCGCATCGCTTCGCGCAGGCAATATTTGGTCCAGCCCTTGCGGAGCTTATATTCATCGGGAGCGCGGAGCATCAGATCGATAAGCCGGGAGTCGAGGAACGGCAAGCGGATTTCCCGCCCCATCGCCATCGACATGCGGTCCTCATAATGGCACAACGAGGGAACGGACAATTCGCGTATATCCGCCATCTGACGATCCGCGAGCGAGCCGGGGCCGAGCCCCAGGGCCGCCGGAATCCATCCTCGGAGCCAGTCCCCATCGAGATCGTCTTCCGAGTCGTCGAAACGCGGTGCGCTGAGTTTGCGTAACAACGGCACGTACCGCTTGGCGTCACTGATATCAAACTGACTGACGACGGTGCGATTGGCAACGAACCCTGCAAGCACCCCAATCGCCCTAAGATATCGGCCGCGTCTGATCAGCGATTGGACGTAAAAGCCGAGATATTTTCGGTACCCGAGAAATACCTCGTCGGCACCCTGCCCGCTCAAGATTACGGTGATGCCACGCTGTTTTGCACACTCCATCAGCCGATAGTGCCCGAGTGCCGAAAGCCCCGCTACCGGTGCGTCGTTGATCCAGTTTAACGTCGACAGATCTTCCACCAAGGCGTTCGGCGAAGCGCCAAGAACGACCTTATGCGCATCTTGGTTCAGATGCCGCTCCATCGCGCTGATATGCTCTGTTTCGTCGAAGCGCGGGTCCTCGCTGACGGCCGACAGGAGTTGCGGCGCGCCCGCGTCACCCCGCAAGTGATGCGCAACCGCGGCAATTGACGACGAATCGATTCCGCCGGACAACAGCACGCCGACCGGCACGTCACTACGCAGTCTGAGGCGCACGGAGTCGACGAATAATCGCCGCACTTCCTCGATGCAATCCGACAACGATATCACCGACGAATCGCCGGCATATGCCGGCGCCAGGTACGGAATCGCCTCCATATTGGGTCGATGATCCGCGTCGAGATCCAATTGAAGGTAGGTCGACGCACCGAGTTGGCTGATCCCCTTGAAGATCGTTTGCGTCGACGTATCGCTCAGCCCTTGGTGAATGAAGCGACCGACAACGTCGCGCTGCAACTCGAATTTTCGATCGGCCAAGGTCAGAAGCGTCTTGATCTCCGAGGAAAAGATCAATTGTCTGGAGTCCGAAAAATAGTAAAGCGGCTTCTCCGACCCCGCATCGCGCGCCAACGTCAGGCTGCGCCGGCGAACGTCGAGCCAAGCGAAGGCTCCCATCCAATTGAATTTCGACAGTGCGCGTGCCGTACCCCAGCGATGAAGAGCCGACAACAGGACTTCGGTGTCGGTTTGAGTCGAGAACGACTCTCCTTCTTGACGGAGTTCCTCCCGCAATTCCAGATAGTTGTAAAGTTCGCCGTTGTAGACGACGCTCCCCAGCCCGTCACGATAACCCATGGGCTGATATCCCGCCTGCGACAAATCGATGATCGCAAGCCGTTGGTGGGCGAGAATCAACGAACTGCGATCGAAGCCAAATCTCTGCGTTCCCCGACCGTCCGGCCCCCGATGGCCCTGTACCGCGTGCGCGGCTTCGACCAGCGCCGGGTCGACCGTCGCCGGCGCTCGAGACAGAATTCCGAATATTCCGCACATCTAACGGCGCACCACCGAATGGCAAATGAACTCGAACTCGCGCGCCCAAGTCGCATGATCGAACCTCCCCGCCCTGTGGCGCGCGCCTGCCTTCAGTCGGCGCCAGAGCTGCGGGTCGTCGTGCAGCGCCGCGATGGCGCCGATGAAAGCGCTCGTGTCCTGCGGCGCAATGAGGATTCCGCACTCTTCGTCCACAATCTCCGGTATCGCCAGCCAATTCGTCGCGATGACGGGCAACCCGTGCGCGAACGCTTCGGCGATGACCCCGGGATAACCCTCGCCCGGATGAAACGTCGGCAGTACCAGACAATCGTACTCCCAAAGCTTTTCGCCGACCTGCGCGTGGCTGAGAAATCCGCAGTATCGTACCCGCCCCAAGCCACGTTGGTTGATTTGCTCGGCCGAGTACTCGTCCGTCGGCCCATAGATGTCAATCGTGCAACGTTCGGGCATCGCCGCGGCGCTCTCCAGCAACGTCTCGATTCCTTTGGTACGCCATAGATGTCCAAAAAACGCGAATCGAGTGCAGGTTGCATCGCCGCTTCGGACATGGGGCGGATCGGTTCCGGACGAGCGCTCCGGGGTTTCGATGTAGGTCGAAAACCATTTGACTTGCGCGCGGGCGGACGCCTGAATCTCGCGCACCGCTCGCTTTGTTTGCAGCAGCATCACGCTGCAACTCAATACGGTCCTGCGGGTGATCGCCCTTCTGATTTTCGATTGCCTTCTGAATGAATCACCGAAGGAGCCGCCGAATACTCGCAGTACCGACGGCTTGCGCGCCACATTGCAGAGCGCCACGACGACCGGGCCGAACAAGAACATGCCGCGATCGCTGGCGTGGTACGAAACGACATCGACATCCTTCAATTCAAGCGCGATCTTTGCAAGCGTGCGCAACGATACCACGAGGTTTCGCACGAAATTAGAATGCGCTGAGCCGCGCGAGGTGTTTATAACCCGCAAGGCGAATGCCTCGCTCGCCGACAAGTCGGCGACCAGCCTTGCAAAATGCCGAGTGTCTCCACCCATCGGCGGCGGCAGCGGGCCAATCAGTAGTATTCTAAGCACTCAATCGCCGCGCGCAACGGCGGCCACGATGAATGCTCCGCTGGTCGTCAAATCATCGTCCGATAGGTCGCGGAACCGCTCTGGCAACTCTTTCCTATGCAATTGCGAGGCCGATCGAACCACCGTGTCCCCGAGAATTCGAAACCCGCTCCGTTCCATCAGCTCGACATGAACGGAGTGCGGTTGTCGGTTCAAAAGGTAGGATCGCCGCCCGACCATGACCTTCCAGGCGAGGTCCGAATACATCCAGTGACCATTCCAAACATTCGCCTTCCCATGGCATTTGAAATCGATTTGATGGGTCATGATGCCTGCCGGCTTCAACCACCTTCTCATCGCAGCGTACACGCCTGGCAGGTCGTCCACATGCTCGAGCACGGCCTGCGAAAAGATCAAGTCCACCGACCCGTCATCGATCACATCGGGCGCATCCCAAGGCGCCTTATACGAGACGATCGATCCTTCAAGCCCGCAATGCGCTATCGACGATCTGATCGCCTCCACGCGCTCTGGCGAAAGTGATCGTCTGCGCAGATTCTCGTCGATCAGACCCCTCGGAAATTCATAGCAATCCAGTTTTGGATACAGCAGGGGAAATTCAGAATCGTCCGGAATGGGCATCGCACATGCGAACAGCGGTAGGAGTTCATTGAAAATCTCGAGATTCTTCTTCAGATCCGAATAGCGAATCAAGTCCAGCGCAAAATATTTCTGTGCTCCGGACAGCAAGGCGGCCAAGCCGATTCCTATCGAGTCGCCCGGGCCCAATTCGGCGACGACCCCCGGGATCGACCTGAACGCCCCGTTTCGCGCCCCCAAAACCAGGTGGCGGAGCCACACAGAATAGCAATATCGCGCCGAATCCGTTCCTCCGGTGGAGCCCTTGCGGTCGTACCAGGGAACGTAGGTCGAAAGCCCTGACAAAAGCGCCCTGAGTTTTAGGTCCATGTGATCCGCACCAAGTGCATCGTTGGCCACAGCACCGGTTCAGGTCTTGGGCGGCTTCTGACAGCGGGCTTCAACGCCATTTCCGCCCGTCTGAACCCAGACGTCGCGGGCGCCCAACGCCTGCAGCGTCGATTTGATCGAGCCGGGAGAGCGCAAGTGTTTGTAAAAGTCGGTCAAGGAATCATGGGTATCGAGTTCCGCCCATTCGTATTGCAGTTTATCGTTCAGTTGCGGGAATAAATGATAATAGGTCAGCAACGGTGAGAAGCGCGATAGCAGCATCTGCAAGGGCTTTGAATTTCTCGTCGCTCGGTGCAATGGAAAGAACGTTCGGGTAAGGGCTTTCGTGATGGATAAGCCCACGGGTGGGGAAACCCGTTTCAAAATCGGCCTCAGCAGCCATTCGGACAATTTCGTATAATAGGAAAGCGTCCGCGTATAATGGTCGATGACCAGCCATCCGCCCGGTTTCACTTGCTCGTATAGATCCTCTATCGTCCGCTCCGGATTCTCGGTGTGCTGAATGACGCCGAGGCAGACGACAATGTCGTATTGCCCTGGAGCGAAGGGCAATTGATTGATGTCGCACTGCAGAATCCGGTGCCGCTCGGACAGCGGACAATTGGCCTTGTTTGGTTCGACGGCGGAGCTCAGGTCGGTCGACGTCACGGATGCCGCAGGAAGTTGCAGCAGGACCTCCGTGAATCTGCCGGCGCCGCAGCCGGACTCCAAAATTTCGAGCCTCGACGGTTCGTGCAACAAACTCCACAACGCTTCTCCGAGGCACCGCCGAAGCCGCTCTTTCGAGATGCCGGTGCGGGTGTATGAGTCCAATTGGGTAGTGCGGTACTCATTCCATTGTTCACCGAAAGCATCCGCATAATTGCCTCCGGCCGCAAGCAATCTGGGAATATCACGCCTGATACGGAAAGAATGCCCGGAACTGCAGCGCAGTTCGTCGTCGGCAGCGCATTCGACGGTCAGCAGGTCGATCGGACACACGATCGGAGGAAACGATGAAATCGGGCCGGGAAACATTCAATTCGCGCCATGACCAATGAATTGGACATCGGTCATGTTCACCCAAATCATGAAGTTCAGCACCTTCCACAGCACGAACGCGTGATTTTGCTGGCGGCCGCTGGTTCGCGCAAATAATTTCTCGATGTATCCGACGTTCAATATCCCGGGACGGGATCGTGCGAACGCAGACAAATGATCAAAGAACATCGACTTCAGGGACGTCTGCAGCCACTTGCCGTAGGGGACCGTCAAGCCGATCTTCGGTCCCTGCAAAACCTCATCCGGAACCACTCCTTCCAGCGCCTTTTTCAACAACCACTTCTTGCGGCCAAGGGGCATCTTGCTTCTACCCGAAAGACCGATGGCATAATCGACCAGGTCATGATCCAGGAACGGCACGCGCACCTCGAGACTCGCCGCCATCGTGGGGCGATCCACTTTCTCCAAAAATAGGTCCGGTAATTCGATGCAAATGTCGGTAAGCGACATTTGATTGCCGATATCTTGCTCGGCAAACCAAGGTTGTACCTCGCGAAATCGCCCAAATGGGTCGTGTGCCGCAATCGCCGCGGACATTCCCGGAGAAAACACATTGCGCGGATGGCAGCAGCGGTCCTCCTGAGTCAGGAGCAAAGCCATCGTGGTCGCGAGATCCGGGGCGGACAACGCATGCAAGTATCGCTGAACTCGGTAGTACGATGAAGTTTTTGGCGTGACGCGATGTGGCCCTTGCAACAACTGCGCCAGCAATCGAAGAATTCCGTAGTACCTCAACGTCGCATAACGCCGATATCCGCCGAACAGTTCATCCCCGCCGTCGCCCTGAAGTACAACCTTGGTGTGCGCACTGATGTTCGCCGACATCATGTATAGCGGGATATTGGCCGCATCCGCAAAAGGCATGTCATGGTGTCGGACCATTTTTTCGACGATCGCCCCAATGTCGGCTCCGCCGATTTGAATCTCGTGATGGTCGGTATCGAAGAGCCTCGCAATGCGCATCGCCTTTGGCAACTCGTTCGCGTTGCCGGCGAAGTCGAAGCCGACCGAGTAAGTTGCGAGCCGGCCATGGTATTGGCCGGCCGCGAATGCGGTAATGGCGCTCGAATCGACTCCCCCCGATAAGAACACGCCGACGGGTACGTCGCTTACCAGCTGACGCCTTACCGCTTGCTCGAGCAGGCGGCGTATCTCGTGGGAGGCCTCGGCGCTATCGTACGAAACGCCAACGGCGGCCATTGGATGTTGACGGAAAGAATGGTACTCGCGAATTCGGTGCTCAAACGAATTCAGATCCAGTTCGAGATAATGCCCCGGCAGCAGCTGCTGAATGCCCGAGTATAGCGTGCGGCCCCCCAACGTGTTCCCGTAGTACAGCCACTCGTGCAGTCCAGCCACATTGCCAATCGGCTTTGCCGCGTTCAAGGCCAGGATACCCTTGATTTCCGAGGAGAAGATCAAGCGGCCCCCGCCAACCTGGTAATACATCGGCTTGATGCCGATTCGATCCCGCGCCAGCCAGATCTTGCGCTCCAGGCTGTCGTAGATCGCGAATGCAAACATGCCATTTAGCTTCGGTAACGAAGCCACGCCAAGTGCGGCAAAAAGTCGTAGCACGACTTCAGTATCGGAACACGAGTGGAGATTCTGCAATTGCTGCTCGTCTGCCAATTCGCGGAAATTATAGATTTCACCGTTGTAGACGATTACGAAGCGCTCATCCGTCGTCTTCATGGGTTGCGACCCGGCGTCCGACAAATCCAGAATGCTGAGCCGCGCATGGCCCAACCAGAGGTTGTTGTCGCGGTAGATTCCCGATCCGTCCGGACCGCGATGACGGATTCTCGCCAATGCGCCGCGGAACGCTTCCGCCGTCGGATTCGACTCATCCAAAAGCCGTGTAGCAATTCCCAATACGCCGCACATTTCGCTCACCGCTCCACAATTGGAATCGTAAGGTCCGGAATCAACTGTTGCAGGTATTTGCGCGCGATTTCCTCGATTGCAAAGTTCGCGGCTCTCGCTTTGACGTCCACGCCATCCTTGCCTGCCATCGTCGCCATGATCGCCGCGGCCATCGCCTGCGGGTCTCCGACCGGCACCAATCGCCCCCAGCGCCCTCCCTCTAGGATTTCCGAGGATCCGCCCACGCAGTCCGTACTAACGACAGCAGTGCCGCAAGCAAGCGCCTGCATCAGCGCATTGGGGCACCCTTCCGTCAGCGAGGAACTCACGACCACCGCAGCAAGACGCATCCATGCAAACGGATTGTCGACGAATCCCGGCAAATGCACATTTTTATTCAAACCCAACTCCGCCGCCAGTCGTTCAAGGTCACGGCGATCCGGTCCCTCGCCGAGAATGACCAATCGACACTCCCGCTTTTCGCGAACGAGCGCAAAGGCCCGTATTAGCGTGGGAAAATCCTTGAGCAGGGAGAGGTTCCCGACACCCAAAATCACCGGCGAGGATTCTTCACCCAACCAGTGATTCTCGACCTTTTCGCGGCTCCGCCGTTCAATGGCTCCGATATCCAATGGATTGTAAATCGTGCTCAGCTTCTCCGCCGGCACACGAAAATTCGCGATCAAATCCAATGCCACGGCCTGTGAGTTGGCGATGATTCGATTTGCGCGGTGATAACTTCTGCGCATCAAAAATGGCATTACCCACCTGCGCACGAATCTCTCCCTGCGGTAGACTGCGGACGGTACCGAGCGCATCGAAATGACGCGTCTCGTGCCCGACCCCGCGATCGCACAAGCGAGAATCGCGACTATGTTCGAGTGGTCGAGCGCCGACAGCACCGCCCTCGGCCGTTCGGACCGTATATGGCTCACGAGCCTGGCCAGCGAGCGCAAAACGCCCTTGGTTCCCAGCTCGACGATCCGCACCCCCTGCGCAACCTCCTTCAGATACGGCCCGCGAGCGACTGCGAGCAACAAATGAACGCGCACACCGAGCATCGCGAATTCGTTGGCCAGTTGGACAAAGACGCGTTCCGCGCCGCCGCCGTCGAGTGACGGCAGAAAGAGAAAAATCGTTGGACCCTGCGCAGGATTGAGATTACCCATTGAGCCATGACTGGAACATCAACAACGGCCATATGCCGTCGCTGCTGACTCGCCTGCCTTTGAGATATTGGTGCCACCGCGCACGCACGATCGGCTCATCCAATACCCCGTCCCGTCTAAGGCGTTCCGCGGACAGGAGGTCTTCGGCCCAGTCGCGTAAAGGACCTCGAATCCACTCCCCGACCGGTACGCCGAACCCCATCTTCGCGCGATCGATCAATCGGCCAGGAACGTGCCGGCGCAGCACTTTCTTCAGCAGCCATTTCCCCTCGCCACAGCGCACCTTCATGTCCAACGGCAAACGCCACGCGAACTCGACGACCCGGTGATCCAACATCGGAATGCGCGACTCGAGGCTAACCGCCATTGCCGCACGATCGACTTTGACCAGGATATCGTCCGGCAGATACGAGACGGAGTCCTGGTACATCATATGATCGAATATCCATTCACCCGCACCATCCTTCCCCCATTCCGCAGATCCCTTTGGCGATGGCAACTCGAAACCTACTACGCCGGAATGAATTCCGTAATGATGCGACAACTGAATCTCGTAGCACTCTTGTGCGTTGCCCGCCGAGAGATATTGCCCAGCGCGCTGCAGCGCCAACCGGGCCGAGGTGGTGACCGCAAGCGCCTGCACCGCGCGCGCGCCGTAGGACATGGATAGACGCAGCGGGTAGGGAACTTTCCTCAGGTGCCTCCAGATATGCTCCGTTCGGTGGTAACGCGCGTACCCGCCAAAAATCTCGTCACCGCCATCCCCGGACAGCGACACCGTCACATGCGAGCACGCCAATTTCGAAACCAAATACGTAGGAATCGCGGAACTGTCGCCAAAGGGCTCGTCAAACAAAGATGACAGCTTCGGAATCACCCGCATTGCCTCGTCAGAGCCGACATACAGCTCGGTATGCTCGGTGCCCAGGTGCTGCGCAACGGCTCGCGCATACCCCGCCTCATCGAAGCGCGGCTCGCTGAAGCCGATCGTAAATGTTTTTATGGGCCTTGACGAACGCGCTCGCATCAATGCGACGATCAAGCTGGAGTCAATACCGCCCGAAAGAAAGGCGCCGAGGGGAACGTCGGCGATGCTCTGCTGCGCCACTGCGCACCCCAACAATTCTTCGAGCATCCCCGCAGCTTCCTCATCGTCGCCTGGAAATGGATCGTGCCGACCGTGATCCATCACCTCGAGCAGCGACCAATAAACTCTGGCGAAAGGCAGAGTACCAACAGGTTGCGCGTTCGACAGCTGCAGGTAGGTGCCGGGCAGCAATTTAAACACGTCTTTGTATATGCATTGGGGCGCACGAATATAACCACGACGCACGTAGTCCGCGAGAACTTGCCGGTCAATTTCGGTGCGAAACCCGGGATAAACGCGAATTGCTTTGAGTTCCGATCCAAATAGGAACGAACCGGCTTGCCAACCGTAATACAAGGGTTTTTCACCCATGCGATCGCGCGCCAGAGTCAGTGTCTTGTCACGCCGATCCCAGACGGCAAAAGCAAACATGCCCACCACGGCACTTAAGGTGCATTCGATACCCCATCGGTCAATCCCTTCCAATAGAGTTTCGGTATCGCTATGTCCGCGCCACGTGGGCGCTGATTGTACGCCGGAGAGGCGAGCGCGAATGTCAAGATGGTTATAGATTTCGCCATTCAGCACGATGACGTATCTGCCCGAAGCAGAAACCATGGGCTGATGTCCCGCAGGCGACAAATCCAGAACAGACAGGCGCCGATGACCCAGCGCCACCCCCGCACCAGGATCCAACCAAGTACCGCCGTCATCCGGGCCTCGATGCAATAGCGTCGTAGTCTGTGCGTCGATCGTGTGCCGCGCATCGGCCTCGGCAAATCCGCCAACTTTGAAAAATCCCGTTATTCCGCACATTCGGTTCGCTGCAGCACGAGCTCGTTGCAACCCCAGCTATCGTTGCGTTTCGCTTTGATGACCGTGAAGCCTCGGCTAGTGAAATATGAAGTAAGGACCTCGAAGCTGGCAAACTCGAAAGGAAATCCTCCGATCCAATCCAACTCGTCGCAACGCGCACTCATTCCGCGATCGCGTCGATCTGTTAATAATGAAGCAATGGCAATCATGGGTTTGAATTTCAGCGTGTACTTGGTAATTGCCGCAATTCGCGTCATCGCGGAAATCATAAACACGAACGGCGCACGCATCATGCGAGGTAAGCAATTATATAACCTCTTGATGAACCACCAAAGGTGCGATTTCCAACCCTGATCGTTGTAAATTGCGATGACACATTTGCCGCCGTTCATCGCGACCCTGCCAATAGCGTTTTCGATCGCAACCCACATCGATCCGGTATGGTGAAGCACTCCCCAGCTGTATACGACCTCGAACCTCCCCAAGGTTCCCAAATACGCGCTGTCCAACGCCGAACCTTCGTCAATCGTCCATTGTGAGTCGGAAGGAAAGTAGCGCCGCCTCAGTTCCTGTGTGCAGGCCACCGATTGAGGATCAAAGTCGAATGAGTGAACGATGGCTCCAAGCCTGCGCGCGGCCAGACTGAACAAGCCCGAACCGCTGCCGATGTCCAGGAAGCGGCAACCAATTAGGTTGTCCACATTTAACATCTCTTTAAGAGTTCGTTCAGCTTCGGCAATCCTCCTAGCATCTATCGAATTCAAGAATCGTAACCAATTTGACCCGAAACCAAATCGCCTCCCCCTGGCAATTTCGCGCACCGCATCCTTATTCGCGGTATTCACTTCACTCAATCCTTCGATTGGATAGCATGACAATCATGGAAAAGGCACTTCTCCCATTCTGCCGCTATCGCACTCTGCTCGTAGGTATGTCGAACCCTAGACGCCTCCAAAGCAAGACGTCCTCGATATTCCGGCTGCGCCATTAACTCCGCCATTGCCTGCGTCAGTGCGCGCAAGTCATCGATAGGTACAAGCCGGCCATTTACTCCGTCATCGATCAACGACTTCGGACCAGCACATTTGGTAGCCACCACCGCAACTCCCATTGCCATACTCTCGAGAAGCGCATTACCGAACGCCTCCGATCGAGAAGGCAATACAACCAAACTTGCACGCGCCATCCAGGTCTCAATATTGCGCACCGGATCCGTGATCGTCACGCGACCGGATATCCCTAACTCCTCACAAAGTTCTACCAATCTCGACCTCTCAGGACCGGATCCAACTATGGTCAATTGCCAATTAGGGAACGCGCGCCAGAGTGCCTCAAAAGCGCGCAGCAGAACGTCGAAGCCCTTGACAGGGTGAAGTCGACCGACCGCCAATATCAAAGGCTCGCGGTCAACAACAACCTCGATCAAATCGCGAATACCAACCGGTATAACACGAACTTCGGCACCGCATTCCTTTGCGATCCGCGTTGCCGAATCATCATTCAATGCGGTGATCACTGATGCCCGGCGATAAAGTACCCTTCTGAGCAGCCTCCAATACCACGGCAGCGAATAGGCCCAGGACGCATTTGTTGTCTTCGACTGCGGATCCGGGGAACCTCGCTCAGATATCACGACGCGCAGGCCAAGTCCTAGTGATGCAAGAAGTGACAGCATATTGGGCACATCAATAAAGCTTAACACCGCGTCGGGACGTTCCGCTTGAAACAAGCTGCGCAACTTAAATACACGATCAAGATTCGCGCGAATCTTTCCTAATAGCGACTTGCTGGGATTAACTACATGGATCCACTCTCGCCGGACGCGCGAGTCTAGCGTGTAGAAATCTGGATTATCGGCAGCACACATCGTTACGAGAATAATGTGGTATCCATTCCTCACCCAATAATTGGCTAAATCCGACATCACTCGCTCCGCACCCCCGACCTCTAAGCTGTCAATCACGAAAATGATCTTTGGCGGGCATGATCGCGCCATTCTGAGATCTACGGACCGGCCGCACTTCTTGCTATCGCACATTATTCGAGGAGGCCGCGTATTTTGGATTGGCGATCTCACGCGCCGCCGTTTCCCGCGCCCGTTCGATAAATGATTTACCAATCGGAACGAATACCGCGAAGAAAATATAGGCGCTGCAAACGTGCTCGATGACTCCAATGAACCAACAACCGTCAAAATAACCGTCTGCAAAGTCGAGTGAGCGCACGTCTCCTTGGCGAATATCCAGGCCCGGATAATTCACCCTCGCTTGCTTCACCGCGTCCTCGGCGAAATCCACGCCGACGATGCGATAACCAGCCGTCGCCATCGCCTTGACCTTGATCGCTCGCCCGCAGCCGCCTTCGAGAACGCGACTGCCCCGCGGCAAGTATTTTTTGGTAACGGTGATCATCTCGTCGCGAGGGCTTACCGGGCCGGGCTTCCCTTCGGCCCGCCAGCGGTGATCCCCAAATTCTGGGGTCGATCTTTCATCGACGTAGCTTAGGACGCTTCGCGTCCGGCCAGTAGAGAACATGCTTCATCAACTCCTCTCCCCCCTTAGACCGCCCCGGGGTGACGTCAACTCGGTCGCGCGATCATGGCGGCTCAACAGGGCAGCACTAATTCCGGCGAAAGCTGCCAAAAAGACGTTGTAATGCATCGCTCCGGACAACGACACAAAAACATAGCAGACGATTCCGGCGAGAATCAACGGGCGCTGATTGCGCAATTGCCTACTTTCGATGTGAAACAGGCGCCAAATCAAACTGGCGAACACGCCGTAAAACAACATCAAGCCGATCATACCCGAGTTGTACAGCAAATCGACGGGCGTGGAATGAGAAGTGATGCCGTAGTCGGCCCGAAACGCCTCCGTGCCGTATCCAAAGACGGGATTCAGCTTCCAGCCGGCAACGCCCTCTTTCTGCCACTGGGCCCGCTCGGTGAATGCCGAATATCCCGGCAGATTCTCGCGAGCCTGCAGGACCGCCACGCCTAGGAGAACCCGTTGCACGCCGCGGTCCAGTGACTCAACGAAGCTGTGGTTGGACGCGATTATAAGTCCTAGTGAGCAGGCAAGTACAATCAACGTCAATGCTCTGCGCCGGAGTAATCGCCCGAAAATCCGGAAATACATGATTCCTGCCGCTATCAACCCAAGAACGATTCCCAGGCTGCTTTTGATCGAAGTCGTTGCAACGATATTCAGCATGATGACGATGGCCATCACGATCAGAAAAACGTTCGATCGCCGAAAACAGCCGTACAACAATGTCAGGAACAAGCCGAAAAGATACATATTCGCTATCGCGTTGTAAGAGAACTCCTGCGGATAAGAAAAAGGGAACCCGCTTGTCAGCGTATAGAGCCCCGCGCCGATCGCGAATCCGAAAAGCGCGCCACCGAGCACGCTCGGTACGTTGTGAAAGCGAATCAACGATCCGAATAACACCATAACGACGACGCAGTCGATCGCCGGTACTAAGGTATTGGCAGACAGCCCCACGTCGCGCGTCCATAGGAGCGCAACGAACATGTAGACAACAAACCCGGCGTAAAGGGCAAATTCCCGGGGCCAGATGAACCGCGATCGCCAAAGAAGATGTAACGCAAGGAGTACTAGAAGAAAAGGACCGAGGTGCGTCGCGCGCACCACGTCCGAATATGCGCTCAGCGTCAGGGCACAACTCCCAGCAGCCGCCAGCAGAAACGAGGCAAGACGTGCGGCTACGCGATTGACCCCGTCGTAACTCGGTTCGCTCCGATCAATGACGGATGGTTCTGCCATGACTGTCCATTGCCCTAGTGCAATCACCGCTCAGCGATCACGCGTGCCGGAACGCCGGCGACAGTCGTGCTTTCTGGTACGGACTTCGTTACTGCGGTACCCGCGTTACCCGCGCCGACAACGGAATTATGACCTATCTGCACGCCATCAAGGACAACAACGCCGGCATCCAACCAGGCATAATTGTCAATTTCGATTCCACGAGCATTAACGCCAGACTCGAAAAGCGGCGCACGCTTGGCCGAGATATCGTGATTTGCCGGAATTATGACGGTATGTGTGGCAATCCGCACACCGCTGCGGATGCGGGCTCCCCCATGTCCATAGACGATTGCGAACGGGTTCATACTAAAATTGGCGCCGATGTGGATGTCGCCGCCATAGGTCAGAATCATAGAATAAGCGTGAATTTCACCTAAACCACCTTCCCACGAAGTGCGCGCGACACTGGAATATATCGGGCGCGGTGGAACCGACGACATCCTCGGTCTCTAGAGGGCCCGATGAGCCTGCATGGCGCCCCGGATGCTGTTGCAGCTACCGCCGAAGTGGTTCGTAGGCGGTTCGTGGGTGACTCGGTTGCGCTCGCGCCCGCAGCCGGGCCTGCCGCTTCGGTCCCGGCGATGATCCGCACCGCTCCCCCGCAGCCATCACACCTCGCGACGTCGATCGAGAACAGCCGCTTCAGACGCTGCGCCCAGCCCAGCGCCGATGCCCTCGATGCTCCCCTACCCGTCCCGCTATCTGCCCGATCACCCCGGCCGGCGCTGATCCTCCCGCGGCGCCCGAACATTGGCACACCGCTAAAAGGTTTGATATTTTCCCAGGAATACGCGTGCTTCCAGCGCGCGCTGGAATGTTCGCGACGACCGGATTGCCGCTCGACGAGACGCTCATCTGGTCTCGCTCAATTCAACGCGTCCCAGGTCAACGCGGTACCTCTTTTGAGAGATCGTGCCGCGGGCCTTCCTAGAATGACGCTCAGATACTTCGGCGGAAGGCCCAGTCCGGGTCGTATCGCCCTGATGTTGTCGGGCGTCAGCGCCTCGCCCTGAGCGACGTCCCTGACCACATACAGTGAGCGCCTGAAGATCACCGATTTGGCTTCCTGAACGCTGGCGCCATAGCGAATCGTCCCCAGGGCTTGCCAGGCGCGCTCCGCTTCGGTGACCAGCAGGGTCATTTCCTGCGGCTCCAGCGAAAATGCCGAATCCACGCCGCCATCGGACCGGCGCACGGTGAAATGTTTTTCGATGACGGTTGCGCCGAGCGCGACGGCCGCGACGGCCGCTCCGATTCCCATCGTGTGATCGGAGAGTCCGACCTCACAGTCGAACAATTCGCGCATATGTGGAATCGTGACAAGATTGGTATCATGCGCCGGAGCCGGATAGGAACTCGTGCATTTCAGCAGCACGAGGTCGGCGCACCCCGCTGCGCGCGCGGCTCGCACCGCCTCGTCAAGCTCTGCAAGCGACGCCATTCCGGTGGAAATGATCATCGGCTTGCCGGTCGCCGCGACGCGTCGAATCAGCGGCAAGTCGGTATTCTCAAAGCTCGCGATTTTATATGCGGGCGCGCCGAGGTCTTCGAGAAAATCTACCGCGGATTCGTCGAATGGCGTGGAGAAGCACGTCATTCCGTGCTCGCGCGCTCGGTCAAAAATGGGTCGGTGCCAGTCCCAGGGCGTGTGCGCTCGCCGGTAGAGTTCATATAGCGAAGTGCCGGTCCACAGGCTCTCCGGATCATCGATATGAAATTCGCCGACATCCAAATCCAATGTCATCGTGTCCGGCGTATATGTCTGAAGCTTCAGCGCATGGGCGCCGGCATTTGCGACCGCGTCTACGATTTCCAACGCTCTGTCTAAAGACTGATTGTGATTGCCGGACATTTCTGCAATGACGAACGGCGGTTCGTGCAGACCGATCCGGCGGTCGGCAAACTTTATCTCGTGCGTAATTCGAGTCACTTGATTGCACTCCGAAGTTCGGCTACGACGCGGTCCTGCGCTTCATCCCCGAGGCCATGATACATCGGTAAACTGATTCCCTCGCGGTAGTATTGTTGGGCATGCGGGAGAACGCCCGGCGCAAAACCGAGGCGACGATAGGAAGGATGCAAGTGTACCGGTATGTAGTAGACGTTGACGCCGATCCCGGCCCTACGCCGCCTCTCGACTACCTGGAGTCGATTGCGCCTAATGCGAGGTAACGTCAGCCGTACCACGAACAAATGCCACACGGAATCGATCACGGGCGCCACGATCGGCAGCCGTAAGGGCATTCCGCCCAGCATCTGATGATAGCGTTGTACAAGCGCTCGACGGCGCGCGAAGAATCCGTCGAGTCGACCGAGTTGCGACAGGCCCAAGTCGGTCTGCACATCGGTCATCCGATAATTGAAACCCAGTTCCGACATGTGGTAATACCACGGTCCGTCGCTCGCGCGATCCAGCTTATCTTCGGCGCGGGTAATGCCATGGTTGCGCAGGCTCACGAGCCTTTCGTGAAAGGCGGCGTCGTTGGTGAGCACCGCACTGCCGTCGCCCGTCGTGACGATCTTCACCGCGTGAAAGTTGAATACCGTCATATGTGCGAAATCGCCACAGCCGCCCGCTCGTGCTGCATGCGATGTACCGAGGGTACGAGAGGCGTCCTCGAGATGATAAACCCGAATCTGGCGGACAAGGCTTTCAGTTTGCGCATGTCGCAGCTGCGGCCCACAATGTAACCGGAATTTACCACCTTCGGCAAAGTGCGGGATTGCGAAGGCGACAGACGTTTAAGCTCCAAGGCGTTCGTATCGAGGCACCATGTATTAGGGACGATGTGGACAAAATCGCCAGCGGCGCCGCAGTATCATGCGCAGTCAGCCGAGGTGACGAACATGTTCGAATTCGTCCACAGGCGATCGTCCGGCACTAGCCCTGCTGCTAGACACGCGATTCGGAACGCCGAAGTGGCGTCTGATACGGCTATTGCATTGCGTAGGTCGCAGCGCCGATATAAGACCTGTTCGAACGCTGGTACGGCAGGCCCCTGAGTCAGCCAGGTCGAACGCAAGACCGTTTCCATCGCCGCAATGTCGGCGTCATCGATTGCCTGGCGTCCATAGGGAATGAATGAGCTCATGAGGTTTGGCCACGCAATTGCCGGTACCGATCCCGGAATAGCCGGATCGGCACATTCCATCCTTGGTCTGCCATGAGCCGATCTTTCAATGCCACCAGTTCCGCGGAGCGGTGGTAGCTGCCGCCGGAAGACTGTCGCACCGGTTCAATCTGGCCATTTCGAAGGGCCGCCCAATTCTCCATGAACAAACTCTGAAGCTCGGAATGCAAGACGCGATAGGTGCTCGCCAGGGTGGTATCGCGTGCCTCGTCGAAAGCCACAGACTTTTGCAGCAGCGTCGGTCCTGCATCGGTGCCCGCGTCGATCATGTGTATCGTGACCCCGGTTGGCGTGCCATCCAAAAATGACCAGGCGTTCAGGTCCGCGCCGCGATTGTATGGCAGCAACGAAATGTGCAGATTGATGATTTTTCCGGGCGCGCCGTCGATCACGTTCTTGTCGAGAACATCACAATACCCATAGCTTACAATGAGATCCGGCCGAATCGTCTGCAAGTCGCTTGTCGTGATAATCTCCTCCAGGACGATCACTTCCTCGCGATCGCCGAGCCACTTGATCAAAGGCATGCTGACGGTATTGTTGGTCAACACTAGAACTTTCATTCTCGTATGCCTAATTTTGACAATCCGCGATATGATGCAGCGATCGTACTCGCGAACCTCATGGACGACCGGGAAAATGTGAACCGCGAAACTCGCGCGCGCATGGACTGCGCAATCCGAATCATCGAGGACGGCAGGGCGCAGTTATTGGTGCCATGCGGTTGGGAATATCGCGAGGACAGCGATATCTGCATTGCCGACGCGATGAAGGCATACACCGTCACAGAGCACGGTATCACGCCATCCGCCGTCGTTCCCGAGCCGACATCTCGGGATACGGTCGGCGACGCGGTCTTCACGAAACGCAACTTGGCACTGCCGCTGCACCGGTCACAGGTGTTGGTTGTAACGAGCACGTATCACCTGCCTCGCGCACTATCGGCTTTTTCATTTGTCTACGGCGCCTCGATCCAAGTCGACGGAGCGGGCGCCGAGGCATCGGATAACGATGAACTCAAACAATCCGAGGCGCGATCGGTAGCCTCTTTTCGCGAGACATTTCTGGGTATTACGCGCATAGACGATGCTGCGATTATCGAACGATTGCGGACCCGCCACCATTTCTACAATGGCGAAATCCACCCGCAACTGGCCGCTGACCGATAGATCGCCCGCATGGAGCTGGATCGCATCGCGATTCGCACCATCGATGTCGACGCGGCCCGGCGGAATCATCCAAGCACCGCGACGCGGTTCAATGCCGAGATATCTGCGACGCTCAGAAAACGGTGGGCTCGTTCCGTAGCGATACTCGAACTCCTCGGCGACCGGATGGCCCTGTTCATTGAGCCGGTTGATCGCATTGCCGACCTGTTGGGCCAATTGAATGGCCGGCTTAATCACATAGTGATCGTCGAACTCAACGGTCAAGCAGGCGTCGCCCGAAGAACACATGAATTCATGCAATTTCTCGCCCGACGTATGCCGACGACTTTATGCGGCAGTTCCGCAGCCATCGCGGTGGCGACATCGGTAAGTCTCACAGAAGGGATCTTGGGAGCAAACACTGCGGCGCCGTGCGTGTGCGCAAAATCTTTCAGCACGAAGTCCACGCCCTGCTAAAGAGCGCTCCAAAAGCGGGGCATGCGAACGTCGGTGATCGGAAGGTAGTTGCTATTATCTGCGATGAGCTTGCTGAATAGCGGTACGACAGATTCGCGCGACCCAACGACATTGCCGTAGCGAGCGGCGGCAAAACGTGTTCGATGCCGGCCGGTGACATTGTTCGCGGCGACAAGGACCTTGTCGGAGACCGGCTTCATGGCACCGTACAAGTTGATTGGGTGCACCGCTTTGTCGGTCGACAGAGCGATTACCTTCTCAACGTTGTTGGCGAGCGCCGGGTGAACCGCGTTCTCGGCGCCGTAAATGTTGGCCTTGACGCATTCCATCGGATTGTATTCAGCAGAAGGAACTTGCTTGAGCACTCCCGCGTGGATGCCGTAATCCACTCCATTGAATGCCTGGATGAGACGGTCGAGATCTCGCACGTCGCCGATGAAGTAGCGCATGCATGGCTGGCCGAACTCTTGAGCCATGTGGGACTGTTTGAGTTCCTCACGCGAATATACGATCAGCCTTCGGGGCTCGCACCGCGCTAATAGAGTCTTGACGTATCGACGGCCGAAAGAGCTGGTCCCGCCTGTGATCAGGACCGATTTCTCACTGAACATCGTGCTTTCCTCGAGAACTCACTATGAGGCCGTCGATCGATCGGGCATTCCATCCGTCCCAAACCGCCGGCGCATGCGTCGCATAAGGATAGGTAGGATTCTTGCCTACCGTAATTCAACCTCCGCGGCAATTGCGCACTTCGCTACGTGCCGATACCCATGACGACGGATCGATATCGGTCGGCCGTCCGAATAAGCCAATCTGCATCGGCCCGATGCAATTAGCTTACGCCCGCACCAGGACTTGGCGTTCATCGCGACGAGGTCGTCCCGATCGATTCAGTTCCGCTCGTCCGCAACAGCCGAGCGAGCTCAGAGAGCAGGTTGGCGTACTCTGCAATTTCGCTATCATCGCGCCTGATGGCCCAATCGTTGTATCCGGCTGGCGCAAATGGCGACAGGAACGTGCAATAGACATCCAATATCTGCTGCCGGGGCGTCGGCCTCTCGGCAAGCTTACGCCGCACCAGGCCCGGGAGTTCCGCATTCTTGCCAATGGGCGACACGCTCCGAAACAAGGTTACCGGTTACATTGCAACGGCCGTGGGACGGCATCCTAATTCTCGGGTTTATTGCACTCAATATTCAGGCTAATAAGTGTACCGTGCTCCTTGTCCATGTGCGGAATATATGCCTGCGAATAGTCATCCATACTCGCGTGTTCTGTCTCTCGCCAATCATAACGATGGACATTTACAAAACCGACATTGACGAGAAAATGAGACAACGTGTCATTGTCGAAGACATTGTAATGAATATTGTAGAGATAGTCCTGGCGCCCCAGCAGTGCACCGATGACAAGGTCCAACTTCTTATGCTTATTGTATATTTCACATATAACAGCAAAGTCCGGGACCGATATCCGCAGCGTACCGCCCGGCCTCAAGACGCGAAACCACTCCCGCAGCACGCGCTCCGTTTCGCGCCGTTTGTAATGCTCCAGCACATGGCAGTTATATATAAGTTCGACACTATTTTCTTCAATGAATGACAAATTGTCGATGGCACAGACGTGATCGACATGCGGGTAATCAATGGCATCAATATGAATAAATCCCGGCGCGAAGCGCTTGCCACACCCCAGATGAAGTTTCATGTCAAATTCCTACTTAATCGCCGCGTTTCCGATCGGATCAATACGCTTGGCCGGCGTCACGGCTAGCCGTTTTCGAGGAACCGTAACCGCCCAATCCAGAAAATCCTTTAGGGTCTTGCCGGGTTCATAATCCCTCCAAAATCTTGCATACCCCGCTTTCGCGATGTCGATCCGCTCTTCTTCGTGCGCAAGGTAATACTCCGCCCTATCTATGGCATCGCGCGTGGAATCATAATAAACAGCCTCAACGTCAGGCTCAAAGATGAGACTATGACTATCATGAGTAGCCTTGTCGCAAAGGAGCATCGCGCCATGCGCTGGCACCTCATACATTCGGACATTACCCGTCTCACTCGGCCTCTCCGAGTAATGCATATTTAGACCGATTCTGCTATTCCAATACCAACGCGTTCGTTCGTCATGCGTCAGGCTTCTGACGCGGTATGGAAATCCTCGCTTTCCAATTAGCCGCTTGGCGAACCCGGAATAACCTTTCAAAGGCCAGCGCCCATAAACTTGAAAGCGCCTGTCAAAATACTTCTTGAACTTGAGCAAACGACTTATTTTTGCTCCATAGTCTCCCCCCACGTAAATCAAATCGGTAGTTCGTTGCCTGAAGAAGGCATCATCCGGATTAGGTGGACGTTGACAATTATTAAGATGCGTCAATGGCCTCCAATAGACCGAGGAGCAACCCCAATTACGCAGAGCGTCCTTCATTAACTGGCCGTCTCTGTATCCCGGCGAAATGTAGAATGCACCATCAAATGCCCACAAATGGGGAATCTTGTCGTAAGTCGAGATCGGATCGTCTATAAACCCAAGAATCTTGATTGGATTTTTTAGGGAACAAGAAAAAACATCCGGATGAATGAAATTATAGGTACTCATCACGATGAGATCGAAATCTGCAAATCTATTGACAAACTCGTCCACCATTTGCATATATCGCGGATCGCGCTCGCGATAGAGTTTGTCCACGCCAGCCGGATACTGGATTGCTTGCCTCCTAGCCCGTCTTGCGTTTAAGCCGTTTAACAATATTTCACCAATCGACGCCCGCGCATTGTTCGCGAAATACGGTAGCGGATCGAAAGTTTCAATGTGATAGTCATGAAACGAACCTATCGGTGGATAATTGAAGATGCAAACCTTTTTCATGCGTTGTTTCACCAGAAAGAGGCGGCAAGGTGTCATCGGTTGCCGAGGATTAAGCCACTAGCCGCGGTTTTCAACTGATTCCATGTGCGCACTGCCAGCAAAAAGCAGGCGCTTCCCAAAGCCTCGCGAATCGTTATGCAAAAGGTGCAGGGAAAAATCTGATCGAATTCAGGCGCCGGCAATTCGGGGCGCCCATATTACTTTCCTGCCCCCGCCGACGCTACCGATGCATCCGCCATGCGCACATATTGCGCTAGTGATTCAAACAGTTCCACGTACCCGTCTATTTCCCTATCGCTGGGTAATTCCGTCCAATTATTCATGGATGCTCGCTGGAAAGGGGCCAAATAGCGTGCAAAGGCATCAATAATTTCAGCGCGACAGGGTGGCCGCTCGAGCAGTCTGTTTCTAATCAGGTTTGGCAAATCGGTGATCTTGCCGACAGTAGCGGCACTTGGAAAGTTTTTGACCGGCGAATCGCCGAACATCACGACTGGCTTGCCTAGTAAAGCGGCCTCCAAGCCGATTGTTCCTTGAATTGCAAATATTACCGCCGCATTCTCGATAAGTGTCCGCGTATTAACGAAAGGTGATACGAGCTGGACTCCGTGAAATTGCCGAAACTGAGCAAGTTGTTTCGGTGAGTAATTGGTGACATCGCTCTTATGGAGCTTTACCAAGAGCTTGTGCGTGGGCGGGATGGATCGGGATATCAAATCAATGACCCTAACTTGGTCACTGTAGAAATGGGCCCAAACATCAATCGATGATTCGGGCTGCATATGCAGTCCAAAAAAAACATATGGCTCCGCCGGCGGCCTATCTAATAGCAATCGACGGGGTAGTTGAATTAGATTTTTCCTGTTGCGGATGCCTTCCTTGAGCTGGGCAATAATAGAATACGAGCGATCATAGTCGGTGAATTTCCTGAATTGGCCCAACCTGCCTCGGTTCATGGTCCTGCAAAGTGACTTGATCTGCGTTGGGATTCTGCCAAAAACTTGGGATGGACTAACAAGATTGGGCGTGATGTATGCGGGCGCTTGAATCTTGTTGCCCTCGAAGTCGCCGAGTACCTGTTCCGCCAGGGACCGCAGTTCGCTATCAGACCGAGGTCCCAATGTCACTGTCGAAGCAGGCGACATCGAGTTGCAGAAGCACGCTAAACCCTTTGGAAGTACGCTGAATTGTAGCGCAAACCATGGAATATTCATTTGTTTGGCTACGGCGAATGACAAGCTCCCATGGAGGGCGTCGAACGTGCCGATTATCACGGACGGTTGGATCTGTCGATAAAACGTGATGAGCTTTTGGGTAAGGAATGTTGCATATGCAAGGGCTTCGTCGTAATCCAATCTGGATACAATCCGATCGCTCCTGATCATATTGTGAATGGTGGGAATGCCATCTTGCTCCAGTGACTCCAATAGGTGACGATTGGGAGCGGGCATAGGCTGCTTCAGGTCACCGCGAAAGAAATAAATATTGGGTCGTGGCATACCGCCAGGCCACTCCTCCGGCGTATAGCCCGGATGCGCGAGGTGGGAAAAGCGGTGTTGGCTCTTGGCCCCAATGCGGTCATGCAGACCCGGAATAAGCGTGTGACCCCACCCTACGGTCACTACGTGAAATACAGCCCCATGAGTCACCAGAAGCTCCTAATTCGTTACGCCTTGATCGACACAGAAATAAATCCAGTTCGGCTACCTACCGATCAAGTCCCAGGTTGGCGCTGTACCGCGTTTCACAGTACGGACTACCCGCTTGCCGCGCAAGGGATCGTAGTATTTTGGTGCCAAACCGTACCCTGGGCGAATAATGCCCATATTCTGAGGCGTCAGAACATCTCCGGCCTTCATGTCCTTGACGATGTAAAGGCCTCGATCAGTTTGCTCGCTCCTATCTACGACGCTCAGTTCGAGTCGATCCGCGCAAGCCGCGTCAAAGCAATGGACGAGACGCCGATCAAGGCCGGGCGCGCCGGCCACGGCAAGATGCAGACTGGGTATTTCTGGCCGATCTACGGCGAACTCGATGAGGTGTGCTTCCCGTTCCACTCGTCGCGATCGGCCGATTTCGTCTGCCATGCTTTGGGCATCAAACCGGTCATCAATGCCGTGCTATTGACCGACGGCTATGCGGCTTACGCACAATACGCCGAGAAGACTGGGATCAACCACGCTCGATGTGGGGCCCATTCCCGCAGAGGTTTCTTCGATGCGTTGGCGGCGGAACCGACCGGCGCCGCCGAGGCATTGAACAGATCAAGACGCTGTATGCCGTCGAGAACGAAATCCGCGATCGCAAGCTCGTCGGAGAAGCCAAGCAATTGCATCGCCTGACGCACAGCAAACCGTTCGTCGAGCTCTTCTTCGAATGGGTCGATCGACAACTCGAGCGCCAGGGCTTCACGCCAAGCAACCCGTTTATCCAAGCGTTGAACTATGTGCGCGCGCGGCGTGTCGGTCTCGAAATATTCCTCACCGACCCGGATGTCCCCATCGATACGAATCATCTGGAGCGAGCGCTGCGCGCAGTGCCTACGGGTCGCAAAGCATGGCTTTTTTGCTGGACCGAACTCGGCGCGAAACACGTCGGCATCATCCAGATTTTGATCGTCACCTGCCGACTCCACGGCATTGATCCGTACACCTATCTGGTCGATGTTCTGCAGCGGATCAGTGAGCATCCCGCTAGCCGCGTCGCCGACCTCACCCCGCGCCTGTGGAAGCAGCACTTCGCGGCCAACCCTCTGCGCTCCGACATCCACGAATTTCCCGTCTGATCGATCACGCCGCGCACTTGCCGTTACGTTGCCGCGGCCGGCGGCTATGTCGATTCACTTGTAAATCGTCCTGCGGTTGAATCCGTAAGAGCTGATCACCGCGCCAGGATCCTCGCCTTCGCGTACCGGGCGAGTCGTCATGAGCCGAATCTGTTCAAGGGTGGCATGATCGAGCGTGCGGCCGTCTATTTTCATATCGTATTCGATCGACGCCGCATTACTTCGTTCCATTTTAATCGACTATATTATTGACTGATGAGTAAGCCGGCGATTTAGGCAGCCCATCCCAACTGCCGGACTCGAGGAAGAATTGCAATTCTGCGCGCGCGGCGCAGTGCACGAGTCGGTTGCACTGGCGATGCGTATATCGGAGTGTGGAACGGAATATCCGTCGCAGCAAGCTCCTCCGGCAGTTGACTCCATGCTACCGAAATTGCCGGCAGTTCCTCGTCGATAACTCGATGTCCGGGTGCGCGCAGATGCCAAAGGATCGAGATGGACGCTGAAGAACCCGCCGTGTCGATCATCATTCTAATTTCGGATCAATGTTCAGAGTCTGTCGAGACGGATCAAATCGGAAAATCTTAAGTCCGCTAGCGTGCTCCGATGATAATTCACTGAACCCGAGTCGAGAAAAAACTCTTCGAGATGCCGGGTTGGGTTCTTTGACCTCGGCACGGAAAACCACACCCTTGGCGGCCGCGAGTCGCGCGATTCCCAATTCCACCAGCCGGGCCGCCCATCCCCTGCCTCGAAAGAGTTTGTCAATGGAATAACCGATCCGCTGCTCGTTGCCTTCGCGGTCGAAGCGGATCTGCCCCACCGGCAGATCTCCAGCCTCCATGACGAAAAGGCGGCTGTCGGGTGAACCCAGTTTGCCGGTAAACCATTTCTGATGACTCTCGAACGGGATCTGCTCCATCTGAATGGACTGGGCCCGCACATCCGAATCGTTGGCCCACGAAAAATAATGAAATAAATCGTCCGGAATCGTCGGACGCAACCGCAGTGAGGATCTCGAAGTCGGTTGCATCATTTCCACGATTCGTTGTGCGCCCCATCCATCGACCATGAGCCGACTTCGAAGTGAAATATCCGCCAGCTCGTCCTGCCGGCCAAGCACTCGCTGAAGCGTGGAAACTAAATCAGCTGCTCGGACCGCGGTGTGATGGCCTACATAGGCAATCAATCCCGCTTCCGCCAAGGCCTGGCACGCGGGGCGCTGATTTTCCGCGACGCTGACAGTGACGCTGGGTAATCCGATACACATGCGCTCCCATGTCGTCGCTCCGCCCGCGCCGATGGACAAGTCCGCTTTGGCCATCAGGTCCGCCAAATGCAATCGGGGACCGTACAACTGGGTGTGGGGTCGTCTCGATGCGGCCTTCTCCAACGCTTGCCAGTGCGGATTGTTCACACCGATCACCACATCCACTTGGAGATCTGCAAATTGCGGGTCGCATAGCGCATCGATGGCCATGCCGGTTAGGTTCTTCGGATCGGAACCGCCAAAGAAAATGAAAATGCGTCGCACCTCGACGGTTCCATGTGTTGCGTCGTTGCGCTTTTGTCGGTATTCAGGCCTCAATATTGCGAAAGTCGGCCCGATTAACGATCGGCAATCCAATGGAATCAATCCTCGGTACCGATCCTGCATCGACGTGGAAAAATTCTGATCGACCAAAAGATCGCAATCGTGCCGTCGGTTCGCCAAATCATCGATCACGAGCACGCCGTTTGCATACGAACGTAGTCTACTTTCCCATTCCGCATCGAGCGCATAATGATCTACGATCAGCCAGTCCAGATGCGCGCCACGCAGCGCTCCGCTCGTTTGTTCGGCATCTTGCGACTGCGTCGCACCCAACCCCTCGCCATAATCTGCGTCACTTGCCGCCTCATCCGGGCTCCAGAACCGTGGCAGCAGCGCGACATCGGAGGAGCGTTGACGCAGGAAATCCACCATGTTGCCCGGAAGGTCGCCGCACACGAATTGAACATCGACAGAGCGCTCCCGCAGGCCCTCGGCCAACGCAAGAGAACGCATGATATGGCCAATGCCCATTCGATTCGAGGCATCGACGCGAAAAGCCGCCCTTATGATAGCCGTCGTCCCAAGATGTACGACTCCGCGGCATCGACACCCACGGGGGCGCCCCCCCAACGGGCAAGACATTCAACCGCACGCCGCGACCGCGGCTGCGGCCATTCGCGCAATCCGGTTGAGCACGCATCGAGAAATCGCGCCATTGTGCCTCCACATCCGAGTACCTCATCGTCAGGGTGAGCGGCCAAGGCAAAAATCGATCTAGCCATCAGTTCAACCGCCTGAAGCCGTCATGACAGATGGGACCTTTCAACAATGAAACGACATCCCTCCCGCCCTCGCATTCCGCTATCAGCGCAAACACCGGATCGAGCGCCTCAAAGTATCGGTCGACGATCTCCGGCGAGTGCTCCGTGCAGACGTATACACCGGTTCCGGCCAGGAACCCCTTGTCGAGCATTTCTTGTGTGATCAGAGTTTTATATGCCAGCGCTTTCGGGCTGACGATCGAAAATCCCGTCAATGCCGGTAATCCGCCAGTATTGATCTTCAATCCGTATTTCTGCGCAAGCGCCAGCCAGCGCGCGGTGATCGCTTTCCCCACATTTGAAATCTGTTGCCACGATTTCACTCGGTGCATCACCTCAAGCGTCTTTAAAGCCGCAGTCGGACCGATACGTTCAGTCCAGAATGTGCTGCTGATGAATGACGTCTGCGCAGCTTCCATGATTTCCCTGCGGCCGATAGCCGCGCTGATTGCATAACCGTTGCCCATTGCCTTGCCGAACATCGCCATATCGGGCTCGACGCCGTACATCTTATGGATTCCGCCGAATGTCTGGCGAAACCCCGACGTGCATTCATCGAAGATGAGGACGATCCGGTTCTCCGAAGCCAAGGCGCGCACTTTCTCGAGAAAGCCGTTCTCCGGTCCGAAGTTCCGCGTGACCTCCATCTTGATCACGCCGATCGCGTGATTGCCCACCAATTCCTGCAGCTCCGGGAAATTGTTGTAGCGAAACGGCAGGACGGTTCCCCTTAACGCCTTGGGCACACCATGCGGCTCGAGACCCGGGAGCAAATGACCGGCAAGATTCGTCTCGTCTCCCAAATTAGCCGCCAAGTACCAGTCGTGCCAACCGTGATATCCGCAAATGGCCACCGTGTCTCTACCGCTGGCGGCACGCGCAATTCGAATGGCGATGGCATTGGCCTCTCCGCCTGAGCGGGCAAATCGCGCCATGTCGGCCCATGGATGCAGCTCAATCAACTTCTCCGCGAGGTACACTTCCTCCGGACAATTCAAGGTGGACATGTTGCCTGCGCCGATCGTGCTCCGGACGGCGTCATCCACCTCTTCATTGCCGTATCCTAGTGTATTCGTGCCCACGCCCATGAGCGACATGTCGATGTATTCGCGACCGTCCAGATCCCACACGCGACAACCTTTTGCCTTGCTGAAATATGCCGGCCACTGATCCGGCAGAAACATTTCCGCTCTTTTTGACAGCAGCATATTGCCGCCAGGTATGACTCGTTTGGCACGCTTCCACAGCTTCTGGCCGGTATTGAGTTCGGCGCCCGCATTGCGGTCCAAATGACGATTGGCTTCGAACCATTCCGGACGCGCGTTTCCCAACGCCAATACTTCCGACCAGGTGAAATCACGGCGCGGATGAAACTCCTCGAAGACACGCTCGATAACCGTCAAATCCTCCGGTTCATCGACAGTCCATCGGTGCTTGGACTCGTCGGTCGAATTCGCGAAGTTGATTCGCCTGAAGCGGCCCGATTCTCGAATGAACGGGGTCACGTGCTCGCGTTGCCGTGGATGTACCGCTTCGGTCCAGGCAATCTCCAACGCGGCGAAGGAAAACACTTCGGAGTCCAAGCCGTCGGGGAATGTCGGCGGCAAAACATTGGCGGCGTAATCCGCCGAGGATTCGCCGAACAGGTCAATGACGCCGTCGACGATACTGGGATCGATCAGGGGACAATCGCCCGTCACTCGCACAACGACATCGGCTGAGAATGCCTTGGCCGCTTGATAATAGCGGTCGAGTACGTCGCTTTCGCTGCCACGGAAGACCGGGTAGCCCATGGACTCGACGTAAATGCTCAAAGAATCGTTGCCGGCGTCGACGGATGTGGCCAGCACAATCTGATCGAGTCGGCCCGCCCCAGAAAGGCGCTCAAGCAGCAGCCCGATCAAGGGCGTACCGCAGATCGGACGCATGACCTTATTGGGAAAACGCGTCGAACCCATTCTCGCCTGAACAATCGCTACAATCTTCAATGTTGACTCCAGCGTGCTGGATTTATCAACTCGATATCATCGGTTTGCAGATGCTCTGGCGGCGGCACGGGAACGGCTGTTGCGGCCTCCAGAATGCCCTGAAAATGACGCAGAGAGTCTACGCCGACGACAATGCCGTCCACGTCGGGTTGCGAAAGTACGAATCCGATACAGGCCTGAAGTGCAGTCACCGACGTTTCCTTCCGCCATCGATCCCACTGGTCCCACAAGTGCCGCCAAGCATCGAAGCGGGCGGGCCGCATCGACGGCTCCATCAACAAAAGTCCCTGGAGGAAAATCGATCGTATGTGAACTTCCGCACCCGCACGCCGCAGTTTCGACAACCATCCCGATGAACTGAGGCGCCTATCGAATATATTCATCGGACCCTGAACCAGGTCGAACTTGAAATGCGGCCAGAGGGCATCGAGATCTTCGGGCGCGTATATGGAGATGCCGACCTTGGTCACTTCACCGCGGTCCTTTGCCTCCAGCAGACCACGATGCAGCGCATCGCCCATCGGCCCCAGAAGTTGCCCCGGCTGATGTAGCAGCAGTCCATACAGAGACGTGGTCCCCAACGACTTGAGTGAGCGCGCAATGCAGTTTCGAACCCACGACGCTGCATCCGTTACTCCTTCGGGAACGGCGGGAACCTTCGATACGATCCGCCATCGCTTCGTGCCGATCTCGCCCAGCCGCAGCTCGCTTTCACCATAGGCGGCCGCCGTGTCGAGGGTATCGACTCCCTCGGACCACGCGAGATTCAATATTTCGGCGCCCTCCCCGCGCTCGATCACGCCGGTCCGGTTGGCGACGCCGTAGCGGAGCCCAAACTGGGCGGTGCCGAGAATGAAGCGATTACTCACGGCGCCAAATGCTTCCGTAACACGGATGTCGCGACCCATTCGTTCGGGTCATCGGTGTAGGTACCGTCGACATGATGGCCGATTTTGTGAAAATAATTGCTGTACCCCGGATGCCATGCAAACAGGTGCCGATAGTCCATCTTGAAGCTGCTGATTCCCGATCGATGGTGATAAGGACGTTGGCAGGGAGTTGCGCTGTAGAAATCCTGGATCACGAGCCAACCGGGGTTTCGCAACACCCTATCCGCTTCGCAGGCAATCAGGAATAGATCCTCTCGATCGCATAAATAGAGGCAAAACCCGAATACGACGACGTCGAATGCCGCCGCACCGAAGGGCAATTTTTCCGCGGTTCCTTGCTGCGCAAGAACTCCTTGCGCGCTCGCCGCGCTCACCGCCTTCGCCGAAGGGTCGAGACCATAGCAGTCGAACCCGCGATTATCCCGCAGCCACGCAAGCCGCGAGCCGCTAGCACAGCCTATCTCCAGCAGTTTGCTGGGAGCGGCCGTAGGCGATAGGGGCAACTGCAGGATTGCCAGCAACACTTCATCGCAGTCCGGGAGCGCCCGCGTCGCGCCGCGCGGCGTGTTTCTCTCCAACCATGCGTCGCCCTCGGATTGCAGAAAGACGTCGCGCTGCTTCATCCTACATTCCCGAGCGCGACGGCTACGGCGGACAGAACCCGGTCCTGTACCTCGTCCGTCAATCGTGGATACAGCGGTAATGTAATCGCAGTTCGTCCGTACGCCTCGGACTCCGGGAACTGCCCCTGCGAGAACCCCAGTTGCGCGTAAAATGGGTGCAGATGCACCGGCATGTAGTGCACATTGACGCCTATGCCCCGGCTGCGCAATTCATCGAAAATACGCGCGCGTTTGACGCCGGCCCAATCCGGCTGCACGCGGACGATATACAGGTGAAAAGCCGACCGCGTTCCGGGCTGAACGATGGGCAACTGCAGGGGCAACTCCCCCAGCGCCAAATCGTAGCGGCGCGCAAGAGCATTGCGCCGATCCACGTACTGCGACAAGCGCTGCAATTGACTCAAGCCAACCGCCGCCTGAATGTCCGTCATGCGATAGTTGAACCCCAGCAATTGCTGCTCGTAATGCCATGACGCCGGGGCCTTCTGCAACAATCTGGCGGGACTGCGAGTAATGCCGTGACTGCGCAGCATTTCCATGCGAGCGGCCAACTCCTCGTCATTGGTCAACGCCATCCCGCCCTCGCCGCTCGTGATGATCTTCACCGGGTGAAAGCTGAACACCGTGATATCCGACCAACGGCAATTGCCGACCGCTGCGCCGTTGCGCGACGCGCCAATCGAATGAGAGGCGTCCTCCAATACCTTGAAGCCAAACTCTTGCGCCAACTCCCATATCGATTCTTGATCGGTGGGATGTCCGGCAAAATGCACCGCAACGACTATCTTCGGCAACTTACCGGCTCTCTTTGCCGCCACTAGTTTGCCCTTCAATTGCGCGATGCTCATATTCCAGGTCAGCGAATCGATGTCGACGAAATCGACCTGCGCCCCGCAGTACAAGCCGCAATTGGCCGACGCGACGAACGTATTGGGCACCGTCCAAAGCCAATCACCGGGTCCGAGGCCGAGCGCCTTGCAGGCGATGTGCAGCGCCGAGGTGGCGCTATTGACCGCCACGGCATGCTTGGCGCCCACGCATCGGCAGACCGCCGCTTCGAATCGCGGCACGACCGGACCTTGGGTGAGAAAATCCGAGCGCAGCACGCGAACCGCCGCCTCGATGTCGGCTTCGGTCACATCTTGTCGACCGTAGGGAATCATTCGACTTGGGTGAACTGGTTCAACGCGACGATTTCCTGGATATCCAGGTAACGCGAGTTTCGGCCCGAATGAAATTCGAATCCCGGCTCGACGGGATTTCCGGTCTCCCCGAGCCTGTTGCGCGTGAAGTCGACGGCCGCCGCGAACTGGATCGTCGGCTTGATCACGTAATGATCCTCAAATTCCAACGTCAGATGCGAGTCGTCCGCGGGGCACATGACTTCGTGCATCTTCTCGCCCGGACGAATGCCGATGATCTTTTGCGGAAGGTTGGGCGCCATGGCGCGTGCGAGATCGACCACCCGAACCGACGGAATCTTCGGAACGAAAATTTCCCCGCCTTGCATACGCATGAAATCCTTCAAAACGAAATCGACGCCCTGCTGCAACGTGATCCAGAATCGAGTCATCCCCGCATCCGTAATCGGCAAATGATCGCAACCGCTCTCGATCTTCTTTCTGAAAAACGGGACCACGGAGCCGCGCGAACCCACGACGTTCCCGTACCGTACCACGGAAAATTTAGTCCTGTGGCCCCCGGCTATGTTGTTGCCGGCGACAAACAGCTTGTCGGAGACGAGCTTCGTGGCTCCATACAAGTTGATGGGATTTGCCGCCTTGTCGGTCGACAGCGCGATCGCCTTTTCGACGTTGTTTGCGAGGGCCGCGTGTATGACGTTTTCCGCGCCATGGATGTTTGTCTTCACGCATTCCATCGGGTTGTACTCGGCGGCCGGCACCTGTTTGAGGGCCGCCGCATGAATCACGAAATCCACGCCGTTCATCGCCTGGATGAGGCGATCCCGATCGCGAACGTCGCCAAGAAAGTATCGCATGCAGCTATGCGGATAATCCTGTTCCATCTCGTACTGCTTGAGCTCGTCGCGCGAATAGATGATCAGTTTTTTCGGCCGATACCGCTCCAACAGGGTCTTGACGTATTGTCGGCCGAAAGATCCGGTGCCGCCGGTTATCAAAATGGATTTGTCGCTGAACATTATTTGGCCAATGATTGTTCGTGAGCTGTGGTGAGGCGCGCCATATTTCTGAAGCTCGAACTGGTTTCGATCAGCTGATCGTAGCGGCCTTGCGCCTTGACTCGGCCGCACTCGAGTTCGACGATGCTGTCGCAACATCTGACCGTCGAAAGGCGATGGGCAATGACTAACACGGTGAGATCGCGTTTGAGTCCGTTGATGGAGTTCATGACCGACTGTTCCGTCGGGTTATCGAGAGCACTGGTCGCTTCATCGAGGATCAGGATGCTTGCTCTTTTATATAACGCGCGCGCGATGCCGATGCGTTGCCGTTGGCCGCCCGACAGTCGAATCCCACGCTCGCCGACGATCGCGTCATATCCTTGGGAACGACCTTCGATGAAGTCGGCGATTTGCGCTTGATGCGCTGCGCTTCGGACGCGCTCCAGGTCGATCTTCGCCCGCGGCACACCGAAGGCTATATTTTCAGCCATGGTGCTGTCGGACAGGTAGATGCTCTGTGGAACGTGTGCGATGGTTCGCTGCCAGGCACGCACCCGCGAGCCGGCGATCGGTTTCTCGTCGACCAGCATCTGGCCCTCGCAAGGACTCAACAGGCCCATGAGCAAATCCAGGGCCGTGCTCTTGCCGCTGCCCGTGCTGCCAACGAGGCCAACCCTATCTCCTTTGCGAATGGTTAGATCGAAGCCATCCAGTACCCACGGACCATCAGCGGTATAACGGAAACGCACTGAATCGAATCGCACCGAATCGTGAAACAGCAACGGGTCGGGAACCGCCTCCCAAGCCTCGGCGGGCAAGGGCTGCTCCAGCAGTTCGACGGTGTCGATCAGCGAGCCGTGACTCCCCGCAATTGCCGCCCAAGCGCCAAATCCTTGCTGCAGTGCCGGAAGCAGGCGCTGCGCTCCCAGCGCAAGCGCGGCGAGCACGGGCAGGGCCGCCGATACCCCGCCGGGTTGGCGGCTCAACCCATAGGCGAGCGCCGCGATCAACATCATGCCCAGGGCTTCAATCGCGAAACGCGGACTTTGCGCAATGAAAACATTGTCGCCGAGGGCGCGCCGCAAGGATTGATTGGCGCGGCTGTAGATATCGCAATAAACGGGCTGGGTACCGTCGAGCAATACGTCGCGAATTCCGCCCAACCCCTCTTGCAGCGCCTTGACCAGCTGTGTTTGCTCATTGGCGATGCGCTCGCTGTTTCGGCGCAGCCGCCGGCGCGACATCCAGGTAATCAAGGCGTAACCGCCCCCGAATCCGCAGGTCGCCGTCAATGCGACCGGCGGATTGATGGCCACAAGCGCCGCCATGATGGCCACGATCAGGACGATCGAACTGAGCAGCGTGAGCGCCGGCAAAAGCACGCCGAGCACGGTGCCCCCTACTTTATTTGCGATGCCGGCGATGATCTCGCTGCTGCTGCGCGCCAAGTGCACGCTATATGGCTGATAGAGCGTGCGCCGATACACTTCCATGCTCAAATCCGCTCCGGTTGCAAACGTGAATCGCGTATTTACCCACAACAAGAGAACGCGAATCGCTCCGGCAAACAGTGCCGCAGCGACGAATATGATAGTCAGCGGCAACACCAATCGGGCCGAACTGAAAATGCCGGCCGAATGAGCCACCTCGGCAAACACGCGATGTTTCCAGAGGACATCCGGTGCGGCGAGTATGCCGACGAATGGCAAGACCGATCCCAAACTGACGACTTCAGCCAACGCCGCGACGAACATCAGAGTCACTATCAGAAATGTCTGCCGCTGTCGGCGCGGACCAAGATGATGCCAGAGTCGCAACAGCAGCGTGGCATAGGCAATGTCGGATCGCGCGCTCATCACGGGATGCGTTTGCGCCGTCGAAAGGCGTCAAGGCCGAACGCGAGCACGGCACCGGCGAAGAACCCCAAGACCAATCCCGATAGCACCATGAGTGTACGCTTGGGACTGTGGCGAATCTCCGGCGGGACGGCCGGATCGACGACTTCAAATGGGTAGTCCCGCCGCGCGTTGGCGAGCATTAGCGTCTTCGTTTGACTTTCGACCAGGTCGTACAAAGAGCGCTGAATCTCGACCGCACTTGTCTGAGCAATTTGCTTGTCGAGATAAGCGACGTTGCGGGTCGCATCCTCAGCGACGTGTGCGCGTACTCGCTGGTTGGCCAGCGCTACGTAGGCGTTCGCCCACGTTGCCGCGGTGACTGGGTCCGACCAGTCCATCGTGACGCTGATCAAGCCGGTTTTCGTATCCACGTGAATAGCGACAATCGTCTCCTGAAAACGCTGGACCGCAAACCATAGCGTCGCGCGCTTTCCCGCATTCCCCATCAATCGGGCCACCAGTCTCTGCTGCTCGATGAACGTCTCGATCAGGTGCCTGGACCGCAGTACCGCTTGGGCATATGTTCCCGTACCGTCGTTCGCCAAATTCAATCCAGCCAGACTCGCAAGCCCCCCGAATTGGCTGACCAATCCGCTTGCCCCGGACAGCCCGTTGTCGCGAACCTCCGACACGACTATTTTGGCGCGGTAAATCTCCGTCGCCGTCAAGGCGAGATAAACCGCGATCAGTGCGAACAACACGGCAGCGGATACAATGAGGTATCGGTATCGCCACATCACACGAAAAATTGAAACGACGTCGATTCCGTCCTCGTTGCCGATCGTGGTCGGTAGGTTGGAATTCACGCTTTACCCCTGGTCGGCGTTTGTCGATCGGTATGCAGCTGTTCCAAGCGTCGGGCCGTGCATGACAATTCAGGCTCGCTCATCAGGGCGAGCGCCGACGCCGCGCGTTTCGGTTCACATCATCGCGGATTCGTGCGATATAAGCGCGTAATTCCGCATACTCTTGGATCTTTTTCTTGAGAAAGCGCGCGGTGACTCGCGCCTTCTCTTGAATTCCGCGCGGCGTCAGAAAATACGAATATGCCAGTTTGCGACGATTATTCTTGAAATTCGTCGCCTCGAGCAAGCCTTTCTGCACCAATGCCTGCAAGCAGAAATTGACCCTGCCAAGACTCATTCCCAGGTGACGGGCAACGTCCCGTTGGCTCATCGCCGGGTTTTCCTCCAAAAGTTGCAACAAATTGTAGCGAACTTCATCTGACAGCATTGATCGGCTCGGCAATTGGATTTATGCTCATCAAGATAGATTCTCGCGCCGATAGCGCATTTTCCGCATAATTTCATGTATTACCGCGTCAAACGGGCGCCGACGCGCGCGCACATTGTAATTTGAGCTGCATCGAATCGGAATCCGATGAACGAATGCCGTAATCAACGTTTTATAGTTCTCATGTTCAATTACTGAACGCACCTGCAACTCTACGCAGATTTGGAGGCAGGTGTCAACCAATGCCATGGTTGCCGCGACTTATTGAAACTGCTTATATGCCCGACATGTTAGAACTGCAATTCAGCCTGATGCCAGAACGCCCTGATCAGGGTCGGGCGCCGCTGCATGGAGCGCGGGCGATTGCGAGCACCGGATTTTAGGTCGTGGAAGTCTGCGGCGCAACGGTTGCCGAGTTCGTGATGCTTCAGATGACCCCGGATGTATTCGATCGGATTGAGCTCCGGTGCATAGGCCGGCAGCTGCTCGATCTGGATGGCGCTGTTCAATGCTTCCAAGTAGTCGCGCACGAGAACCGAGTGGTGCGCGGACAGGCCGTCCCAGATGACCAGCAGGGGCTGGCGGATCTGCTGCCCGAGGACATGCAAGAACTCGATGATCTGCGCGCCCTTGATGGCCCCTGGAAACAGCCGAAAGTAGCAACGCCGGAAAGTAATGCCGGCAATGACCGACAGTTGGTGTCAGTTGAAGTGGTGCTGCAGAATCGACGTCTCGCCCCTGGGAGCCCAAGTGCGCACACGGGTGCGCCGCTCGCTCAGTCCCAACTCGTCGATGAAGACGATGATGCGGCCTTGTTTTGCAGCGCTTTTTTTAGAGCTGGCCAGCGAGACTGCTTCCAGCGCTTGATCGCCGCCTCATCGCGCTCGAACGCTCGGCCCGCGGGTCGCTGGCAAGAGAAGCCGAGCGAGACGAGGATACGCCAGACCTGGCTTTCGCTGTATGAGCGGCCGAAGCGGCGCTCAATCAGCTGGCCGACGCGCGGCAGCGTCCACAGATCCGTGGGAAAGCCCTCGGCGAGGGCACCACGCGTGAGCGCGCGCATCAACTCGCGACGCTGCGCTTCGGCGAGCTCCGACGGCCGGCCCCGCGGGCGGCTTTTGAGCGCTGCCATGCCGCCTGTCTCCAGCCGGGCGTCCCACTGCGACACCGTCGTGCGCGTTACGCCGACACGCCGCGCGACCTCGGCCTGCGCAACTCCACGCTGCAGCAACCGTCCTGCCCGCAGACGTCGCTGCTGCAACAACTTCGTTTCCCGTTCCAACTTGCCCATGTCTCGCCTCGCCAACATTGCCTATCATGTTGGACAGCGAAACCGGAAACAAGTTGCCAGTCATTTATTCAAGTCTCAATAGATCGCAGAGACCAATGAGCCGACTCAAGCTTTTAACCGTGGGCACATATCCCATCCTGGTCCGGCTTCTCTGGGACAAAATTGCCATTGCGACCGGCCACAACTTCTCGCACTTGGTGCATCCTGTTGTTGACGCGCGATCCTGGAATGAAGGATCTCTCCTCGGAGATCAACTCCTCTATTTTTTTGACGGCAACCACGAGACGCCTGAAACGATCGATGCGGATTTCTTGGCGTCGCTGGAGCTGCCTGGCGTGCCGACGATCCACAACATGATCCTCGGTGATTGCGTGGTTTCCAAATTGCCATACGCCGACGCGCTCGGTTATGCGACCTTTCTCGCACGCCGTCTCGAAGAGGTGTACCAAACTGTCAAACCGATGGCGATCATCGGGGACTTCGACAGCGTTCACGGCAGCATGGGATATGCCGTCGCTAGGAGGCTGAATATTCCCTGGTTTGCGCTGCGATTTAGCCCTCTGCCCAGCGGCCACGTGGCGTTTTGCTCCGATATGTCTCCCGGGGCGGTAGTTACCCTCGAGCACGGACGCCAGGAGCGCCTCCATGGTTTTGCCGCGCAGTTGCTCGAGGATTTCGAAACGCGTCGAATGAAGGCTGCTTTATACATTCCGCCGAACCTGCTGTCTCCAGGTTTCATTCTGAAGCATGTTCCCGCGCATATCGCGGCACTCGCCAGGACATTGCAAAGGCGTCCGAGGCGACGGTTCCTCCGGTACACGGAAGGCCCCAGTGGGCACTCTGTCAGTAGGCGCGTGCGGGAAGCCATTCGCGTCCGTAAGAATCTATTACTGCTCCGGCATCGAACGCTCGTTCAGGAACCTCCGCTCGCCGGCGGCTTCGCGTTCTTTGGCTTACACATGCAACCCGAGGCGTCCATCGACGTTTGGGCGCCGTTCTTCTCCAATCAAATCTGTGTCATCGAATTTTTATCGCGGAGTCTGCCGCCAACACTCAAGCTTCTGGTGAAGCTCCATGAGAGCGACGTCCCCAATTACTCGCCTGAGTATCTTGCAGCTTTGGCGAAATTTCCCGGCGTCGAGCTAGTGTCTCCCTATGCAGATACGTTCGAATTCGTACGGCGGGCCGATCTTGTGTTCTCCATTCAAGGAACAATGGGTTTAGAGGCAGCGCTGCTCGGTAAGCCCGTCATCATGTTCGGCAACATACTCGGAGGCCTATTTCCCAGCGCAACGATCGTCGGCAAGACGATCGACCTGCCTGCGCTCGTGCGGGAAAAGTTGCGAGGCTTGCCGCCGAGTCGTTCGGACGTGATCGAGGCATTGGCAAGGTTTCTGGTGCCATTCTATCCAGCCTCCTCCAATGACTGGACGCAGGTACCTGATGATACGGCAATTGACGGGTTTGCTTCCCTCTTCAACTTGCTTCATGTCTATTTGCGCGAGTACATGGCAAAGGATAAGGATAGGAATGAATAGGCGATCTCAAGTGGTCAGCGAAACACCTCGGTGTAATCTTAAGGCTAAGAGATGATCGGCATGAGACGAGGACGCCGTCAGATATTCACGGCCGCCCGGCGTGCCGAGCTGTGGTGCAGGTACAAAGCCGGTGAGTCGATCCTTCGGATCGGGCAAGCGTTGGGCGGCGGCGCTTCAACGGTTCACCGCGCGCTCTAATACGCCGGGGGAGGCATCACGCCTGCACAACGACACCGCTCTTCAAGGGGTTTGAGTCTGGTTGAGCGCGAGGAGGTTTGTCGCGGCATAGCCGCGGGCTACACGCTCCGCGCCATGGCCAGAGGACTGAACTGAAGTGGTCCCCATTTGACGGACCTCAAGTAGATCGATTACACCATTTTACCTGGAGCTCAAAATGGAACGGAACAATCGTCGACAATGCACAGCTGAATACAAAACCCAAGCCGTCTCGCTGCCGGAGAGTTTGGGCTTGGCCGGAGCCGCGCCCAAGCTCGGGATTTCGGCCACGACGTTGGCCAATTGGGTGCGTCTGGATCGCGATGGGGCGCCCCTTAATACATACGTACCGACGCAGGAAGGCTGGTTGGACAGCGAAACCGGAAACCAGTTGCAAGTCATTTATGCAAGTTTCAATAATGGCACAATTGCCGGCATAGCGAAGACTCAAGGAGCAAAAAGCCATGTCCTTCTCGAGACGCAACATGATGTCCGCCGTGACGCTCGGCCTTGCATCGACATCGGCACGAGCCGCTACCGGGGTCGCCGCTGCCGCAGCGGCCGGCTCGAATCCGGCGACCGCCGACGACGTGCGGCGATACGGAGTCGTCCCCGACGATGCCAATGCTGCGCACGCCAACACCTTGGCGCTGAAGAAATTGTGTTCTCCGGAAATATCGCGGCACGGCTTCGCCGGTTTACTGCGGTTTCCAAATTCCAGCGGCTCGGATATATACCATTTCGACGACATCATTACGTTTCGAGATGGCATCAGCCTCGATCTGCAGAATTGCACGTTGAAGTTCGTGAAAGCCGGCTCCGACCCGCACGCGCAAAATGCGGGGTTCATCTATGCGGTCCGCGACTTTACGATCGAGAACGGCGCAATCGACGTTCATTACCCGACCGCCGGTGCCGGTCAGGGAAGTGCCATCGCCTTCGGATCGAGAAACGCGCCGAATTTCAAATATTTTTCGAATTACTACGATAAGCTGCTGCCAAGCCCCCAGGGGAACATTCGCGTCCGCAATCTGCGTGTGACTAGCGACAATCCGAACGCAAAGCTCATCTTGGCGCTGGGTGGGTTGCAAAACGTGTCTTTCGAGAATTTGGTGCTCGACGGAAAGGGCATTTCAGACGGTATTTATTACGAGTTCGGCTGGGCGACGAACGAACCGGATCCGACGCGGCGTCAGACCTCGCACGCCCACAATCTCCGATTCATCAACATCGTCGCAAACAATTTGAGGCGCATCGGCGATTCATCGGCGATTGGCGCGAATGGCGCGTACAACGTGTTGCTGGATGGAATATCGGTAAATGGGGCGCATTCCGCACTCAGCTTCGGCACCGGGGAATCACTTTTTTACCGGCCGGCCGCGGATATCGACGACGTCGGCGCGAAGCGAAACATCTGCATAAGAAACCTCGTGGCGCAAAATTTGACCGGCACAGCCGTCGAGTTCATCGGTGCGAATCCGCCATCTGGCGGGTATTTGAGAAGTCTGCGGCTCGAGCCGAGCGCGGAGACCGACCTGTTGGATTGTTCGCTTGACGGCTTTGCGATCGATTCTGCCGCTGGATATGGGATCCACAGTTCCGCCGGGCGACTTGTCGTTACCAACGGGCGCATTTCGAATTGTCAAAGAGGGATCGTCACTACGGACGAATGCACGTGGTTTTCGATATCCGATGTAGCCGTCTTGAATAACTCCGGGATCGGCCTGCAAATTGGCCAGGGTCTCAACATTTACGTTCCGCCGCGCGAAAAAATGGGCATTATTAGAAATTGCTTCATTGCCGGAAACAGCACGGTGGCGCCTGGAGCCAATCCCGGGATCGTATTGGCAAACTGCCGCAGCGTACTAATTGAAAACAATCGCTTCGGCTACGAGCGAGGGCATGACGGAAAAGCCGAGGCGACGCAAGGTTGTGCGGTCATCGGCGGCGGCGCCGATACATTCGGCATCCGCTGTGTCGGCAACTATGTCGCGGCAACGGCAGGCGGAGCCCTCGCGTATGCTCTGGCCAATTCAGGCACGAAAGGACGCGGATGCACGATCGAACACGCCGGCGGTATCACGACGCGGCAGGGGCCTTGGGAATGACGGGTCGACGCGATCTCGACCTATCCTGCGGCCACTGCCCGGCCGAAGCACGATTCATCGGAACATGTGTTATGCAGATGCGAGTTCCGCTTTGTTGATCATTGATTCACTAATGGTATATATCGCAGATGCCGTCATTGCGTAACTGCCGGATTGGTGTGGTGGGTCTCGGCTATGTGGGATTGCCGCTAGCGGTCGAATTCGGCCGGAAGTTCGACACCGTCGGCTTCGACATCAAGCGGCAGCGCATCAACGACCTGATCCGGGGTCGAGATCGAACGCTCGAGGTTAGCGCGCTCGAGTTGCGCGCTGCAAAGCGTCTGACTTTCACCGCA
>Ga0307373_10000775_pt1 | contig 61592 bp, 55 predicted proteins | sample OX2MG_FD_202534 | JGI IMG/M metagenome (GOLD analysis project Ga0307373, IMG submission 202534) | Soil microbial communities from Risofladan, Vaasa, Finland - OX-2 | ecosystem: Environmental > Terrestrial > Soil > Coastal area > Acid sulfate soil | place: Finland: Risofladan, Vaasa | collected... | reverse complement strand
CCACCACCCCGGGACCGGGGCAGCCCGGAAATGGGCTCTATGCCCTCCATCGCGAGCCAAACTTCGAGCCGCTGGGAACGCTCAAGAACGGCGACCCCATCGTGCTCACCAATCGCAGCTGCCAGCAGTTCACCTACCTGATCACCAACATCTGGACCGAGTACCCATCCCAAGTCACCCAGCTGCAGCCGATCAGCACCGGGAGCTGGATCACCGTGATCACCTGCACGCCGCTCTGGATCGACTCCCACCGGCTGGTGATTCGGGCGCGGCTCCAGACCAGCTAGGCCCATCCCGACCTCAGTGCACACTACCTGGGGGGGGTCGGGGCAGCCGTACCCACTAGATACTGGGTCAGGGCTAGGGATAGCCGGGGCGCGTCTGCTATGCTTGATCTCGGGTTGGCGCTCGGTTCGGTGGTCCTCGCGCACCTAGACCAACGGAGGAAACCTTGCTTGGATATCGAACTAGGAAGAGGTAAACGAGCAAGGCGGGCCTACGGGTTCGACGAAGTGGCGCTGGTGCCCGGCAAGGTCACCATCAATCCCGACGAGATCGACATTCGGCTGACCATCGGCGCGGTTGAGCTCAGCGTACCGATCCTCGCCGCCGCGATGGACGGGGTTGTCGACGCCCACTTCGCCATCGAGATGGGCAAACTGGGCGGCCTGGCGGTCCTCAACCTCGATGGGATCAACTGTCGCTACGACGACGTGGCCGCGGTCTACGAGCAAATTGCCGAGGCGCCCCGGGAGCGGGTGAACGTTCTGCTCCAGGAGCTCTACCGCCAGCCCGTCAAGGACGAACTGATCGCTCAGCGGATCCAAGAGATCAAGCGGGCGGGCGTGGTCTGCGGGGTCTCGACCACCCCGGCCGACGCTGAGCGCAAGCTCCCGATCGTCGCTGAGGCCGGCGCCGACATCTACTTCGTGCAGGGGACGGTCTTGACCGCCCGCCACATCTCCCGCTCCTACCGGCAGCTTGACTTCGCCCAGCTGGTGCGGAACTCATCCCTCCCGATCGTGGTGGGTAACTGCGTCGAGTACTACACCGCGCTCGAGCTGATGGGCACGGGAGTGGCCGGAATCCTGGTTGGCGTCGGACCTGGGGCCGCCTGCACCACGCGCGCGGTCCTGGGAATCGGAGTGCCCCAGGTCACCGCGACAGCGGACGTGGCGGCGGCCCGCCACGACCACCGTCGGGCCGGTGGCCAGCCGGTCACGGTCATCACCGACGGCGGGATGCGGGTCGGTGGGGATGTCACCAAGGCGCTGGCGTCGGGTGCCGACGGGGTGATGATCGGCTCCGTCTTTGCTTCGGCAGAGGAGGCTCCGGGACACGGGAATCACTGGGGCATGGCGACCCCCGACGCCAACCTGCCCCGGGGCACTCGGATCAAGGTGGGCACCAAGGCCACCCTCCGGGAGTTGCTCCTGGGACCGGCCCGAGTCGACGACGGCACCCAGAACTTCCTGGGGGCAATCAAATCGGCGATGGGGGTCTGCGGAGCCCGGACGATCGAGGAGTTCCAGCAGACCGAGCTGGTGATCGCCCCCACCATCCTCACCGAGGGGAAGCTATTCCAACAGGCCCAGCAGGTCGGGATGGCCCGCTGAGGTGAGGTCAGGGCGGCGAAGATGACCACCACCGCCATCCCCCCCTCGAATCCGGCCGGGCCCGACCTCGGTCTGGCGGCCGGAACCGACACGGTCTTGGTTCTGGATTTCGGCTCCCAATACACCCAGCTGATCGCGCGGCGGATTCGCGAACTCAACGTCTACTGCGAGCTGATCGCGGGCACCGCCCCGGCCAGCGAGATCGCCCGTCGCCACCCTAGGGGCCTGATCCTCAGCGGCGGACCCGCCAGCGTCTACGACCAGGGCGCCCTCCACCCCGATCCGGCCATCTACCAAATGGAGATCCCCATCCTCGGCATCTGCTACGGGATGCAACTCCTGGCCAGCGACCTGGGCGGCCGGGTGAAACCGTCCTCGAGGCGGGAATACGGCCTGGCGTCAGTGGTTGTCGACAGCGAGGACGGAGTGTTCCTGGGGCTGCCCAGTGAGTTGTCGGTATGGATGAGCCACGGTGACGTAATCGAGGCGCTGCCTCAGGGGTTCCGCGCCGTGGCTCACACGGTCAACAGCCCGGTCGCGGCCATGTCCGGACCCGGTGGGCGGATCGGCATTCAGTTCCACCCGGAGGTGGCGCACACCCCCCTCGGGATGGAGATGCTGCGCAACTTCCTTTACCAAACCTGCGGCTGCAGCGGAAGCTGGGCGCCGGAGAGCTTCGTGGAGCGGGCGGTCCAGGAGATCCGGCAGAAGGTCGGATCCGACCGGGTGATCTGCGCTCTCTCCGGGGGGGTCGACTCGGCGGTCGCGGCCACGCTGGTGCATCGGGCGGTCGGCGATCAACTCACCTGCGTCTTCGTCGACAACGGACTGCTTCGTCGCGGCGAGGGGGATCGGGTCATCGAGGCGCTCGGCCGGAGCATGCGGATGAAGATCGTCCGGGTGGAGGCGGAGGACCGCTTCCTGCACGCCCTGGAAGGGATCATCGACCCCGAGGAGAAGCGCCGGATCGTAGGCAGGGAATTCATCACCGCGTTCGAGGAGGAGACCAGAAGGCTGGGAGCGGTGCCCTTCTTAGCTCAGGGCACGCTCTATCCGGACGTGATCGAGAGCACCGCCCCGGACACATTCGGTGCCCACAAGATCAAGACCCACCACAACGTGGGGGGGTTGCCCGAGGGGATGAGCTTCTCCTTGGTGGAGCCGCTCCGCTACCTCTTCAAGGATGAGGTTCGTCGCGTCGGGCGGGCGCTGGGAATGCCCGACGATGTGATCCAGCGACAGCCATTCCCGGGCCCCGGGCTCGCGATCAGGATCATCGGAGAGGTGACCAGGGAGCGGCTGGAAACGGTGCGGAGCGCCGACTGGGTGGTGATCGACGAGATCAAGCGCAGCGGCCTCTATCACCGGGTATGGCAGAGCTTCGCCATCCTGACTCCGATCAGCAGTGTCGGAGTGATGGGTGATTTCCGCACCTACGCCAACGTGGTGGCGGTGAGGATCGTCCAGTCCGATGACGGGATGACCGCTGACTGGGCTAGGGTGCCCTACGATGTTCTCTCGGACATCAGCCGCCGGATCGTCAACGAGGTCCCCGGGGTGAACCGGGTGGTCTACGACATCAGCAGCAAGCCCCCCTCGACGATTGAGTGGGAGTGACCTCGACCCCCGTTAGCCGAGCTCTGACGGTGCTGGTGGTGGGGGGAGGCGGCCGGGAGCACGCCCTGGCTTGGGCCGTTCGGCAGAGCCCGCTGGTCGACCGGGTCATCTGCGCTCCGGGGAACCCCGGCACCGGGCTGCTGGGTGAGAACCGGGAGTTCGCGGTCTCCGACTCCGCGGGGCTGACGGCCCTGGCCCAGGCGGAGCGGGTCGACCTGGTGATCTTGGGCCCCGACGCCGCCGTGGCCGCCGGAGTGGGGGACGCGCTGGTGGCGGCGGGGATTCGCTGCTTCGGTCCCGGTCGGGAGGCGGGTCAGCTGGAGTCCAGCAAGATCTATGCCAAGCAGGTGATGCAGCGGGCCGGTGTATCCACCCCGGCCTTCGAGGTATTCGATGATCACCTAGAGGCGCTGGAGCACCTGCGTCGGCGCGGCGCCCCCGTGGTAGTCAAGGCGGACGGGCTCGCTCTGGGCAAAGGTGCCTTCGTCTGTCACACCGCCGACCAGGCCCAAGAGGCGGTGGACTTTCTCCTCCGGCGGCGAGAGCTGGGGTCGGCGGGTTCGAGGGTGCTGATCGAGGACTGCCTGGTCGGTGAGGAAGCGTCCTTCTTTGCGATCTGCGACGGTGAGACCGCAGTCATGCTGCCCCCGGCACACGACTACAAACGGGCCTTCGACCAAGACCAGGGAGGTAACACCGGAGGCATGGGAAGCTATGCTCCGGCCCCGCCCCGGGGTTGGCGGGCCCTGAATCGCCGGGTTCTCCAGGAGGTGGTCGAGCCCACGCTCCAGGAGATGATCCGGCTGGGCGCGCCTTACCGAGGGTGCCTCTACGTGGGGGCGATGCTGATCGGCCAAGAGATCCAGGTGCTGGAGTTCAACGCCCGATTTGGCGATCCGGAGATCGAGGTCCAGCTGCCGCTGCTGCCTGACCCCGTGCCGCTCCTGTGGCAGAGCGCGGGGGGCCATCTGAGCGACCCCGATCCCGAGCCGCGGTCCGGAGCCTGTGTGGGGGTGGTAGCGGCGAGAGAACCGTACCCCGATGCGGTCGCCCCCGGTGGCCAGGTGCAGGGCATCGAGGAGGCCGAGCGGCTGGGGTGCCAGGTGTTCCAAATGGCGACGCGTGCCGGTCCGGGGGGAGGGATCGAGGTCGGTGGGGGGCGGGTGCTGATCTGCACCGCCCTGGGCCGAGATCAAATGGCCGCCCGGGCCAAGGCATATTCGGGCCTGGCGGCGATTAGCTTTCCGGGGATGAGGTACCGTCAGGACATCGGTGCCTGAGCGGAGTCCGCACCGTTGGTCCGGGGGTGCGCTCCGGTCTTAGCTGGCCTGCATTAGAGGGGTCTCGGTTGTCCGACGCCACCCCGTCCGCGGCGGCGGTCCGCCAAGAGCAGCGGGCTCGGCGGCTGCTGGAGGCGAAGTTGACCCAGCTCGCGGCTGAGGCCGGCTCCCTCGCGGTGGAGGCCCCGGAGCCGGGCAGCCAGGTGCAGTACGGCAAGCGCGCCGGCGATCACGTGGCCGAGGTGGCGGACCGGGCGGCCCGCTCTCGGACCGCGGGCGAGCTGGAGAAGCTGGGCGCGGAGGTGCGGGCGGCGGTGGGCAAGCTGGACGCCGGCACCTACGGCTGCTGCGATGATTGTGGCCAATCAATCCCGGCGGCTCGGCTGGAGGTGTTGCCGTGGGCCACTCGCTGCGTCGGCTGCCAGGCTCAACCGCGGCGCTAGACCGAGATGGGGAGAAGGCTGGACGGCGACCGCTCCAGCCCCAACCGTTGGAGCTCTCCGTCCGGTCGAGGTGAGCCAGCAGTGGCGGCGCTCCGGGAGCGATCGGTAGCTTCTGCCGGTCGGCCCGCGAAGCGGCCGAGCCGGCCGAGCCAGAGCAGCTTCGGGGGCATGGCGTCGGCCGCTCCCCTGGGCGAGCTGACCCGCGCTTGGTGGGTGGCCCTTCCCATCTGTCCGCCGCCGGCGATCATCCCATTGGCGCGCCGGGTAGCGGGGGTCAGCTCCGGGGTTGCTGCGCCCAGGCCCGCGTGGTCTCTCTCCCGACCGCCTCGGAAGACTGGCTGGCCGGATTGGGTACGACAGCCGGGGAAGGCGGTCAACGAAAAAAATCGGTGACGCACCGCTGGCCGACGGAGCTTTGCGACCCCGCAGTCGGAACGCAGCAGCTCGCGTCACCACCGCCCCTGCCGTTACCCTTGGCAGTTCATGGCCCCGATCGGACTGATCGAGAGCTGCCTGCGGCACGGGCAGCAGACGTTGCTCCTGAGTCGAGTGCGGACGCGCCACCTCCTCTCCCTCTTGGCAAAGCTGGAGGGGTGCGGCTACGCTGGCTTGGACGTGTTCGGCGGCGCCACCTTTGAGGTGTCGCTGGAGCATCTCGGCGAGGACCCATTCGAGCGACTCAGATCAATCCGGGCCAACACCTCGGTTCCCTTGGTGGGGCTGATTCGGGGCCAGTCGCTGGTGGGGTACCGGCCGCTTCCCGATGATGCAGTCGACAGCTTCGTCTCCCTGTCGGCGGAGTGTGGCCTGGACGTCTTTCGCTGCTTTGACCCGCTGAACGACGCCCGCAATCTGGCCCATATCGCCGAGGCGGTCCGGGCTGTCGGCAAGCATCCGGAGGGGACTCTGGTCTTCACCGAGAGCCCGGTCCACAGCGAGGAGAGTTTTATCGCCCTGGGGATGGAACTGGCCGGCCTCGGATACCAGAGCCTCTGTGTCTTCGATCCGGCGGGACTGCTGGGAGCCGGTTCGGCTCGGGCCCTGGTGGAGGGGCTCCGCGAGCGGACGCAGCTCCCGGTCAGTGTGCACTGCGCCACGATCACCGGCCAGGCATCCTTCGCCTATCTGGCGGCGGCCGAGGCCGGGGCCCGGAGCCTCGACGTTTGCCTTTCGCCGCTGGCCGGCGGCGCGTCGCTGCCCAGCACTGAGGGGGTCTACGCCGCGCTGCGGGGGACGGACCTGCAGCCCCGTCTCGACGAGCGCCGGGTTCTGGCGGCGGCGGACGCGCTGGATGAACTGATGCCTCTCTACCAGGCCATCTCCGACCCCCGTGGATGGCAGTACGACACGTCGACCCTGCGGACCCAGCTGGCGCCATCGGTCCTGGAGCACCTGCGTCGCGAGTGCGAGACCCAAGGGGCCCAGGGGAAGCTCCCCGCGGTACTGGAGGAGATTCCTCGCGTTCGGGCGGAGATGGGGTACCCGCCGCTGATCACCCCGATCGCCCAGGTAGTGGTCAGCCAGGCCGTCGCCAACGTCGCCTCGGGTCAGCGTTATCTGACGGTGGCCCAGGAGGTGAAGGACTACTTTCTGGGGCTGTTCGGGCAGCCGCCCGGCGCGGTTGATCCCGAGATCCAGAAGCTGGTCATCGGAGGAGAGGAGCCGATTACCGTACGGCCCGCCGAGGTGCTGGAGCCGGCGCTCGAGCAAACCCGTAAGACCATGGCCCGGCAAGGCTGGGCTGAGCCGTCGGACTCCCAGCTGCTCAGCTTTCTGCTCTTTCCCGTCTCGACCGCCGCACTCCTCCGCGGGGAGGCCCGCGTTGAGCGGCTCGAGGACGAGCAGGAGTTGCCCGGAGCTGTGGCCCTACCCGCGGCGGTGGTGGACGGAGGCGATCTCAGCGAACCGATCGGAGACGCCGCCGCGATTCCGGCCGAGGTAGCTCCCGCCCCACCGCCGCCTCCCGCTGAGCCGGTGCCCGCACCCACCCCGGTTGCTCCGGCGCGGGAGTTCTCCGTTGAGGTGGACGGCGAGGTGTTCTCGGTCAGGGTGACCGCCACGGACGGAGCCGGCCTGGGGGGGGGAGTTGCCGTGAGCGGCGCCGGAGGATCGGCTCCGCCGCCGCTCGCGAGCGAGGGGGTGAAGGCGCCGATGCAGGGGCTGATCGCCCGCCTCGCCGTGCAGGTCGGGGACCAGGTGACGGTGGGTCAGACCGTGGTTGTGCTGGAGGCGATGAAGATGCAGAACGAGATTCCTTCGGATCGGTCAGGCGCCGTGACGGCGGTGCTGGTGGCCGTGGGGCAGGTTGTCAGCCGAGGCGACGTCCTGGTCCAGATCGCCTAGCCCGTGGTGAGTCCCTTCGGCACCGTGCTGATCGCGAACCGCGGCGAGATTGCCGTTCGAGTGATCCGGGCTTGCCGCGACCTGGGGCTGAGGTCGGTAGCTGTCTACTCGGAGTCGGATCGGGGAGCTCTCCACGTCCGGCTTGCCGACGCGGCGGTGGAGATCGGCCCGGCGTCTCCCAGCGAGTCCTACCTCAACTTGGAAAGGATCATTGGTGCGGCCCAGGAGGCCGGCGCGGATGCCATCCATCCCGGGTACGGTTTCCTCTCCGAGAATCCGCTGCTGGCGGAAGCCTGCCTGGCCAAGGGGATCACCTTCATCGGTCCCCCCGCGGAGGCGATGCGGGCGATGGGGGACAAGGTGCGAGCCCGCCAACGGATGCAAGAGGCGGGGGTCCCCGTGGTCCCGGGCACGGACGCGATCGTCGACGAGTCGGCGGCTTTGGCGGCGGCCCGAGAGATCGGCTTTCCAGTCCTGGTGAAAGCCTCAGCCGGGGGTGGGGGCATCGGGATGCGCGCCGCCCACGACGAGGAGGAGCTCAGGGCTGCCATCACCAGCTGCCAGGAGTCGGCCCAGCGCTTCTTCGGTGACCCGCGCGTGTTCCTCGAGCGTTTGGTAACCGACCCGCGCCACATCGAGATCCAGGTGTTGGCAGACTCCCGGGGAAACACCATCCACCTGGGAGAGCGCGAGTGCTCGATCCAACGCCGCCACCAGAAGCTGGTGGAGGAATGCCCCTCAACCGCCATCCGTCCCGACACTCGCCAGGAGATGGGACAGGCCGCGATCAGGGCAGCCCAGGCGGTGGGCTACGTGAACGCCGGCACCGTCGAGTTCATCGAATCACGCGGAACCTTCTACTTCCTGGAGATGAACACTCGACTGCAGGTGGAGCATCCGGTGACCGAGTTGGTGACCGGGATCGACCTGGTTGTGGCCCAGATCAAAGTGGCGCTGGGCGAGCCCCTGCCCTGGCGCCAGGAGCAAATCAGTTGGCGGGGATGGGCCATCGAATGCCGCATCAATGCCGAGGACCCGTGGCATGATTTCCAGCCCACCCCGGGGCGGGTCACTGCCTACCATCAGCCCTCGGGCCCGGGGGTCCGAGTCGACAGTTCGCTAGCGGGCACCGGCATGGTGAGTCCCTTCTACGATTCCATGATTGCCAAGCTGATTGTGCACGGCGACAGTCGGGACCAAGCGGCCAGTCGGGGGCGGCGGGCGCTGCGGGAGTATCTGATTCGCGGAATCATCACCAACATTCCCTTCCATGCGGCGCTCCTGGAGGATCCGGACTTCCTCCAAGGCAGACTGACCACCGAGTTCATTGCCAATCATCCAGACCTGCTGGAAACGGCCGGAGAATGGCGGGATCGGCAGCCGCAGAATCTGGCGCATAATTCTGGCCAGGCTCAGCATGTTGCAGCGATCGCGGCCGCCATCGCTGCGGCCAAGTAACGGCGGGTAACACCCCCGCGCCAGGGGTCGGGGGATCAGCCCGCGCTTACTGGTTGGGGCTGCAGCACCACCTGGTAGGCGCTCTGCATAAGCGTGTTGTCGATGTCGGCAAGCGGTGGCGAGACCGTCAAGGTGACTGCGCCAGCGGGCAGCCCATTCATGGTGACCGTTTCGGTACGCGTCAGGGCGGAGTAGTTGAATTGAGCCCCGGAAACTACCTGTCCTCCCACGCTGAGACTGATGGACTGGGCACCCACGGTGAGGGGATTCAGGTCGGAATCAAAATGGATCGCGAACACCGTGGTACCGATACTGCTCGTGGTCGCCGCGACACTCACCACGAGGGGACCGGTCGGTACCGGGGTAAGCGTGCCGGGAGCGATGTTGCTGATCAAAGGCGATGTTCCCGCAGTCTGCACGGTCACCGTCTCCGGCAGGTACGCCGGGCCCGCGGAACTGGTGGCGTCACGCACCAGATTTAAGGCGACGCTGAAGGACGTGGAACCTGGCGCGGTCGGAGTCGTGGAGACGGCGTAGAAGCGGTCAAATCTTCCCGGCAGCAGCACCGAGGGAGCAAGGCTCGTCCCCGGCGCCAGGAGGGCACTGATGTCCGCCTCCGCAGCTGGCCCCGCCGTCACCTGAAACTGAGCCAGGTCGGAGGCTGTCGCGAGGGCGGCCGCGGCCGCCGGATCGCCAGCTGGGCTGGGCGGGGGACCGCCGGACAGAAGCAGACTGGAGACGTCCTGAGTGGTGGTGCCGGATACCGCGACCAGGGCGGACAGCTGATTGCCGGAAGGCGCCCAGACAGGATTGCTGACTGCGGTGAGGGTGCCCACCGGGCCGCTCGCCTTGGATTGGACATCCACGGCGTTCAGCTGGGACGGCTGACCAGGGGCCGTAGTGACATAGGTCAGATAGGTGCCGGTGGGGTCGAAGCTCAAGCCGCTGAGCCGAACTCCGGCTGGCGCGGACAGCACGGCCGTGATCCGAGTCCCGAGATCAGATGTCAAGTCGATGGCCTCGCCGCCAGCGGTGGCTGCGACGTAGGCCAGGTCGTTACCGTTCGCTGCCCAGGCGGGTCCCCCGACGAGGTTGGGCAGAGGGTTCGCCGACCCGCCGGGGAGGGAGTAGATCGTGGGCACTCCACCGGGACTGGCGAAGAGCGCCTGGGCCGATGGCGAGACCGTGAAGAATCCGCTGGGATCGACGTTCACCGTAGGGTCCACCGTGGTGATCGCCCCGTCCAGACTGACCTTGCGGAGCTGACCGGCCGCCGCAAAGATGAGGTCGCCGTTATCGAGCCAGGCCAGACCGGGGTTGGACTCCGCGGAGCTTGCCAGCGTTTCCGGCGTGCCGCTGCCGTTGGCGGCGACCACGTCCAGCTCGAGCGTGCCGGCAACCCCCGGGGTCCAGTAGGCGATCTCCTGGCTGTCCGGGGAGGCGACCGCCCCTTCGGCTTTGAAGGCGACCGTTCGCAGCGACGGGCTGAGCACGTAAAGAGTCCCGAACGAAAGTCCGGGTGCCGCGGACTGGCCAGGGGTCGCAGTCGGGGAGGGACTGGGGCTGGGTGACTGTGCACTGGCGGGCACCGCCACCGGTGTACTCGAGCTCAACACCATCAAAGCTCCATCCGGCATATAGCTGAGGGAGGTCACGCCCGAGGTGACGGCGACGTGGGTCACCGACACGACGGTGGGGATCTGGCCCTGGGGGGTGGAGGGGACCGACCCGGTGCCGAAGGGGATGACCAGACCGGTAGGTGCCAGGGCCCCGTTCTGCGCCTTGATATCGGGTTGCGGAATGGTCACCACATAACCCACATTCGGAGCCAGCCCGTGGGCCGGGGAGATAACCAGCGTCTTCGAATTGGGCCAACTGGCCTGGTAGGAGACGGCGGGGCTGATGCGCAGACCCCGGGTCACCGCGGTCTCGTCCATGGGCCGATTGAAGCTGATTCGAATTGCCTGGGTGACCGGGATGTCGTGGTGGCCGGCGACCGCCGCCTGAACGTTCACCTGGCCCCGAGCCAACGGGAACGCCACGACCGAAGCCACCACCACCGCAAGCGCGGCCACGCCGGCGATTCCCAAGGTGGTGAAGAACGGCAGCGCCAGGCGCCGCGGTGGCACCCGGGACTTGCCGGTGGCCCGAGCCTCTCGCATCAGGTTGGCCCGCAGTCGGGCGCGGAACTCCGGATCGGGTTCGGCTGGAGGCTGCGCCTGCAGCCGCGCCCGGATCTCGGCGGCGGCCCGGACCAGCTCGGGGTCAGAGCGCCCGTCGCGGGTCCGCAAGATCGCCCACATCTCGGCATCGACGCCTTCGGGCGGTGCCGGCTGGCGCTTGTGCCAGGGAAGGAACCTAGCCATGGTGCGTCTCGGCCTCGACCGGTAGCGGGCGTAGCGCCGCGCGCAGAGTCGCGGTACCGCGGAAGACCAGCAGCTTGACCGCGCCTTCGCTCTTGCCCATGATTCGGCCGATCTCGGCAAGCGGGAGGTCGGCGGAGTACTTGAGGGTCATCGCCGTGCGCTGCTGCTCAGGCAGCGACTCGATGGCCTGCCAGATCTGGTCCAGTCCCATCCGTGCGGCCACCTCGTCTTCCACCGCAACTCCTTCGGAGGCCAGCTCCGGGCCGCTCTCCAGGCTGTCCTCGGCGCGTTTTCGGGAGCGATAGTGGTCGGTGATGGTGTTGACGGCGATCTGATAGAGCCAGGCGGAAAAGGGATGGCCGCTCGGCCGATAGCGCCCGATCGCCCGGAGCGCCTTGAAAAACACCTCGCTGGTGATGTCCTCGGCCAAATCCGCACTCCGGACTCGGGAAGCAACGTACCGGTAGATCTGCGGGAAATATTGGTCATAAAGTTCGCCAAAGGCTTCCGGTTCGGCCTGGGCCCGGACGATCAGCCTCTCCTCGTGCTCCGGGGGGAGTCTCACCGCCGAATGCCTTGGACCCGAACCACCAACGCTCGGGCGGGGCAAGCGGTTACGAATACCCGAGCCGGTCCCTTGCCCACCCGACCAAGGTACCCCGGGGTGACCAACCCGCGCCGCCGGCGATCGCGAGGTCGGGGGTGCCCGTTAGCCAGACCCAATCTGGGGCTGGGGCAGCGGTCGCCATGACCGATCTAGCTCCGCTTCGGCGAGGAAGCCCGACCAGGGTAGGCGGGGAGGCTCGCGCTGGCGGCCGCCACTTATACTCACCTGAGGTGACATTGGCCGTGCCGCTGCAGCGACCCTTGCCAGGCGGTCGACCATGATCGACCGCTACGCCCCCCCGGAACTTCGGGAGCTATGGTCGGATCGGAGCCGACTGCGGCTCTGGCTTCAAGTGGAACTGGCCGTGTGTGAGGCCCGAGCGGCCCTGGGGGAGATCCCTCCCGCCCAAATCCAGGCGCTTCGCCAGGCTAAGCCGCCCTCCGTCGAGAGGGTGGCCCAGATCGAGTCGGAGCAGGGTCACGACCTGGCTGCCTTTGTCAGCGCGGTCCAGGAGGAGCTGGGCGACGAGGGCTCGCAGATCCACCTGGGCATGACTAGCCAGGATGTCGTCGATACGACCTTGGCCCTCCAGCTCAGAGAGGCCAGCCAGATCATCCTCGCCGACCTGGACCGGTTGCTGGAGAGTGCCTCCGGACTAGCCCTGCGGTATCGCCAAACCCCGATGGCCGGCCGGACCCATGGGATGCATGCCGAGCCGATCACCTTCGGCTTCGTGATGGCCAATCACCTGGACGAGCTACGCCGCTCGCGGCAACGATTTCAAGCCGCCGCGCGCGAGGTCGAGGTGGGCAAGCTGTCAGGGACCGTCGGCACCCACGCCACCCTGAGCCCGGAGGTGGAGGTGCTAGCGCTGAGGGAGCTGGGGCTGGAGCCGGCGGCGATCACCACTCAGGTCGTCGCCCGGGACCGCCACGCCGCCTACCTCTGCTCCCTGGCTCTCCTGGGCGGAGTCTGTGAACGGCTGGCCACGACCCTGCGCCACCTGCAGCGCACCGAGGTGGGGGAGGTCCGCGAGCCCTTTGGCGAGCGTCAGAAGGGTTCGTCCGCCATGCCCCACAAGCGGAACCCGGTGCGACTGGAGCAGGTATCCGGGCTCAGCCGATTGCTCCGAGGTTGGGCGGTCGCGGGGATGGAGGACGTCGCGCTCTGGCACGAGCGGGATATCTCCCACTCCTCGGTGGAGCGGGTCGCGCTCCCCGACGCCACCATGGCCAGCGTGCATATCCTCCGAACCATGGCCCAAGTGTTGGATGGGCTAGAGGTGGACCAGGGGGTCATGCGGACCAACCTGGAGCGGCGAGGCCAGATCTCGCAGAGCCAGTTGCTGCTGCTGGCCCTGATTCGGGCGGGCCAGCCCCGGGAGGGTGCCTACCGACTGGTGCAGTCACTGGCATTGGAGTCCGACCGCCCGGGTGGCGACTTTCGGTCCGCCGCCCAGGCGGACCCCGAGGTGGCCGCCCGGCTCAGCTCCGCGCAGCTGTCAGCCTGCTTCGACCTCCAGCCCTACCTGGCCCAGATCGACGAGAGCTTTTACCGACTCGGACTGCTCCAGCGGCCGGGGGAGGCGAACCGTGGGGATCCGGCCGATGGTTGAGGGATCGCCTGCCCGATCAGGCCTGCAAGGAGTTCACGGAGGAAGCGGGGTGCAAGATCACATCGGCGAGGTCGAGATTCCCGGGCTGCCGCTCTTCCGGCGGGGCAAGGTGCGGGACACCTTCGATCTGGGCGACCAACTGCTGATAGTTGCCACCGATCGCATCTCCGCCTTTGACAGCGTGCTGCCGACCCTGATCCCCGACCGGGGTCGGGTGCTGACGGCCATGTCCCGATATTGGTTTGGTAAAACCGCTGACCTGGTACCCAATCACCTCCTCGAGGATGACGCGACGGCATTCCTCGTCGGGCCCCTGGCGAAGTTGGAAGGCCGGGCGATGCGGGTGAGCAAGGCGGAGCGGATCGATGTCGAATGCGTGGTCCGCGCCCGGCTCGCGGGAAGTGGCTGGCAGGAATACCAGGCAACCGGCCAGCTGGCCTCCGAGCCAGTCCCACCGGGACTCCCATTCGGGGCCGAGCTGCCCGAGCTCCGCTTCACTCCCGCCAGCAAAAACGACCACGGCCACGACGAGAACATCACCCGGAAGCAGCTCGCCGAGCAGGTCGGGAGTGAGCTCGCGCGCCGGCTCGAGGAGTTGAGCCTCGAAATCTTCCGGCGGGCTCAAGCCCACTGCCAGGAGGTGGGTTTCACCCTGGTCGACAGCAAGTTCGAATTCGGCTTCGTCCACGGTTCCCTGACCCTGATCGATGAACTCCTCACCCCGGACTCGTCCCGGTTCTGGGATGCAGATCAAGCGGGAGGCGAGCCTCCCCACGAGTTCGACAAGCAGCCGATCCGCGACTACCTGCTCTCCACCGGGTGGGACCGCAATCCGCCCGCGCCCGCACTGCCGCTGAGGCTGGTCGAGGAAACCCGCAGCCGCTATCTGGAGGCCTCGAGACGGATCACCGGCACCGATTTGTAGCCGAGGTGGTGGTCACCCTCAAGGAGGTGGTCAACGACCCCCAGGGGCTCGTCGTCACCGATGCCCTCCATGCGCTGGGATATCCCCAAGTGCAAGGCGTCCGGGTGGGGAAGTTCATCAGCCTGGAGCTGGCGGAGGACGATCTGGAGTCGGCCGAGGCGCGGGTCGAGGAGATGTGTCGGCGGCTGCTCTGCAACGGGGTGATCGAGGATTACCGGGCCAAGTTGCGGCTGGTCCCCGACGCTTGACGGTCCGCTTCGGAATCGCCGTCTTCCCGGGCACCTGGAGTGACCGGGACTGTGCCCACGCGGTGGAGCTCACCGGGGAAGTGGCAGTGCCGCTCTGGCACGCCGACCGGGACCTCAAGGGGTGCGACGTGGTCATCTTGCCGGGAGGGTTCGCCTACGGGGATTACCTGCGTGCGGGAGCAATCGCCCGCTTCGCGCCCCTGATGGAGGCGGTCCGGGAGCACGCCCGGGGAGGTGGGCTGGTGCTGGGCATCTGCAATGGCTTCCAGATCCTCTGCGAAGCCGGTCTGCTCCCGGGTGCCCTACTGCGCAACTCGAGTCTGCAATTTCGCTGCCAGCCAACCTGGCTGCGGGTGGAGTCCACCCAGTCTCCTTTCCTAGCCGCCTGCCCGCCGGGCCAGCCGTTGCGGGTTCCGATCTCGCACGGGGAGGGTCGCTTCTACGCCGCACCGGAGGCACTGGCCCAGCTCAATGCCGAGGGGCGGGTGGCGCTCCGCTACTGCGACCAGAACGGTGAGATCTCGGACCGGGCCAACCCCAACGGGTCGCTTCAGAACATTGCCGGGATCCTGAACCAGCAGGGCAATGTCCTGGGGCTGATGCCTCACCCTGAACGGGCCTGCGAAGCGCTCCTGGGATCCGACCAGGGGCTGCAGCTTTTCAACTCGGCGATCCAGCACCTAGCCGCGCTGCCCGGATGAGGCCTGCTGCGGCCGACTCTCCTCCGACGAGTGCCGAGCTGCGGGAGCTGGCGCTCAGCGAGTCGGAATACCGTTCGGCGGCGGACCAGCTTGGCCGCGCGCCCAACCGGCTCGAACTGGGGATGATCGGAGCCCTGTGGTCCGAGCACTGTAGCTACAAGACCTCCCGGGCGCTGCTCCGACGGCTGCCTTCCGAAGGCGGGCGGGTGGTCCAGGGACCCGGGGAGAACGCCGGGGTGGTGGATCTCGGTGGCGACCTTCTCTGCTGCTTCAAGATCGAGTCGCACAACCATCCCAGCGCGATCGAGCCGGTTCAGGGTGCCGCCACCGGAGTGGGGGGAATCCTGCGAGACGTCTTCGCCATGGGGGCAAGGCCGGTGGCGCTCCTCGACGGACTTCGCTTCGGCGATCTGGCGGACCCCGGCCAGCGCCACCGTTTCGCCCGGGTGGTGGAAGGGATCGGCTGGTACGGCAATTGCATCGGGGTGCCGACGGTCGGTGGCGAGACGTACTTCGATGAGGCCTACCAGCACAACTGCCTGGTCAACGCCATGTGTGTGGGCTTGGTCCAGCGCGATCAGCTCGTCAAGGCTCGAGCCAGCGGCCCCGGTAATTCCCTGCTGCTGGTGGGGGCGGACACCGGCCGGGATGGGATCCATGGGGCGACCTTCGCCTCGGTGCAGCTGGACCAGGAGGCGGAAGGGCGTCGTCCGGCGGTGCAGGTGGGCAACCCGTTCCTGGAGAAATGTCTGCTCGAGGCCTGCCTCGAATTGACCGGAGACCCGGACTTGATCGGGCTCCAGGACTGCGGGGCCGCGGGGTTGACCAGTAGCTGTGCCGAGATGGCCCAGCGCGGCGGGGTCGGGCTCGAGATCGCCGTCGAGAAGGTCAGTCGCCGGGAGCGGGGCATGACTCCCTACGAGGTCATGCTCAGCGAGTCGCAGGAACGGATGGTGCTGGTGGTCCGGCGGGGGAGCGAGGAGCGCTTCCGCACGGCCTTCCGGCGCTGGGGGCTGCACTGCGAGGTCGTGGGCCGGGTGATTGAGCAGCCGCTCTTTCGGATCACCGAGAACGGGAGTGAGGTGGCTGCCCTCCCGCTCCAGTTGCTGATCGCCGGCTTCCCCGAGCGCCATCCGGTGGCTCGGGCTCCCCAGCTATCGTCTCTGGTCGCGGCCGACCCCCTGGCGGCCACCCCGCCTTGGTCCCCGGAGGACGCCTGGCTGAGGCTCCTGGCCTCGCCGAACTGCGGCGACCGCCAGTGGATCTGGCGTCAGTACGACCACCAGGTCGGCGACGACACGGTGTTGGGTCCGGGCGGTGACGCCGCGGTCCTGCGGCTGCGGGGTCGGTCCGATGGCCTGGCCCTGACTATCGACAGCGCCCACCGATCGGTGGGCTTGGAGCCTCGGCGGGCGACCGCCATCGCCCTCGCCGAGGCGGTGCGCAACCTGGCCTGCGTCGGCGCAGCGCCGATCGGGATCACCAATTGCCTCAATTTCGGCGACCCCGACCGCCCCGAGATCATGTGGCAACTCGAGGAGGCCATCGGGGGGCTGGCCGATGCCGCTCGGGAACTGGGGATCCCGGTGGTCAGCGGCAATGTCAGCCTCTACAACCAGTTCGCTGGTCGGGGCATTCCCCCAACCCCTACGCTAGGGCTGGTCGGACTCCTGCCTGACCTGAGCCGCCGTCTGGGGGCTGGATTCCTGGCCGAAGGCGACCTGGTGGCGCTGGTGGGGGCGCCCGGAGCCGGACCGGCCCAGGTGGAGCTGGGTGGTTCCGAGTACCAGCGGATCGCGTATGGAGTTCTAGAAGGACCCGCCCCCGAGCTTGACCTATCCCGCGAGGCGCGGTCGGCCCAGGCGATCCTGGCCGCGATCGACCACGGGCTGCTCAGCTCTGCCCATGACTGCGCCCTGGGTGGGCTCGCGGTGACCCTGGCCGAATCTGCGCTCCTGGGGGGCATGGGGGCTCGAATCAGCCCCCCCTTGGACCCTCCGCAGGAATCCTCCCCCAATTGGCGCTTCGGCCTGCTTTTCGGCGAGACGCAGGGTCGGTATCTGGTCAGCCTTCCCACTGGCCGGCTGGCCGCGGCTGCGGCACTCTTCGCCCAGTTCAACACCGAGTTCGCCGCCCTGGGCTCGGTGGGTGGAGCGACGATCGCCGTCGAGGGGGTGGCTGAGATCGGCTTAGAGCAGGCGGCGATCGCCTGGTCGGGCGCGATCTCTGCGCAGATGGACTCGTCCCCGAGCCCGCAGCGATGAGGTTGCTCGGAATCCAGACTGCGGGGAGGACTGGAATCGGAATCCAGCTATTCTTGTCCCAGTGACAGCCAAGGCAGGCTCCGCTGCCCAGCTCCAGGTCGCCGCCGCTTGGGAGGCGACCGAGCCCGACAAGCTGCACGAGGCTTGCGGCATCTTCGGCATATTCGCCCCCGGCCAGGATGTGGCCAACCTCTGTTATCTGGGTCTCTATGCGCTCCAGCATCGAGGCCAGGAATCCGCCGGGATCTGCACCTCCGACGGTGAGGAGTTCCACCTGCATCGGGAGATGGGTCTGGTAAGCCAGGTCTTCTCCGCCGACGTGCTGTCGCCGCTGCGCGGCCCGGTCGGGATCGGGCACACCCGCTACTCGACCACCGGATCCTCCCGGCTGAGCAACGCCCAGCCGTTCTTGTTCGATCACGGCCAGCTGGGGCCGGTAGCACTGGCCCACAACGGCAACCTGACCAACACCCAGGCGCTGCACGCCGGCCTGGTGGAGGAGGGACAGCACTTCGAAACCTCCAGCGACAGTGAGGTGCTGGCAACTCTCCTGGCCCGCACCCCCGGAGAGCGGCTGGAGGTGGTCCTGCAGCGAGCGCTGCCGCGCGCCCAGGGCGCCTATTCCCTGGGCTTCATCACCCGAGACAGCCTGGTTGCCGCCCGCGACGAGCTGGGGATCCGGCCGCTGTGCATCGGTCGGCTGGGAGACCTCGACGCCCCCGGAGGCAACGGATACATCGTCACCAGTGAGACCTGCGCGCTTGACGTGGTGGGTGCCAAGCTGGTGCGGGAGGTGCGTCCCGGGGAGATCGTCACCATCGACAAGGCCGGCCTGCGCAGCGCCAGCTTCGGGGTGCGCCGCCAGCCGGCCATGTGCTCCTTCGAGTTCATCTATTTCGCCAGGCCCGACTCGGTGCTTCAGGACCGCAGCCTTTACGAGGCGAGGCGGGCGATGGGGGTCCGGCTCGCTCAGGAAGCGCCGGTCTCGGCTGACCTGGTGATCCCTCTGCCGGACTCGGGGACCCCCGCCGCGATCGGATACGCGGAGGAGAGCCGCGTACCCTTCGCGGAGGGGATGATGAAGTCCCGCTACATCAACCGCACCTTCCTGCAACCGGATCAGGCGATGCGAGACGCCGGGATCAGACTCAAATTCAACCCGATGCGGCACGTGCTTGAGGGCAAGCGGGTGATCCTGGTTGACGACTCGATCGTGAGGGGATCTACCTCGCGCCAGATCGTGGAGGCGCTGCGCCGGGCGGGGGCGTTGGAGGTCCACATGCGGGTCGCCTCCCCACCCATCCGCTTCCCCTGCTTCATGGGAATCGACATCGCCAGCCGGAGTGAGCTGATCGCCGCCGGTCGAACGCTGGAAGAGGTCCGCGACCTGATCGGAGCCGACTCTCTCGCCTACCTCAGCCTGGGCGGCCTCCGACACGCGCTGCGCGCGGGCGCCACCGGGTCCGGCTTCTGCTTCGCCTGCCTCGACGGCGCCTACCCGGTCCAGGTCCCCCAGCAGCTGGAGATGGACAAGCTGGCCCTGGAGGGCTGACCGGAGATGCAGGGGCCGGGGAACTGAGCTGAGCCGCTACGCCGACGCGGGGGTGGACCGGGGCCGAGCACGCGCGGCGGTGGCGCGGGTGGCCGAGCTGGCAGCCACCACCCACAACTCCTCGGTGATGGCCGGAATCGGGCCCTTTGCCGCGATCTGGAAGCTGGGGAACAATCTGCCTCCCGACCCGGTCTTGGTCAGCTCCACCGACTCGGTGGGGACCAAGTCCAAGGTCGCGGTGGCGGTCGGCCGTCACCAGGGGATTGGCCAGGACATCGTCAACCATTGCGTCAATGACGTGCTGACCACGGGGGCCGACCCCCTCTTCTTCCTTGACTACTTCGCCAGTGGCCGGATCGAGTCCGCGGTACTGGAGCAGCTGGCCGAGGGGATGGCCCAGGCCTGCCGGGCGAACGGCTGCGCTCTGGTGGGTGGGGAAACCGCCGAGATGCCCGGGGTCTACGGGATCGGTGACTATGACCTGGCCGGCTTTCTGGTCGGGATCACCTCGGCCGAGGCGGTCCTCGGTCCGGCTCGGGTCAAGGTCGGTGATCGCCTGCTGGGCCTTCCGTCCACCGGGCTGCACACCAACGGCTACTCCCTGGTGCGCCATCTCCTGGCGCAGCGCGAACTCGAGTACGACACCCAGTTGCCGGGCACCTCGGCGCCGATCGGGGAGCTCCTGCTGGCCGTTCATGCCTCCTACCTGGAGCCGATCCGCGCCCTGAGATCGATCGGGGAGGTGCACGCGCTGGCCCACATCACCGGGGGGGGAATCATCGAGAACTTGCCTCGGGTGCTCCCGGACGGGCTGGCCGGGTATGTGGAGCGCCAGAGCTGGCAGGTGCCGTCTCTCTTCACCGCGCTCCAAGAGCTGGGCGACATCCCCGAGGACGAGTTGTGGCGCTCCTTCAACATGGGGGTGGGAATGATCGCGGTCGTCCCGCCGGCCACGGTGGGGACAGCCAGTCAGCTCTCGCAGCTCGGATTTTTTGAGCTCGGCCGGATCGAAGAGCGCCACACCGCAGATCGGGTCCTGCTGCGCTGAACCGGCCAGCGTCGGCGCGACCAAGGGTCGGATTGGGGGTGCTGGTCTCGGGGACCGGCAGCAACCTCCGAGCGATCCTGGACGCCACCGCGAGCCCCGACTTCCCGGCTGTCGTGGCGGCGGTCGCCACCAACCGGACCACTTGCCCGGGTCTGGCGGTAGCTCGGGCAGCCGATCTCCCGACCCGATCTTTTCCCGCCTCGACCTTCTCCGGAGATCTGGAGGCGAGAGACCAGGCGGTCGCGTCCTGGCTCCTGAGTGAGGGAGTCTCCCTGCTGGCCCTGGCCGGCTACGACCGCATTCTCACTAGGCCGCTGCTGCGGGCCTTCCCCGGCCGGATTCTGAACCTGCACAACAGCCTGCTCCCCGCCTTCGCTGGGACCATGCACGCGGTTCAGGAGGCACTCAATCACGGGGTTAAGCTGACCGGGTGCACCGTGCACCTGGTCGATGAGGATTACCTCGATGGTGGTCCGATCGTGATGCAGGCGGCAGTCCCAGTCGAGGACAACGACACGGTGGAGACGCTGCTGCAGAGGATCCATGAGCAGGAGTGGCAGCTCTTCCCCCGGGCGATCGCTCTCCTGGCCCGGGGCGAGCTCCGGGTGGAGGGCAGGCGGGTGTTCCGGGCGGGCCGGGGCCAGTGAGCTCGCCCCGGGCGCTGATCGGAGTGGATGACAAAACCGACCTGCCAGAGTTCGCCCACGGGCTACACCAGCTGGGATTCGAGCTGATCGCGACCGGGGGCACCGAGCGGGTCCTCCGGGAAGCAGGTCTGCCGGTCACCGGAGTGGCTGAGGTCACCGGCGTCGAGGAGATGCTCGAGGGCAGGGTGAAGACCCTGCATCCAGCGATTCATGCCGGCATCCTGGCCCGACGGGACCGACCTGGCGACATGGCGACGCTGGAGCGGCTCGGCTACCGGCCGATCGATCTGGTGGTGGTGAACCTCTACCCCTTCGCCCAGGTGGCCTCCGCGGGCCAGCCGGATCCTCAGGTGCTCGAGGCGATCGACATCGGTGGCCCCACCTTGTTGCGCGCGGCGGCCAAGAACTTCGCCAGTGTCGGGGTAGTCTCCTCCCCCGACCAATACGAGTGGGTCCTGGCTGAGCTGGGCGCAAGCGGGCTGAGCCGGGAATCGCGCCGCCAGCTGGCCGCGGCCGTCTTCCAGCTCACCGCCAGCTACGACGCCCTGGTCGCCGACTATCTGAGCCGGGATCAGCCGCTAGGGGCCGCACCCTGGCCCGACCATCTCGCCCTTGGTGGATCGCTCCGCCAGCCGCTGCGATATGGGGAGAACCCGCACCAACCGGGCGCGCTATATCAGACGGGTTTCCGGGCCACCGGTCTGGCCACGACCAACCAGCTGCAGGGAGGCGAACTCTCTTACACCAATTGGCTGGACACCGACGCCGCTTGGCGGCTGGTGCAGGGTCTGGAGGGGATCGCAGCAGTGGTGGTCAAGCACACCAACCCTTGCGGGGTAGCGGTCGCCCCAACCGTCGCGGAGGCGTTCCAGCGCGCCTACGAATGCGATCCCCGCTCTGCCTATGGGGGCATCGTCGCCCTCAATCGTCCGCTCGAAGAGGAGGCGGCGGCCGCCCTGGCCAAGCATTTCCTGGAACTGGTTATCGCGCCCGAGGTGACTCCGGCTGGCCTGGCGCTGCTCGAGAACCGGCCGCGGCTGCGGGTGCTCAGCGGGCCCGCGCAGGCAACCACCCCTCCCGAGGGGCTCGAGATTCGGAGTGTGACCGGGGGGCTGCTGGTCCAACTCCGGGATCCTGCCGCGGACGACGAGGCGCAGTTCCAGGTGGTCTCGAATCGTGCTCCCACCCACGCGGAGTGGCAACAGCTCCGGCTGGCCTGGCGCATCGTGCGGGCGGTGAAGTCCAACGCCATCGTGCTCTGCCGCGAGGACCAAGCGGTCGGTATCGGGGCGGGCCAGATGTCTCGGGTCGAGGCGGTCGAGCTGGCGGTTAGCCGGGCCGGGGATAGAGCCCGGGGCTCGGTGCTCGCCTCGGATGCGTTCTTTCCCATGCCGGATGGGATCGAGATCGCCGCTCGAGCTGGGGTTACCGCGGCGATCCACCCGGGCGGTTCGGTGCGCGATCCGCAGGTGCTGGCGGCGGCCGATGCCGCCGGCATGGCGCTGGTGGCAACCGGCCGACGGCACTTCCGCCACTGAGGGGGAACTCCCGGCGACCCGGGTTGTGTATGGTGCCCCGGGGAGCAGTAGGAGGTCGCTTAGATGAGCATCAAACGCCGGAGCACGACGTGGGCTTCCCAGGGGACTGCCCTGGCGCTTTTGGCGTTCCTGTACTTTGTCGACCTTTTCTTGCCCTGGTCTCAAGGCTGCTTCGCGCCGATCTCACCTTTCCAGCCAGCGCGCGGGCCATACTCGACGGGCGCCCTCCACTTCCTGTCACCCGTCTGCACCGCTCAGACCTATGGCTGGGGAGGGGCAGGCACCGTGGCCGGTGTGCTGGTCGCGCTGCTCGTCCTGTGGGAAGCCGCCCGCGTCGCTCGCTTGGAGGTAGGCCTCGGGGTCGGCTACCGCAGCCTGATCAGCGCAGCCCTCGCCTTCGGGGTCTTTGTCTTCACCGTCGTCAACGTGGCCGCCCGGCTGACCTGGATGCACAGCTATTCCGGCCCGCTGGTGTACGCCGGCCTCTTCCTCTGGATCTCTCTTCTCTTGGCGGTCCTGATCGCTCTGGCCGGCGCCGCCCACTGGCGCGTTTGGGAGGCCAATCCGCCTGAACCCGGCGGCTTCGGGGGATCGTCGGCCTCCCAAGAGTCAGTCTCGATCCCACCCCAGGCAGCGCCGCCACCGCCGCCCGGCGTCTGCCCCAGCTGTGGGCGCGCCAACCTTGAGGATTCGCGCTTCTGCTCTTTCTGCGGCACGAGCCTAGCTCCGCCTCCGCCGGGGCCCGGTAGCCCCCCGAGTTCATCTCCCGCCCCCTGACCGGAGACTCTCCCGCAAATCCAGCGGTGATCGCGGGCCACGGTCGTGTCGCAGTCTCATCAGAGGCTCTTGGCTGCCGCTCGACCAAATGAATGTCTGACCTGCGTGCACAGGTCAACCCGATGCGTTGATCATCTGCTGGTCGGCTCTCTTCGCTCGACCGGCTGGGGCCGCCCCCCAACAGCGGAGGCTATTTGTGGACCTGACTCACCTGTCCATCGCCCCTTGGGACATCGTGGTTCGCTGCGTGACCATCTACCTGGTGATGGTCGTCGGGCTCCGGATCTTTGGCAAGCGCGAGCTCGGACAGATGACGATCTTCGATCTGGTGCTGGTGCTGCTGGTCGCCAACGCAGTGCAGCCGGCCATGACCGGCCCCGACAGCTCTCTGTTGGGCGGCTTGCTCATCATCGGCACCTTGATGGCAGTCAACTGGACCGTCGGCAAGGCTCGGTTGCGGAGCCGACTCATCCGCGGTCTATTGCAGCCACCCGCGACCGTGTTGGCTAGCGGCGGACACTGGAATCCGGGCGCATTAAGCAGCCAGGGACTCGACCAGGAGGATGCCGAGGAGGCTCTCCGCGAGCACGGTGTTGAAGATGTCTCGGAAACGACTCGAGTGGAGTTGGAGGCCGACGGTTCCATCAGCGTCGTCGCCCGCGAGGGACAAGGAAGCGTGCGACCGCGACGGCGCACCCGCGCGGTCAAGCGCCCCTGATTTTGGCGCCGGCACATGCATGAGTTTCCCGGACTGACATTTGGAGGCGCTGCCGACGACCAGAGGGCTCGGCTCACGCACCCTCGACTGCCCACAAAACTCGGCGATATACGTTCGCTGCGTTCGAGCTTCGCTCCGCGACTGGACATGTTTCCCACGGCCTGGGAGCTCAGACTTGGTGCACTGCGCCGAGCATTTCAGCGCTCGCGTCGCGACGGTCGGGGAAAGCCGGTGACCGGCACCCTGCAGTTGTACTGGAGCGCGGCGCCCCGAGAATACTTCGGAGTCCGCGCGGCACGGTGGCCCGGCGCAGCCGAGTCCATATTCGTCGGCTGTCGATTAATCGGAAAGGCGGGATGACGCTGACTCGTCGGTTGTCCAACCGACCGCTATCAGTGGCGGCGAGCCGGAGTTTGCTCATGGCGATGCACAGACGCGCTCGGGCTGGTTGCGGCACTTCTGCAGGGTCCCCGCAAACCCCGACAAGGTGACCGGTCAGCCCGGGCGAGGATCTCGGGGCAGGCAAGGCCGCCCGCTCCGCCGGACTCGGCGGCCGGAGCCGCCGGATTTCGCCTTCCGCCGACCCCCACAGGGGCCGCCTTTGCTCACCGGCGCTCAAGGTCACCCGCTCTTCTTCCATGGGGTGACAGATTCCCTGAGCAGTTAGCTAGTGACAGATTCGCTGAGCTTCCACAAACGGGAAATCGGGAAATCGGGTTCTTGACAGGTTGGGGCTTCCCCCCTAGGATCTTGCGATGGGCGAAGGGCTAGATATTTTGAAAAGCGGGGAGTGGCCCTGCCCTGCCGACGCCGTCGAACTGGTGGCGGAGCTTCTCCAGCCTCCGCTTCGGCGGTTTGAGTGAAATGGATTTCTCCATTTCGCGTTATCGCAATGGCACCCCGGTAGGAGGAACCACAGCATGACCGCCATCCCAGGACACCCGAACGGCAAGCATCCGGTCGCCGGCCAGCCGATGAAGGATGGCTGGGACAGCGCCCGCTGGCTGGGTGTCTCCAGGCCCTACTCGGCCGAGGATGTGGCCCGGTTGCAGGGCTCGATCCGCGTCGAGCACACCCTGGCGCGCCGGGGAGCGGAGCGGCTTTTCGAGATGCTCAGCAACTCCGGCTACGTGCCCGCCCTGGGAGCTCTCACCGGCCAGCAGGCGGTCCAGATGGTGAAGGCCGGTCTCAAGGCGATCTACCTTTCCGGTTGGCAGGTGGCTGCGGATGCCAACCTTTCCGGGGAGACCTACCCGGACCAGAGCCTGTATCCGGCCAACAGCGCACCGGCGCTGGCCCGCCGGCTCAATAACGCGATGCTTCGGGCGGACCAGATCGCCTGGGCTGAGGGGCACCACGACGGTGAGTGGGTGGTCCCGATCGTGGCCGATGCGGAAGCCGGCTTCGGCGGCCCGCTCCATGCGTTCGAACTGATGAAGTCGATGATCGAGAGCGGCGTCTCCGGCGTCCACTTTGAGGACCAGTTGGCCTCCGAGAAGAAATGCGGTCATCTGGGCGGCAAGGTCCTGGTCCCCACCAGTCAGTTCGAGCGGACGCTGGTGGCCGCGCGGTTGGCCAGCGATGTCATGGGTGTTCCCACCCTGCTGGTGGCCAGGACCGACGCCCTGAGCGCCACCCTGCTGACCAGCGACATCGACCCGCGCGACCAGTCCTTCCTCACCGGAGAGCGCACCTCCGAGGGGTTCTACCGGGTGCGCCCGGGGATCGAGCCGGTGATCGCTCGCGGCCTCGCCTTCGCCCCCTTGGCCGACGCCCTGTGGTTCGAGACCTCCACTCCCAACATCGAGGAAGCCGCCCAGTTTGCCGAGGCGATCCACGGCAAGTACCCCGGGAAGATCCTGGCCTACAACTGCTCGCCTTCGTTCAACTGGAAGAAGCACCTCAGCGACGCCGAGGTCGCCAACTTCCAGTGGAGGCTGGGTGAGCTGGGCTATCGCTTCCAGTTTGTGACCCTGGCCGGCTTCCACGTGGCTAACAGCTCGATGTTCGAGCTGGCCAAAGGCTACGCGGAGGAGGGGATGAGCGCCTACGTGCGGCTGCAGCAGCGCGAGTTCGAACTGGAGCAGAAAGGCTACACCTCCACTCGCCACCAGTCGGAGGTCGGGGCGGGCTACTTCGACTCGGTCTTGGAGACCGTCACCGGGGGCGAGAGTGCCACCCTGGCGCTCCAGGGGTCGACCGAAGAGGCCCAGTTCGAAGTCACCCCAGCCAGGTGACGGGCTCTTCCGAAGCCCTAGTTGGGGTCGAAGTTCTCCTTGACGGGGGAGCGGCGGGAGAGCGGGTGCTCACCCCGGCAGCCCTCGGCCTGGTAGCTCGGCTCCAGCGGGAGCTCGGTCCGATCCGGGAGGAGCTCCTGGCGGCCCGCGTCGCCAGGCAGGCTCGACTGGACGAGGGTCAACTGCCGGACTTTCTGCCTGAGACCAGGGAAGTCCGCCAGGACCTGACCTGGACGGTCGCCCCCCCTCCGACTGATCTGTCCGACCGACGAGTGGAGATCACCGGTCCAGTGGATCGGAAGATGATCATCAATGCGCTGAACTCGGGAGCTTCGGTATTCATGGCGGACTTCGAGGACGCCAACTCGCCCACCTGGGCCAACTGCCTGGAAGGGCAGAGCAATCTCATCGACGCGGTGGAACGGACGATCTCACTGCAGTCTGGCGACAAAAGCTACCGCCTGGACGAGAAGTCGGCGACCCTGGTGGTGCGGCCACGTGGCTGGCACCTCCCGGAAAAGCACGTGCTGATCGACGGGAATCCGGTCTCGGCCAGCCTGTTCGACTTCGGCCTCTTTGTCTTCCACTGCGGCCATCGCCTGCTGGAGCGGGGTTCCGGACCCTACCTCTACCTACCCAAGCTGGAGAGCCACTTGGAAGCCCGACTCTGGAACCGAGCCTGCCAGCTGGCCGAGGATCACCTGGGCATGTCTCGTGGAACGATCCGGGCGACGGTTTTGATCGAAACCGTTCTGGCCGCCTTTGAGATGGAGGAGATCCTCTATGAGCTCCGGGAGCGCTCGACCGGACTCAACGCCGGGCGCTGGGACTACATGTTCTCGATCATCAAGAAGTTCAGGGATAACCCCCAGTTCATCCTCCCCGACCGGGGTTCGGTGGTCATGACTGTCCCGTTCATGCGGGCCTACACCGAGCTCCTGGTCAAGACCTGCCACCGGCGAGGGGCCCATGCCATCGGCGGGATGGCGGCGTTCGTCCCCAGCCGCCGGGATGCCGCCCTCAACCAGCTGGCCCTGGAGCGGGTGCGCGAGGACAAGGTGCGGGAGGTTGGCGATGGTTTCGACGGCACCTGGGTCGCCCACCCTGACCTGGTCCCGGTCGCCCGCCAGGTCTTCGATGAGGTGCTCGGAGAGAGGCCCAACCAGGTCGACCGCCGGCGCGATGAGGTGGAGGTGACCGCGGGCCAGCTGCTGGACGTGGCGGCGACCCCCGGGGAGATAACCGATGCCGGGGTCAGGCTCAACGTCTCGGTGGGGATCCAGTACCTGGGGTCCTGGCTGCAAGGAATTGGGGCGTCCGCGATCAACAACCTGATGGAAGACGCCGCGACCGCAGAGATCTCGCGGTCCCAGATCTGGCAGTGGGTCCATCACCACAAGATCTCCAGCGAGCAGGTACGGGCGATTCAGGCCGAGGTGATCGAGGAATTGGGCGATGCCTACCGGGAGGCTGCAGCACTCTTCACCGAGGTCTCCCTGGCACCGGAATTCGTGCCCTTCATGACCGTTCCCGCCTACCGCTTGCTTCCCTGACGCAGTCGGCTCACGAGGCTGTCACAACCCCGGATTTCGCCGAAAAATCCCTTGCCCAGATCGACCCCCTCTGCTATCTTCGGCGCAAGTTGGCCCATCGAGCGCGATCGCCGGTCGCGGCGCCACTCCCTGAGGACATCCAGCCGCCGGTTTTCGCCCATGGAGGCGCTTGAGGTATGGCCGAGCGATCCGAGCCAGCGGCGGAGGAAGTGCCGGACCGCTACGGTGAGGCCGAAGCCGGTGGCTGCGATCAGGCGGGGTGCGAGAACCAGGAAGCCTTCCGCTGCCTTTACCGAGACCGACGCGCCGTCGACTGCTCCTGGGTGGCCTGCCGCGAGCATCTGAAGATCGTGGCCAGCCGCGCTTATTGCCTGCGCCACGCCAGCATCGTCGAGGTGCTGGCCACGTCGATGGCCCAGGGCACCCAAATGCTCCCACCCGACCTGGACAATCGCTGTGCCTCGCTGGTGCTCTGGGTCGCCCGCGACCTGGACGATCCGGTGGTCGAGCGGCTGGTCCGCTGGGGCGATGCCGGCATGAGCATCATCAACGACCCGGCGATCCGCTACAGCCGCCCCGACCGGCTTCGGCAGGCGGCTGGTCACTGGGAAAGGGTCTGGGCGCTCGCCAACCGCACCGGCATCCTCCTTCGGGTCGGGCTGCAGGTCGAGGACGATCGACCGGAGACGGTCATCCTGTCGGGCGGCACTACCCACCTGCTCGTCGCCGTCCCCCCCTGGATCCAGCGCCACCTCACGGGCGAGTCAAATCGGACTTCACCATCGAGCCTGGTCGAGCGGTTGGCGTTCCAGCAGCAGTTGCTTTTGGCGCTGGACGGCTACGTGGAGAAATATGGGGTGACCTACCCCCACCTGCTGGTGCCGACCAGGGTCTGAAGCCCAGCCGCCGTCTCCGTCTCATAATCAACTCATGGCATACGAGGCGATCGTCCCGGCGCAGCCCGGCTCCGCCACCCGCCACCAGCCCGAGTACCACCGCCAGTACCTGACCTTCAGCCGGAGCTACACGGTGGACGTCACCTACCGGTGCTTCCGGCGCTGCGGCTACTGCGAGTACCGTCGGGACGAGGGCGGGTTGATCGGTCTGGCCGAGGTGGACCACCAGCTGCAGGAGGCGAGTCGGCTGCACTGCCGCGAGGTCCTGATCATGGCGGGAGAGCAGCCGTGGCGACTGCCCGACCTGGGGCTCGCCGACGAGGATTCCTTTGTCGACCTGGTCGTGGAGATCTGCCGGCGGGCGATGCGGCTGGGGCTGCTGCCCCACACCAACGTGGGGTTGCTGACCAAGCCCAGCCTGGCCCGGCTCCAGCCATGGAATGCCTCGATGGGGCTGATGCTCGAGACCGGGACCGACCAGATCCGGGCGCACGCCATGGGTGGGGGGAAGCGCTATCAGGAGCGGCTGGAACACCTGGAGGCGGCCGGGGAGCTGGGCATTCCGTTCACGACCGGGATCCTGGTCGGAATTGGCGAGACGGAGCAGGATCGGCGCCATGCCTTGGAGCTCATCCAGGAGTGCCACCAGCGTCATCACCACATCCAAGAGGTGATCGTCCAGAACTTCATCCCCAAGGCCAACACCCCGATGGCCGACCACCCGGCTCCGGGCCCCGAAACGGTGCGCGCCGCGGCCGAGCTGGCCCGGGAGATTCTGCCCAGCGATGTGGCCATCCAGGTCCCGCCCAATCTCAACTTCGAGAGCTGGCCCACCTTGGTCCAGGCTGGAGCCACCGATCTGGGCGGAATCTCCCTCGACGGGGACTCGGTGAGTCCCGAATTTGCCTGGCCCAGCGAAGCAGAGCTCCGAGCAAAGGCGGCATCCCTGGGCTACCACCTGCAGGAGAGGTTGCCGGTCTATCAGGAGTCGCTGGCCGAGCTCCAGCCGGCGGCAGACCAACTCCGCCAGCAGCTGGTCGGAGACACGGTGACCTATGTCATCAACCGCAACGTCAACATCAGCAATGTCTGCGTGGGCAGCTGCTCGTTCTGCGGCTTCCGGCGGAGCTCGATCCACGCCAAGGGCGCCTACTTCCACGACCACGACACCGTCTTCGCCAAGATCGAAGACGCAGTTGCCCGTGGGGCGACCGAGATCTGCATGCAGTCGGGGCTCACTCCGGAGCTCAACGTCGCCTTCTACGACTCCCTTTTCCGGGAGATCAAGGAGCGCTGGCCCACCCTCCATCTGCATGCGCTCTCGCCGGAAGAGATCCGCTACATCGCCCAGGAGTCAGGACGGTCGGTGGAGGACGTCCTGCGCCAGCTGAAGGATGCGGGATTAGGCACCATGCCCGGCACCGCCGCCGAGATCCTGGTCGAGGAGGTGCGCCGAATCCTCTGTCCGGAGAAACTGACCACCGAAGAGTGGGTGGAGATCGTAAAGACCGCCCACAAAGTGGGGATACCGACCACCTCCACCATCATGTACGGCCACATCGAGACCCCCTGGCACCGGCTTCGGCACCTTGAGGTGATTCGCAATCTGCAGCGTGAGACCGGGGGGATCAGCGAGTTTGTGCTGCTTCCCTTCCAGGTCCAGCACAACACCTTGGGGAAGTACTTCGGGATCCGCCAGCCGCTGACCCTGAATGACTCACTCCGCTTCACCGCGTTCTGCCGACTCTATTTCGGCCGCGACATCCCCAACATCCAAACCAGCTGGGTCAAGCTGGGCGCCGACGGGGTGGCCGAGTCGCTGCGCTGGGGCGCCAACGATTTCGGAGGAACTCTGATGGAGGAGTCCATCACCCGGATGAGCGGTGCCGACCATGGCCAAAATCTCGATCCCTCCGAGATCGAGGCAGCGATCCGCGGTGTCGGTCGCAATCCGCGCGAGCGGGACACGCTGTACCGGCCCATCACGGCGCGGCCACGCGACCTCGCGCGGGACGTTGCCACCACCGCCGCCACGGCTGGCTGACGCCGACCCCCAGGGCGATCCCGGGCACCAGACAACCTGCCTCGACGGCCCTGGTCAATAGCTCATTGGATCCCTGCGCCGGAATCAGGATCAGCGCGAGCGCCACCGGAAATACGTACCAGCGCCAGGAGTAGACGCTCTTCCGGATGGCGGGGCCGTACCAGCAGCCGAAGCTGGTCGCCAGCAGCACGCAGATGGCGCCCAGGATCAGGTAGCCGGTGACGTACTGGAACAGGGCGATCTGGTTGAGGCCGACCACCCACCGGACAAAGAGCGCCGGCAGATAGTCGGTGGCGTAGAAGGTGACCAGGATCCAGGCCATCGTGTGCAGACAGAAGGTGGACAGTTGGACGCTCCGACGGCGCCGTTCCGCCTTGGCCCGAGCCTCAACCAGGGTTGGCGGGATGTCCGACGAGCGGGGACTCATTCCGGCAAGTTTCCACCCTGGAGCCCGGTGGTGGGCGGGCTAGAATCGAACCTCGGTGTTGCCACCTCCACTGCGCCTTTGCGGGCGGAACTCCAGGCTGAATTGAAACGCGCCCGGAGGGAGTGGACGCTGCCCGGTTCCGCCGGGAATCGGAGCGAATCCGCCTTTGAACGGGTTACCAGGTTCCGCGGCAGTTCGGCCGAGCTGGCGCGGGCCGCAGCGAAGGCCACGGGCGAGGAGTTCGACCCCCTGCTTCTTTCCGACATGGACCGGGCGGTCGAACTTATCCGCGCCGCGATCGCCCGGGACGAGCCAATTGCCATTTACGGCGACTACGACGCCGACGGCGTCACCGCCTGCGCCTTGCTGGTGCGGGCGTTCCGCGCCGCCGGAAGGGAACCCCTGGCCTACATTCCGCAGCGCCAGAGCGAGGGATACGGCCTCAACGCCGACGCGCTTCTGGAGCTCCACCGCCAGGGCGCCGCCTTGGTCATCACCGTGGACTGCGGCACCACCGCCTTGGAGGTGGCGAGAACCCGTCCGAAAGGGCTCAAGCTGATCATCACGGACCACCATCTGCCACTGGTCGATCCGATCACCGGCGTGATCGAACTGGCCCCCGCCGACGCCCTCGTCAACCCGCAGCGACCCGACGACCGGTACCCCTTCAAGGGACTGGCCGGCGTGGGGGTCGCCTACAAGTTGGCGTCGGCGCTGGAGGCGGCGAGACTAATTCCTGCCGGGACAGCGAAGGCCCAGCTGCCCCTGGTGGCTCTGGGCACCGTGGCCGACATGATGCCGCTGCTCGATGAGAACCGTTGGCTGGTGCGCCAAGGGATCCGGGTCTGGCCCGAGCATGCCCCACTCGGGCTGGTCCAGCTGGCCAAGACTGCCGGCGTCGAGGGCCCACCGACCAGCGGCGACCTCGGGTTCGGACTCGGCCCCAGAATCAATGCTGCCGGGCGCATGGATGACGCCTCGGTGGCCCTGCGCTGCTGCCTGGCGGATGACCCCGAGGAGGCCAGGGCGGCTGCCGTCAAGCTGGAGCTGCTCAACCAGGGCCGCCGGTCCTCCCTGTCGCTGGCCCTGCAGTTGGCCCGAGCTCTGGTCGAGGAGATGCCGGACGAGCTGCCCGTGATCTTGCTGGGGTCGCCAGAGATCAGTCCGGGTGTCGTTGGACTGGTGGCCGGACGGCTGGCTGAGGAGTTTGGTCGCCCCGCCTTCGTTTTCAGCAAGACCGGTGACAGGTGGCAAGGCTCGGCCCGCGGGGTTCCCGGCCTGAACGTGGTGGCGGCGCTCCGGCATTGCTCTGACTTCCTTCTCAGCTACGGTGGCCACCTGGCCGCGGGCGGCTTCACCCTGGCGCCGACCGAGGAACCGGCGGCCGGCTTCGAAGGGAAGTTGATCGAGGCGGTCCGGGATCAGCTGAACGACCGCCAGCCGCTGCGGCCGTTTCTGGTCGATACCCTGGTTCGGCTGGATGAGTGTGGGCTGCGACTAGCCGAAGAGCTTCTCCTGCTCCAGCCTTGTGGCACCGGCAACCCCGCAGTTCTGCTCTGCGCCTGCGACCTGACGGTGGTTCGGACCGAGCGGCTGGGGAAGGATGGAGCTCATCTCAAGGTGACCCTCTCCGACGCCACCGGGAGCGCCGAGGCGATCAGTTTCAGCCGGCCCCACCTCCAAGATCACCTGCCGAGCGGGCGTCAGGTCGACGCGCTCTTCGAGCTCGAGGTGGACAGCTGGCGGGGGCGTCGCAAGCCCCGGCTGCTCCTGCGGGACCTCCGTCCGGCCCGCCGCTGACCTCGCGGACTTGGCCTTCTGGCCGCGTCTGGCTATTGTTGAGGGGTGGGGGCTCAAATGCCCAGGGATGCGAGCAGGCGGAGGGAAGCGTGATGGCTGGTCGGATGGTTGAATTTCCCAGCAATGGCAGCACGGCCACCGGGTACCTCAGCGTCCCGGCGGGAGGCCCCGGTCCGGGGTTGGTCGTGATCCAGGAGTGGTGGGGGCTCAACGACCAGATCAAGCGCACTGCCGACCGATTCGCCGAAGCTGGATTCGCCGCCCTGGTCCCGGACCTGTACCACGGTCGCGTCGTCGGTTTCCAGGAGCCCGACGAGGCCGGCAAGGTGATGATGGCACTGGACTCGGGCCGGGCCGCTAAAGAGCTGCGCGGGGCGGTCGACTATCTACTCAGCTCCGGCGACGCCCAGGGCGAGTACGTGGGCGCGGTCGGCTACTGCATGGGCGGAGCGCTGGCCATCACCCTGGCCGCCAGCCATGACAAAGTCCGGGCCGTGGTCTCCTTTTACGGAGTACCAGGCGCCGACACCGAACTCAGCAAGATCGCGGGCTCGGTCCTTGGCCACTTCGGCGACCACGACGAGCTCGCCTCTCCCGAGGCGGTCCAAAAGCTGAACGATGACTTGGACGCGGCCCAGGTCGCCCACGTCTTCCACACCTACGCGGGCGGTCAACACGCCTTTGCCAATGAGGACCGCCCGGAGGTGTACCTCGTCGAGGCTGACAAATTGTCCTGGCAGCGCACGCTGGAGTACCTGCGCCAGAACCTCCAGCAGTGAGCCACGACGCTCCAACTCGTTGGAGCGTCTGAAGTCCCTTGAAGAGTCGAGGGCGACCCAACGGGACCCTGCTGGGAGTGTGTTCAGCCGGGCTCACCTTGGGGGCGACGCTGCTGGTCAGGATCATGACCGGGCTGCCGTCGTTGAGCGAGGTGATCGGTAACGGGCTGGCGCTGCTGATACCCGGCAGCCTGTTCGGCACCCTGATCGACACTCTCCAAGAGCGCGGGCGCCCCCTTCTTCTGCTCGGGAGTTCCGTCCTGATCCTGCTGGTCGGGGCACTCCTGGGCCGCTGGCTGGCCGCGTGGAGCTGGCTTGCCGTCTCTCCCTATCCCGCCGCGCCGGCCGTCCGGCGGGGCCGAGCCCGGCTGCGTTGGCTTTTACCCGCGCTGGGACTCTGGCTACTCACTCTGCCCTTGATCGCTTTGGGGGAGGGCTCACTGGCCGTCTCTTCGACCGCGGCCGCCCTGGTGGATTGGCTGCTGCTCACCGGCTTGCTCGAGCTGCTGTTGGGGCTGCCCCAGCTGGGTGGGAGCCAACCGGGGCAGCTCGGGAGCTCTCCCGGGGGCACCCTGCCCCGCCGCACCATCCTGGCGGCGGCCGGAGGGCTGCTTGGGGCGATCAGCCTGGGTTATCTTGGGTTCAATGTGCTCACCGCCAGTTCGCCCCCGGTGCCGCAGCTCGGCCGGGGGAAGCTGAAGGGCGGATTCGGGGACCGACTGCCCAGCGGCCTTACCCCTACCTCCGATTTCTACGTAGTCTCCAAGGACCTCTTCGGACCACCCTCGGTCAGTGCCTCCACCTGGAGACTCGCGGTCGGGGGGCTTCACCCCTTCGCGCTCAGCTACCAGGAGCTGTTGGCCGAACCCCACCTACACCAGACCCAGACCCTGGAGTGCATTTCCAACCCGGTCGGCGGCACCCTGATCAGCACGGGGGTCTGGCAGGGGGTCCAGTTGAGCCGGCTGCTCCAGCGGGCCGGGGTCCCGGCCGGGACCAGGCAGGTCGTCTTCGGCTGCGCCGACGGCTACTCCGAAAGCCTCGTGCTGGAGCAGGCGATGGCGCCGACGACGCTAGTCGCGGACCGGCTGAACGGAGCACCCCTCACCGCTCAACATGGCTTTCCGGCCCGGATCCTGGTGGTCGACCACTACGGGATGAAGAACCCCAAGTGGCTCACTGAGATCAGCTTCTCCGCCCAGCCCTTTCTGGGCTACTGGGAACAGCAGGGCTGGAATGCTGGAGCCTACCCCAGAATCTTTTCCCGTTTCGATTTTCCGGCCGGAAATGGCTCTCTCAGTGCGGGACGGGGCTACCTGCTGACGGGTGTCGCCTATGCCGGGACCCGGGGCATCTCCCAGGTTGAGGTGAGCTTCGATGGCGGCAGGAGTTGGTCCAAGGCCAACCTCAGGGCTCCGCTGTCTGCTTACAGCTGGACGCTCTGGAGCGTGGCTTGGCGACCTTCGTCTGGCTTCTACACCCTGCAGCTACGGGCCCGCGACGGTCGCGGCAACTACCAGCAGCCGGGCCAGGGCCAGACCTTTCCCGACGGGGCTCACGGCCTGCAACAGCTGACCGTGCTGGTGCGCTGAGCCGGGCTAATCTCGAACCGAGGCGTTCGCGCGGGCCCCGAACAGGAGGCTGCCGATGCGCAGCTCGGTGCTGCCCTCGGCGATCCCCAGCCGGAAGTCGTTGCTCATCCCCATGCTCAGCGTGGGGAGCTGACGGCCGCTGGCCCGGCGCAGTTGCTCCAGCAGCTCACGACACGCGATGAATGACCGCCGGGGGTCGTCGGGGTCCCCGACGGTCATGAGCCCTTCCACCTCGATCCCCTCCAGCTCCAGCAGCTCTGGGAACTCCTCCCGCAGCGCATCTGATCCGAATCCGGTCCGGTTGGGCAGCCCGGTGAGTTCGACCTCGCAGAGCACCCTCAGCCTGGGCTGATTGATGCGGGCTTGGGAAAGCAATCGAGCGACCGTCAGGCTGTCCACGCTCTCCACCACTTGGAAGGTCGCCGCGGCCCGCCGGGCCTTGTTTCGCTGCAGGTGGCCCAGCAGATACCAGCGCACTCTCGCCTCTCCCGCCTCTTGAAGTCGGCGGTCCTTGATCAGGCACTCCTGGAGGTAGTTCTCCCCGAGCGTGGTCAGCCCGAGCCCAACCGCCAGCTGAGCAACCTCCGGCGGATGCCCCTTGGTCACCGGCAGCAGCGTGACGCTCCCCTCCGCCCGACCGGACTGCAGCTCCAGCTGGCGAACCTCGGCCAGCAGGGCAGCCAGCCGATCTGCCAAGACGGCCTCGGTCAGGGTGATGGCAGCCTTCGGCCTCGCTTCGACGGAGATCCTCCGGGAGCCGCGGAGAGCAGGTGGTCGATCTCGTTCCTTACCTCAGAGACGTCCCGGAATGATCGGTAAACCGACGCAAAACGCACGTAGGCGACGTCGTCCAGCTTGCGCAGATGCCCCATCACCAATTCACCGACCTCGACGCTGGGTAGCTCGGAATTCCCTCGCCCGCGTAGTTCCGCCTCGATCTCCTCAACCATCTGAGAGATCACGTTCGGTGAGATGTCCCGCTTCTTGCAGGCGTTCATCAGGCCCTGGAACAGCTTGGCCCGGTCGAAATCCTCGCGCCGACCATCCTTTTTGACGATGTAGAAGGGGATTGACTCGATCCGCTCGTAAGTGGTGAAGCGCTTGCCGCAGCTGTTGCACGCGCGGCGCCGCCGAATCGCCTCCCCGGTCTCCGAGTCGCGGGAGTCCACCACCCGGAGGTCATTGTGGTTGCAGTATGGGCAGCGCAAGGTTGCTCCAATTCAGCGAGCGCGGCTCCCCCGAAATGTAGGGGTAGCTACGGCATTGTATACCTCATCTTGTGCCTCCGAAGGATCCTCGGCTACGCTTGGAGCCGGGAACAGCCGGAATTGCACCGGGGTCGTTCCAGGCCGCCTGGTGCCGCCCCAACTGGTGGGCTATCAGGAGCCAGCCCCGGGTTGGAGGCCGGGCGCCCCCGGCTGGTCCACCGCTACAGGTTGACGCGCGTCATGTCGGAGTAGCGGTCGCCCTGAACCGCCCCCACCGGCAGGAGCTCGTCCAATTCCCGGAGAGAATCCTGGTCCAGCTCGAGCTCCACTGCGGCCACGTTCTCCTCCAGGTAGCGGACCCGCTTAGTGCCGGGGATGGCCACGATGTCCTGGCCTTGGTGGAGAACCCAGGCCAGGGCGAGCTGGGCGGGAGTCGATCCCTTGGCCTCAGCGATCTCGCGGACCCGTTGGGCCAGGCGCAGGTTGTGCTCGCGGTTTTCCCCCATGAAGCGGGGATAGCGCTCGGTTCGGAAGTCGCCTGCGCCGAGTTGCTCTAGCGACGAGGAGGTGGCCGCCAGCAGTCCTCTACCGAGCGGGCTGTAGGCGACAAAGCCCACGCGCAGCTCGCGGAGGGTCGGCAAGAGCTCGGACTCCGGCTCACGACTGAAAAGAGAGAACTCGGTTTGGAGGGCACTTATCGGATGAACCGCGTGCGCGCGGCGGACCGTCGCAGCAGCCGCCTCCGATAGACCCAGGTAGAGGACCTTGCCCTGGTCCACCAGCTCGGCCATGGCCCCGACCGTCTCCTCGATGGGCACCTGGGTATCCACCCGATGCTGGTAGTAGAGGTCGATGTGGTCAACCTGCAGTCGGGACAGCGACGCCTCACAGGCCTCGCGCACGTACTCGGGGCGCCCATTCACTCCGACCCAGGAACCGTCTTCGCGGCGTTGATTGCCGAACTTGGTCGCCAGCACCACCTGCTCGCGGCGACCAGCTATCGCTCGGCCCACCAGGCGCTCGTTGTGAAACGGACCGTACATGTCGGCGGTGTCCAGGAAGTCGATCCCCAGCTCGAGCGCCCGGTGGATGGTGGCGAGCGATTCCTCATCGTTGGTGGGGCCGTAGAACTCTGACATGCCCATGCAGCCAAGCCCCAGCTCGGTGACCACCAAGCCCTCACCGCCGAGCGCTCGCCTCTCCACTCTCGCCTCCCGGATTCGACCTGCTCCCCGCCGCTCCAGTCTATCCCGCCGGCGGCTCAGCAGCGGGCGCGCCGATCGAGGTGAGCGCTGCCCGTCGTCGCTGCCTGTTTGAACCTCCGCGGCCCTGCCCCAAGTGGCCACCGACTCCAGCCCCACGGTCCGTCGGACGGTCGAAAAGCTACCCCAGCGCCGCTCGCACGGCTATCGGGCATTACGTACGTTGGCCGCGTCTCTCTGGTCGAGCCGTTACCGACGGGCATTTCGGTGTCTCGCTCGCGCTCCGGCCTTCACACCTGATCCGTGCGCGCCAGTTCGATCCGGCCGAGCACTGCCAGCAAGCTGGGCACTTTCCCCCAAATGCCCAAGGGGCAGCCTGCCGTTTATTGCCAGCAGTCCGACTGCCGCGCTGTGGCCACGGACCGCCCCGACCAGGGTGACCGCATGGCGAAGCAGATGGCCGGCCCTCGTCGCAACTGTCGCGATCGGGGCTGGCCTGGAGCGTTGCTTCTTCCTGCCCAACTACTGCTCCTTGCGCTCAGTCACAACAACCTATCCGGCAGCTGACCCCACCGATCCCATCGCCATTGTGCCCCAGAATTTGGAGCTCAAGATGAGCCAGAATGCGGCGAGTGGTCCGTCGGAGAGACCGGGACCGACGAGTCCGTGGGCGTTAGCCGGATCCGAACCGTCCCTCCGGGCGAGCGCAGCCAGCGCTACGGCCCGTTCCCAGTACCCGACCGCGACACGGGTTCATCCGGAGCCACGTTGGGCACCAGTCCCAGCAGCACCGTTCGCAAGCGACAGTCCAAATTACGACTGCCAGCGACCCTGACCTAGTCGATTAGAATGGCTGCCTGCGGCGACCTGGTCCCCGCACCGGAGGTGATGTCGGTCGGACCACCTCTCGTCGGCGGTGGAACCGGTGTGCGGTACGGTTTCGATCAGGATAATTGAGAAGAGGGCGGCCGAACGCCGAGGCTTGCCGCGCGCTGGAGGGAGCTAATTCGATGAGTGCGCTGGCGCCAGCCTTGCCCCACCGACAAGGCGACGGACATCCGCACAAATGGCTCATCCTGGCGGTGGTCACGATGGTGGCATTTACGTCCAACGTCGACGCCACGATCGTGGTGATCGGCCTACCGCGGATCATCAGCGGTCTGCACACCACGGTGATCACCGGTTTGTGGACGCTCAACGCCTACATCATCGCCAGCACGGTTTTGCTGCTGCCGGCCGGACGCTGGTCGGATGTGGTCGGCAGAAAGCCCGTATTTATTACGGGATCTCTCCTGTTTGCGATCGGAACTATGGGTTGCGGCCTGGCGCCCTCAGGCACCTTGCTGGTTGCCTGGCGATTGGTCCAGGGTGCTGGTGCGGCGCTCGGCTTCGCCACCGCTACGCCGCTATTGATGGGTGCGTTCCCCTCGCGGCAGTTGGGTCGGGCATTGGGTATTAACTCCACTGCCTGGGTTACCGGGATGATCGTCGGGCCGGTGGTTGGCGGCGCGCTGGTCGGCTCTCTTGGTTGGCGCTGGATCTTCTATGTGACCGTGCCCTTCGCGCTGGCGGGCGTAGCTGCCGGGAGCTTCATCCTCCCCGGGGGCCGGCCGGACAGGGGGAAGGTTCCGACCGACTGGACCGGCGCCCTAAGCTTCAGCCTGGGGCTGGTGGCGCTCCTCCTGGCGTTGACTCAGGGGTTGGCCTGGGGGTGGGGGTCGGCGCGGATCGTCGCACTGTTCATCGCGTCTGCGGCTTTGCTTAGTTTCTTCGTGCTCTGGGAGCGTCGAGTGCGGCAGCCACTCTTCGACCTTTCACTGTTCCGACAGCTGTATTTCCGGGTGGGGATGGTGGTAGTAACCACCTATTCGATCGGCATCATGGCCATGACCTTCCTGCTCACCTTCTACCTCCAGGTGGCTCTCCGGCTCAGTCCCTTGGACGCCGGGCTGACCTTGGTGCCGATGGCCGCCCCCCAGTTCGTGCTGGCCCCGATTGGCGGCTCGCTGGCCGACCGTTTCGGTCCGGCCCGCCCGATAATCTCGGGGCTCGCTTGCCTCACCGTGGGGGCGCTCTGGCTGAGCCGGTTGGGCCCCCACCTCTCGCTGGTCGCCCTGATCCTGCCTTTGCTGCTGATCTCGGTGGGCAACGGCATGGCCTGGCCTTCCCTGGTCAAGCAGGTGATGTCGTCGGCGCCTCCGACACGCGCCGGCGTCGCCTCGGGAATGTTCTTCACCCTGCGCAACGTCGGGGTGGCGCTGTCCTTCACGCTGGCGCTGGTCGCCGCCGAGACCAGCCTCCCTCCGGCGGTCGCGGTGCGGGCGTTCCTGGGCACCGGTGGGGTGCTCTCCGCCCATCTGGGACACGCTCTGGTGCAGTCCACCGACGCCGGCTTTCGGGTGTTTGCGGTCTGCCTGCTGATCGCCATGCTGTTTGCGTTCTTGCTGTTGCGGCCCCTCCCAGCGGCAGCCCGAGATCGGGTCCCACCCCGTTCCCAGGAGGCCGCGAACTAGCCGAGGGCTCGACGGCAGTCAGGGGGCGGTGAGCACGCCGATCGGGCAGCTGATCCCGGTCCCGCCCACGCCACAGTACCCGTTGGGGTTCTTGTGCAGATACTGCTGGTGATATTCCTCGGCGTAGTAGAAGGGACCGGCGCCCACGATCTCCGTCGTGATCTGTCCGAGACCGGCCGCGGCCAGGGCACGCTGGTAGCGGTCGCGGGACGCCTCCGCCGCGTGGCGCTGCTCTTCGCCGGTGAAGTAGATGGCGGACCGATATTGGGTTCCCACGTCGTTTCCCTGGCGCATGCCCTGGGTCGGGTCGTGACTTTCCCAGAAGGTCTTCAGCAGCCGCTGATAAGGCAGTTCGGTGGGATTGAACACCACCAGCACCACCTCCGCGTGGCCGGTCCGGCCGGAGCACACCTCCTGGTAGGTGGGATTGGGAGTCAGTCCACCCGAGTAGCCGGCGGCGGTGGTGTAGACCCCCTCCAACTGCCAGCAGTCGCGCTCCGCGCCCCAGAAGCAACCCAAACCGAGGATCGCCTGCTCGAATCCGGTCGGGAACGGCGGCTTGAGCTCGGTTCCGAGGAGCGCGTGCGCCCCCCGTACCTCCATTTCCGAAGTTCGCCCGGGCAAAGTCCCGGAGACATCGGATACTGCCGTCTTGGAGCCAAAGAAACTCATGACCGTCCCACCTCCACTGAATCGGGTGTCAAACGGTACCACCGGGCGCGGCTGGTGCCGTTCACAACATCCCCAAATCAGCCGATCCCTACTCCCAGCGGAACCAGAGCCCGGCACTGAAGACGGCAGCCGCCGTCCACCCGCCTAGGAGGGCGAGGTTCCCGACCGACGGTGCCGCGCCCTCGAGCACGGTCCGCAGTGATGCGCTGAGAGCGGTGGCGGGGAGCACCTCGGCCAGTGGTCGGACAAAGGCGGGAAGGTGGCTGACCGGGAGGACCACCCCGCCCAGGATCAGAAAGAGGATGTACAGCCCGTTCGCGCCGCCCAGCGTGAGCTCCGCGCGCAGTGCCCCGGCCAGGGCCAGTCCGAGCCCGGCGAAGGCCACCGCCCCGACCAGAAGGATCAGGAGGGCCAGCTCCAGCGAGCCGTGAGTGGACCATCCCAGTCCGAAGCGCGCGATCGCCACCAGCAACACCACCTGGAACAGCTCGACCACCAGCACTGCGCCGGCCTTGGCCGCCGCCAGCGCGCTGCGCGGGAGCGGGGAGCCGCCTAGCCGTTTGAGAACCCGGTAGTAGCGCTGGTAGGCGGTGGAGATGCCGAGTGTCACCAGTCCCGTCGACATGACCGCGACAGTCAGGATCCCGGGCAGCAGGAACTCGACCGGCCTGCCCGAGCCGGAGGGAAAGATCCGGGCGCTGGTGAACAGCACCAAAAGCAAGATGGGCAGGATCAGGATTACCAAGAGGTTCTCCCCCTGCCGCAGCATCAGCAGCAGCTCGACTCTGAACTGGGCCCGGAAGGCGGAGATCCAGGATGCCGCCCGGGGTGCCTCCCGGCCTTCCGGGAAGATTCCGACCGGGGTCACGAGCCGCCATCCGTGAGCTGGAGGAATATCTCCTCCAGCGAGGAGCTCCCGACCCGGAGCTGTCGGATCTGCGGACCCTCCGCGCGCAGCAGCTGGGCGACCGTCGCGGTCGCCTCCCGAGGAGCCCGCGAGCGCAGGTCATACTTACCCCCCCCTCGGGGCGTCACCTGCGTCACCGACGCCAAACTGCTGAGCTCCTGCAACAGCTGGGGGGAAAGATCCGACTCCAACTCCAGCTGGATCAGGTCGGAGTCATGCTGACCCCGGAGCCCGGCTGGCGAGTCGAAGGCGACCAGGACGCCGCGGTTGAGGATCGCCACCCGGTCCGCGAGCCGCTCCGCTTCCTCCATGGAGTGGGTGGTCAGAACCACGGTGGCACCGGCCCGCCTAGCCTCCTCCACGATCTCCCAGGTGAGCAAGCGAGCTCGGGGATCCATGCCCGCAGTCGGTTCGTCCAAGAACAACAGCTGTGGCCGACCCACTAGGGCGAGCGCCAGCGAGAGCCGCTGTTTCTCTCCGCCTGAGAGCTGCCTAATCTGGGTCGCCGCCCGCTCCAACAGACCGACTCGCCCCAACAGCTCCCCCGGTTCCGCGGGGTCCAGGAAGAAGCTGGCGAAAAGACGCACCGTCTCTCGCACCTTCAGTGCGGGGTAGATGCCCCCTTCCTGCAGCATCAGCCCGACCAAGGGACGCAGCTGTCGGCGGTCGCGAGCGGGGTCCAGGCCCAACACCGACACCCGGCCAGAGTCGGGGTGGCGGTAGCCCTCCAGGATCTCCACTGTGGTCGTCTTCCCCGCCCCGTTGGGTCCCAGGATCGCGACCAGCTCACCAGCGGCGATCTCCAGGTCGAGGTTCGCGACGGCGACCAGGCTGCCGTAGGACTTGCGCAGACCCGAAATGGAGATGGCCGGGGCCGCTCTCACCTTTCGACTTTCACCCCCGGCGCCAGGTCAATCCGGTAGCCGACTCCGAACACGGTGCTGATGCGGAAGGGCATGGTCGGGAAGGCCTCGAACTTCTCCCGCAGCCAGCGGATGTGCACGGCCACCGTCTTGTCGTCGCCGTGGAAGTCCGCGCCCCAAACCGACCGCAGCAGTGCCTGACGGCTGTGCACCCTCCCGGAGTGCTCGAGGAGGTAGTAGAGCAGGTTGAACTCCCGGGGGCTCATCTTGACCTCCTGTTCCCCGAACACCACCCGACGGGCGGACACGTCAATCAGGAACTCTCCCAGCCGGACCAGCTCGGCTCGGTCCCCGCTTCGAGGTGGCCGCTCGGACCTCCGGATCAAGGCCTCGACCCGGGCGACGAACTCCTGGACCCCGAAGGGCTTGGTCATGTAGTCGTCGGCACCCTGCGCCAGCCCCAGCACCTTGTCCGGCTCCGAACCTCGGGCTGTGAGCATCAGGATGGGGATGTCGGATTCCTGGCGGAGGATCCGGCAGACTTCCTCACCCCCCAGCTCGGGCAGCATCAGGTCGAGCACCACCAGGTCCGGGGTCCTGGCCCGCGCCAGCTCCAGACCCTTGGTGCCGCTGTCCGCTTCCAGCACCACGTACCCACGGGCGGCCAGGTTGTAGCGCAGAGTCATCCGAACCGCCTCATCGTCTTCGACCAGGAGGATCTTGCGACCGCCTCCGGTACTCGCCCCGGGGTCGGCCACCTAGCCCAGCTCGGTCAGGCGACCCGTGGCTAGAAAGACCACGTCCTCGGCGATGTTGGTGACCCGGTCCGCGATCCGCTCCAGGTTGTGGGCGATGAAGATCAGGTTGGTGCCGGGGTAGACCCACTCGGGCTGCGCCCGCATCGTCTCCACCATCTCCTCGAACACGCGATGGTAGATCCGGTCGATCCGATCATCCCGGGCGGCGATGTCCTGAGCACGGCGATGATCATTGGCGGTGACCGCCTCCAGGATGTCGCGTACCTGCTCCTCGACATACCGACCCATCCTCAGGATGGTCTCCAGCGGGGGTCGGGAGCTGAGCTCGATCAGCGGCAGGGCGTACCGGGCACAGCTCTTGGCGTGGTCGCCCATCCGTTCCAACTCGGAGGCCATCAGCATCAGGCCGAATACCTCATTGAGCTGGTGCCCGGTCGGGTGCTGGGAAGCCAGCACCGTCAACCCGCGGACCCGCTCCTGCCGGTGCCGCTCGTTTACCTCGGCGTCGCCGGCCACCACGGCCCGCAGTCCGTCGCCATCCCGGCCCTCGAGCCCGGACATCGCGCTCGCCACCCCCTCCGCCACCATTCCGCCCAGAACCCGGACCCCGTCGCGGAGGGCGGCGAGGTCGGCGTCTAGGTCCTGAGCGGGTGCGCTGGCCACCGCTCGATAGTAGTCGACGCAGATCGCCCGGAGCCCGATCAGGGTCGGCGGAGCACGATCCTTACCAGCGTGCCCCGGCCGGGAGCACTGCGCACCTTGATCTCCCCACCTTGAAGCTCCACCGCCTGCTTGGCGATGGTCAGCCCAAGGCCGCTGCTGCCCCCGGTGCGCGAGCGATCCCCGGTGTAGAAGCGGTCGAAGATCCGCGGCAGCTGGCTGGCGGGGATGCCCGATCCGGTGTCCCTAACCGAGACGGTCGGACGACCGGTGGATTCCCCCACCGTGACCGTCACCGAGCCCGGCGAAGCGGTGAACTTGAGGGCGTTGTCGAGGACATTCGAGAGAGCCCGCTCGAGTCGGTCGGGGTCGGCGAGAGCCATGGTGGGGGCTCCTCGAAGCGCCAGGGTGAGGGCTCGCTGCTTCGCTTGGGGCAGCAGCTCGGTAACCGCCGCGGTGGTCAGATCCCATAGGTCAACGGTCGAAATCCTCGCCCGCTCCACCCCTGCCTCGAGCCGACTGAGGTCCAGGATCCCGTCAACCAGGGCGCGGAGCCGCTCCGCCTCGCTGGCGATCCGGCTGGCGAAGAGATGGGTAGCCTCCGGGTCGTTCCGTGCCTCTCCAATCAGGGTTTCCGCCATCAGCCGCAGTCCGGCCAGGGGACTGCGCAGGTCGTGGGAGAGGTTGGCGATCAGCTCCTGATGCGCTCGATTGAGTCGGCGCTCGGCGGTTATATCGGTCAGGACGAGGACCACCCGGCGGCTGCCGTCGGCGAGTTGCAGCGGCGCCGCCACTGCCTTGAGGACTCGCCGCCAATCGTTCTGGCGGAGTTCGCCGTGGGCGACGGCTTCAGCCGACAGAGCCTTCCCCACCAGATCGCCGGCCCGGGGGTCGTCGACCAGCTGAGCCAGCGTGGAGCCCGGTGCCACCCCCAGCCGCACCGGCTCCGACCCATCAGCTTGGGGACCGGCCAGCAGCGCCGCGGCGTTGGCGCTCGCCCAGGTGACCTGGCGAGTCTGGTCCAGGATCAAAACCGCGTCCGAGCCGAGTTCGGTGAGCAGGGTCAGGAGCTGGTCGGCACCGGCGGGCAGAGCTGGGGCCACCCCGGCCGTCTGGCCCTCCTCACTCACCGCTGGTCCCAGCCGCCACCAGGGTCAGGCCGCCCCAAGTACACCGCCTGGGAGATGCGATCCCTCTCGTCGGAGAGGTCGAGACGCCAGACTCCCCCCTTGGGGCAGCGGGAGCCGGCAAGCGCGCCGGCCGCCTCGAGCAGTGGCGGGATGATGTCGCCATGGCTGCAGGCGGCGACCCGCCGAGAACCGGCGCCGAAGTAGGCCTTGATCAGGGCCTTCAGCTCGGAGGTGGCCACCCCCTGATCGAGGGCCACTGCGCCCTCCAGGAGTCGTGTGTCGTCCTCGATCGGCAGACCCGCGCCGTGGGCCAGCGGAAGCAGGGTATCCCGGCAGCGCAGGGCGGGGCTGCTGTAATGAGCCTCGATCCCGGCATCGGCGAGCAGGTCGGCCAGCGCGATCGCCTGCCGCCATCCGAGCTCGTTCAGGGGGCGCAGGCGGTCCAGCTGGGGCCAACCATCCCGCTCCCGGGCAACGGCGTGACGAACGAGATAGAGACTGCGCACCGCGATCTCGGAAGTATACGGAGGGTGGCGCTTGGGCAAGGGCGCAAACTAGAGCAGTGCTACCCCTTGGGATGTCGGATTGACTGGCGGCAGCTCCGGGGGAGCAGCTGAGTGACCCGGCCTCCGCGCTTCGCCGCCATCGACGTGGGCAGCAACACCATCCATCTGCTGGTGGCCAGCTGTCCGCCCCATCGGCTGCCGATCCCGGTGCTCCGCCGTCGGGAGTTCGTCCAGTTGGGCCAGGACGTCCTCGCTGGGGGCGCCATCGGCCCGGAGCGCTTGGAGATCGCCAGCCGGGCGCTACGACGCCAGGTCGAGGACGCCCGGGCGGCTGGCGTGGTCGAGATCGCCATTGGCGCCACCCAGGCGCTGCGGTCGGCCGCCAACGGGCCAGAGGTGGCGGAGCGACTGGCCGCCGCCGCCGGGGGCGGCCAGGTCCGGATCCTCTCCTCCGAAACCGAGGCACAGCTCGCCTTCGATGGTGCCACCATGACCATCTCGCCGGGTCGAGCGACGGTGGTTCTCGACATCGGCGGGGCCTCAGCCCAGATTGCGGCCGGACCCGCCGGCGACAAGTGCCAGCACAGCTCGTTGGGGATCGGGTCCGGTTCGGTCACTCTCCAGGTGCATGCGGATCCTCCGACCGAGGGGGATTGGCGGGCCATGGAGCGGCGGGTGGACGAGTTGATTCCGGACCTGATCCCCTTGCCGGCGCACCCCGTGGCACTGGGGACCGGCGGAACTATCACCAACTTGCCCAGGCTGCTGGGGAAGCAGAAGGGAGCTGTGATGCGCCTCCGCGACGTGGAGGTAGCGATTGAAACTTTTCGCACCCGCTCGGCGGCCGAGCTGGCGCTGCGCTCGGGCGTCGACCTGGAGCGCACCCGGCTGTGCCGAGGCGGCGCTCTGATCCTGGCGGAGCTGATGGACCTGCTGCACCTGACCTGGATCAGGAGCTCCGAGCGCGGGTTGCGCGATGGCATGATCGCGGCGCTGGTGTTGGGCGGGGAGGGGTGGTGGCACGCCCGCGAGTCAGCCCCGGTCGGGGAGGCCGAGGAGGCCCGGTTTGGATTGGCGGTCCCGCTTGGCTGAGGGAGTCTCCTGCTGCCAGCTGGCGGCCTCCAATATCGACGAGCGGACGGAGAAGCTCCGTTGGGCGCTGGCCCGGCTACCGCTACCGAGCGATGCCGAGGCCTCCCATGACGCCCGGGTGGCACTGCGGCGACTGCGGGCCGCCTCGGTGGGGTTCGCTGATTGTCTGGCCCGCCCCAAGCGTTGGCGGCGCCAGCTGCGCCGCGCGGAGAAGGACCTGGGAGGACTTCGAGACGCCGAGGTGAGGCTGGAGCTGCTCGACGAGGTGCTCGGCCCGGTGGCGGTCTCCCGTGACCGCAGCGACGACCCCCGCCTCGCCTCCGGCCTACCGGGGGCGGTGGTCACCGACCCGGCGAGCGGTATCCGTCCCGGACTGCGGGGTCTGGAGATGGAGGCGCGGCGGGCGCTGGCCGACAGCACCGCTACCGAGGTCGATGAACTTCGCCTCCGGGTGCTCTCCGAGAGCTCCCTCGAGCGCTGCCAGAAGGTCGCCGCGCCGCCCCAGTGGCGCCGGGGCCATCGGGGCTCCCTCCAGCTGGCCCTCGCAGCCGAGCAGCTGCCCCCGCTATTCCGGCGGGCGGGGCGGCGCACTCGAAGCGAAGCCGAACTTCATCATCGGCGCGGCGAGATTCGCAAGCTCCGATATCGGTTGGAGCTTTTTGCCCCGCTCCTCGAGGCCGGGCACGTGACCGTGCTCAGGGAGCTCCGCGAGCTGCAAAGCCGCCTGGGTCGATTCCACGACCTGGTGGTTCTCGCGGAATGGATCGAGGCCTCGTCGCGCGAACTGCGCCACGAACTCCGCCCGGCGCTGCGCCGAATGGCGCTGCGGGTGGAGTTGGAGCGCCAGGTGACCAAGGAGGCGGCGGAGACGGAGTTAGACCGGCTGGACCAGGCCGGTTGGTGGACCACGGCCCAGGCGGCCTGCCTGGGAGGCACCGAGCCGAAGCTCGGCTGATCACGGGCCAGATCCGCTCTCCCAGATCCGTATCCTCGTTTGAGTGAGCTCGGCAACCCGCGTCCAGTGCCTTGTCGTCGGAGGAGGAGTCGTCGGACTGGCTGTGGCGGTGAGCCTGGCCCAGCGGGGCGCCAGCGTTCGAGTCTTGGAGCGGGGCCCGCGCTGTGGGGAGGGCGCCTCCGCGGCGGCCGCGGGGATGCTGGCGGCTGGGGCCGAAGCCACCGAGGCCGGGCCTTTTCAGCAGCTCTGCCACCGTAGTCGGGAGCTGTGGCCAAACTGGGCTGCGGCGCTGACGCGCACTTCCGGCGTCGACTGTGAATTGGATCGGACCGGGCTGGTCCGGGTCAGCAGCACCGAGGAGGGGGTGACGCGCCTGCAGGAGCAGGCCCAATGGCAGCGTGACCATGGCGTTGATGCCTCGTCTACCCTGGGGCCAGCCCAGCTCTCCCGTCTGGTGCCCGGGCTTGGCCCGAACGTCCTGGCCGGCATCCACTTTCCCAACGACGGACATGTGCACAGCCATCGGGTCGTCGACGCCCTCGTCGCCAGCTGTGCCGTGCTCGGGGTCACGATCGAGACCGAGGCAGAGGTAAGCGCGATCAAACCCCGGTCCGGCGGAGTCCGCCTCTCCCTGGCCGACGACCGGGAGGAGGAGGCCGATTACCTAGTGGTCTGCGCGGGAAGTTGGAGCGGCCGTCTTTTGCAAGGGCTCGGCAGGCCGGAGCCGAAGGTTGAACCGATCCGAGGCCAGATCGTGGCTCTCGATCCCCGTCGCACCTTGCTCCCGGTGATCGTTTTCGGGGACGACGGGTACCTGCTCCAGAAGCGGTCGGGGTTGGTGCTCGCCGGAACCACGGAGGAGCGCGTCGGATTCCGGTCGTGGCCGACCTTGGCCGGAGTGCGGTCGGTGATGGCCGGAGCGGTCGGGTTGCTGCCGGAGCTGGCTGAGGCTCGCTTTGCCCACGCCTGGGCCGGCCTCCGACCGCATGCCCCCGACGGATGGCCGCTCCTCGGTAGGGTGGAGCCAGGTGGCCGTGTGCTGGTCGCCACCGCCCACTACCGCAACGGGGTGTTGCTGGCACCGATCACCGCCGAGCTGCTTGCCCGCGCGGTGTTCGAGGGAGTCGACCCACCCGAACTGGAGGCGTTCAGTCCTCGGCGACTGCTCTGAGCTTGAGGATCAGCCCGTCCGAGGCGAGGACCGCCCCCGGGACCGGCGACCTTTCGGAGAGGTGGGTGAGGATGAAACGGGTATTCGGGTTGTCGCGGATCAGCTCCTCGACTTCGGCGCGCCAGAGGTGAATCGGGGCGGGCTCCTCCATGCCGGTGCACTCGCAGAGCAGGTAGTCGGAGGTGCCGGCCAGCTCGCGTATGCCCGGGCAGAGGCTGGTGTCACCGGAGTAGCCCAGCGTGATCCCATGGCGCTCGAGACGAAAGCCCAGACAGTTGAGTTGAGCGGAATGCTCGACCTCGACCGCCTGGACCTGGAACGGACCCACAGCTCCGCTCTGGCCGCCCGACCATTCCTCGACCCGGTGCCCGCCGACCTGGGCGATGTGGTTCCAGAAGGGACTCCCCAAGTCCAGCCGCCCCAGGGTATCCAGCTGCTCGGCAGTCCCCAACGGCCCGATGATCCGGAGCGGTTCGGCGGCCGGGTAGCGCGCCGCGCGGGCTGCCACCAGGAGCGGCAGGTGGGCGAAATGGTCACCGTGGAGGTGAGAGATGACGATCCACTTCAACTCGTCCAGGCCCCGTCCCATCTGCCCCATCAGACTCGTCACCGGTGCCCCACAGTCCAGCAGCAGCGCTCGGTCGATGAGGTAGCCGGCATTGTGTCCCACGGCAGAGAAGGCAGCTCCGCTGCCGAGGATCGCCAACTCCAGCGAGCCGCCACGTTGCTCCGCGGTCTCGGCGGTGGTCAAGTGCCCAGCGTCAAACGGCGGTCCGAGGATATCCAGGCCGCATCAGACGACCGCCCGACCGTGCCGCGCGTCCAGTCGCGACAGGTCATCCCCGTGGTGCACCACCCAGAGGTCGAGTACCAGCTGCCACTGAGCCGGGATCTTGGTTCTCGCCTGGCTGGAGAACCCGGCCGGGTCGAGGAAAATTGCCAGGGCGCGGCTGCCGGGGGATGACGCGGCCGCCGCCGCCGCCACCCAATCCGGATCGCTGTCGGCGGTGATCAGCACCACTCCACCCCGGCCCCGCCAGCCGTTCATCTCATGGCTGACCAGGGTTGAGAAAGGCACCGTGCCGTCGTCCCGAGCGGTAGCCAGGTAGTCGAGCAGATTGCGATCGTGAAGCTCGCCTCGTCCGGCGGGGATCCGCCCCATCTGGTGGTCGGAGGTTGCCAAGGCGACTGCTCGGCCCCGCGCTGATGCTGCGCGCGCCACCGAGGCGGCCACGGTCACGGCGTACTCCAAGGAACTGTCGGCTCCAGCGCCGCGATGGCTCTGTCGGCAGAGGTCGAGCAGCACCAAGAGATCGGACGAGGCAGTAGCCCGGGCGGCGGTCCGGGTGCCGGTAGGACCGGCCGCCGATCCGCGCACCGGACCAGCCGTTGCCTGGCGAGGCGACCGCTCAGCTATTCCGCCGGGGAGGCTCCTTCCCGGGATCGCCACCAAAGCGGGATACACGACCACCGTGTCACTGGTCGGCTGGGTCAGGCGGCGAGGAAAGAGACCGAAGGGATCGGCCACCCGAAGCTCGGTCGGCCCCAACTCAAACCTTCCCCTAGCCGCCAGCCGGCGAGTGGACTCCCAGGTGACGATCTGGCGGGGTGCCAGGGACACCAACCGGGTCACCCGGGCTCCCGGAACTCGCGATTGATCCCGCACCTCCACCACCCGGATCGGCAGCCCCGAGTCGTTCTCCAAAGTGAAGCGTTCCACCAACTGCTGCCCGACCACCCGGGCTCCCTCGCCCGTCTCCCGAAAGAATCGGAGATGGCGCCCGCACCACCAGCTCCAGACCGCCGCGAGCAGCACCACCAGCACGGCGGAGTAGATCAGCACAAACACCCAGACCAGGTTGTGGAGATAGGCCAGGGCTCCGGAAAGCGCCACCAACCCCACCACCGCGGCGCGGGAGGGACTGACTCCGGAGCTGCGCAGGCTGGATCTCATCGGCGTCTCCTTGGAAAACTCACCAGTGCGAAGCCGGGGCCGCTGGCCCTCCACCGGATGCTGGGTTCGGCACCGATCGCGCCGTCCCGAGCGGGCCGTTGCGAAACCTTGAGCGACCCCCTGCGAAGCGCGCGCCGCCGAGCCGTCATCGCGGCAGTATAGGACCCCCTCCAGGGTCGGTCGGGAGCGTGGCTAAAGGCGCTCCACCCGGCCAAGTTCCAGGACGAACACGGTGGCCCGGCCGACCTCCACTTCGACGTCTGCCTCGGTCGCGGATCGATTGCCCCCACTGCTTCCCAGCTGCTCGTGGCGCGGTTTGCAGACCGAGCTCAGGGTGGAGATCACCTCGTCGACCAAGTTGTCGTCGACCCCCAGCAGCAGAAGCGAGTTGCGACGCTGCAAGAAGCCGCCCTCGCTGTTGAGCCGGGTGACCCCGAAGCCCCGTCCCCCCAGCACCTCGATGGCTCGGGTGGTGTCCTGCTCGTGCACGATCGCAACCACCAACTTCAAGTCGTCCTCCTCGTCTTCAACCTCTCCCGCGTCACCTCCCAGCAGGACTCAGCGAGCTCCTCGAGGGGACGGTGAGCTGGCTGCAACACGATCCGCTCCGGGAATCTCAGCGCCAGTGCCAAATACCCCTGGCGAACCCGCTCATGGTAGGCGGTTGGCTCCGCCTCCATCCGGTCCCGAAAGCTTCCCGGTCGGGCGCGCTCCTGCGCGACCCCCACCTCCAGGTCCAGGATCAGGGTGAGGTCTGGCAGCCGTTCCGCGCCGGCGAGGCGGTGCAGTTCCAGCAAACGGCCCTGATCCAGTCCGCGCCCCGCCCCCTGGTAGGCGAGGGTCGAGTCGAGGTATCGATCGCTGACGACCAATTGGTCGGCCGCCAGCGCGGGTTCGATCAGCTCGCGCAGCAGCTGCACCCGAGCGGCCAGGAAGAGGGCCACCTCGGCGAGCGGATCGGTAGGCTCGGCGTTCGAGTTCTCCAGCAGGAGGGCCCGGACTCGTTCGCCCAGAGCGGTCGATCCGGGGTCGCGAACCGCCGTGACCACCTCGCCCGTCTGCCGCAAGCGGTCGACGAGGAGTTCGGCCTGGGTGCTCTTGCCCGAGCCGTCTATCCCCTCGACGCTGATGAAGAAGCCGGTGGCCTGGGCGGTCAAGGACGGCTCTACGAGGCCTCACTGGCGGGATAGATCCGCAGCCGCCGCCGAGGCTCCTTGCCAGTGCTCCTCGCGACCAGCTCGCTCTGTTCCACCAGCTGGTGTTGGAGGCGCCTGACATAGGCGTTTTGCGGCGAGAGCTCTACCACCGTGCCCAGGCGGGCCTTTTCGATCCCCTCCTTCACCTCCCGCATGGCATCGTCGGTCGGATCACCGGGCTCCAGGTTGTAGAGCCGGGCTAGAAAGGCACGGACCTGGGCAACCGTGTTGCTCCGCAGGATCGAGATCGGGATGCCCTCCGTCTCCGCCGCGCGGAGCGGCGAGTCGCGCCGTCGGTAGTAGTTCTTGAGCGTCACCACCAGGTCGGCGTCGTCGACGTGATGCTGGATCCGGACCGGCACTTTGAGCTCCCGGATGGCCTGTTCCAGGTGCACTCGGGATACCCCGTAGGGAAACAGCGAGGTCGCCGCCCCCACCCCGGAAGGCTGACCGGCGTGGCCTTCCGAGAGGTCGGCCAGGGTGACCGGCCGACGGGGCCGCGCTTGGCCCAGCTCCTCGCCGAAAAGCTCGCGCGAGCCGCGGTCGTCGAAGGGGGAGGGATCGACCAGCCGGGTGGTGACGCCGCGCCCTGCGTGTGACTCCCGCAGCTGGGCCGGCCGGGGCCGGCCTCGCAGGGCGTCGTCGACCACCTCCGCCAGCGGCATGTGCACGGTCACCCGGTGCCGGTCGACGATTTCCACCAGCGCATCGAAGGTGGGAGGGGCCTTGCGCTCGAGCACCGACTTCTGGGTGCCCCGATGGCGCGCCTCCTCGTCCGAGAGCGTGACCGACTGAATTCCCCCCAAGAGGTCGTTGAGGGTCGGGTTGACCAGCAGGTTGTCGAGGCTGTTGCCGTGGGCCGTGCCCACCAGCTGCACCCCCCGTTCGGCGATCGTTCTCGCGGCGGTCGCTTCCAGCTCGGTGCCGATCTCGTCGATGACGATGACCTCGGGCATGTGGTTCTCGACCGCCTCGATCATGACCGCGTGCTGCAGCTCAGGCCGGGCGACCTGCATCCGCCGCGCCCGCCCGATCCCGGGATGCGGGATGTCGCCATCGCCCGCGATCTCGTTGCTGGTATCGACCACAACCACCCGCTTGCGACTCTCATCGGCCAGGATGCGGGCCACCTCACGCAGCATGGTTGTCTTGCCGACCCCCGGCTTGCCCAGCAGCAGGAGGCTCTGGCCGCTGATCACGATATCGCGAATAATCTCGACTCGGCCGGTCACCGCCCGACCCACCCGGCAGGTCAGCCCGACGATCTCGCCAGCTCGGTTGCGCATGGCGCTGATCCGGTGCAGCGTGCGGGCGATCCCGGCCCGATTGTCGCCTCCGAAGTCGCCGACTCGGTCGGCAACATAGGCGATGTCCTCCAGGCTCACCGGGGTGGGACTGAGGATCACCTCGCTGCCTTCGAAGCGGGCTTCCGGCTCCCTGCCCAGATCGAGGACGATCTCCAGCAGGTCACCGGATTCCTCCGGAAGGCGACTAACCGCCTGATAGAGGTGGGGCGGGAGCGTGCTGATGAGCAGTTCCAGCTCCTCGGGGAACGAGGGGCCGAAGGCGGGGTCAGATGCCGTCAGAGCCCGGCCTCCAGTTGGTCACGTCAGGCGATTTGCCCGTGGCCAGGTTTAGAGGCGGACTACCGCCCATCTCCTGCTGGGGCGAGCGCGGCGGCCAGATCGTGCCCAACACCCAGCCGACCCACCATCACCAGCTGAATATAGCGCACGCGGTGGGGCGGCCGAACCGTGAGGATCAGGGTGCCGCGTCCGGCGCGCTCCTCGCCTGGACGACCGGAAGCGCGCCGGCGATGATCGCCTTCTTCTGCTCCGCCAGGTAGCGGGCCCGCAGCTTGAGCGGCAGGTCACGAGCCATCAGGATCTGGGTCGCCAGCGGCTCGAACCCGCGGGCCGCCACGGCGCGGTGGAGCTCGGCGTCATAGTGGCGCAGCAGGCAGAGGGTGGGGCCCGCAGGAACCTGGCCCAGCAGGCCGTGGAGCGCCTCCACCGCCAACTGGCTCTCCTGGGGATCGAGCATCAGGCTGATCAGGCTGGGCCGGGCGCGGGCCGGCATCCGGATTCCAGCCCAGGCCACGATCGCCCCGTTCTGGCGGATCACAAAGTGGCGCGAATCACCCGCCCGGCCATCCAGTCGCCCGAGCCAGCCCAGCTGAAAGGTCGCCTTCCACTGGGTGAGGTTCGGGGCCTCCACCGCCGCCACCGCGTGGGGCGCCGTGCGCAGATAGAGCAGATACACCCCACCGAGGTCATCGGGACTCGCTGGGACCCACGGCTCGGAATGGTGGTCGGCCGGCTTGGGCAGCTCCCGGAAGCGGATCTGTTCCGAGGCGAAGGGCTGGAAGCCCTGCTCGCGGAGCATCGCCTGGAGCGGGTGATCCTCAGGGATCCGGACCAGGAAGCGGGTGACTCCCCGGTCCAACCCCTCGTTGACCAAGTGGTGGAGCAGCGGGACCCCCGCGAAGTGACCTTCTGCGGAGTGGGCCAGGCAGAGGTTGAGAATCCGCCAGGCGCGCTTGCCCGGGGCGGGCTCCGCCTGAACGAATCCCACGATTCGTCCGTCGCTCTCCGCGACGTAGAGCTGGTCCCCCATATCGGCCAGCGGCATCAGCGCCGACAGGCTGCGGGTGAGGATCGACCAGGCCCGAGCCAGAGCGGGCCCGGGCACCGGGCTCTGGGGTCCCGCGCTTTGGAGTCGGCGGTCAAACTCTTCGTCGACAGTCTGGTTGGCGCGGTAGAGCTCATCCACCTGGCTCAGATCCCGATAGCTGGCTGATCTCACCTGCATGGTGCTCAGTTTGCCTCGCCAGGGCCGCCGATGTGGCCGACCGAGGTCGGATTTGCGCCGGAGCCCTGGTCATGAGCCCGGACGGGAAATTGCATCCGCAGCGCGCTCAAGGGGCCGCCAGTCTCACAGACCGGAGAGGAAAAGCTGGTGCAGGCGGGGGTCTCCCGTTATCTCGGGGTGGAAGATCAGTCCCAGATGGCGGCCCTGGCGGACGGCGGCCGGCTGGTCCTGGTAGCTTGCCAGCACCTCAACCTCCGGTCCCACCGCTTCTATCGCAGGGGCCCGGATCAGCGCCACCCGGATCGGTTCCGGGCCGATGCCTCGGATCTGGAGCTCCACCTCGCCGGAGTCGAGCTGGCGCCCGAACGCGTTGCGCCGCACCACGATGTCCAGAATCCCCAGCTGCAGCTGATCCGCGAGCCCGTCTCGAATCTCCCGGGCTGCCAGGATCGTCCCGGCGCAGGTGGTCAGGCACCCCATTCCGGCCAGGAACGCCTCCTGCAACGGACCCAGCAGATCAAACCGCTGGATCAGCCGGCTCATGGTGGTGCTCTCACCGCCCGGGATCACCAGGCCCGCGAGGCCCGTTAACTCCTGGGCAAGTCGGACGGTCCGGACCTGAGCCCCGCAGGACTCGAGAAGCCGGAGGTGCTCCCGCACGTCCCCCTGCAGGGCCAGGACGCCAACTTCAGGGGAGGCCATCGGTTCCGGTTTGCGGTCAGATGCCTCGGGAGGCGAGCAATTCTTCCTGGCGCAGGCTCGAAATCCCGATCCCCACCATCGGCTGGCCCAAATCCTCGCTGATCTCGGCCAGGATCTCCGGCTTGTCGAAATAAGTGGTGGCCGCGACGATCGCCTTGGCCCGACGCAGCGGGTCGCCGCTCTTGAAGATGCCGCTGCCCACGAAGTTGCCATCACAACCCAACTGCATCATCAAGGCCGCGTCGGCGGGGGTCGCCAGGCCGCCCGCCGAGAAGTTGACCACCGGCAGTCGGCCCAGCTCCGCAGTTTCGCGCACCAGTTCCAGCGATGCCCCCAGATCCTTGGCGGCGGCGGGCAATTCATCCGGCCGGAGCGAGTGCAGACGGCGAATTCCTGAGCTGACCGCGCGCATGTGGCGGACCGCCTCCACCACGTCCCCGGTCCCCGCCTCACCCTTGGTGCGGATCATGGCCGCCCCTTCGGATATCCGGCGCAGGGCCTCGCCCAAATCCCGGGCCCCGCAGACGAACGGCACCTTGAACTCCCATTTGTTGACGTGGTGCTCCTCGTCGGCGGGGGTGAGCACCTCCGACTCATCGATGTAGTCGACCCCCAGCGCCTCGAGGATCTGTGCCTCGACGAAATGTCCGATGCGGCACTTGGCCATCACCGGGATGGAGACCGAAGCCATGATCGACTTGATCAGCTGGGGGTCACTCATGCGCGAGACGCCCCCCTCTGCCCGGATGTCGGCGGGCACGCGCTCCAGCGCCATCACCGCCACCGCGCCGGCCTCCTGGGCGATGACGGCATGTTCCGGCGTGACCACATCCATGATCACGCCACCCTTCAACATCTCCGCCAAACCGCGCTTGACCCGGGCCGTGCCGGTCTGAATATGTCCGTTCTGGTTCATTTTTCCCTGCGGCTAAAGTGCCCGGGAGCGCTGCCGGCGATCCTCGGGTCGATTCGATTCTAGCTCCCGACGGTCAAATCGCCCGGCAGATTAGGGGCGCCGGGGAAATTGTCGGATTCGACCTCCCGCCGTTCGTCGTATCCAGAGAAGGGGAAAGATATCCCCGAGCTGAAGGTGAGGAGACGCGATTGAAGTACATGCTGATGTTCGTGGAGGACAACGACCCCGGGGAGCGGCCGATGACCGACGTGATGAAGGATGTCGACACCTGGTGGGGCAAGTACAGCCAGTCGGGAGCGATCGTCGGTGGGGAACGGCTCCAGCCGGCCGCTCACGCCACCACGGTCCGCTTGGGGGGCTCGACGCCGACGGTGGTGGATGGACCCTTCGCCGAGACCAAGGAATCGATCGGCGGCTTCGCGATTGTCCAGGTTCCCGACCTGGATGCCGCCCTGGCCATGGCCAAGAGCTGGCCCGCCAGCTCGTCGGTTGAGATCCGACCGATCTGGGAGGACTGAGGCCCATAGTGAGCACGGCGGTCGAGCCCGGCCTGGGAGAGATCTTCCGTGAGGAGGCCGGCCGGGTAACCGCCTCGCTCACCCGGCGTTTCGGGAATTTCGAGCTGGCCGAGGACTGCACCCAGGAGGCCTTCGTCGAGGCGCTCCGGAGCTGGCCCCTACAGGGGATCCCGATCCGGCCGGGGGCCTGGCTCCAGCGGGTGGCCGAGCGGCGGGCGTTGGACCGGCTACGCCGGGACCAGCGCTTCGCCGCCAAGGTGGGTGGGCTGCCGTTTCCCAGCCCTGGGGGCGGTGATGACCGGCTGCAGTTGATGTTCACCTGCTGTCACCCGGCGCTGTCGCGGGAAGCGCAGGTGGCCCTCACCCTCAGGGTGGTCGCGGGCCTCACCACCGCCCAGATCGCCAGCGCCTTTCTGGTTCCGGAGGCGACCGTGGCCCAACGGATCACCCGGGCCAAGCGCAAGATCGTCAGCGCTGGCATTCCCTTCCGGATGCCGGCCCCGGCTGACCTGGAAGCTCGGCTGGCCGAGGTGCTGGCCGTGCTCTATCTGATGTTCAACGAGGGCTACCTGGCCAGCCGGTGGGAGATATCCCAGGACCGATCGCTGGCCGAGGATGCCACCTGGCTGGTGGGACTGACCGCCCAGGTGCTGCCGTCCCAGGCGGAGGTGCTCGGGCTCCTGGCACTCTTCAAGTTCCAGCTGGCCCGGGTGGAGGCGCGATTCAGCTCCGCCGGTTCGCTCGTCCTGCTGGCCGATCAGGACCGCTCCCGGTGGGACCAGGCCGCGATCCGCGAGGCGACCGAGTTACTGGACCGGGCGGCCGCTCTGGAGCGACCGGGTCCCTATCAACTGCAGGCGGCCATCGCCTCCTGTCACGCCCTGGCGGCCAGCTGGGCGACCACCGACTGGCCGATCCTGGTGCGGCTTTACGACCGCCTTCAGGCGATGCAGCCATCTCCGGTCATCAGGCTCAACCGCGCGGTCGCGCTCTGGCACGTGGCCGGAGCCGAAGTCGCACTCCACGAGGCAGATGCCCTCGTGCCGGAGTTGGAGCGGTACCACCTGCTGCACAGCACGCGCGCTGAGCTGTTGCAGGAATTGGGGCGGGACGACGATGCTCGGAGCGCCTGGGAAAAAGCCCTCACCCTGACGCTCAACCCAGCCGAGCGTCAGCACATCCGGCTTCGCGGCGGCCTCTCTGGTCACTGATCGGGGCCCCGCGCTGGCTCGTTCGGGCCCCTGGCGGCGCTGCGTTAGTCTGCAGATGAGCCGCCATGGCGCAGTGGTAGCGCAGGGGCCTTTTAAGCCCAGGGTCGCAGGTTCGAATCCTGCTGGCGGCACCACTGGCTGATCTCAGAATGTTGCGCACTGGCCCAGGGTCGCGTCTGCCAATCCACCGGGCGACAGCAGTAGTGACAGCACCTGCAGGCGCCCGTGGGCGAACTAAGGCGGCCGCTTGCGAATGCTGGGTCTGCGGGTCAACCCAGAGGGGAGCGTCGGCCAGCGAGGAGATGGGCGCTGGGCGGCCGCCGTCACCGACGTGTCTATTGGCAGGAGCTCGACCGGGCAGCTCTGGGTCCTGCCGATGGGTATGCGCGAGCCCGTGATATCGTGCTATCCTGACATCGTGACCAGGCAGACAACTGTGCGGCTACCCGAGGAGCTCGCCGATCAGGCAGAGGCCGTCGCGCGTGTTCGAGGCACCAGCGTGAACAGCCTTATCGTCGAGTCGCTCACCGCCGCCATCAATCTCGTTCGAGCCGACGATGACTTCACCGCGCGTGCCCGCAGGCTGCTCGAACGCGACAAGGAGTTGCTCGACCGGCTAGCTCGGTGACGCGGTAGGTGACCCTTGCGGAGTATTTCTGGCTGGCCGAGCCAGTAAAGGGGATTGAAGCAGCGAAACTGGCCAGAGCGAGCCGCATAGAGCTTGCCGCCTCGGCGCTGCATGCTCCTGAGGCTACCTTCGGTGGCCGCGAATTCTACGAGGAGTTGGCCGCAAAGGCGGCGGTGCTTGTCTGTCGGCTGGCGTGGTCCACGTGGAGGCGTTTATCCGGACCTGGCGAAGGCGGGCCAACCGGTGGTCTTCGTCCGTCAGGACGTCCAGGAAAGACCCAGCTCACCCCTGGCGTCGGGCCGGTCCGGTATGGCTTCAAGGCAGCGATGACCGGGGAGCCGGATCTACTCGTCACCAAGCCGGTGCACTCGCCTACTACGGCCAGCCCCACTTCGACGACTAGCTGATCCCGCGACCTGGGGGTCTGTGGGCTGTGCCCCGGGCTTCGGCCGTCCGTGGGCTCGTGGTGATCCCGGCCGACCTCGACGCCATCGGGCGGTTGCTGGCGCTCGACCATCGGCGGGAGCTGGTGCCTCAACTGATCCGTGGTTGCAGCCCGCAGCCGCTACCCTTGGGGAATGAGCTCGATGAGCCTCGCCATGACGGGCTTGCCCGGGGGACCGCCAAGGTCCGAGACGTGATCCCTGCCCTGGAACGTGACGGCTGGACGGAGGTCCAGCAGGTCGGAGGCAGCCACCGCCAGTTCACTCACCTGCGCAAGCGGGGCCGGGTCACGGTCCCTCCCAGTCTCTCGGACGAGCTTGCGCCGGGTACGCTGGCGAGCATCCGGCGGGCGGCCGGCCTGCCCTCCCCGGTGGGAAGGGTGGTGGCGACGGCTCCGGGGCGAACCGCCCTCGGCTACGTCGTGATCGTGGAGCCGACCCGCACTGGGTTCTCCGCCTACGTGCCTAATCTGCCTGGCTGCATCACGGTCGGCCGGACGAAGGCGGAGATCAAGCACCACATGGCAGAGGCCATCGCTCTCCACCTAGCCGGGATCCGCGAGGACCGCGCGCAAATCCCGCGGCCGACGGCGGTCGCCGCCATCCTGGTCGTCCCCCGAGCGGTCCCCGACCCGCCTCGCTGAGCCCTGGTGGCAGCCCGAGGGCCCACCGTCTGCCAGCAGTGGACCCGGCGCAGTCGCGGCAACCGGGACCCGCACCGGAGCCGACGGGGTCTGCCCGGCTCAGGACGTCCCCTCCCGAGTGCGCCGAGTAGTGCAGGCCGCCGCGGCGCTGGCAGCGGGCTGCGCCACTCAGCTTCCTCGGGGACGCCTGTCTAACGGTGATCGTTCAGCGACCGGGGTACGTCATCGGCCGTCAGCGGTCGCTCCATTGCCCAGACAGCCTACGGCAATCCCGGACCGGACCCTCACCCGGGGCTAAAGCGGCACCACGATCACTGCGTAAATACTGAGCGAATGAGGTATAGACCGACCCAGGAGGCCACCCTCGCACCCCAGCCGGAGCCCGTCTCGGTAACCGCCGCCCGGGTCTCGAGATAGACCCGCGAGTACTTCCCGTCCCAGCGGTAGCAGAGAGCGGCTGAGGCCGAGACCCGCTTCCAGTTGAACTTGTCGGTGACGACCAGGGTCTTGCCCGGGGGCGCCCAAGTGCGGCGGATGGGCGGGGTGAGGGAGAAGCCGGACTCGTCCTGGAAGATGATCCAGCGCCGCTGTGATATGGCGTTTTTTTTACCCGGGGCCAGCTCTCCTTGACCCAGGCGGTGATCGCCTCCTGGTTGCGCTTCGCGGCCCGGCGAGCGGGCTTCTGCCGGCTCCAGCCAGCTGCCGCAGGAGCCGCCACACATGGCCGGGGTGATAGGTCACCTTGGCCTCCCGCTCGATCACCTCGGCCACTCGCTTCAAGGTCCTGAGGTCGGTGGCGTAGCCGCTCTTCAGCGCGCCCTGTAGTAGTCGAGCCTCCACCGCCGCCAGCTGCTCTTGGCTGAGCCGGGGCAGGCGGCCGGCCCGCTCGGTTCCCCGCATAGCTTCCGGCGCACGTCCTCCTTGCAGCCACTGGTCTCTCCAGTTGCACGCCGCCTGACAGGTCACTTCCAGCGCCTCGGCAACGGCAGCTGGCGCGTCCCCCTTGGCGAACATGCGGGCCGCCCGCATCCGGCGCTTGCGCAGCGCCACGAAGTCACGAGAGGGTCCGCGTCCGGGCTTGCGGGAAGACCGGGCAGAAGCGTTGCCACGACGTAGCTGGGAAGCTGATTGGGGCGTCTCCCCATTGTCCCAATCCGGCTTCCCTAATTCAAGCTATTACACGAATCTCAGTAAGCTCACGGTCGCAGGTTCGATTCCTGCTGGCGGCACCACTGCTGGCGGCACCACCCTGATGTCTCACCGTGATACGAGCCAAGGTGTCTCAGCCGACCCGCGGTCGCCGCCGCTATCTCGTCCCAGATTGGGCCTCTGTTCCTCGGGGCCGCGCCCTGAGTGAGTTTAGGGTCGGGTACTCGGGGTCGGCCATTTCCACGATCGCGGCGGTTGACGCGTCAGCGGTCACGGACGGCCGATCCGGCCCTTTTATCCCGAGCCGCAGCGCAACTTGTGCCTGCGCCGTGTCTCCCGGAGTCAACGGCTCCTCCAAGGGTGTGTCACCAGGTGCAATCAGTGAGCCGGTCGCCGGACTCAGCCGGAAATCGGGGTCCCGGCAGTCGGATGAGGTCCTCTTCGCGAATGCCGCGCCCGTGATCGAGGTTCCTCCGGGCACGCGTACCGAATTCCCGAAGGACGCCGTTCGAGTACTCGCCAGCCTGCTTGGCCCTGCCTTCGTCGAGTGATTCGAGCCAACTTCCTAGACGAGGTCGACCCAGGGACTGCGGAGAAGATCGGTCATCTGACGAAGCACTACGTGGATCGCGTTTGGTGGGTGCTCAACAACGTGGAGTTCACTCGTCCAGAGACTGCGCCATACGAGGCCC